>Ga0307372_10005715_pt1 | contig 18527 bp, 14 predicted proteins | sample OX1MG_FD_202533 | JGI IMG/M metagenome (GOLD analysis project Ga0307372, IMG submission 202533) | Soil microbial communities from Risofladan, Vaasa, Finland - OX-1 | ecosystem: Environmental > Terrestrial > Soil > Coastal area > Acid sulfate soil | place: Finland: Risofladan, Vaasa | collected...
CCGAACGGCATGGCCTCGATCTGCTGCCGCACGTTTTCGATCGTCGCCGAGGCGTTTTTGCCCAACGCCTTCTCGACCAGACTCTTGGCCAGATCGAGCCCGCCGGCGCCGGCGCCGATCGAGTCGGGCGAAGCTTCGGCGAAATCCTTGATGGCCGCCTCTTGCTCTTCGGTGCTGATCAACCCCAGCTTGGCGATCTCGATCGAGACCGCCTCCACTTGCTTGGGGCTGAGCCGTGCCATCACCTTGCCGGCGTCGTCCTCCGGCAGGCTCATCAGCAAGATGGCGGCTTTGCGAAGCGGGTTGCTGTTGGACACGATAGGCTGCGCGGCAAAGAGACGGGATTCGTCAAGGCGTATCGGTGGCGCAAGAGCTAGAGCGCCGTCAGTATCGGCGCCGGCGAGGGGGGAACTTGAGGAAAGAGTCGACCTTCCCGGAACGAAAAAGCAGCCAACGGTCGGCGCCGTGACGGGCAGTGCGTTGCCGCAGTCCGCCCGTCCTCGCACGCCGTCCCCTGGCGATCGAGGGCGATGGCCTCGTCCGAGAGGGTGACGCCGGCCCCTTGGTCGAGGGACGCATCACAGCCTTGAATTGCACGCGGGGCGGCCGGCTGATGCGGCAATTGGGGCGGGCTCAATGGCGTAAAGTTATCAAGTTAATTTATTTTAGTTGACATCCCGCGGGCCCAGGTTTATAACTTCCGCGCCTGCGGGTTTTCCGCCAGTCGTGATTTGCACGTTCAATCTTGTTTGCGACTAGCGGACTCCATTGCGCGCTCGATCCTCCGGCAAAACACCGATTGCCATCAGGAGGCAGAAGGAGTGATGAGAGGCGTGCGATTCTCCCACAGGCGAAAGGGTAACGCAGTCGGCTTGGGGGGGTTCACGTCACGCAATGCAAATTCTCTTGCAAGCGGTCGATTGCCGGCCTCGCAACAGGCCGGCGCTTTACGGTTGTTAGCCGCAAACCAAGCCCAGGCGAGGCGTTTTCATCACCGATTGGCGGGTTTTCATAGCCGTTTTTCTGGTAAGCACACCATCTCCGGAGTCGGTTTCATGTTTTCTAAACGTTTCAGCATTTCGCCATGCTCGAATTTCGGGCCGAGTTCGCCGGCGCGCCGTGGGTTTACGCTGGTCGAATTGTTGGTCGTGATCGCGATTATCGGCATCTTGGTCGCACTGCTGCTGCCTGCCGTTCAGGCGGCGCGCGAGGCCGCCCGCCGCGCGCAGTGTACGAACAATTTGAAGCAACTCGGCATCGCGATGCACAATTACCACGACATTTACAAGACGCTTCCCGTCGGCGCTTACTCCTGCTGTTGGGGCACTTGGAAAGTGGCGGTGCTGCCGTATATCGAGCAACTCAATTTGCGCCAGCAATACGTGGACTACAACAAATACGGTTTTCCGGTCGATAACGCCCGCTACAGCAGTCCGCTCAATCGGTTTGCGGTGACGCAGAGAGTCCCGGGTTTCCAGTGTCCCAGCGACACCCCTAACCCGAACACCTTCATTGCCGGCATCACTTCAGACAATTATGCAGTGAACTACGGAAACACCGGGCTGGGACAGCAGACCAATTTGAACGGGGTGAAATTCGGCGGCTCGCCATTCAGAGACTACGGTTCCAAAACCGTGCCGGCGGTCGCCCACGGTTTTCAGGATATCAGGGATGGCTTGAGCAACACCATGCTGGTCGCCGAAGTGTTGCAAGGAATCGGCCGCGACCTGCGCGGCTTTTCTTGGTGGGGAGACGCTTCGGGGTTCGAAGCCTACCTGACGCCAAACAGTTTCTTGCCCGACGTGATCTATACGCCTTATTACTGCAACAACCAGCCGGAGCAGGACCTGCCCTGCACGGGGATTCCCACTGCCACGCAGCCTTCGATGTACGCTTCGCGCAGCCGGCATGCGGGAGGCGTGCAAATGGCGACGTGCGACGGCTCGACTCATTTCGTCACCGATGCGATCAATTACATGATCTGGCAATACGCGGCGACGAGCCAGGGAGCGGAAATGGCCTCGCCGGAGTGGTAGGCGAGGCGTTTCCTGGCGTTTCCGATGTTCGCCTGAATTTCCGAGGTATTTTCATGATGCGATTGCTGTTGTGCGTGGCCGGGATTTGCGCGTTGGTCGCGGTCGGGTGCGCCAAAACGGGCGCCTCCGGGCGACAGCCGGTTTCCGGAAAGGTGACTTTGAAAGGTGCGCCACTGGACAACGGCTCCATCCAATTCATGCCCTCCGATGCAAGAGGCCAATTCGGCGGGGGCGCAGTCATTACCAATGGCGAATACTCCATTCCACAATCGAAAGGCATGCCGATCGGCAAGTACAAGGTGGTGATTTCCGCGGGAGATGCAAGCCAAGTCCCACCGCTCGCAGAGGGGGAAATGCCCGGCGAGTCCGGTCCGCCGCTGGAAGAACGAATTCCCCCGGAGTTCAACGTCAACAGCGAACAGTTCGTCGACGTTACCGCCGACAAAGAAAACGTGTTCAATTTCGACATCCCCTAGCGATCGCTCCCTCAGGCCCTAGCGATCGCTCCCTCAGGCACATTTTGAGGCGTGCAAACGGCCAGGGCGCCGTAGCCGTAAACGCCGGACAGCGTTCCGCTACTCTCCGGTCAACTCGCACACGCCCATCTGCCCTTCGCACTCGTCGACGGTAATCCGCAAGCGGCCGGGCCGCACGCCGGTCTTCGCCTCCAAATCGTCCAGCAGCCGCCGGCCGATGTAGCGGGCCAACAACTCGGTCGTCGTGTTCGGCACCGGCAACAGAATGCAGTCGCAACGGGGAAAGACCCAGCGGCGGTCTTCGAACACGGCCTCGACGCTTGCGTCGTCGGCCGTCACGCAAATTTGCGGGTGACTGGCCGGCAGCAGCATGTGGTGGTCGAGTTCCAAGACGATCGCCTGCAACGCGTCGCGCAGAGCAATGAAATCGACCACGTAGTGGTTCTCGTCGAGCGGCCCGAAGACTTCGGCCGTGACGCGATAGTTGTGTCCGTGCAGCCGCTCGCAGACGCCGCCATTGAAGGTGATGAAATGCGCGGCGCTGAAGACCAGATAGTCTTTGGTGACGCGGACCCAGTACGATTCAGCCATGACTAGTAAAACCTCAGCGGCAATTCAATCATGCCGTCGCGCAACGCGGCGAACAAACCGGCGGCAATCAGGTCGGCCGACGTGCCGGGATTACGGCGATGCCCGTCGGCGCGCAACCAGAAATCGAAGTCGACGATGGCGCGATAATAGTCCTCGTCGCCCGGGACGCCTGCGGCCAGCGTTTTGCCGGCGCGGGCCGCGGCCTGCCGGGCGACGTCGAGTCCGCATTTGCGAGCGATCAGGCTGTCGGGGAACTCGTGCACGAGTTGCAATTGAGCGCGAACGATCGCGTCGGCCAGCGACCAGCCCGCCGCCAATCCCTCGTACAGCCGCGGCGTGACGAACTGGAGAACTTCCTCGAAGCCGTTGACGTATTGCCGGGCAACCAGGTCGCGATCGGCGGCCAAGCGCATGGCGTGCAGCAAATCGCCGGGCGCTTCGCCGGCGACATCGGCCTGGTCGACCTGCCCCAAGCCGCCCGGCGCCGCCAGACGGATCGCGGCATAAACGTGTTGCGAATCCTCGGTCGAGAGCCCGGCGAGCACGCGCTCGACGCCGGCGGCGAGCGGCTCGCGGCGGGGAACTTGAGCCAAAGGCGCCAAGAGCAGGATCGTTCCCAAACTGGTGTTGCCGTCGACGGCGGACCGCATCGCTTGAACGGCCGTCAGCACGGTTTGTCCCAGGCTTGCTCCGGCCGCGGTCGCGTCAAAGGCCGGCCCCATCGCGACGGCGGCGGCGGCGAAATCGAGATAGGTCAAATCGTCGAAGTCGGCGCCGCGATGCACGTTACCCGGCTTGGGCGCGGTGACCTCCAGCAAGCAAGCCAAGGTTGCGCATTGGCCGATCGACAGCAAATGCTCAGACATCGAGGGCCTGCCCTCGCAACTGGGCGAGCGGATGCGCAGCGAGAAACGTTTCGATCCTCGGCACGATTCGTTCGTAGGCGTCTTCGATCACATAATGCCCCGCGTCGGCGATCCGCTCGACCTCCGCGTCGGGGAAGAATTCGAGGAAGCGATCGAGAAACTTGGGCGTAAAGCACCAATCGCGCATGCCCCAAATGAAGAGCATCGGCCGGTCGCGGAGCGACGCGAGTTTCTGTTCGATTTCCAGCAGCGTCTGGTAGCTGGGATGCTCGGCCGACAGCGGAATATCGAGCACGAAGCGGTGGGTTGCGATGCGGTTCGCCCAGCCATCGTAGGGCGCCAGCAGGCCGGCCTTCACGTCGGCGGTCATTCGCTCGCGTTTCTCGACGGCCATCCAAGTCGCCGCCCGGGCGAAGCCGTTCAAGCCTTGCACCGCCAGCCGCCCCAAGAGCGGCGCGCGGCAGATGCGAATTCTCCAAGGCATCTCGTGCGAGCGGAAGGCCGCGGTGTTGAACAGCACGAAGCGGCTGAAACGCTCGGGTTCGGCGACCGCGGCGCCCAGGCCGATCGCCCCGCCCCAGTCGTGCGCCAAGAGCGTGATCTGCTCCAGCCCCAAATCGGCGATCAACTGCCGCAAATTGTCGACGTGCCGCGCCAACCGATATTCGTAGCGCTGCGGCTTGTCCGACAGTCCGCAGCCGATATGGTCCGGCGCGATCAAGCGATATCTTCCTCGCAGCGCCTTGACGATTTCTCGCCAATAAAACGACCAAGTCGGATTGCCGTGGACCAGCAGCAGCGGCTCTCCCTGGCCTTCGTCGAGATAGTGATACCGCAGTCCAGCGACGCGGATTTCTCGCGATTCGAAGGGATACAGCGTTCGCCAGGATTCTGAGGCAGGCATCAAACGGAGGCCGGCGCAGGCCGGGTGATCGGAAGAGTCGTTGTTTTCGCGCGCTGAATTCTCGGGTATTTCGCAGCCCGTTCGGGATTTAAGATTATAGTGGCGTGCGGCGGCCGAGATAAGGCTGCTGGCGTCGGCGACCGGATCTTGGTAAGTCTGTAGGTTTGGCCGCCCGAATACCGATTTCGCCTTTTTTTGAGTGACGATGGCGCCCGAACAAGTCTTCCTGGCCGAGCATTTCATCAACCGCGAGCTGAGCTGGCTGGAGTTCAACGCCCGCGTGCTGGAAGAAGCGGTCGATGCCACGAACCCGCTGTTCGAGCGGGTGAAGTTCCTGTCGATCTTCAGCTCGAACCTGGACGAGTTCTTCATGGTCCGGGTGGCTGGGCTGCGCGAGCAGGGCTTCGGCGACGGCGCCCCCGAGGACTACTCGCCCGACGGCCTGCGGCCGATCGTGCAATTGCAAAAAATCGCCGCCCGCACGCAGGAACTGGTCGCCGCCCTGTACCGCTGCTGGAACGAATCGGTCGTGCCGCAGTTGGCAGAACAGAAGATTCGGCTGGTCAAGCACGACCAGTTGAATGCCGACCAACGGGCGGTGCTCGACAAGTTCTTCCTGGAACGCGCGTTTCCGATTCTGACGCCGATGGCGGTCGATCCGGCGCATCCCAGCCCGCGATATCACAATCGCGGCTTGTATCTGGCGGCGATGCTCGAGCGCGAAAGCGGCTTGGGGCCGAAGCACCTGTTCGCCGTGGTGCAACTGCCGCAGGTTTTGCCGCGGCTGGTGCCGCTGGGCGGCGGGGACGAATTGCAGTTCATTCTGCTGGAAGACGCGGTTTCGGCCCGGCTGCCCGAATTGTTCGGCGGGTTCGAGGTGCTGTCGAGCACGACGTTTCGCATCACGCGCGACAGCGATATCGAGCTGCTGGAGCAGGAATCGGACGACATGCTGCGGCTGATCGAGGACCGGCTGAAGGCCCGCCAGCGAGGCCAGGCCGTGCGGTTGGAGGTCGCCGCCTCGGGCAACGAAGACCTGGTGCGAATGATCGTCGAGGCCGAAGAGATACACGAAGCCGAGGAGGGCTCGTCCGAGTCGTATAGCGAAGTTTACCGCATCCCCGGCCCGTTGGATTTGACCGGCATGATGGACCTGCTCCGCGTGCCGGGCCGCGAACACCTGCGCGACGCGCCGTTCACCCCGCGGCTGCCCCGCGGCAGACGGCTGCGCGGCGGCGAAGATCCGTTCTCCAGCATCCGCCGAGGCGACATTCTGCTGCACCATCCGTTCGATTCCTTCGAGCCGGTGGTCGACTTCGTCAGTCGAGCCGCGAAGGACCCGAACGTGCTGGCCATCAAACAGACGCTCTACCGCACCAGCGGCGATTCGCCCGTCACGCGGGCTTTGATGCAGGCGGCCGAAAACGGCAAGCACGTGACCGCACTCGTCGAATTGAAAGCCCGTTTCGACGAAGAGGCCAACGTCAGTTGGGCCCGCCAACTCGAACGCTCGGGCGTACACGTGGTGTTCGGCTTTCTCGATCTCAAAACGCACTGCAAGCTCTCGCTGGTCGTGAGACAAGAGGGCGGCGTGGTCCGCCGCTACGTTCACTTGTCGACGGGCAATTACAACCCGACGACGGCCCTGATCTACACCGATTTGGGTTTGTTCACGGCCGATGAGAACATCGCCGCCGATGCATCGGCCTTGTTCAATCTTTTAACCGGGTATTCTCAGGGCCACCGCTGGCGGAAGTTGGTCGTCGCCCCGGCCGATCTGCACCGCCGCACGATCGAATTGATCGAGGAGCAGACCGAGCGGGCTCGCCAAGGGCGGCCTTCGCGAATTTTCGCCAAGCTGAATTCGCTCGTCGATTACCGCGTGATCGAGGCCCTTTATCGGGCTAGCCAGGCCGGCGTGCCGATCGACCTGGTGTTGCGCGGCATCTGCTGCCTGCGTCCGGGCATGCCGGGCATTTCGGAGAACATCCGCGTGCGCAGCATCGTCGACCGCTTTTTGGAACATAGCCGCGTGTTCGTCTTCAGCCCGGACGACGAGGCCCAGGTCTATCTGGCCAGCTCCGATTGGATGCCGCGCAACTTCTATCGCCGCGTCGAAGTCATGTTCCCGATCGAGGCGCCCGAGTTGAAGCAGCGAATTCTGAAGGAGATCGTGCCCGCCTACTTGCGCGACAACGTGAAAGCCCGTATTCTGAGGCCCGACGGCAGTCACGAGCGCGTGCAGCCGGGCGAAGGCGAGCCGCGTTATCGCTGCCAGGAAGAGTTGTTGACGATTCGCCCCGACTTGTCGGTCGGCGACGCCGACCTCGCCCGCGACGGCGCCGCAGTCAGCGAAACCGTCGTCGCACATTCGTAGGTGACAGGGAACAACCTCCGACTTCCATGAACCTTTCCTTCGATCCTCTTGTCGCCGTCACGGTCTTAGCCGATCGCGACCGCCGCATGGCGCGCCTGATCGAGCGAGCGGGGCCTTTTACCCTGCGGCCGGAAAAAATGCAGAGCCCCTTCCAGGCGTTGCTGCGGGCGATCGTTTACCAACAGCTTTCGGGCAAGGCCGCCGCCACGATCTTCGCGCGCGTCAAGGCGCTGTATCCCGGCCGGCACAGCTTGCAGCCGGCGGCGATTCTCGCCACGGACGACGACGCCCTGCGGCGGGCAGGCATGTCGCGGGCCAAAGTGGCCAGCGTGAAGGACCTGGCGGCTAAAACGCTGGCCCGCGTCGTACCGCCGATGGCCAAATTGCGGCAGATGGACGACGCCGAGATCGTCGCACGGCTGGTCAGCGTGCGAGGCATCGGCCCTTGGACGGTCGAGATGCTGTTGATGTTTCGCCTGGGCCGCCCCGACGTATTGCCGGTCAGCGATTTGGGCGTTCGCCGCGGCTTCATGCTGACTTATAAAACGCCCGAGATGCCCGCCGCCAAACGACTGACCGAGCACGCCGAACGCTGGCGGCCGTATCGCTCGGTGGCAAGTTGGTATCTATGGAGGGCCGTCGACTTGCACCAGCGCAGCGAAAAAGCCAAGTTGCGCAATCCCCTCAATTCCTAAAGCAAGTCGTGAGACGCTTGCGCGGCGAGGCGCCGGACGCGGTAATCCGAATTTCACAAACCATTTGCCGACAACACATTTACTTGCCAAGGTCTGGAATCTGGGTTGACCGCGGCGGCCGAATGCATAAAAATGCCGTGATGTAAGTTCGATGCCGCATCGCTCGGACAATCGAGCGGCGGCTTGCGAAAAATACCCGCCAAATGCAGTGGTCGACTTGCCGGGGAGGCGGAATTCGACGAGCGAATCGCGTCACGCCCCGTGACGTCGCAGCTTCGTCGTTCTCCCCGCATAGGTCGAACATTCCCGCCAATTTTGTCCACAAAAAGCGAGGCTCGCCGATGGGCGCCGTTCAAACGCCGCACAGCGATAGGCCGATTCGCCCCGAGGCGAAGCCTGTGGCTTCCCAATCCAGCAAACCGTGCGATGCCGCGCGATGCCGTTGGGGTTGGCGAGTGGGGCTGGCGGCGTTGTTCGTCATTGCGGCGACGTTTTCGGCCGTGGTTTGGCGAGGCTGGGGCAACGCCAACGAAGTCCCCGCCGAAATCGTGCGCGTGCGGCGGGGCAACGTGCTCAAGACCCTGCTGGTCGAAGGCAGCGTCGAAAGTGCGCGAAACGTCGAATTGAAGTGCCATATCAAGGGCGGCAGCACGCTGTTATGGGTGATTCCCGACGGCACGCACGTCAAACAGGGCGACGAGTTGGCTCGGCTCGATTCGTCGCTGATCGACGAGGAAGTCAGCGCGCAGACGATTCTCGTCGAACAAGCGCGAGCGGCTAAAATCGCGGCCGAACGCAACGTCTCGGCGACGGAAATCAGCGTGCAGGAATATCGCGAGGGGCTCTACGAGCAAACCCGGCAACAATTGGAATTGGCCGTTTTGCTGGCCGAACACAACCTGAGCCAGGCCGAGCACAAGCTGGTGCAATCCCGCCGCTTGTTCCGTCGCGGATTCATCAACAAGATTCAACTGAGCGCGGAGATCGACGGGGTCGAGCGCGCCAGGCTGGAGTTGGGCGTTGCCCGCCGCGGCGTCCAGGTGTTGGACGAATTCACCAAGCCCAAGATGATACAGGAATTGGAAAGCCTGTACGACGCCGCGAAAGCGACCCTCAAGGCGGCGCAGTCCGCCTTCGCCCTGGAGTCTTCGCGATTGGAACGATTGCAAGCACAGCAAGCCCTCTGCGTGCTGCGGGCTCCTCAGGACGGCCTGGTGATTCATGCCAACGACCCCCGCGACAGTTCCACCATTGGCCCGCAAATCCAAGAGGGAGCGAAAATCCGCGACCGGCAGACGATCCTTCGCCTGCCGAATCTCGAGGAGATGCAAGTCAAGGCTTTGGTGCACGAATCGCAACTGTTTCAAATGCACTCGGGCCTCAAAGCTCGCGTCCGGGTGCAAGACCACGAATTCAACGGCACTGTCGAGACGCTGGCCAACCAGCCCGAACGCATGAAACATTCGCAATCGCACATCAAATACTTCGCCGCGATCGTGCGGATCGACGAATCCGCCAGTCATCTGCGTCCCGGCCAGACGGCCGAGACCGAAATCCTGTTGGCCCGCCGCAACGACGTGCTGACGGTTCCCGTCACGGCCGTCGTCCAGCAAGGCAACGATGTATTCGCCTGGGTGCAGACCGGCCAATCGCCCGAGCGCCGTCCGGTATCGCTGGGCGCCGTCAACGACAAACTTGCGGAAATCTCCGCCGGCTTGGACGAAGGCGACGCTTTGATCTCCAACCCTCGCGCGCAATTGGCCGACTTGTTCTATTCCGGCGATCACGGCGCTCGCTTCGACGTCGTGCAGCGTTTTGGCCTGCCGACGAACGACGAACTGCACGGGCGCTCTGCCGCCCCGTCCACCGTCAAAGTTCAGCCGCAGACCGCCTCCGGCGGCGGTTGAAGGCGATGGCCCCAAGGCGCAAGCCGACGCCCGCATGCTTCAATCGAGCGCCTTGTCGCCCAGCGGCGTATTCTGCAAATAAAGCTGATTGTTCGGACTCGGCGCGCCGGCCCAACTGCCGCCGGCCGGTTGCACCCCTTGCCCGTTGGGAGACATCAGCAGGCAATACGTGCCGTAATCGAGTTCGGAGCGTAGAAAGCTCGTGTGCCCGTCGCAAAAGACGGCCATCACGCCGCCCGGGTGATTGCTGGAAGGCCGCGCGTTGTTGTCATAGGCCGGGTTCGCCGCGTTCGTCAAATCTCGCGGGCCGTTGATCGTGCCGTAAGGATAGTTTTGCGGCTCAAACGGGGGCGTTGCGCTATTCGTGGCATACGTCCAGACGAAGCCGTGAAACGCCTCGTACACGTTGTTGACGCCGCCGCTGAAGCTCGCGTAGCTCGGTGCATCGAGATTTTCGGAAAACAGCAGCGTATTCGACGTGCCGTCGTGACTGCTGATGAAGTCTTGCGACATGTCCACGATCGGATTCAGCGGGCTGGCCGAAGCCTGATTCAGCGAGTCGAACTGAAAGCGATCGAAGAACACGCCGTTGTCGCGGTAATCGACTGGCAAACCGCTGTTGTTGGCTACGTCGGGCATGCCCGCGTTCGCCACGTAAGCACATGGCGGCGGAAAACTCTCTGCGGGCGGATTGCTGGGGCAGATCGCCGTCGTGAGGTAGCCGGCTTGGACCGGATCGGCGGCCAACATGTAGCCGCTGATCGGCGTCGAGAAGCCATTCGCCGGACCGATAAAAAGTCCGCGCCGCCAGTTGCGGTAAAGGTCGGACCTTTCGATCTCGGGCAGCAGCGATACCAGCCAGTGAACCGGGTATTGATTCTGCGCGTTGAGCACGCCGGCCGGCACGCTGGCGCCGGGTTCGGGCACGATCACCAGCGGCTCCTTGTACCCTGGATAGTATCCCGCCCCGACCGTTATTCGATTTTGTACCGCGAGCCCGAGTTGCTTGAGATTATTGTTGCACGTGTTCCGGCGGCCCGCTTCGCGAGCCGCCTGCACGGCCGGCAACAGCAAGGCCATCAACATGCCGATGATGCTGATGACGACCAACAACTCCACCAGCGTAAAGCCCGGCCGCGCTCTGCAAGCCTGATTGTTCCGACGCATCGTCAGTCTCCTTGGCGCCTTGAGAAAAGAGAACAAATCGCTTCCGCCGCGATTGCCCGTGCGGTTGAACGACAGCGACTGCCTGGAATTGAGCGAGTTCCCGGTAAAGCAACTGGCGCGCCCAAGACCAACGATGCCAAGCAGCAAGCGAGTTTTCCGAGCGCGACTGGCCCCGCGTTCGCAGGCGATTGTCAAGCGTGGCCAATGCGAGTGCCAAAATGAGACGGCGAGTCTCGTTTCGAGAATGGCCAGCAGCCGCCGTGACGATTCAGCCACGCTAGTGCCTCTTCATGCCTGAATTGATAGGTGAGGGTGGCTGGCGGCAGAGCGAAGCGATGCCCCAGGGAACTGGGGCTTCGCCTAGGCTCAGCCGCCAGCCACCCGACTGTCAAAATGGCTTTGAAGAGGCGCTAGCCCGGATTATTCATCAGCCCACACTAACCCGAAGCGCAAGCGAGGTGGAGCAACGCACTTACCTCGCTGGCGCTTCGGGTTGGTATCGAGCGCTTTGTCAAGTAATAGCCGGGCTGTGAATAATCCACGCTAGGGGACGGCGGAGCCGCACGCGCTTGGCGGCGAATCTGCGTGCGGCTGCGCGGCGCCCTACAGGTCGAGCGCGACCAGAAACCCCTGCATCACGGCGGCGATCCGCACGGCGTCGTGAACGTGATCTTCGCCGAGCCCGCCTTTGAGGACGGCGGCCTCGTGCGACTGAGTGCAAGACTGGCAGCCGGCCAACGCCGCGCAGGCCAGCGAGAACAATTCGAAGTCGGCCCGCGGCGTCTTCGGCTTGGCCATCCACTGCATCCGCAGCATGGCCTTCTTGGCTTCATAGTCGGGCTTGCCGACCATGTGGCGAAAGCGGTAATAGACGGTGTTCATGCCCATCAGCGAGGCGGCGGCCTGGGCGTCTTCGATCACCTCGGGGCCAACGCCGTTTTCCTCGGCGTCGGCCAGCACGGCGTCGCGGAGCCGCGCGTCGCGCAGAAAGTAGGCCGCCGCCAGCGCGACGCCCCAGGTCTGCGCCGACGACAATACGTCGCCGCTCAGCACGGCGACGATGTTCAGTTTTGCGTCCCTGGCCGGTTCGCCGAGCGTCTGCCGCAAAGCTTCCAGCCGGGTGAGTTTGGGCTCGGACATGCTAACGTTTCAAATGATCTTTAGCGTAGGTCAGGCTTTCCAGCCTGACTTCGATCGAGTCGGAAAGTCAGGCTAGAAAGCCTGACCTACGCGCGATCGCCTCAGACCTTGAGGAACTGGTCGCCCGGCTTCCAGTTGCACGGGCAAAGCTCGTCGGACTGCAAGGCGTCGATCGTGCGAAGCGTTTCCGGAACGCTGCGGCCGACGCTCAGCGCGTTGGCGCTCGACCACTGGATCACGCCGGTGGGATCGACGACGAACGTGGCCCGCAGGCAGACGTTCGCCTCCGGATCGATGATGCCCAAATCCACGGCCAGCTTCTGGGCCGCGATCAGCGGGTAGGGCAGGCTTTTCAGGTCGGCGTGGTTCTGACGCCAGGCCAGGTGGCAATACTCGTTGTCGGTGCTGCCGCCGATCAACAGCGCATCGCGGTCTTTGAACTCGCCGACCTTCTTGCCGAATTCGACCAATTCGGTCGGGCAGATGAACGTAAAGTCCTTGGGATAAAAGATATACACGGCCCACTTGCCGGCGTGGTACGCGTTGGTGATTTCCTTGAGGTCTTCCTTGGCGTTGCCGAAGCAGGCCATCGTCTTGTATTCCGGGAATTTCTGTCCGACGGTGAGCATCTGTTATATCTCCCTGGCGTCTGGGGGCAATTCGAACTGAGCCGCGTAAATTCTCGTGCGGAACCGCTTACCATACTGGCGGACCCTTGCCACGGTCAAGCGGCCCCCGAGCTTGAGCGGCCTCCAAACGAGTCGAGTTGTGCGGGTTTTTCCGACGCTTCGCCCGACGCCGTGCAATAGCCTAACACCGGACCGTGCTATACCGAACGCGGGCGCGAACGAGACGCTTGGACGGTATGTGGGGCGGCCTTCCAGGCCGTCAATGGCCGGCGGGTGAGGAAGGCCGCCCCACGGAATAACAAGCGCCGTCAGAGCCGAATCCGTTGAAAAAATCTCTGCAAACGGCAGGCCGGAGGCTCTGGAAGCTATGCTTCAAGCACGAGCGGCGTCCCTCGGCGGCGGGAATCCGGGGCAGTCGATGGTATCGCGGGCTTCGCTTCTCCGACTCAGGGAACTCGCAGCGGTCTTCGCGCGCATGAACGATCGACAGCCAGCCGTGATCGACGAAGATGAGGCCGCAAGCGCGCCTGCGCCGTTAGCAGACACTTTGGCTCCCGGCCCGCACACGCCTCCGCCCGACCCAATTGCGGCGGGGCCGCACTCTGGTGGCGTTGGAGTCAACTCGACGTGGCCCGGCTCGACGCTGGGCAGGTACCTGGTTACGGGCGTGCTGGGTCGAGGCGGGATGGGCGTCGTGCTGTTGGCGCGCGATCCGCTGATCGAGCGAGACGTGGCGATCAAGATCCTGGCCGATCATCTCGCCGCCGACGAGCTGGCGCTGGGCCGCTTTTTGGCGGAAGCCAAGGTCGCCGGCAAGCTCAATCATCCCCACGTGGTTTCGCTCTATGAAATCTGCCAGGAGGGGGCGCGCCACTTCCTGGTCATGGAATACGTGTCGGGCGGAAGCCTGAAAGAGTGGCAGGCGACGCGCGGCGGCTGCTCGCCCCTCGAAGCGACGCTGGCCATGATCGACGCCTGCAAGGGTATCGCGGCCGCGCACGCGGCGGGTCTGATTCATCGCGACATCAAACCGGCGAACTTCCTGCGCACGCCCGAAAGCTCGATCAAGGTCGGCGACTTCGGCCTGGCCAAGGCCGCCGCCTCGGGCGCGTCGCCGCAACTCACGCAAGCCGGGTTGGTCGTCGGCACGCCGTTTTTCATGAGCCCCGAACAATGCCAGGCCCGGCCGGTCGACGCTCGCAGCGACATTTACTCCCTGGGCGCGACCTATTACGCCTTGCTCACGGGCAGAGACCCTTACGACGATTGCGATAGCGTGCCGCACGTCATGTACAATCATTGCCACGGCCCGATCCTCGACCCGCGGCAGGTCTCGCCCGCCGTGCCCGCTGCCTGCGCCGGCATCATCGCCCGGGCGATGGCCAAGTCGCCTTTCGATCGTTATCAATCGGTCGGCGAGATGCAGACCGACCTGGAGGCGGTGGCGGCGCCCCTCTCGCGAACGAGCCAAATCGCGCTGCCCAGCCAGAACGGCGGCCGAGCGACCGAACGTTCGCGGCGCAAGCTGCTCGCGGCGGCGGCTGCCATGTTCCTGGTCGGCGCCGCCGGCGGCGGAATGGCGATCGTCGGGTCGCGACTCCGCCGCGATGCCGCGCGGCCGGAGTCGGCCTGCCCGTTACTTGCCGCCCCCGATGGCGAACCGATCAAAGTCGGCGTGCTTCACTCGCTGACCGGCACGATGGCCAACAGCGAAACCGTGGTCGTCGATGCGACGCTGTTCGCCATCGAGGAAATCAATGCCGCCGGAGGCGTACTCGGCCGGCCGGTCAAAGCCGTAGTCGCCGACGGCCGTTCTCATCCGGCGACTTTTGCGCGCGAGGCCGAACGGTTGATCGCCGAGGAGCGGGTTTGCACGGTGTTCGGTTGCTGGACCTCGTCGGCCCGCAAGACCGTCAAACCGGTCTTCGAGCGGCGCGACCACCTGCTCGTCTACCCGGTGCAGTACGAAGGCTGCGAAACCTCGCCTAACATCATCTACATGGGCGCCGCCCCGAATCAGCAGATTCTGCCGGCCATCGCCTGGGCCGTGAAGACGCTGGGCAAGCGACGGTTCTTCCTGGTCGGTTCCGATTACGTCTTTCCGCGCACGGCCAATGCGGTGATCAAGGACGATCTCGGCCGCCTCGGCGCCGAAGCGGCGGGCGAGGTCTATCTCCCGATGGGAAGCCTGGAAGTGCAAAGCGTGGTCCAGAACATCGTGGCGGCGAAACCCGACATGATCCTGAACACGGTCAACGGCGATTCGAACACGCCTTTGTTCCGCGAATTGCGGGCGGCGGGCGTGAAGCCGCACGAGACGCCCATGATCTCCTTCAGCGTCGGCGAGCAGGAACTGCGGAGCCTCAACCTCGCCGATATCGAAGGCGATTACGCCGCCTGCACGTACTTCCAAGCGATCGACACGCTGGCAAACACGACGTTCGTCGACAAATTCCACGAAACGTATCCGCAGCGCCCGACGACCGACGCGATGGCGGCGGCCTACGACGGCGTGAAGCTCTGGGCGCAAGCCGTCGAGGAAGCCCAAAGCCTGGAACCGAAAAAAATCCGCCGGGCCATGCTCACCCTGCGTTTCCCCGGCCCTGGCGGCGAGGTCCGCCTCGACCCCGATACGCAGCACTGTTACAAGACGCCGCGAATCGGGCGAATTCGATCGGACGGTCAGTTCGAAATCCTCTGGGAGGCGCCGGCGCCCGTGGCGCCGCAGCCCTATCCCGCCACTCGCACCGCCGAAGCATGGCGCGCGTTTCTGCACGACCTGTACGCCTCCTGGGGCGGACGCTGGTTCGCGCCTTAAGATGCGTCGTTTACCGCGCCGCGGCGCCGCACGATGTTACCGAAGGCGCCGGATACCTTGCCGCTTTCCGCCTCGGTCGTGAGCGTTGCTCGCAGCCGCGGTGATTTATATTTCGGCCGATTTATTTATATCGCCGCGCGCTGCGCACTTGCGAAGCGGCGCCGCATCGCGAAATCCTCCGAGAAAACAAGGGTTTTGCGCCGCGCGGGGCCGGCGGCAGCGGCGCCAAAACTAGGCGTTTCATGCCTGATCGGCGCCCGTTTTACGCCCGTTTCGACGCATATCGATAAACGATCGCGACCGGCGTTTCGGCGTGCGGGCCGCGGTTTTGGCCCTTTCCTTGCGGCGCGGCGGTTTATCATTTCGCGAGGCGTATAAATCATGATTCTTCGCTCGTAAATGCGGCTCTCCGGCCGCCGAACGCGTGGGTTCGGCGAGCTGCGCTCGAGGCGGATGCGCCAGCCGTCGAACGACTTCGCGTTCGCCTTGGGCCGCCGGGCAAGCCGAGGTTATCGCCGCGGCGGCTTGCTCGCCATCACAAGCGATTCGGGCTGTTGCGGCTCGTCTCACGGGGCAAGCCGCTTTGCGGTTAACGTTGCCGGCCGCGGAACGAAGAAAGGCCGCACGCCATGTCCATCAGCCGCCAACGAAAATTGCGGATCGAACAACGTCAGAGGCAAGTATCCGTGGATGGTTTCGACGCTGATTAGCGGGGCCACGGTTGCGTTTTCGAGGCACGGCCGGGCAAATAAATGGGCCGCTGTCGAGCGAAAAAGGCCCTGGCCCACCGCGGCGGAGTGAGGGCAAGGCGAGTCATTCGCCCGCGTGCGGAGCGTGGTTATCCCGTTGCCTTGCTTGCTCGCCCGCAGAGCCTGAAACAAAACTCCCTCTCCCTTTGGGAGAGGGCCGGGGTGAGGGCGAACTGCAACCGACGCCAGCCCTCACCCGACCTCTCCCAGAGGGAGAGGAGCCTGAATCCGGTGAGCGCCGCGCCGACGAGGATTCTATCGCGAATGATCTCGTCCGCGGATTGCAGCGTGCATTTTTTTGCCCGGAAATGCCCGAAAAAACGCATGTCTGCATTTGCTCTGCAGCCGGAACCACCCACGGATTCCGCTGAGGAGCCGACTTATTGAGCTTCTCTTCGACGCCGCAGAAGGCGGCTGGGAACGCGCGTCGGCTGACTATGATTATTGGCTCCTCGCGGAAACCTGTGGGCGGGTTTTCGTTTTTGAGCACAGTCACCGTGCGTTTTTCAAGGCATCGCCGGGCATTGAATGTTTGCCTGCGAGCACGCCAAAGCTGATCCCCGAATCGTAACCCTATTCATTGCCCGGAAATGCCTTGAAAAACGCACGCATCCATCGTCTCAGCGGACTAAATCTCCCACGGATTCTCCTGAAGAGCCTGATTTCGCTCGGCAGCGCGTGCGGACGGCGGCACGCACGTTTCGAACCGGGGCGGACGCGGTGTCCGCAGCCCGGCCGACGGGCGACGATGAAAAGGGTGTCAGATGAAAAGGGTGTCAGGAACCGATTTGATTATTGGTTCCTGACACCTTTTCACCCTTTTCACCACCCGCCGAAGATGTATCATATCGTATTGAAGGTGGTTTGGTTCGTGTTGGTGACTGGTTGTCGCTGGAAAGATGTGCCGCAGGAGATGGGCTGCTGTGGCGAAACGGCGCGCACCCGATTGCAAGCTTGGGAAAAAGCTGGCATTTGGGATCAACTGCACCATCTGCTTTTGACCATGTTGAATCGCGAGAAAGAACTGCATTTGGAAACGGCGATCGTGGATACGACGCAGGTGCGGGCCTTCGGCGGCGGCGAATCGACCGGCCCCAGCCCCGTCGATCACCGCAAAAAGGCACGAAATACACGGTGCTCGTCGATCGCGATGGCGCTCCACTAGCGATTCGCGCCGTACCGGCCAGGGTTTGCACCCAGTTCATGGAATCGCTACAATTTTCCTTCGGCCGACGTGACCGCATTGAGCCGACACAGTGCGTTGTGGGGAGTTTCGTTTTCCAATAAAAGGAGAATAGCATGCATAACTTTCAATCGCGCAATCGCGTTGCCCTAGTAATTATTGCCTTCAGCATTGGCGCCGCAACTTGGACTCTAGCGCAGCCCCCGCACGACGTCGTCGCGCCAACCGCGCCAAGCGTAGAATCGGGCCACTCATTTGTTCGCGCCGACAATCCCGACAGTGCGAGCCAGCAGATATTCCGGGCCATGGGAGTTGCGTCCGTTGGGTTCACATTCCGAACCCCGCCCGGAAAAGCAGCGGTCATCACGGCAATCGTTCGCGACGCGCGTGGCAAGCGCATTCCACGCCTTTCAGGAAGGGCGGTTGTGAATCCAAGTGACGACATGCACGCGGCGTCGGGGGTTTTTCGGATCACTCGAATCGACCCAGGCGTAACGACTGAGTCCTACAAAGGAAACGTCCGATGGGAGCTAAGCTTTGGTAATACTGATAATTCTACCGGATTGAATTTCACAGCGATTCCGAGCTGGCAGTCAGAAGGTGATAATGGTTTGACAACACAATGGCGCTCCGATGTGAATGTCACCAACTTAAAAGAAGATCATGAATATCCAATTTGGGAGCACGACGAGCTTGAGCAGCGAACAGCCACGGCATCGAACCCGTCCGAGCGCCGCGGCACTCCCTTAACGTGCAAATACCAAGTTCGCGTTACGTTTGTCGTTACGGAAGCGACGAATGCGGACGGCCAACCTATAGTTTACGGGCCATTCGATGACGACGAATAGGCGTGCCCGTCGTGTGTAACCGTTCACGCGCCGGGGAGGAGCGAGGCGACGGGTTGACCGCGGAAGTGGGCTTCGACAGCGGCTGTCAGGTAGCTGAAGATCGAGCGGCCTTGCAGGCGGCACGTCTCGCTGACGGTCAGC
>Ga0307372_10005716_pt1 | contig 18526 bp, 16 predicted proteins | sample OX1MG_FD_202533 | JGI IMG/M metagenome (GOLD analysis project Ga0307372, IMG submission 202533) | Soil microbial communities from Risofladan, Vaasa, Finland - OX-1 | ecosystem: Environmental > Terrestrial > Soil > Coastal area > Acid sulfate soil | place: Finland: Risofladan, Vaasa | collected...
GCCATCGCCCGGACGCATGACGAACTGGTGGCCCTGGCCCATCGCACGGACCGCGACTACTTTGAATTCAACCTGCAGCGGCGGCATGACCGCAAGAAGATCGGCGGTATCATGATTGAGCTGCTGAAGACCAACCGCAAGCAGAACCTTTACACCATCGATCTCTTTTTCGATGACAAGCGCACACAGCGCAAAGACCAGGCGCTCGATGAGCCGGTTTATTTCTACGTTCAGGGAGCTTCCACCGCGCTGGAGCTGGTGGTGAACAAGCTGGACAAGAACCGCATCAGCGGATACGTCAGCGCGCCGAAGGGGTTCTTCCAGAACACCCCCAACGTGCTGACCGGCCGGCCAAGTTAAGGATTGGCTGTGGTGAAAAGCCTGGCAGTTTGCCCGGCCCTCGGATGAGCCGGGACGGCCTTACTGGGTGGCAACAGTCTTGTGGGCGTCGAGAACTTTGGCCAGTTCGCTGTAGGGCCGGGCGCCGGTCAACTGTTCAGCAACCTTCCCGTCTTTCACCAGGATCAGCGTGGGAATGGACCGGATGCCGAACTTGCCGGCAAGCTCCGGAGCCTCGTCCACGTTTACCTTGGCAAAGTTGAACTGGGAGGAATAGTTCTCCGCCAGCTTTTCAAAGGTGGGTCCCATGGCGCGGCAGGGCGCGCACCACTCGGCCCAGAAGTCCACGAAGGTGGGCTTGGAGTCCTTTTCCAGGGCCTGCCATTGCTCGCTGTTCACTTGCTTGATGTTTCCCATTTTTTCTTGTCTCCTCAAAGTTAACGGCCTTCTTATGGGATGCGGGCGGAGGAGAAAAGATTCAGGAGGAGATGGGTGGAGCAGACGCCATAAATGTGTCAAAAGTCACATTATTTGAATGATTTGAGCGGCTGCTCCTGCTGAAGGAGAAACGAATGGCAAAGAAATGGCTGTTTAAATCCGACCCCGAACACTATTCTTATGAGGACCTTGCCAGGGATAAAAAGACCGTGTGGGACGGGATTGCCAATAATCTCGCACTCAAGCACCTGCGCAACGTCTGCCGGGGCGATGAGGTGATGATCTATCACTCGGGCGGGGAGCGGGCCGTGGTGGGGCTTGCGGAAGTGCTGAGCGATCCTTATCAGGACCCGAAAAAAAAAGAGGCCCGGCTGGTGGTGGTGGATATCGCCGCTCGCGGAACCGTCCCGCGGCCCGTTAGCCTAAATGAAATCAAGGAGCATGCGGGCCTGAAAGATTTTGACCTGGTGCGGCTGCCGCGCCTCTCGGTGATGCCGGTTTCTGAAAAACATTGGAAGGCCCTGCTGGCCCTTGGCAAAGGGTAGGCCGATCTTTCCGCGTTGTTGCTGAGCTATTCACAATGGCTGAATCTTCATCGTCCAATCGCAAACTCGAAAAGCTTCAGCAGCGGGTGGTGCAATGCACGCGCTGCCCCCGGCTGGTGGAGTATCGCGAGAAAGTGGCGCGGGAAAAACGGCGGATGTTTCGCGACTGGGATTACTGGGGAAAGCCTGTGCCGGGTTTCGGTGACCCGAAAGCGGAACTGCTGATCGTGGGCCTCGCGCCCGCGGCGCACGGCGCCAACCGCACCGGGCGGATGTTCACCGGCGACCGCTCGGGAGATTTTCTCTTTCGCGCTCTCCATGAGGCGGGGTTTGCCAGCCAGGCCAATTCGCGCGACCGGGACGACGGGCTGCGGCTCCGCCGCTGTTACATCACGGCGGCCTTGCGCTGCGCGCCGCCTGCGAACAAGCCGCTGCCCCAGGAACTGAGGAATTGCCAGCCGTATTTGGAGAATGAACTTGAATTTCTGGGCCGGGTGCGCGCCGTTCTGGCGCTGGGCCGGATCGGGTTTGACCGGTACCTCAGCGTGGTTGGAGAAAAGGCGGACTTGCCGCCGCGCTCAAAGATGCCCTTTGGGCACGGAGCCAGCTACGGGCTGCCGGGCGGATTGCCGCGCCTGTTTGCGTCCTATCATCCCAGCCAGCAGAATACCCAGACCGGGAAATTGACGCGCGAGATGATGCACAACGTGCTGGCCGGGATTGAGAAGTACCTTCGGGTGTCCAGGTGAGCCCGTCAATCCATCAGCATGCCGCCGTTCACTTCAATGGTTTCTCCCACGATATAACTGGCGGCTGGGGACGCCAGAAAGACAACGACGCTGGCGACTTCCTCGGAAGTTCCGGCGCGGCCGAGCGGGATGCTGGCGATGAACTTCTGGAAAACTTCAGGCGGGCTGTAGCGCTCGTGGTAAGGCGTGGCGATCACGCCCGGCGCCACTCCGTTCACCCGAATGCCGTGCGGCGCCAGTTCCTTGGCCAGGCTTTTGGTGTAGGTGGTCAAGCCGCCTTTCGCGGTGGCGTAGGCCCCGGAACCGGGCCCGCCGCCGTTGCGCCCAGCGATGGAGGCCATGTTGATGATGTTCCCGCTCTTGCGCTCGGCCATTTCTTCCCACACCTGCTTGACGCAAAGGAAGACGCTCTTCAGGTTCAGGTCCATGATCTGTTCCCAGTAATCCTCGGTCATGTCGGAGAGCATGTGCCGGCCGAGCAGATCGCCGGCATTGTTCACCAGGATGTCAATGCGCCCCCAGCGATTGCGCACGCTTTCCACCATCGCCTCCACCTCGCCGGCAGAGGTGACGTCGGCGCGAATGGCATGAGCTTCACCGCCTGCTTTGCTGATTTCCGCCACGGCCTGGTCGGCGCCGGCCTTGTTCTTAAGATAGTTGACCCCGACGCGGGCGCCTTCGCGAGCCATGGCGAGAGCGGTTGCGTAGCCGATTCCGCTGGAAGCGCCGGTGATAAGTGCGACCTGGTCTTTGAGAACCATGATTTCCTCCAGAATGGACTTTGTGTCCTCTGTTTTGATGAAGAGAATCCGCTGAAAAACAAGTTTTCAGAAGAACACAAAATAAAGTGGTTGGCAACCTTTGTGGTTTTTTGATAATCCTTATTAGTTGAACCTGCGCTCGCGGGTTTGTCTGTGACGGGCGGATTTCAAGACCAAGGCAGGCCACATCACTCAGGAAATGAGGATGCATCCGTATGATTGAAGTTGAGAATCTGACGAAACGATACGGTCCGACGCTGGCGGTTTCTGACGTCAGCTTCCAGGTGCAGAAGGGAGAAATCCTAGGGTTCCTGGGTCCGAACGGCGCCGGAAAAACCACCACCATGCGCATCATTACGGGTTTTCTTTCGGCCACCGCCGGGCGCGTTCGCGTGGCGGGCATTGATGTGGCCTCCTCGCCGCTTGAAGCCAAGAGGCACATCGGTTATCTGCCGGAAACTCCCCCCGTCTATACCGACATGACGGTGAATGAATACCTGGCCTTTGTGGGCCGGATCAAGGGCGTTGCGCGTGGCGAGCTGAAGAAGCGTGTCGGGGAGGTCTCCGAGAAATGTGCCATAGGCGATGTGCAGCACCGCCAGATCGGGAGACTTTCCAAAGGTTACCGGCAGCGCGTGGGGCTGGCCCAGGCGCTGATTCACAATCCCGACATTCTGATTCTCGACGAGCCCACGGCGGGCCTGGATCCCAAGCAGATTATCGAAACTCGCGAACTGATCAAGGGGCTGGCCGGGCAGCATACCGTCATTCTCAGCACGCACATTCTTCCGGAGGTTTCAAAGACCTGCCAGCGTGTAGTGGTGATCAGCAAGGGAACCGTGGTGGCCATGGGCGCTCCGGACGAACTGATCGCCCGCCTGCAGGGATACGGATCGGTGCTGGTGACGGTGGAAGGTCCGGCGCCGGAGATTATGAGCAGGCTGCAGACGGTGACCGGCGTAAATCTCGTTGAGCCCGTAAATGCTTCAGGGACCCGTATTACGCTGGAAGTCCATACGGAGAAGAACCATGAAGTGCGGTCGGAACTGGCCCGCGCTATTGTCGAATCCGGATGGGGTCTGTTTGAGCTGAAAACCAGCGGAATGAGCCTGGAAGACATCTTCCTGAAGTTGACAACGCGTGACTTGAGCGAAGAAGCGGCGGCAGAAGCCCGGCCCGCCAAGGCGCAGGAGCCGGAGAAGCCTGGAGAAACCGAAGTCAGCAACTGAGGCCGCGGCCTTCGCAGGCTGAAGGTGGGCTGCGGCTGGCGATGATCCAACCACCCTGAGGGGGAAATTGAAATGCGAAACATTCTGGCAGTGGCGGGCAAGGAACTTCGTTCCTATTTCCATTCGCCGATCGCTTATCTGGTGATGGCCGTTTACGCCGTCTTGTGTGGGTTTTTCTTCTACAGCTTTGCGGCCACTTACGTGGTGCAGACCTTCCGGATGCAGGCGATGGGCGGCATGGGCATGCCCGACATGAGCATCAACGACTATGTTATCCGTCCGCTGTTCCAGGGCGTCCTGACGATTGTTCTGCTTCTGGTGATTCCGCTGATCACCATGAGGCTTTATGCCGAGGAAAAGCGGTCCGGAACAATTGAGCTTCTGTTGACCTCTCCGGTCACCGACTTCCAGATCATTGCCGGGAAATTCCTGGGCGCGCTGATGCTGTTCGGCACCATGATCGTGATCACTTTTGCCTACGTGAGCACGCTGTTTATTTACGGGAATCCTTCGGCCAAGCCCCTGATCGCGCAAGGCGTGGGGCTTTTCCTGTTTGGCGCCTCGCTGCTGGCTTTGGGGATGTGGATTTCAACGTTTACGAAGAACCAAATTATCGCCGCAGTTGTTTCATTTGCGGCGTTTCTTATGATTTACGTTTTAAACTGGGTGACGGCCTATTCGAGCGGGGCAATCGGCAAGGTCCTTGCCTACATGGCGCTCACCACGCACTTTGAAGGATTCGCCAAGGGCGTGGTGGACCTGAAGGACCTGGTTTACTACCTGTCTGTAATTGCGCTGGGGGTCTTTTTAACGGCGAGGTCCGTTGAAGCTTTGAAGGGGAGGGTCTGACGATGGCGGAAAAAGAACGGCCGAAAGGAGGGGGGAGCCAGCGGATCTTACAGGGCGCAAACCTGGCTCTGTACACCCTGATCGGCGTGGCGATTATCGTCCTGGTCAACTGGTTCGTCAACAACCACGACAAGAGCTGGGACCTCACTCCCAACCAGGAGTTTAGCCTTTCACCTCAAACCAGGAAGATCCTCAAGGGCCTGAAGCAGAGCGTTACCCTTTATGCTTTTGACCGCAAGGATGCTTTTTCCAGGCGGCGCGATCTGCTGGGAGAGTATGAGAGCGCCTCGCAGCACGTGACGGTGCGTTACGTTGATCCCGACCGCGAGCCCGCCCTGGCCAAGGAGTACGGTATCCAAAGCTACGGCACCATCGAAGTGGTTTCGGGGACCCGGCACTTCCAGGCACAAACCACCAACGAAGAAGGCGTGACCAACGCCCTGATCCGCGTACTGATGGGGGAGAAGACCATCTATTTTATGGATGGTCATGGTGAGCGCAGCATTACCGACACCGGCCGGGACGGCTTCCAGAACCTGGAAAAGGAACTGAACAACGAGAGTTACGAAGTCAAGCCATTGATGCTGCTGCAGAAAAACGAGATCCCGGCAAATTGCGAAGTGCTGGTGATTGCCGGCCCCAAGCACGATTACCTGCCGGCGGAGATTGCCACCATCAGCAAGTTCATAGAAGGCGGCGGGCGGGTGCTATTCATGCTGGACGCGGGCGTCAAGCTGCCTGACCTGAGCAATATGCTTGCCGGCTGGGGTGTTAAGGTGCGGGACGATCTGGTGGTGGATTTGAACCCTGTTGCCCGGCTGTTTGGAACCACCCCTGACATGCCGCTGATCATCAAGTATGGATCCAATCCCATCGTCGAGCCGATGCAGCGGACGGCGACTCTCTTCCCGCTTTCCCTGTCGCTGGAAATCAGCAAAGACCCGAAAGGCGGCGCCTCGCCTGAAATGTTGTGCGAGACGTCAGGGGACAGTTTTGGCGTGGAGGGGTTCAACCCCAGCGTGCGGAAGGTTTCTTTCCAGCCCGGGAAAGACATCAAGGGGCCGCTGACGGTTGCCGCAGCAGACACCATCATCAGCCAGGAAGGCAAGAAGGGTCAAGGCCGCCTGGTCGTGACGGGAACGTCCCTGCTGGGCGCCAATGCGTATCTGGGGTTCCAGGGGAATAAAGACCTGGTGATGAACATGATCAACTGGCTCTCGGCTGAGGAGAGCCTGATTTCCATCCGGCCCAAATCCCATGAACATCAGAGCCTGAACATGAACCAGCGGCAAATGGGGCGGCTGCTCTACCTGGGTGTGTTTGGCCTGCCTCTGCTGATTATTCTGGCGGGCGCGGGAGTTTGGTGGCGGCGTCGGCGATGAACAGAAAATATCTCCAAACCTTAATCGCGCTGGCGGTCCTGGCAGGGCTCTGGGGCATCTTCACCTACTACGGCAAGAAGAAGCCGGCCGCAAGCTCAAAGGCAGGAAGCCCCGCTTCACAACAGATCCTTCCGGTGAAGGAAGGCCAGATCGTCGCATTTACGGTGACTGCGGCAGGTGGCGAGGCCGTTACCTGCACGCGCGAAGGCAAAACCTGGCAGATCACCGCTCCCATGGAGCTGGCGGCTGATTCCTCCGCCATCGACACCTTCCTCAGCAGCCTCACCGGCGCGACGCCGTCGGAGACGGTCAGCGAGCAGGCCGGCGATCTTAAGGAATTTGGACTGGACCCGCCCGAGACCGCCATCGAGGTCAAAACCAATGCCAAGCCGCAGGAATTCACCCTGCGCCTGGGAAGCTCCACGCCCACCAACAGTGGGATCTATGCCCAGGTGGCCGGCCAGCCGCACGTCTTCACCCTGGCCAGCTACCTGAAGGACTCGCTCGAGAAGAAGCTGTTCGACTTCCGCAACAAGAAGGTGATTACCCTGGCGACGGACAATATCCGCCGCCTGGACGTTGCTTCCAAGCAGGGCAGTTACCAGCTGGTTAAAAATGCCGACGGCATCTGGGACCTGGTGCTGCCGCCTCCGGTCCGCGCCAACCACTTTACCGTTCAGGGCCTGGTGGACGAACTGGGCAGCGCGTCCATGCAGAGCATTGTCTCGGAAAGCAAGACGGACCTGGCCCGTTACGGATTTTCGAATCCCACTCTGACCCTTCACCTCACCACTGACGGTGGCAGCCAGACGCTGGTGCTGGGCAAGAAAGACGGCTCCAGCTACTACGCCATGAATACGGAGGTGGGCCCGGTCTTCACACTCGGACCGGACTTTCTCACCCAGTTCCAGAAGCAGCCTTCAGACCTGCGGTCCAAAGACCTGTTCACTTTCTCCACCTATGAGGCAAAGCAGGTCACCGTGAAGGGTCCCAAGGGACAGCGGGTATTTGTGCAGCACAAGGACGGCAAGTGGGAGCAGACTGAACCGGCCAGCATGGAGGTGAAGAGTGACAAGATGCAGACCCTGCTGCAGGACCTCCGCGACCTGAGCGCCCAATCATTTCCGAAGAAAAACCCCACCCACCTGGCTGAGTACGGGCTGAACCAGCCGCTGTACACCGTCGGGATCCAGTACGGTGACGACAATAAGACCCAGACGGTGGAGATTTCCAAGGTGGGCGAAAACGTTTATGCGCGGCGGTCCACGGACCTGGTGCCGTCCGAACTTCCCAAGGACGCCATCACCAACCTTCAAAAAGATCTCGACGCACTCAAGTAGCATTTCAGCTCGTCCCGTGGTACTGTGCGTTTTCGCGCAAGGCTATTGAGCGGGTGTGCCCCAGCCGGGGTGCGGCGCCGCGCGCCTGCGGGAAAACAATCTGGAAACATGAAAGGGCAATGGACTCCCAATGCGGATTACTAAGATTGAAACGGCGGTGGTTGAAGCAAATTATGACTGGACGATTGTGAAGGTCTCGACGGACAAGTCCGTCACGGGATGGGGCGAGGCCTTTTTCGCTCCCGGCCTGACGGGCGTGATCCGCGAGTTCAACGAATTCCTGCCGGGCGAAGATCCCCGTGACGTGGACCGCCTGACGCGCCTGATGCGCACGGCCATGGGGGCTACCGGAACAGCGGGCATGGGCTTCCACGCTATCAGCGGCGTGGAGACCGCCCTGTGGGACATTGTGGGCAAGGCTTCCGGCTTGCCCGTCTATCAGTTCCTGGGCGGCAAGTACCGCGACCGGGTCCGCATCTACGCCGACTGCCACGCCGGCAAAGGGCTATCCAGCCTGTCGCCCGTGTTGCTGCCGCGCACGCCCGGGTGGGCGCAGAAGCCCGGCAAAGCCAAACGCCAGCGGACCGAACTGAGCCCCAAGTATCACGGCGGGCAAAAATCTGAGGCTCGCCGGATTCGCGCCGCCGATTACGCCAAACACGCCGTGGCCATGAAGCGGCGCGGCTTTACGGCGCTGAAGTTTGACGTGGACGTTCCCAGCGAATACTCGCTGGACGATTACAACCGCTCGCTGACGCGCAAAGAGATCAACCTGATGGCGGGTCTGGTGGGCTCGCTGCGCAAGGCGCTGGGGCCGGAGGTTGATCTGGCCATCGATTGCCACTGGAATTACGGCGTGAATGACGCCATCAAGCTGGCGCGCGCCTGCGAGGAGTTTGACCTGCTGTGGCTGGAAGATCCCGTTCCGCCTGAAAACAACGACGCCATGCGCCGGGTGACGGACGCCACCACAACTCCCATTGCCACGGGCGAAAACCACTACCAGCGGCACCACTTCCGCGAGCTGCTGGAGCGCGAAGCGGTGGACATCCTGGCGCCCGACTACCAGAAAGTGGGCGGCCTGCTCGAAGGCCGCCGCATCGCCGACATGGCGGAAGTGCATTACGTGGCCGTCGCTCCGCACAACATCTCAAGCCCCATCGGCACCATGGCCTCGGCGCACCTCTGCGCCGCCACGCCCAACTTCCTGGCGCTTGAATGGCACGCCGAATCCGTCCCCTTTTTCGATGAACTCATCAAAGGCCGCAAAAAGCCGCTCATCGAAAAAGGCTATGTGGAAGTGACTGAGAAGCCGGGCCTCGGCATCGAACTCGACGAGCGCGCCGCCTACAAATACCGCAAACGCGGCGAGCCGTTTTTCAACCAGCCGGCGTGAGAACACGAAGGCAGGGATCAGGATTCAGGGATTGGAAATTGGGGTCAGCGGCCACGGCACCGGCTTCGTTGCGCAGCAGTTTTCCCTCTGTCTCTCACAAAGAGATAGGGCGCGGCGTGGAGGTTGCTCGCGACGTCAAGACGAAGGGCTGATAATATATTTCGAAAGGGGGGAATTGAAATGATTCGCGGTGCGCTTATCGAATACTTGGTACTCCAGAACGTCAAGACCGTAGGCGATGGCTTTGATGGTCTTCCCACAACATGGGGCGGACTCAGCGGCATTATCAGGCAGAACGGCCCGGCGCTCAGTGTAACGGATCTGCAGTCTACAGAATTGCTCGACGCTTTGAAGCGGCTCTTCGCCGAGGGGCACCTTTCATTTGACAAGTGGGACGAAGCCGGACAGGTTTTCAGACCTTACTCAGACTACGGCGATGACGGCGCCTTTTTCTTTAAGAACCAGTTCAGGATGAGACTAACACCCGGAGGCCGACTGTACTTCGAGCAACTAGAAGCTGCCACCTCCCAACAATTACCACCCGCGAACCGGAAGATTGGATTCTAGCGGGCGGGTGAGCAGACACTTGGCCTGGAGTGTCTCCGATCTCGCGAAGCGAGAGAGTCTTGACTTTCATTCCTCCCAGCCGTTCCATTGCAATCAAAGGTGCGATCTCGCACAATAAGATTCTGGCGGTAACCTATGCTAACCCCACTCAGCTTCGCTCGGACCTTTTCTTGAAACGCTTCGAACGCAAGGCAAGGTTTGGTGCTGTGCTCAATGCAAAGGATGCGCGGCCCTACATGTGGCGGAACTGGGAGTTTGCCCTCCTTGCCTTCCTCCATGATGTAAATGTTTATACCAAACCATTCATTCCTGAACCCAGAGGCGTCAGCATCAAGGAGAATAATCTTGCAGGATGAGCGTTCCATGCGTGGAAGCGTTTGAAAATCGCTTGGGCCAGCGCCCGATTTGAGCAACTGCTCCACTTGACGCAGGACGGTTGTAGCCTGCCGCTTCTCAACGTAGCATTTAATCCTACTTCCTCTGACGGTGTCACCCTGAGTTATGAAATGACGCTCTCCAGATGTATGATAAGAGTAATGCCTGTCTAGTAACAGCGGCTCTGCAAGATCGAGGGCATAAAAGTTTCCGCTCTTGTCAGCCTTGAGGCGACAGAACTTCCTTTCTTCCCCTTGAAATCGAATTGAGACAAGAAATTCCATCGGGTTAAAAACTCCTAAGTCGAGCTTACGCGTTTGGAAGGACCCACCGAACGGTTCTGCCGCTCACCCCTCGTCTTTCGACGACCTTCAGCTCGCGGTCCGGATGGTCATCATCCGCAACGAGTCGTGCCATACGCCGATTGAACGTTTCAGCTCCGAGGCGATGGAACCGCCTCCTCAGTTGGACGTACATAACCTCACCTTTGCGGGTGACATAACCGACGATATCCTTCATTTCTATTACCGTGCGTTTCGCCTCCTCGTTAAACCCTTGCGCGCTCAACGGCGTACGGAATGGCGACAATGGACCCGTGCCTGCTTGCCCCGATAGCGTCATGTTCGGGAAAAAGCTAAGAAGCTTCACGGCGGGATTGATGTCCACGAAACTAAAGAAATCATCGGAGGTGAGAAGGTCAAAAATCTTCCTGACGAGAAGGCTTTGCGTTCCGCCGTCCTTCGTTTGTACCTTTAGTAAAAGCAAATCCAGCAATGAAGCAACCGAGATAAAGCGAATTACGGCCGGCTGGGGCTTCCAGCGTATCTGAGCTTCGAGACCGCCGCTCTCTTGCCTGCCTACGACGATGAGGATTGACGAGTCGTTGTACCTCGCCCCCCTTGAGCCAATAAGTTCATCTCTGTATGCGCAGAGCTTCTTAAGCTCGATCGTGTATGTATCGCTCGTCTTGGTTTCCACTACCAGGCAGTGGCCTGAAGGGGCAATCCATAGGCCATCGAACCCGATTCTGCGCCTGCCCCGGTAGTACCCGTGGCTGACAGCAAAGCCTAGGCGCCGTCCGACCTCATTTACTAAATCTTGAAGGGCGAAGCCGCTATCCTGGAATCCTTCTTCCACGGCGTCGTGGGCCCACCGTACAAGACACTCCTTTGGAACTACGGACAGAAGATCCCGAAACTCGGCCGAAGCTTCGCTTCCGTCGCCGAGATTTCCAGACCCTGCTAGACCAACGACCTGCCGCAGGTGCTTTTTCACTATCTCGTCTGGGGAGGCCTTCCAGAGGCTCGAAAGGGACATAGGGCAGACATCCACGTCAATTTTCGGATACTCGGGAGGCATTATACACCACGGGCTACGGACATCCCACGAAATGGGATGCGTGCGGGTGCAGACGTGAGGCCACCGGCAGCCCAGCGACCGAAGGGGTCTCTACCGATTCTTCCACACGGGTTTGCGCTTTTCCAGAAGGGCGCGCAGGCCTTCCTGGGAGTCTTCCAGTTCAAACAACTGGTTGAGGTAGGTATCCTGAGCGCGCTTGAGGGCCTCGGCGAAGGGCATCCAGGTCCCGTTGAAGATCACGCCTTTGAGTAACTGGAGGACGGGGCCGCTCTCATCGGTGATGCGTTTGACCATGGCGTTGACCGTTGCATCGAGGTCGGCGCGCGGGACCACGCGGTTCACCAGGCCGATTTCAAGCGCGGTGCGGGCGTTGATGGGCTCGCCGGTGAGGAGGAATTCCATGGCGCGGCGCGGCCCGATCACCCGCGGATAGACCACTGCTCCGAGCGGCGGAAACACCCCCAGCTTGATTTCCGGCTGGCGAAACTGGGTGTCTTCAGTGGCGATCACCAGGTCGCAGAAAGCCGCCAGTTCGCTGCCCGCGCCGGAAGCGACTCCGTCAACGACAGCGAGAACGGGCTTGGAAACGTCCATCATGGCGCGGAAAACGTTGTGGAAAGCGTCCATCATCTGGAAAACCAGTTGCTCCGTGTAGCCCTCCATGCTCAGGCCCGCCGAGAAGTAGCCCTCGCATTCGGGGGCGGCCTGCAGCAGGATGAGGCGCACTCCCTCGTGATGGGTCAGGCTCTCGATGGCGTCGCCCATCTCTTTCAGCATCTCGATATTCATCACGTTTTGCGGAGGCCGGGCCATGGTGAGCCGCGCAAAGTTGCCGGTGTCATCCCAGCGAATGAATTTGTAGTCTTCTTTCGGAGGAGTGGGGTTTGCTGGTTGAGTCACTTGCTGATCGGTTTCTTCCGCCATCGTGGCCTCCTGGGGAACCGGTCCTATGCCGCGATTCCACTGCCTATTGATCGGCCAATCGGGCGGCTGACTTCAATGTCCTGTCCTGTTTGTGGCTTTTCATCTACCAGGTTGTTGAAATATCCTGCACATAGGGTGTAGCGGCGGGTTCACCCCGCCATTAGGTAAATGCCTTCAGCATAGGTTGGCGGCGTAAAGCCGCCGCTACAACATATTTCAACATCCTGCTAAGATAAGGAAATCATGAGAGCAGGGCAGGGAATCGCGAGAAGCCGTGTTTTGACCTTGCTGGCGTTATGCGGGCTGATGATGGGCGCCGGCCTGGCAAGGGCCGCGGGCCAGCCGATCTTTGATGAGCACGCCGACGCGCGCCGGGACATCGCCGCCGCCATAGCGCAGGCATCGAAGACGGGCCGGAACGTTGTGCTGATTTTCGGCGCCAACTGGTGTCCTGATTGCCATGCGCTGGATGCGCAGATGCACAGGCCAAACCTGGCCCGCCTGATCGCGCGCGACTTTGTGGTGGTCAAGATTGACGTGGGGCGTTCTAACAAAAACCTCGACGTCGAAGAGAAATACGGCGTCCCCATCCGCAAAGGCATTCCCTCCCTGGCCGTGCTCGATCCGCACGGGAAACTGCTCTACGCCCAGAGCCAGGGCCAGTTTGCCAACGCCCGCGCCATGCCTTACCAGGATTTTACGGAGTTCTTCCGGGAGTGGAAGCCGAAGCGATAATGGCAGGCAGGACCCGCCGGCGCAATACCGCAGCATCTGATCAACGTACAACTTTCCAAAGTGATTTGAAGCCAGGCAGCTAGGGCTGGGCTTGCTCTGCGCCGCGGCGCTGGAAAATTTCAATGAAAACATTGACCAGCGAAACTGCTGCCGGCGTGACGCCGGGGATGCGCAGGGCCTGGCCAAGGGTGAGCGGGCGGACGCGGGTGAACTTTTCGACGACTTCGCGCGAGAGGCCGGAGACGCTGCCGTAATCGAATCCGTCCGGGATGCGGCGCTGCTCGGCCCGCTTCATGTGCTGGATGTGTTTTTCCTGCTGGGCCAGGTAGCCCTCATACTTGAGACCGGTCTCGACGCGGCGCGCTTCTTCGCGGGCCATCAGTGAGGCGATTCCGTCGCCGTTAGAGGTTGCGATGGGCTCGTTGCCGGCCCGGCGCAGACCCTCGTTGATCCATTCCATCAGGTCGTCAATCTTCAGTTCCGGCCGCTTCAGCAGTTGCGCGCCGGTGAGCGTTGTGGGAGCGCTGAACCGCCCGTCTGCCATCAGACCGAGACGCGTGTAAATCTCCCGGCCGGCGCCTGACTGCGCGTCGAGCCGCGTTTCGAGCAGGAAGCGCGTGGCGGCGGAAATCCGCTGCTGCTTGCCAAGAAAAATATCGTAATCCTTCTGCTTGATCGTGCCGGCTTTGTAGCCGATGGGCATCAGTCGCTCGTCGGCATTGTCGATGCGCAGGTGCAGACGGAACTCGGCGCGCGAGGTGAACATGCGGTAGGGTTCGTCCACGCCCTTGTTCACCAGGTCGTCAATCAGAATGCCCGTGTACCCCTGCGTGCGGCCGATCACCAGCGGTTCGCGGCACTGCACGCGCAGCCCGGCGTTGATGCCCGCCATGATGCCCTGGCAGGCGGCTTCTTCGTAGCCGGTGGTGCCGTTGATCTGTCCCGCCAAAAACAGGTTCTGGACCTTCTTGGTTTCAAGCCACGGCCGGAGTTCGGTCGGCTGGATCATGTCGTACTCGATGGCGTAGCCGGGCCGGATCATCTCCGCATTTCCAAGCCCCGGAATCGACTTCACCATGGCCGCCTGGACGTCAATGGGCATGGAAGTCGACATGCCGTTCACGTAGATCTCGTTGGTGTCCAGGCCCTCCGGTTCGAGGAAAAGCTGGTGGTGCGGCTTGTCTGGAAATTTTACGATCTTGTCTTCAATCGACGGGCAGTAGCGCGGGCCGACGCTCTGGATCTGGCCGGAATAAAGCGGCGAGCGGTGGATGTTTTCGCGGATCACCCGGTGCGTTTCATCGTTGGTCAGGGCGATCCAGCAGACGGTCTGTTCCTGGGTGATGGCGCGCGTTCGGAAACTGAACGGTGTGGGTACGGGATCGCCGGACTGCACCTTGAATTGCGAAAAGTCAATGGTGCGGCGGTCGAGGCGCGGCGGCGTTCCGGTCTTCAGGCGCCCCACTTCAAATCCCATCCGGCGCAAAGCTTCACCCAGCATCACAGACGGCGGCTCGCCCGAACGGCCGGCGGCATACTTCTGCTCGCCGCAGTGGATAAGGCCATTGAGGAACGTTCCCGTGGTGACCACCACCGCGCCGGCTTCAATGGTTCGGCCATCGCGCAACAGAACCCCGCGCACACGCTGCCGTGGCGCGCTGGAGTCGGATGTGGGTGAGGAGGCGCCGTCCAAGTCTTCCAGCACCAGGTCGATCACTTCCGCCTGCTTGATGCGCAGGTTCGGTTCCTGCTCCAGCATCTGGCGCATCTTCACGCGATAGAGCTTCTTGTCGGCCTGGGCGCGCGGCGACCACACGGCCGGGCCGCGGCTGGTGTTGAGCAGCCGGAACTGGATGCCCACGGCGTCAATCACTTCGCCCATCACCCCGCCCAATGCATCCACTTCGCGCACCAGGTGGCCCTTGGCGATGCCACCCACGGCAGGATTGCAGGACATCTGGCAGATCAGGTCCAGGTTGATGGTGCACAGAGCAGTCCTCAGCCCCATGCGCGCCGCAGCCATCGCGGCCTCAGCGCCCGCGTGTCCCGCGCCCACAACCACTACATCGTACTTTTCAGTAAAGGTAGAAACCATTGCCCCAAAGCCCCAAAGGATACGAACGACTATTCTAACAGGATGTCATGAGCGATTCACGCTAGCTTAGGGAGAAAGGGAAAACCCTTAATGGATGTAAAAATTACTCACTGTCCCAAAATGGTACACTTTTTTAAAAACGATTGGGCAGAGGATCTCTAATTTTATTAAGTTATGTTTTATCAATAGTTTACAATATTGCATGATTTTGGGCACGAAAATCCCATCCGTCCCATTTTAGGGGCCTTTTCATGGAGTAGCTTAGACATGGAGGCTCTTGAGCGATTCCGGGCGCGTCGTCGGCACCGCCACGTGCGCGCCAGGCGCGGAAACTTTCAGCCCTCAGCCGTCAGCTTTTCAATCACCAATCACTCACACACCAATTGCTGGATCAACCCGCCGCTACCCGCCGCTGGCGCGAGATCTCAAATTCCAGATTCAAAATTCCAGAGCCGGCAAACCCGGACTCGAACCCGGATTTCATCCTTCACACTTCATCCTTCATTCGTATCTCAGCGCGACCATGGGGTCGACTTTGGCGGCCCGGCGGGCGGGGATGTAGCAGGCCACGAGGGCCACGGCTATCAGGATGAGCGAGACGGCGATGAAGGTGAGCGGATCGGAGGGTGACACCCCGACCAAGAAATGGCCCACCACCCGTGCGAGCCCGAATGCCATTAGAATACCCGCAATGATGCCCAGCACAATAATAGACATCCCTTGCCGCAAAACCATTCCCAGGATTTCTGCAGTCTGAGCCCCCAATGCCAAGCGAATTCCAATCTCGTGAGTACGCTGTGCGGCTGCGTACGAGACGACTCCGTAAACACCGATAATAGTTAGTACCAGACCGACAATTCCCATGACGGCGGCTAATCCGGCACCCAACTTGAAGAGGAAGAGTCCATTCGGGGTGTCAAGCGCTTGAGTCATGGTCTGGATATCCTCCATCGGCATTGCGGGCTCCATGGACCTGATGAGTCCGCCGATCCCATTGGTCACTGCAGCCGGATTTCCTGCGGTGCGAACTTGGAGGGTCACAGGCGGCGTGCGCTTCTGCGCAAGTGCCATGTAAAAGTACGGGCCCTCCGGGTCGGACAGGTTCTCCGTCCGGCTGTTCTTCGCCACTCCTACAACTTCCAAGGGATGACTGGGGTCGCTTTTCAACGTGAAACGCCTGCCGACAGGGTTCTCGCCAGGCCAGAAGCGCTTCGCCATCGTCTGGTTGATGATTACTATCCGGATCGAGTTCTTATTGTCCGTTTGGCGAATGCCACGCCCGCGGAGCAAGGAGATTTGCATCGTTCCGAAATAACCGGGCGAGACAACGTTGTACCCAGCGGAGGGAGCTTCCTTCACTTGCGATGCTTTAAGTCCTTCGAACTCAATAGAGTCCCCCATCTGGAGAGGGCCCATAGGAACCGTGGCTGCCAAGCTGGCCGATTGGACTCCTGGAAGCCCGCGCACCCGCCCAAGCAATGAATCTAGAAACTGGTATGCCTGGGTTTGGCTATAGCCCGCCAGATGGGGATCAAGTGTGATGTTCAGAACGCCCTGTGGGTTGAAGCCCAGATCGGAATGTTGAACGTTCATCAGACTCCGAACAAAAAGTCCGGCTACGATCAGCAGCGCTAGGGAGCCAGCGACTTGAGACACAACCAAGGTCTTACTAAGCCGATGGCCGCGCACTGTCGTAGTGCGTGCGCTCCCGTGCAACACCTCGTTCAAATTACCTGCTGGAGTACGTAAGGCGGGGGCAATTCCTGCAACCGCACCAGCAATGAGCGCGGCGGCAAAGGCGTAAACGAACACGCGCCAGTCAAAATGAAAATCTAGGACGACGGGCATACTCGTATGGAGAGATAATGAACTAAGCAGACGGCTCCCCGCCAAGCCAATTGTGATCCCGCCAGCGCACCCAAACACCGCAAGCACGCTGCTCTCGACGAGCAATTGCCAGGTCAGGCGGCCGCGTGTCGCTCCCAACGCCGCCCGCAGGGCGATCTCGCCACGGCGGGCATTTCCGCGCGCAAGAAGGATGTTGGTGACATTGAGGCAGGCTACCAGCAACACTACCGATGCCAAGGTCAGGAAAAGGACTGACACGACTGCCAAGGAACGTTCGGGACTGGAAGTCGGCCCTGTGGGGGGTAGCGGGAAGGCATTTAAGACCGTCCGGTCGTCTGCCTTCGGATACTCCGCAGCCAGGCGCTTGGCCGCGAGGGCACACGTAGCATGAATCTCATTCTCCGAAACTCCAGGCCGTATTCTGGCAATCAATACCAAATCTTTCGCCTGAGGATCGCCAAGGAAATTCCCTTTCATTCGGCTGTCAACCACTGCCATCCCCAATGGCATGTAGCCCTGCGTGTCGAACAACAATGAAATCGGGCGGAATCCCCGTGGCGCAACCCCAACAATCGTTACAGGCCTGCCATTCACCAGGGCGTTCTTGCCAACAATGCTCGGGTCCCCACCGAAATGGCTCTTCCAGAATGAATAGGCGAGCACGACAATGGCGTCGGCACCGGCAACGCGGCCCTCGCCGGGGAGAATGAACCGGCCAAGTGTCGGGCGCACACCCATCATATTGAAGAAATTGCCGGTGACGAAGTTCGTCCACATCGGATTGCTCTTTCCCTTGATGCTCAAGCCTGTTGTGCTGAACACTTGCACGCCGGCGATATTTGAAAAGACGGCGGCAGTCTGCTGCCTGATTTCCAGGAGATCCTGGTACGAGAATCTATTGCCTACACTGTGCCCGTTCTTCGCCGCTGATAAAGTGTAGATCTGTTCGGGATGATTCACAGGGAGCGGACGAAATAACAATGCGTTAACAACACTGAAGATTATTGTGTTCAGGCCAATGCCAATCGCGAGTGTGAGGACGGCGACGGCTGTGAAGCCGGGATTGCGGCGGAGCTGCCGGAGGCCGTAACGAAGATCCTGTCCAAGTTCACTGATCATGCGCACGCCCCAACTGTCGCGGCATTCTTCTTTGACCGCTCCAAGGTTGCCGAACTGCCGCAGCGCGGCGTAGCGGGCGTCTTCAGCGCTCATGCCGCGCGCGACATTCTGCTCAATCTGCTTTTCCAGATGGAAGCGCAGTTCGTCGTCCATCTCCTGCTCAGCCCGTTTTTTGTGGAAAAGTGCGCGAAGATTGAACATGAGTTTCTCCGTATTGTAGAGGCGGCTTTACGCCGCCAATCGCCTTCGCCGTGGCGCGGTGAATGCGCCGCTACGGAAAGCCATTGGCGAGATAAACTCGCCGCTACGGAAAGCCTTTGGGGCTGCGAACCCGCCGCTACGATACCCACGGGAGGGCTCCGCCCCATAAGCGCTAACTTAATGGTTGTATGGTTCCGGGGCTTATCGTACACTGGTCGGCATGGAAAATGCCTTGGAGGAGAACTGGCGGGTAGTTCGAAGCCTTTTACCGGAGG
>Ga0307372_10005718_pt1 | contig 18524 bp, 13 predicted proteins | sample OX1MG_FD_202533 | JGI IMG/M metagenome (GOLD analysis project Ga0307372, IMG submission 202533) | Soil microbial communities from Risofladan, Vaasa, Finland - OX-1 | ecosystem: Environmental > Terrestrial > Soil > Coastal area > Acid sulfate soil | place: Finland: Risofladan, Vaasa | collected...
GACTCATCAAAAACCTCCGCGTAGCCCTATACGTTGCCTCACCAAAGAATCTCCGCTTCGAGGCGGTGATCCCTGGCCCGGCGACGGTCACGGGATACGCCTTCGAGATGGAGCTTTCGATGAGCCAACGCCAGGCCGTGACCCAGAAGAAAGCGGCCGCCTACAAGCGGGCCACCAGGGCCGATAAGACCCGGATCCTTGACGAACTGGTCGAGCTCACGGGCTGGCACCGGGACCACGCCCGGGCCGCTCTGAGGGAGGCCGGGACCCTCAAGGTGGTCGTGGCCCGCCGTCCCCGGGCGCCCAAGTTCGCTCCGCACGTGGTTTCGTGCCTGGCCACGTGCTGGATGCTCACCCGGGCCCCGGCCGGCAAGCGCCTGGCCCCCATGCTGGCGGTGGTGGTGCCTCTTCTGCGCCGGGACGGCGACATCGTGCTCAGTGACGACGAGGCGGCCCTGCTCGTGTCCATGAGCCCGGCCTCCATCGATCGGCACCTGGCGCCCGAGCGGAACAAGCTCGTGTCTCGAGGACGCTCCCACACGAAGCCCGGGACGCTGCTCAAGTCCCAGATCCCCATCCGCACCTGGGCCGAATGGACCGAGGACATCCCCGGGTTCGTGGAGATCGACCTGGTGGGCCACGAAGGAGGGAACTCGAGCGGTGAGTTCTGCTTCACCCTCACCGTCACCGACATCGCCACCGGCTGGACCATCAACCGATCGGTCAAGAACAAGGCGGCCATCTGGGTGTTCGAAGCCCTCCAGCACGTTATCGCCCAGTTCCCGTTTCCGATCCTCGGGATCGATTCAGACAACGGCAGCGAGTTCATAAACGCACACCTGCTTGCGTTCTGTGTAGAAAACGAGATCACCTTCACCCGGTCCCGGCCAGGCAACAAGAACGACGGCGCCCACGTGGAACAGAAGAACTGGACCCACGTCCGTGAGCTGGTGGGCTACCTGCGCTTCGACACCGAAGCCGAGCTCGGTGTCCTGAACCGCATCTGGGAGCTCGACCGGATCTACACCAACTACCTCCTGGCGCAGCAGAAGCTCGTCTCCAAGCAGCGCCACGGGGCCAAGGTGACCAAGAAATACGACCGGGCCGTCACCCCCTTCGGCCGCACCAGCGTCCGGGCTGAGATCACCGAGGCCTGTCGCACCGACATGAACACGACAATGGCCGCCGTCCGCCCCGGGGACCTCTACCGCCAGATCCAGGACCTCACCACCCAGCTCGAGCGCATGGCTCTCTCGAAGGCCCCGGCACCGGTCAAACCCCGGGTGAACAGGGCCTTCAACACCGGGGCGTAGGCGGAGGTTTTTCGTGAGGCAACGAATCGGCCTTGGCGGAGGTTTTGACGTGAGGCAACAGGCTGTACGCAACGGGCTGTGGCCCAATCCTCCCATCCTCCCCAATACTGACGATGCCGTCAGGGAACCGCTTCGGTACCGTGGCCGTACCAGGGAGCTGGCTGATCCAGTGGGGGGAAAAGGCAATGGAATCTTCTCGCAACCTCCGACGTCCCGGCGCGGACGCGCCGGGACGGGGCCGTCGTCGGTGGGCGTGGTCCTCGCGGGCCCTCGCCCTGGTGGTGTTCGCCGGCAGCGCCCTCGGGCTCGCCGTCGGGCCGGCCTACGCGGCGGCCTCGATCACGGTCTCGCCGAGCACGGGGCTCGCCAACGGGCAGTCCGTGACCATCACCGGTAGCGGGTTCGCCGCCAAGTCGATCGGCAATGTCCTGGAGTGCAACAGCGACCCGGGCCAACCGACCGTCGACCTCCCCGCACCGGTGAGCAGCAAGATCTCCGTCAGCTGCACGGCGCCATCGATCACGAAGCTCGTGACCACCGACGCCGGTGGCAACGTGTCGACGACGTTCGCCGTCGTCGCCGGGACCGTCGGCCCCCCGTGCGGGCCCACCCCGGCCATCGTCACCTGTCCGTCCACTGACAGCTCGTCGGGCGACCCGGTGGCCGACGCCGCCAAGTACCCGTGCCCGCCGACCGCCGCGCAGCAGGCGGCCGGTGACACCTGCACGCTGACATACGGGGACCAGGCCAACGACAGCGGCGTCGCCACGATCCTCTTCGGTGCCGAGACGGCGCCGTCGTCGACCACGACCACCGCCGCCACGACCACCACCCGGCCGGCGGCGGCGCCCACGACGACCGCCGCGCAGGCCAGCGCTCCAGCGTCGGCGACGACGGCAACCACCACGGCACCAGCGACGTCCTCGTTGGCCGTGACGGGGCCCGGGCCACACCTGTGGCTCGTGGCCATCGTGGGCTTCGTGGTGCTCTACCTGGGCTCGGTCGCCCTGGCGCTCGTCGAGCGCCCCCGCGGCCGGCCGCGACGCCTGTTCGGCACGGTGAGGCCGGCGGGACCCAACAGCTCGGCGGGACCCAACAGCTCGGCGGCACCCACGAGCCCGGCGGCACCCACGAGCCCGGCGGCACCCACGAGCCCGGCGGCACCCACGAGCCCGGCACGGTCGGCCTACCCGCGGCAGGGGTCACCGGGGCTGTGGTTCGACGGCTGGGAGCCCGACAACCCCGCCTGACGCGGCCCTCAGTCGTCCCACGCCGTGAACGCGCCGCGCCAGGGTTCGGCCCAGGCGGAGTCGACGCCGACGGACCGCCAGCGCACGGTCACGCCGTCGGGCCGCACGCGCTGACGGCGTTCCACGGCATCCCCACGCGCCGGGCCGTCGCCTCGATGTCATCCGGCTCGACCGATCAGCGATCCCCGGCCCGCGCGCCGGCAGGGCCGCTGTCACGGCGTGCCCCTGCGGTGACCGCCGGGCCTCGTCCTCGTCGACGACCGCGAGGAGCTCGAGGTACTGCTCGCCGAAGGGGATGATCACGTTCGCCGTGCCCCGTCCCGGGTGGCGTCACCCGCCCATCACGGTGAGGCCCACGGCTTCCATGCCCCGAGCGGCCGTGGCGAGGTCGGTCGCCAGGACGATCGCCTGGACGAGCCGATCCCCCACGAGGGCGGGCTCTATGCGGGTCGGCCGCAGAAGCTGAGGAACCTCGTCTGCTCGTCGGCCCCGGGGGGTGGGGTGATCTTGGGCGCGAAACCGCCGGGCCGCCGGATGGCGTCGTCGATCGGCTCCAGGAACTCCATCGACTTGGACACCGCTCCGGGGTCGAGCGCCTCGTCCTGTCCGGTTGCCCGGGCCAGGTCCCAGGTGTGGACGAGCGTGTCCGAGACGACCAGGCGCCCCACGAGCGACTCGAACGACTGCTCGCCGAACATCCCCGTCGAGACCGTGGCAGCCCGGTCAGGGTCGGCGAGCGCGGCAGCGACGTCGACGCTGGCGTCGGACCACTGCGACAGCAGGTCGCCGGTGGAGTCCACGTCGGGCACCTCGGTCCCGTCCAGCGAAGCGATCACACGCCGGTGGGTATTGATGACGTGGGCGACGAGGTCCAGCACGGTCCAGTCGGTGCAGGGCGTCCCGACCTCCCAGCGATCGGCGGGAACACCGGCCACCCGGGCGGTGAAGCCGTCGGCCACGACCCGGTAGCGATCGGAAACCTCGGACATGGTGCCCACGGTAGTGCAGTCTCCCGAGGGTGCTGGCCACACGACCGCGGGCGGGTTCGTCGCATGCGGTCCTGACGTACGGATCGTCATGAACTCACCTCGAGTCCGTGATCGTCGCCGCCGACTCGCAACAAGGGCGGTGGCAGATGCTCGACGGGCTATGCGCGGCGCGCCCCCCGGACGGCGTCGACCAGTGACAGGAGTCCGCGCACGTCGATCGGCTTCGCCAGGAACCCGATGACGCCGCGGCCGAGGAGCAGGCGGACGAGGTGCGCGGGCGCATCGGCCCCGACGACGGCCACCGGGATGCCGGCGGTCGCAGGGTCCTCGGCGAGACGGTCGAGGACGGCGCTGCCGCTCATGTCGGGCAGCTCCAGGTCGAGGAGGATCAGGTCGGGCACGTGCTCGCGGGCGAGGTCGGCCCCCAGACCGCCCTGCATGGCGGCCAGGACCTCAGTGCCGGGCCGGCGCGACAGCACGCGTTCGACGAGGTCGAGGGTCGTGAGGTTGTTCTCCACCAGCAGCACCCGGAACGTACGGCCGGGGCCGGGGAGCGTCGGCGCGCCGCCCATGGGGTCGTCAGCACCATCCGTTCCGGGGACCGGGACTCGGACGGAGCCGGGAACCGGGGCCGCGGTGGCCGCCGTCTCACCGGCGGGCAGGTCGACGTAGAACGTGCTGCCGACGTCGGGCACCGAGTCGAAGCCGAGGCTCCCGCCCATGCGCTCGCACAGGTGCTGGGACAGTGCGAGCCCGACGCCCGTGCCCTCCACCCCGGTCTCTTCGACCCCGAGGCGGTCGAAGGGGACGAAGACCCGGTCGAGGTCCTCGGCCCGGATCCCACGGCCCGTGTCGGCGACGACCACGCGCAGGCGCCCTTGGCCGACCGGCTCGCACGTCACGTCGACGCGCCCGCCGGGGTGGTTGTACTTCACGGCGTTGGACAGCAGGTTGAGGAGAACCTGCAGCAGGCGCTGGCGGTCGGCGACGACCGTGAAGCCGTCACGGGGGTCGAACGAGGCGTGGATGGCGACCTCGGCCCGGGTTGCGATGGGTTCGGTCAGGTCGACGGCGTCGACGACGATCTCGGCCACGGACACGGGGGCGATGGTCAGCTCGAGGTGCCCGGCCTCGATCCGGGCGATGTCCAGGACCTCGTCGATCAGGTCCAACAGGTGGCGGCCGGCGCGCAGGATGTGCTCCACTGCGTCCGCCTGCTGCACCGGAAGTTCGTCCATCTGGAGCAGCTGCGCGAACCCCAGGATGGAGTTGAGCGGCGTCCGCAGTTCGTGACTCATCCGCGAGAGGAAGTCGCTCTTCGCCCGGTTCGCCTTCTCGGCGGCGTCTCGTGAGGTGTGCAACCGGTCCTCGGACTCGAGCTTGTCGCTGATGTCACGTGAGACTACGACCGCCCCCGCGAAATGCCCGTCGGCATCGAGGACGGCCCGGGCCCGGGAGTCGACGGTGACCCAGTGGCCCGCCGCGTGGCGAACCCGGTACCGCAGGTGCAGGTGGGAGACGGCCCCGGTGACCATGCGGATGAAGACCGAGGCCACGTCATCGAAGTCGTCGGGGTGGACGAAGTCGAACATGGAGGTCTTGACGAAGACATCGTACCGGTAGCCGAACATCGCGCTCCCGGCCTCGCTGATCTGGTGGATCTTTCCCTTGCGGTCCATCAGGGTGATCATGTCCGGGCTCGCCTTGATCACCGAGTCCAGGAGCCGGTCGCGAGCCGCGAGTGCCTTCTCCGCGCCGAGCCGCTCGGTGACGTCCGTGGCGATCCCGCCGACGGCATAGGGAATGCCGAGATCGTCGCGGAGAATGAACCGGCTCACCATGAAGTCGCGCGGCCCATCGACGGTGTGCATGCGCTCGTGGGTCACGAGGGATGCCCCGTTTTCGAACAGGAGCTGCTCCCGTTCGGAGATCGTCTCCGTGTCGTGGGGCCAGCACTCGGCGACCGTGAGCCCTACGACCCGCTCCGTGGTCATGCCCGTGGCACGGGCGAATTGCTCGTTCACCATCAGGTACCGGCCGTCGAGGCTCTTCACGAAGATGGCCGAAGGGGAGTGCTCGATGATCCCGCGGAGCCGGGCCTCGCTGTCGCGGACGGCAGCCTCGTCCTCCCGGCGGTCGGTGACATCACGGGCCGCGCCGTAGACGCGCTGGCGCTCGACGTCGACCCGTGTGGTCCACTCGAGCCACCGCCATCGGCCGTCGCGGGTGCGAAATCGCACTTCTGTGAGGGCCACCTCCCCCGAGGCCCGCAGCGAGGCCTCGATGTCGCGCCGCACGGCCATGTCGTCGGGATGGATGAGGTCGTCGAACCGCATCCCGAGAAGCCCGCCGTCCTCGTAGCCGAGCGTCCGCTCGAAGGCTGCGTTGCACCACACGACCGTGCTCGTGAAGTCGGCGATACAGAAGATCTGTGCGGACACCTCGAGGAACGTCGCCAGGTGCGGCGGCGCCGTCCGGGGCTGTGCCGTCCGGGGCTGTGCCGTCCGGGGCGGGTGCGCCATCGCCGCCAGCGGGCTGTTCACGACGCCTCCTCGGCGCCGGCAGCCACCGTCTCCACCACACGCAGCAGCTCGCGGACATCGATCGGCTTCGTCAGGTAGGCCGCCACCCCACTGTCACGAACCCGCTGAATCTGCACCGGAGTGGCGTCGGCGGTGACGACGACGACCGGGATCCCCGCCGTACGGGGGTCGGTCTGCAGGCGTTCGAGGATCTCGGTGCCGGGGACATCGGGCAGGTGCAGGTCGAGCAGGATCAGGTCCGGGTGGTGGTCGCGAGCCAGCTCGAGCCCGAGGCTCCCGGACATCGCCGCGTAGAGCTCCCCAACCCGTGACCGGGTGAGGACCTGCTCGACGAGCTCGAGATTGGCCCGGTTGTCCTCGATGTGCAGCACCCGCAACGACCCCACGCCCGGCGGGCGCAGCGGGCGCGGGGCGGCGCCGGGGCCGGGGGTCTCGGGGGCCGGCGCCACGGGGAGCTCGACGGTGAACGTCGTGCCTTCACCGGGGACCGATCGCACGTTGATGGTGCCGCCCATCCGGTCGACGAGGTGCTTCGATAGGGTGAGCCCGACGCCGGTGCCCTCGACGCTGCTGAACTCGGCGCCCAGCCGGTCGAAGGGCTCGAAGACCCGGTCGATGTCCTCCGGGCTGATCCCGGACCCGGTGTCCTCGACGGTGATGCGCAGGCAGGCGCCGGCCGGCTCGACCGACATGCCGACGCGGCCGCCGGTGCGATTGTACTTCACGGCATTCGACAGCAGGTTCAGCAACACCTGGAGCAGGCGCTGGCGGTCGGCCAGGACGTAGCACGACCCCGTCCAGGGCCCCGCGTCCAGCGTGATGTCGACGTCGCGCCGCGCCGCGAGTGGGCTCGCCAGGTCGACGGCGTCCCCGATCACCTCCGGCACGGCGACGGGCTCCAGCAACAGCTCGAGATTCCCCGACTCGATCCTGGCGATGTCGAGTACCTCGTCGATCAGGTTGAGTAGGTGGCGGCCGGCCCGCATGATGTGGCCGACGGCCTCGCCCTGCTCGTCGGGGAGCTCGTCCATCTCGAGCAGCTGCGAGAAGCCGAGCACGGAGTTGAGCGGCGTGCGCAGCTCATGGCTCATGCGCGACAGGAATTCACTCTTGGCCAGGCTGGCGCGCTGCGCGACGTCCACGGCGGTGCGCATCTCTGCCTCGATCTCGAGCTCATCGGTCACGTCACGCGACACCACGACGGCACCGGCCGCCTTGCCGTCCTCTCCGAGGATCGCCCGCCCGCGCGTGTCGAGGACGACCCACCGGCCATCCGCGTGGCGCACCCGGTACCGGACGTCGAGCTGGGCGTCGTGCAGGGACAGGATCTTGGCGTACTCCGCGTAGACCAGCGGGATGTCGTCGGGGTGGACGAGCGCCTCGACGTCCTCGTGGATCGGGTCGCTGAGGTCGTACCCGAGAATCCGCGCCGACGCCTCGCTGATTTCGCGCACCCGGCCGCTGCCGTCGAGCACGGTCACGATGTCCGGGCAGGCGCGGACCACGGTGTCGAGGAGGCGCTGGCGCTCGGCGAGGGCGGCCTCCACCCGCGTCCAGTCGGTGATGTCGGTGGCGATGGCGGCCATGCCGATGATCCCACCTGTCGTGTCGAGGAGCGGGAATCGCACCGTCATCGCCACGTGCGGCCCGTCTGCGAGCTCGACGGTGTCGTCACGCGTGAAGGTCTCACCCCCCACGAGGACGCGTCGGTCGGCGTCGTCGATGGCCACGCCCGGCCAGATCTCCCGGGCGGTCCGGCCCAGCACCGCATCACGCTCGACCCCGAGCTCACGAAGGAACGCTTCGTTGACCAGCACGTAGCGGCCCAGGAGGTCCTTGGCGAAGACGGCCGCCGTCGAGTTGTCGAGGATCGCCTGCAGCCGCGCCTCGTTGGCGGCGACGGCACCTTGCGCCACGTGGCGCTCGGTGACGTCGCGCGCTGCGCCGCACACCAGGCCCGTGCCCGGGTCGACGCGCGCCGTCCACTCGAGCCATCGCCAGCTGCCGTCCTTGCACCGGTAGCGGGTCTGGGACCCGACGGGCTCCGCGCCCCCCGAGACCCGGTCGAACATGCCGACGGTCGCCGCCAGGTCGTCGGGATGGATGAGCTCACCCAGGGGCACGGCGTCGAGCTCGTCCTCGGTGTACCCCAGGGTTGCCGCCGCCGGACCGTTGGTCCAGATGATCCCCTCCGGGTCGAACACGCCGAAGAGCTCGGTCGACATCTCCAAGAAGACCGACAGGTCCTCCTCGGCGACCGCCGAGTCCAGAGCGGCGGACGGGGCTGCGGAGGCCGCCCCGGAGGCGGAGGCGGACGCGGGGGCGGGGGCGGACGCGAACGAGCGGCTCGCCGTGGCCGAAGGCGAGAAGGATGCGCCGCCCTGCCGTGGTGTGTCGCTCAACCCCAGTCGTCCTCACGTCGAGCCGGCACGGAGCGCGCCGACCGCTTCGACGTGTATCGGCAGGAGGAGGGGTTCCGTTGAGGCGGGGCCACGGAGCGTGGCCGTGGCTCCCCTGATCAGGCCGGGGGGCGCCCGTCCGCGGTCAGGAGGTCTCGGGCCCGCCCGCGGAGAAACCCAGGCGGCGGGCGTCGGCCCGGACCTGCTCGATGGCCTCGGGGGAATCGGAGTTCTCCCGCACGATCGACAGGAACCGCTCCGGTACCAGCTCGATGAAGATCCCCTCGGCCTCGGCCGTGAGCAGGTCCCCGTGGTAGATGGCACCCCACGTGCGGATCTTGCGCCCGTCACGCTCGACGAAGCGGGCTTCGAGGCGCAGCGGGGTCCGTAGGGGCGTGGGCTTGCGGTAACGGATCGTGAGGGTCCCGGTCATTCCGGGGCTGCCCGCCATGATGTTGGCGGCGCCCAGCATCTCGTCGAAGACCATGGCGAGCACCCCACCGTGGACGCAGGTCGGCGGCCCCTCGTACTGGTAGTCGAAGAACGCCGTCCCCCGCAGCTCGCCGTCGACCGCCTCGACGACGACGGGAGGGGCGACGGGATTGGCGAAGCCGATCACGGGGCTCGTCGGGAAGAACTCCTGAGGGTGCCCGGCGGGATCGGGCTGGGCGCGCATCCGGCGGCCCGGGCCGGCAACGCGCTCGAGCCGGTCGGCGACCTCGCCCACCGCCGCGGCGGCGGCACCGATGTCGGCATCGGAGACCGGGGAGCCGACGATGGCGCTCGTCACGCGCCGGATCTCAGCGGCGAGGGCGAAGCGCGGGTCGGCGCCGGCGTCGCCCCCGCGCCCGGCGCCCCCCTGGCCCCGTCGGGGCGCGTCGGGCGCCGACGACGACCCGCCGACGGAGATCCCGAAGTCCGAGACCCCCAGCTCGCCGTCCGGCGTCACCGGCGCCTGTACTCCGGGGTGCGCTTCTCGGCGAAGGCCTTCTGGCCCTCGGTGGCGTCCTCCGTGGCGAAGATGGGCCAGCCGATCTCGAGCTCGATCTTGAGGGCCTCGACCTCCGGGATCCCCTCGGTCTCGCGCACCGACCGCTTGATGGCCTCGACCGCCAGCGGGCCGTTGGCGCAGATCACCGCAGCGATCTGCAGTGCCTCGTCGAGGGCCTGCCCGTCGGGCACGACCCGGCCGATCAACCCGATCCGCTGTGCCTCCTCTGCGCTCACCTCCCTGGCCGTGAGCAGGAGGTCCATGGCGACGGTGAAGGGGATCTGGCGGCGCAGCCGGACCGTCGACCCGCCCAGGGGGAACAGGCCCCGGCGGGCCTCGAAGACGCCGAACTTGGCGCCGGCGCCGGCCACCCGGATATCGGTCGCCTGCAGGATTTCGGTGCCGCCGGCGACAGCCCACCCCTCGACGGCGGCGATGAGCGGCTTGCGCAGCTGGTAGTGGCGCAGCAGCGCCTTCCAGTGCAGGTCGGGGTCCTCCTCCTGGCGGTGGCGGTACTTGGCGGCCTCGGGCGCCCCCATCGACTTCAGGTCCATCCCCGAGCAGAAGGTCCCGCCGGCGCCGGTGAGCACGGCGCAGCGGATGTCGTCGTTGCCGTCGATCTCCTGCCAGGCGTCGGCCATGCCGACCAGCATCGGAAGGCTGAGGGCGTTCTTGGCCTCCGGCCGGTTCATCGTGACGACGGCGGTGGCACCCTGTCGCTCGAACGTCAAGTGCTCCGTGCCGGGCATGTGCATCTCCTTCCCAGGGGCGATTCTCGACAATAGAACGGATTCCAGTTCCGCCGACAGACGGAGGGGGCCACCTAGTAGAAAGTGGGCCCAGGACGGGCCCAGGGCCCAGGGCGGGAACCGAAAGGGAGCCGGTGGAAGACGGGGACGGCGAGGAGCACGGGGACGACGAGGGCAGCTTCCATCCGGCCATCGCCGGCCGGGCCCGTCCGATGGGGGAGCTGGCCGACACCGTGCGCCGACTCGTCGAGCTGGTTGTGACCAACACGGCCCCGGGTGACGTCCTCGACGACGTCGTCTCCGAGTTGCGCTCGACGGCCGACCTGCTCGCCGCCTACGTCCCGGCCGAACCGCTGCCCCGCTTCGTCGACCCGCCCGAAGGCGGCCCGGCCGAGACGGCGGTGGCCTCGATGAACGGGGCCATGCCGTACGACCCGGTGGTGGGTCGGTACAACCCCGTCGCCCTGCCGGTCGCCATCACGTTCGAGCCCCCCATGGCCATCGGGTCGGCCTGCTTCACGACGCCGTACGAGGGCGGGCCGGGCTGGGTCCACGGGGCCGCCATCGCCGCCGCCTTCGACATCGTCCTCACCGCCGCCAATCACATCGCCGGTGCCGCCGGCCCCACCGTGTGGCTCACGGTCCGGTTCCGGCGCCCGACCCTCGTGGGGGTCGACGCCCGCTTCGAGGCCGAGGTGGTCGCCAACGACGGCCGACGGGTCCGGAGTCAGGGGCGCCTCGTGCAGGACGGCATCGTGTGCGTCGAGGCCGAGGGCGAGTTCGCAGTGCTCGACACGAAGCGGATCCGCAGAGTCGCCGAAGGGTCGCGGCGACGCACGCCGCAGAGCCCGGGAGCGAGCCCGGGAGGCTAGGCCGAACCCTCCTAGGGAAGCGGGGGGGCGGCTGCGGCCACCATGGGGGCGACGAGCCGGGCCCCGGCTTCGGAACCCTCGAAGGGGGCGTCGCCGAAGGCGAAGATCCCGCCGTCGGAGGCCACCTCCCAGTACCCCTGGCCGGTGGAGGTCGGCGTCATGGCCACCACGGGACGGACGAGCGCCCGGCCGCCCATCGACCCGAAGAACCCGCCGCCACCGAAGGCGAAGACCCCGCCGTCGGAGGCCACCACCCAGTACCCCCCGCTCGGGGCGGCCACCATCGCCACCACCGGCTGGTTGAGCCACTGCCCGCCCATCGAACCCTCGAAGCGGGCGTCGCCGAAGGCGAAGACGCCGCCGTCGGAGCCCACCAACCAGTACCCGCCCCCGTCGCGGGTCGCAGCCATTCCCACCACCGGGCGGTTGAGCCGCTGGCCGCCCATCGACCCGAAGTAGCCGGCACCACCGAAGGCGAAGACTCCTCCGTCGGAGGCCACCGTCCAGTAGCCCTCGGGCGCGGGGGCCATGCCCACCATGGGTTGGGCCAGGTGCCGGCCGCCCATCGACCCGAAGTAGCCGGCGTCGCCGAAGGCGAAGACACCCCCGTCGGCGGCCACCATCCAGTAGCCGCCCCCGTCCGAGGTGCCGGCCATGGCGACGACCGGGGCCACCAGGCGCGTCCCCCCCATCGACCCGAAGAACGGGGCACCGCCGAAGCTGAAGACCCCGCCGTCGGAGGCGCTCGTCCAGTACCCGGCCCGTGGTGGCGGGGGTGTGGGCGGCGGCGGGAGCCCGGCAGGCCCGGCGAAGGCGTGCACCTGGGTGGACGACGCCGCCAGCAGCAGGCCGTCGGCCACCGTCGGCGTGGGGAAGTGGTTGGCCTCCGACCCCAGGGAGAAGTGCTGGACCATGTTCCCCGTGGAGGGGTCGAGCCCGTAGAGGGTGCCGCTGCCCGGCGCGATCGTCCACACGAGGCCCCCGGCCACGACGGCCGGGCCGCCCGAGCCCGTGTTCGTCTGCCACACGGCGTTGAGCTGGTTGGGAGCGACGGTGTCGGCCCTGATGAGGCCCCCTTGGCACGGCACGTAGACCGACGACCCGACGATGGCGTCGCCACCGTCGACGTCGTGCCCGGAGCAGAACGAGAACGACGCCCGCTGGCCGCCCACACCGCCCAGGCTCGACTGCGACAGCAGGTAGGCGGTACTGGACTTGCCGACCTGGAAGACGAGCCCGTTGCCGAGCAGCGCGGGCGCGCTCGAGCCCAGGTCGGCGTCACCGGCGTTGTCGATCCACCAGTTGCCGGGTGCGAAGGACTGCTCGAGCTGCATCGACGGTGACAGCTCGAGCACGCCGTCGCCGTTGTCGTAGGTTTGGCCCGACGACGTCACGGCGCTGTTGCCGGTGGCCACCCAGACGTTTCCCTGACCGTCCACGACCGGGGCGGCCCCGCCCATCCACACGGCGCCCTCGCGGTCGCCGGGGTTCGTGGCCACCTCGAACGACAGCTGGGCCCCCCCACTCTCCGGGATGGCGAGCACCCAGCCGTGGTAGGTGCCGCAATCACCGTCGTTGCCGCCGAACCCCACGACGACGTTGCCGGCATCGAGCGCCAGCCCGGTCCGCTGGAGCTGGTCGAGCTGGTTGGAGCCCGGAAGATCGACGGCCTGGTGGAGGAGGACGGCCCCCGTGAACAGGTCGAGGCCGACCAGGAAGTGTTGGGCGGCGTTGCCACCAGCCTGCTCGTCGGTGACGGCGAAAACCTCGCCCCGGGCGGCGTCGATCACCGGCGTGCCCGTGATGCCGACCGTCGGGGAGATGTTCCCGCACGACAGGTTCCCGGACGGAACGGCCGGGGCCACGTGCGTCGACCAGATCACGGCACCGGTGTTGGCGGCCAGCTCGTAGACGGTGTCGTTCTCGGTGGCGACGACGACGCGGCCACCCTGCACGAGGGGCTCTCCGTAGACGGCGCCGTCGAGGCCGGCCGAGGACCACGCCGCGGTGGCCGGGCTCAGGTCTGTGCCGGTGGCGTCGACCCCCGAGCCGAGGCCGTCGTGGTGGTAGACGGTCCAGTTGGAGCCGAACACCGTGTGGGCCACGGCCGCCCTGCCGGCGGGGGCGGCGGCGCCGACCGACGGCAGCACGACGGCGATGCCGCACGCGGCGAGCGCCGGCAGACGGCGCCACCGAGGCGATCGGCGGCGCAGCGGCGGCAGAGGGCGCGGGCCCGTGATCGCCATCCCCCCATCCTGGCCGCCCCCACGCGCCCATGCGCGTACGGGGCACAACCGGGGGACAACTCGGGTCGGGTCAGATCAGAGGCGCTCGATGACCGTGCCGGTGGCGAGCGCCCCGCCGCAGCACATCGACACCAAAGCCAGGTTGGCGTCACGCCGCTCGAGCTCGTGGAGGGCGGTCGTGATCAACCGGCTCCCGGTCGAGCCCACCGGGTGGCCGATGGCGATGGCGCCCCCGTTCACGTTGACCTTGTCCCAGTCGATGCCGTGGACCTTCTGCCACGAGCACACCACCGACGCGAAGGCCTCGTTGACCTCGAAGATGTCGATGTCGTCCGCCGTCATGCCGGCCTTGGCCAGCACGCGCTCGGTGGCGGCGATGGGGCCGTCGAGGTGGTAGTAGGGGTCCGACCCCACGAGCACCTGGGCGACGATGCGCGCCCGGGGGCGCAGCCCCGCCGCGGCGGCGCGCTCCTCGGACATCCACAGCACGGCGGCGGCGCCGTCGGAGATCTGTGACGAGTTGCCGGCGGTGTGCATGCCGTCGGGAAGCACCGGCTTCAGGGCGGCCAGGCCCTCGGCGGTGGTCTCGCGCAGGCCCTGGTCGCGTTGCACGATCTGGCGCTCCCCGGTCGGCCCCTCGGGCCCCACGACCGGTGCCTCGACGGCGAACACCTCGCGGTCGAAGCGCCCTTCGGCCCAGGCGCGGGCGGCCTTCTCCTGGGAGGCGAGCCCGAGCGCGTCGACGTCGGCGCGGGTGATGCCGTACTTGGCGGCGATGCGCTCCGCCGCGCCGAACTGGTCGGGCATGTCCCACGGGAAGTCGTCGGGCCGCGAGCTGCCCGGACCGTTGATGGCGTTGGCGCCCAGGCCGACGCGGCTCATGGCCTCGACCCCGCAGGCCATGCCGACGTCGATGGCGCCCGCGCCCACCAGGTTGGCGACGAAGTGGTTCGCCTGCTGCGCGGAGCCGCACTGGCAGTCGACGGTCGTGGCGGCGGTCTCGAAGGGAAGGCCCTGGCTCAGCCACGCCGTGCGAGTGACGTTGGAGGCCTGCTCCCCCGCCTGGGTGACGCAGCCGCCCACGATCTGCTCGACCTCGGAGGGCTCGATCCCCGCCCGCTTGACCACCTCCACCTGCGCGCTGGCCAGCAGCTCGGCGGCGTGGAAGCCTGACAGCAGCCCGTTGCGCTTGCCGATCGGGGTGCGCACCGCCTCGACGATCACCGGTCGTGCCATCTGCCTACCTCCGCGTCATCCGGGCCGTGCGCGTCCGTGCGCCTCATCCGGGGGCCAAGTATAGAACGTGTTCTACGTACGCCGCCCGGCGGCGCCCGGCGGCGCCCGGCGGCGCCCGGCGGCGCCCCCGTCCCCGAGGGTTCGGTGGAAGGATGAGGACGTGCAGGTCACCATCATCGGCGGGGGCAGCTACCAGTGGGCACCCACGCTGATCACCGACCTCCTCGGCACCCCGTCACTGGCGGGGATGCACCTGGTCCTGGAGGACATCGACCCGGCACCGCTCGAGAAGATGGCGGCGATCGCCCGCATGGCCGACGACAAGCTGGGCGCCAAGTCCACGGTGTCCACCACGACCGACCAGCGCCGCGCGCTGGAGGGCGCCGACTTCGTCGTGGTGACGATCTCCACCGGCGGGTTCGACAGCATGGCCGTCGACCTCGACGTGCCCGCCCGCCACGGCATCCGCCAGTCGGTGGGCGACAGCGTCGGACCAGGCGGGATCAACCGGGCCCTGCGGAACATCCCCGTCCTGGCCGGTATCGGCCGCGACATGGAGGAGATCTGCCCCGACGCCTGGCTCCTCAACATCACCAATCCGATGACCACGCTCACCCGCACGGTGTGCCGGGAGACCTCGGTGAAGACGGTCGGGCTGTGCCACGAGGTGGGCAACTTCGCCATGGTCCTGGCGATCGCCTTCGGCAAGCCTCATACCGCCATCCGCCCGGTCGTGGCCGGCGTCAACCACTTCCCGGTCATCTGCGACCTCGAGATCGACGGGGCGGAGGGCTTCGCGCAGATCGCCGAACTGGTGGACGAGCTCGGCGGCCTCGACGCCATCGCCCCCGACCCGGCGCGCCCCGAGCCCGAGCCCTTTACCAAGCTCGACTTCGCCGTGCACCACGTGCTCAAGCTCGCCATGCTCGACCGCTACGGCGCGCTGCCCGGCGCCAACGACCGCCACCTGGCGGAGTTCGTGCCGTCGGTGCTCACCGAGGCGTCGGGGTGGGGGGCGGCGTGGGGCATCGAGCTGACGTCGATCGCCCAGCGCCAGAAGCACCAGGACGAGTACGTGGCCGGGGTCGACGACGTGCTGGCCGGCAAGGAAGAGCTCCCGACCTGGGACTCGGGCGAGCTGGTGGCGCCGGTGATCGACTCGCTCGTGACCGGCACCCGGCGCGAGCTGCCGCTCAACCTCCCCAACACGGGTCAGTGCCCGGACCTCCCGCTCGACGCCGTCGTGGAGTCCATGTGCGTGGTGGACGGTGACGGCATGCGCGGGCGCGACGTGGCCCGGCCGCCCGCGGCACTGGCCGAGCTGCTGCGGCGCCACGCCGCTGTCCAGGAGATGACGGTGGAGGCCGGGCTGAGCGGCGACCGCGGCCTGGCCCACGCCGCCTTCGCCCTCGACCCGCTGGCGGGCCGGGGCGACCTGCACGACACCGAGACCATGGTCGACGAGCTGCTGGCGGGGACCGCACAGTGGCTCCCGCAATTCGCGTGAGCCCGATTCGCGTGAAGGTCGGCTTCGTCGGGTTGGGTGCCATGGGCCTACCCATGGCACGGAATCTCGTGGAGGCCGGGCACCATGTGACGGTGGCCTCGCGCAGCCGACCGCCGGTCGACGAGGCCGTGGCCTTCGGCGCAGCCGACGGTGGCACCCTCACCGACGTGGCCGCGGCCAGCGAGGTCCTCGTCCTGTGTGTCCCCAGCTCCCCCGACGTCGTGCAGGTGGTCGACGCCGTGCTCCCCGCCCTGGGCCCGGGCACCATCGTGGTCGACTGCTCCACCATCGACCCCGACGTCGAGCGGGCGCAACACGAGCGCGTCAACGCCACCGGCGCGCGCTACCTCGACGCCCCGGTGTCGGGCGGCACCGTGGGCGCCAAGAACGGGACCCTGACGCTGATGGTGGGCGGCGACGAGACGACCCTGGCGGATGCCACGCCCGCTCTCCAACCCATGGCCGGCCTCATCGTGCACGTGGGCGGCCCGGGGATGGGCCAGGTCGTGAAGCTCTGCAACAACCTGATCTACGCGGCGCAGATGGTGGCCACGGCCGAGGCCACCGCGCTGGCGGTTCGCTCGGGGGTGGACATGGCGAAGCTCCTCGAGGTGCTGCTCCACTCGACCGGCGACTGCACCGCCGTGCGCACGCGGCTGCCGGTCCCCGGCGTGGTCGCCGACAGCCCCGCCTCCAACGGGTGGAAGCCGGGGTTCATGACCGACCTCATGGCGAAGGACCTCGACCTCGCCCTGTCGTACGGGGCCCGGGCCGGCGTCCCCATGACCACCACCGCCACGGCGCGCCAGGCACTGACGGCGGCGGCGACGGCCGGGTTCGGGCGCGAGGACTTCTCGGCGTTGGCGAAGGTGGTGCTCCGCCTGGCCGGCGTGGAGTGAAGCGGGCCCCGATGGGCGCGCTCGAACCTCCCGTGGTCATCCTCGCCGCCGACCACCGCGCCCGGGGGGTCATGACGGTCGAGCACTACGCGCGCTACCTGGACGCGCTGCGCGCCGCCCTGCCGAGCTGCGACGGGGTCCTGGCGAGCACCCAGCCGCTGCGCGACCTGGCGGCCGTCGGCGCGCTCGGGCCCCGGCACCGCACGTACCTCTCCATCAACCGCACAGGACTGGCGGGGAGCGTGTTCGAGCTCGATGATCGTCTCGTGGCGAGCGTAGCGGGCGCTGCGGCCGAGGGATGGACCGGCGTGAAGCACATGACGCGCATCGACCTGTCGGACTCCATGACGGCGCCGGCCCTCGAGCTGCTGGGGCGGGTGCTGGAGGAGGCGCGTGCCGCCGGACTGGAAGCGCTCGTCGAGCCGTTGTCGTGGCGCGACGGGCACGTGGCCCGTGACACCGACTCGATCGTCCTCGCCGCCGTGGTCGCCCACGACATGGGCGCGCCCGTGCTCAAGGTGCCGGTCCCCGACGCCGCCCCGGGCGCAGCGCGCGTCGACGCCGTGGCCCGCGTCGTGGCCAGCGTCGGGGTGCCCGTCCTGTTCCTCGGTGGGCCTCGCGTCGAGCCCGCCGGGGGGCGTCGCGGCACGGCAGGCGACGTGCGCGGCGCCAGGGAAGCGGTGCTGGCCGAGGTGCGCGACGCCATGGACGGCGGCGGTGCCGGGCTGGCGGTGGGGCGCGTCGTGTTCCAGGACCCCGAGCCGGGGGTCATGGCCGGTCTCGTGGCCGACGCCGTCCGGGGATGATCCTGACGATCGACCTCGGCACCAGCGTCACCAAGGCGGCGCTGTGGCGGGACGACGGCCTGGCCGCCGTCGGGCGGGCACCGCTCGAATGCCAGTACGGACCCGGCAACCGCGTCGAGCAGGATCCGGGGTCCTGGTGGCCCTCCGTCGTGGCCGCGTGCGAGGCGGCCCGGGCCGGCGCCGGTGGTCGCGGTCGTGGTCGTGGTCGTGGCGATGCGGTGCGGGCGCTGGGCTTCTCGGCGGCACGGCAGACGTTCGTCCCTGTGTCGGCGGCGGGGGTGCCGCTCGGGACGGCCATGGTGTGGTCGGACCGGCGGGCGGGCGCCGAAGCGGCGGCGCTGGCGGCATCGTGCGGGGGCGCGTCGCCGGTCCGGGAGCAGACGGGCGTCGTGCTCGACGCCGCCTCTGTGGCGGCCAAGGTGGCGTGGCTCGAGCGCCACGAGCCGGAACGACTCCGCCAGGCCCGGTGGCTGCTGTCGCCCCGGGACCTGCTGGCATGGCGGCTGACCGGCGAGGTGTGCACCGACCGCACCCTGGCTTCGGCGACCGGGATGTACGACGACACCGGTCGGGCGGTGCCGGCGCTCGTGGGCGATTCGGGCGACCGGCTCCCGGCGGTACACCCGTCGGACAGCGTGGTCGGCGCCCTCCTCGCTGGCCCCGCCGCCGAGCTCGCCCTCCCCCCCGGCATCCCGGTCGTCATCGGCGCGGGCGACCGCGCCTG
>Ga0307372_10005721_pt1 | contig 18516 bp, 17 predicted proteins | sample OX1MG_FD_202533 | JGI IMG/M metagenome (GOLD analysis project Ga0307372, IMG submission 202533) | Soil microbial communities from Risofladan, Vaasa, Finland - OX-1 | ecosystem: Environmental > Terrestrial > Soil > Coastal area > Acid sulfate soil | place: Finland: Risofladan, Vaasa | collected...
TCGTCTAATGCGGGAGACAACTCCCGGAAGCGACGCCGAATCTCCGCCGTAGATCTTGCCACACAGAAACGCTACCTGACGGCAACGCTTTTTTGAAGTACTTATTTATGCACATAGCCTTAGCACGGCGCTTTCCAGGCCCCGCGCGCGAATCGGCATCCACCGGGTTTCGTAAAATGATCTTGGGAGGCGGCCGCTTCCGCCATTTCCGGAGAGTCGCATTTGCTCATCGATTCCCACGCGCATCTCGACAGCCCGCGCTATGACAGCGGCCGCGCTGAAATGCTGCGGCGCTGCACCGCCGCGGGCGTGGGAGCAGTCCTCGCCATCGGCATCGGCGAGGGTCCGGCGGAGATGCATCAGGCCCGCGATCTATGCCGCGATTACAACGGCCAGCCGGGCATGCCGCGTCTCTTCGCCAGCGCCGGAATCTACCCTCACAACACGCCCGACGCCGACGACGAAGCGATCGCCAGGCTCGACCGGCTCCTGTCCGAGCCCGACGTCATAGCCTGCGGCGAGATCGGCCTCGACTACTACCATCAGGGCGCGCCGCACGATGTCCAGCGATCCGGCCTGATCCGGCAGCTTGAAGTCGCCGCCGCGCGCAAGCGCCCCATCCTCATCCATTGCCGCGGCACCAATGAATCCGCGGACGCGTGGAATGACCTGTTTGAGGTCCTGGAGGAGCACTGGCGGCAGACGGGCCTGGGCGGCATCATGCATTGTTTCGGCGGTGCATGGGAGCAGGCGGCGCGCTCCCTCGACCTCGGGTTCCTCATCTCCTTTGCCGGCAACCTGACCTATCCCAGGGCGCAGCCGCTGCGAGATGTAGCCGCCCGCCTTCCGCTCTCGTCCGTCCTGGTGGAAACCGACGCTCCCTGGCTCGCCCCCGGCCCCATGCGCGGCAAGCGCAATGAGCCGGCCATGGTGGTGCACACCGCCGAAACCCTGGCCGCCCTGCACGGCATCGCGCCCGCCGAGCTTGCCTCCGTTACCACGGCCAATTTCGCGCACCTGTTTCATCTGAATCTGCCGCAGATTGCATAACCGGATTTGCCCCAAACGTGGGACACTGATAGAGATTATGTCCGGCGCGGTTAGCCGCGGCCGGCATGCGAGGAAGCCATGGCGCAGGATAATTCGTTCGACATTGTCAGCAAGGTCGACATTCAGGAAGTGCGCAACGCCATCGACCAGGCCATGAAGGAAATTCGCCAGCGATTCGACCTCAAAGATTCAAAATCCGAGATCAACCTGGCCGAAGCCGAAAAGGAAATTCAATTGGCCTCCAAGGATGAGTACAAGCTCGAAGCGGTCAAGGAAATCCTCGGCCAGAAACTTGTGAAGCGCGGCGTCTCGCTCAAGAATCTCACCTATGGCAAAGTGGAATCCGCAGCCGGCTCCAGCGTGCGCCAGAAGGTCAGCCTCCAGATGGGCATTCCTACGGAAAAAGCCAAGGAGATCGTTCGCCTGGTCAAGGAATCCAAAAAGAAGGTTCAGGCCAGCATTCAGGGCGATACGGTACGGATCTCGGGCCGGGACCGCGACGACCTGCAGGCCATCATCGCCCTGCTGCGCGGCCGTGACCTGGGCGTGGATTTGCAGTTCACCAATTACCGGACGAATTGAAATATGATGGAGCGACAACAACTCCACGAACGCGCCGGGCCCGCCCGGCCGCGCCATCAGGAACAACCGGACTTGAGCACACTGGCGATAGCGACGGCGAGAGAAGTGTTCGATTTGCTGCGCGACGACCTCGTGGCCATCGAGCAGGAGTTGGGCCGCGACGCCGCTTCCAGCGTCAGCACCGTTACTGAGATCGCCGAATATCTGCGCGAGAGCGGTGGCAAGCGCATCCGCCCCTCGCTCCTGCTTCTCTCCGCGCACATGCTGGGCTACTCCGGCGCCAGCGCTATCCGCCTGGGCGCGGTTGTCGAGATGGTGCATTCCGCCACCCTGGTGCACGACGACATCATCGACGGCGCCGACACCCGCCGCGGCCGGCCCTCCGCTAACAGCACATGGGGCAACGAAAAATGCGTGCTGGCCGGCGACTGGCTTTACATGCAGGCTTTCAAGGTGGCCCTTGAAGAGCGCAACCTGCGCGTGCTCGACCTGCTCATCGGGCTCACCCAGCAGATGGTCGAAGGCGAACTCCTCCAGATCCAGAAGCTGGGCAAGGCCGTCAGCGAAGCCGAATACTACGACCTCATCTTCCGCAAGACCGCGTGCCTGTTTTCCGTGTCCATGCGCCTGGGAGCGGTGCTGGCCGGCGCCACGGAGGCCCAGGAAAACGCCGTCGCCACCTACGGCCGCACCGTTGGCCTCGCATTCCAGATCGTCGACGACGTGCTCGACCTGACCGCCACCGAAGAGGTGCTGGGAAAGCCCGTGGACAGCGATCTCCGCGAGGGCAAGGCCACGCTCGCCGTCATTCACTCGGCGGATCACGGCACCGCCGCCGACCGCCAGACCATCCAGCGCGTGCTCGACGACCGCAGCTTTGAAAACGTCAGCCGCCAGCAGATCAAGGACATCCTGGTGCGCAACGGTTCCGTGGCCTACGCCATGAACGTTGCCGACCGTTATGCGGAGCAGTCGCGTCAGGCGCTTAAGTCCATGCCCGACTCCGACTTCAAGCGCGCGCTGCTCTGGGTACCGGATTTCGTAGTAGCACGCGAAAGATAGACTTCCCCGGAGATCTCCATGGAAAAGATTTGGGCCGAGGTGGACAACTACCTCGGCGACCTTCTGGCTCCACACGATCCAGGCCTCGCGCATGCCATCGAATCCAATCGCAAGGAGGGGTTGCCCTCCATCGATGTGCCTGCGCTATTGGGCAAGTTTCTTGACGTGATGATCCGCCTCTCCGGTGCGCGTCGGGTGCTGGAGATCGGCACTCTCGGGGCCTACTCCACCATCTGGATGGCGAGGGCAGTTCCGGAGGGTGGCCGCGTGATTACGCTGGAACTCGAGCCGCGGCACGCGGAGATTGCGCGGGCCAATCTCGAAGTCGCGGGGGTTGCGGATCGCGTGGAGATTCGCATCGGAGCCGCGCTGGACTCGTTGCGCGGGCTGCATCGCGAAGGCTCCCCGCCCTTCGACCTTATCTTCATCGATGCCGACAAGCAGAGCATGCCCGAGTATCTCGAATGGTCGATGAAGCTTTCGCATCCCGGGACCGTGATCATTGGCGACAACGTGGTGCGCGACGGCAAGGTGGTGGACAGCAAGACAGAGGACCCGCATGTGCGCGGGGTGCAGCGGTTTCTCGAATTGACCGCCGCCAACCCGCGCCTCAGCGCCACCGCCGTGCCCACGGTCGGCGCGCGGGGCTATGATGGATTCGCCATTGCTGTCGTCCTCAAGTGAAGTCGATCACGAAAGCCGGACGCCTTCTGCGTCTTCTTGAGACGCTGCACCGGTATCGATATCCGGTAATCGGCAGGGAACTTGCTGACGAACTCGGCATCAGCCTCCGCACCCTTTATCGCGATATCGCCGCGCTCACCGCGCAGGGAGCTCATATCGATGGCTCACCCGGAGTGGGATATCGGTTGCGTCCCGGCTTTCTTCTTCCACCTCTGTCGCTGGCGCAGGAAGAGATTGAGGCTGTGGTCCTCGGCTCGCGATGGGTCAACCGCAATGCCGATCCGGAATTGCAGCAGGCCGCGGCAAACCTGTTGAGCAAAATCGAAGCCGTGCTGCCGGTCGAACTCCGGCAGGAGATGGCTTCTTCAGGCCTGCTGGTAGGACCACCGCCAGAGACGCCCATGCGGGACCGGGATCTCGCCGTTCTTCGCAAGGCCATCCGCAGGCAATGCAAGCTGACAATCCGCTATCGGGATCTGAGCGGAGAGGAGACCCGCCGCACCGTCTGGCCGTTCGCTCTCGCCTACTTCGATCGCACGCTGCTGCTCATCGCATGGTGTGAGGTGCGCCGGGATTACCGCCATTTCCGCACCGACCGCATTCGCGAGTTCTTGGAACTTGCAGAACGCTATCCCCGCCCCCGGCGAGCCCTGCTCGAGGAGTGGCGAAAGCAAAACGGTATTCCATCCACCGGCGCGCGACCCAGGGCCGGCTCGCACGCTGCTGACAGAATCTGACACGCCCCGCTCCTAGGCTCTACATGTGCCCGCAACGAAAGCAAATCCAACGTCGCTCTACCCGGATTTCCCGTTCCCCATCCTTGCGCCTTTTTTCTGGCGCAAGGGTGCGCTAGCAGGACGCTGGATGCACCTCGGAATCGCTTTCAATTCGGCAAATTCAAGCGAAGGAGACTTCCCCATGCCTCATCTCAACTTTGTCCTGCTCTACGTTGCCGATCCCTTGCGCAGCGCGGAGTTTTACTCCAGCATCCTCGGCAAAAAGCCGGTTGAATCCTCGCCCGGCTATTCCATGTTCGTGCTCGACAATGGCCTCAAGCTCGGCCTCTGGAAGCGCGCCGATGTCCAGCCCATGCCTGAAGGCGCACCCGGATCGTTCGAGCTCGTGCTCTCGGAAGACAGCGATGCACGCGTCGATGACCGCTTCGCCGAATGGACCGGCAAAGGCCTCGTCGTCGCTCAGAAGCCGACGCGCCTGGAATTCGGCTACACGTTTGTAGCGCTCGATCCCGACGGCCACCGGCTGCGCGTGTACAAACTGGCGCAATAATGCCGTCCGAACAAGGAACTGTCCCGGCCGTTGCATCCCCGGGACAGTTCTCAGGACTGGGTTGTGTGATTGCTATTTAATCTAGCGCAGCTAGAACCGTTACCCTGAGTAGTATTCCCGAAGCCTTTCGCTGGCGATTCGCCCTCATTTCCCAATGGGGAATGGGATAGGGGCTATTCATCTTCTGGTCAACTCCCCTTCCTGCAGGGGACCCGCTCGCACCCACTGCTGTGCCCCGGGTCGTGCCCTATGGTGAAGCCGGAGATCGACAATACAGCTAAAGCGAAAAGGCCCCAGTAGCCACCGCCGGGCTCCTGGCCGGACGCAAACCTGTGCACATTTCATTCGGGGGGTGCCGCGGGTGTCATCTGGAGTGAACACCGTGGAGCGCCGGATTAAGCTAAATCACTGAAATATATGGAGGATGATCTCCCATGGATTTGGCATCTACCTTGCTAACCGAGTGGTGGAGAACTCCGACCGGGGCATCCGCAGGGGAATCGGATCTCCGCTCTGCCACCGATGGCCGGACCTGTTTTGAGCCATGGTTGGCCGGGGACGGGCTCCAAGGTAGTTTCCGGCACAGGGAACGGGATTCCAGGATCTGAATGCGACGAGCGCCGGCGAAGGGTGGATGGGGCCGGCGCACCGAGGGATGGAACATGGACATATTGGCGCGAATTCGATTTGGCGGACGGAACCGGAGAAGGAACGGGGAATCGGGGCAGTCGCTGGCCGAGACCTCGCTGGTCTTTCCCATGCTGATCACCATCCTGGTGGGAGCGGTCAACCTGGCGCAGGTGGCATACACGTCGATCGAGGTGGCAAACGCCGCCAAGGCGGGGGCCCAGTACGGGTGCCAGAACGGGTTTACGGCGGCGGACACCACCGGCATTCAGACGGCGGCGGCGGCCGAGGCGTCCGACGTGACTCTCACGACTACTCCGACCATCAGCTGCGTTTGCTCGGATGGCTCTCCTTCGACTTGCGCCAACTCGGATTGTTCCAACTCCCACATTGAGGAGACGCTTTCGGTGAACACCTCGGCCACGCTGACGCCGTCGATTCATCTTCCTCTGCTTCCCAAGACGTGGACAGTGAAGGGCACGGCCTCGCAGAGGGTGGAGCAATGAGGAGCCGGTTCCGGCATGCATCCGGCCGGTTGCGGGGGGAGGAAGGATCGGGCGCGGTGGAGGTAGCGTTTGCGTCGCTGATCCTGATTGCGACCATGCTGGGGGTGTGCGAAGTAAGCCTGGCGTGGTACTACGGCCATTTCTGCTCGGATGCGGCGAGGCAGGCGACCCGGTATGCGATGGTGCGGGGATCGAAGTCGTGCGCCAACACGCCCAACCTGAGCGAATGCGATGTCACGGCCGACCAGATCAAAACCTATGTGAGGGGCCTGGGGTTTCCAGGAGTTGTGTCAGGGAATGTGACGGTGACATCCACCTGGTACCAGGCCAGCACTACGGAGCCGACATCCGGGCAGACGGCCACGTGGTCCGCCTGCCCGGGCGCGTGCAATGCGCCGGGAAACATGGTGAAGGTGGTGGTCGCATACCCGATGAGTTTACCGATCCCCGCCGCCAACAAGACCTTGTCACTGAATTTGAAGGGCACTTCGCAGATGCTCATTACGCAGTGACCGGCGGCGGCGCCGGTTGGAGAGGGCTTTTTGAGCGAGTCGATGCGAAGGGGATGCCAACGGAGGATCTCTGATATGCGCGAAGATGGCAACCAGATAACGAACGCTATTCCACGCGGCGCCGGAAGGGGCAAGTGGAATCGTCTGCTCTCGGGATGGAAGAACGAAAACGGACAAGCCATCGTGTTTGGGGCGCTGGGATTCTGCACGGTGCTGGCGTTCACGGCATTCGCGGTGGACATGGGGCTGATCTTTCAGGTCAAGCGCAAGGTCCAGATTGCGGCCGATGCCGCGGCCATGGCCGCGGCGCAGGATTACCTGTATAACCAGTCGCAGAGCTCGGCGATTACGGCGGGAAAGACCGCTTCCTCCACCAATGGGTACACCGATGGCGGGAACGCCACCGTTACCATAAACGAGCCGCCGGCGGCCGGGCCCAACATCGGAAATACGGGCATGGTGGAAGCGGTGGTGAGCACGCCGGTCAGCACCATTTTCGCGAAGCTGGTGGGCTACAACAGCATGACGGTGGAGGGCCGGGCGGTTGCCGGCATGCCGACGGCCGGGGACGCGTGCATCTGGTTGATGAACCCGAATGGGGCTGACCTGCAGGTACAGGGCGACTACGATGTGGTGGCGACCAACTGCGGCATCTACGACAACTCCTCGGCATCGGACTCGGTTTCGGTAACCGGCAATGGCGGAACGGTGAATACGGCGTTCCTGGATACCGTGGGCACCGCTGTGGGGCAACAGACCCAGCCGACGCCTGTGACTACGGGGACCTCGCCGCGCTCGAATCCGTGGGGCAACATCACTGGCCCCAACCCGAGCACCGGGGCGGGCTGCACCTACACCGATTCGACCGACACCGTAATCTCCGGGACCTTTACCCAGGTGGGTTACAGCGGCTGCGGCAGCTCGACTGGCGCCTGCATGCCGGGCGCGGGCCAGACCCTGTGTTTCACCAATGCGGTGACCTTGAGCAACGCCACCTTCGGAGCGTGCAGCACCAACTGCACCACGCCGGGAGGAGAGACGATCACCACTTCGGCCGGGACACTGGTGTTTGGGAATGGCGTGACCGTCAGCGGCAACGTGGCGGTGTATGGCGGCGCCATCGACGTCCAGAGCGGATCGTTTAGCCAGGGCAACGCCAACCTGAGCATTGTGGCGGCCACCTCGGGCACCTTCAACGGAATCGGCCTGATGCAGCCGGCCACCAATACCAACCTGCTCCAGGTACAGTTCGGCAGCGGCAACGAGACGCTGGACGGGTACATCTATGCGCCGGGGGCGGAGGTTTATCTGCAGGACCACGGCGGCGGCATCGCCGTCGAGGGGCTGGTCGCCAACTCGCTATATGACAAGGCTTCAACCCTCACCGTGAACAGTTATGACCTGTTGCACCCGACCACATCGCTGAACCGGGTGTTGACGATGGTGGAGTAGGGCTCTCAGGTGAGTGAGGCCGCCCCGGCATCCACGATCCGCATTCCCCGCTAGGACCAAGTGGTCCGGCGAACCTGCATCAGCGCGTGACTGAACAGTCCGCGAAAAACCAGCCTGCTTGAAGCGGTGCTGAAAGGGCGCGACTTCACAGCTTGCGGAAGAACTCCGCCGGAGTGGCCAAAACGCGTAAGGGCTGGACTTCAGTCCCGCCTGCAAGCCCGCAAACAACGGACTTGGGCTTCAGCCCCTGCTTTTTTTGCTGCAATTCAGGCACCTCGTTGCGTATTTCCGCAGCCTCTTCAGTCGTGCCATCTTGGGCCAATAGAATCAACGCGGCCTTATGGTTTTCAACCGACCAATGCTGCGGCTAGTCCTTCCGCAGCCAACGACTTAGTCCGGACGAAGATTTGGGCGTCAGGCCAATCTTCTGGGTGTCACGCGGACACTCACGCCACATGCGATCCCCAGGAAACCATCCCGTTTTTTGCTTCCGGCGAAGATGAGATGGGGGCGATTGCGCGTTCTCCACAGTGCGAGCTGGGCCGCGAGCCGCGGTTTGCGAGAAGGGCTGGAACTCCAGACTGTGGACAAAAGTGCACGGCTGCCCAACCGCTGCATACAAACGGGGACACATGACCCAAATTGGGGATCGGAAACCGACTCATAATAAAACAGTTAAGAGGATAGCCGCATGGAGAGTCCCTTGCATGGGGGAGTAAGGGGCGAGGGCGAAAGCCCCCGGAAGCTGCATGGGACAATCCAGCCGTTGTCGAATTGCCGGGAAAAGACGGCGCATTTCTATCCGTCCGGAGGATGGCAACATCCTCGTGCTTACGGCCTTCGGACTGACCTTTTTGCTCGGCTTCCTGGCTTTGGCCATCGACACAGGGCGGCTCGTGTACGCAAGACGGCAAATGCAGACTCTGGCGGATGCTGCTGCGCTTTCGGCCGCGGCGGGGATTGGAACCTGCAATGGCGGCGTCTGCACAGCGATGCAGAACGCAGCTACATCCGCGTTGACTGAGAACAACGTCACTGGTATTTCATTTGTGCCGCAATGCGGAACCAGCTCTGCGAGTGGAGGGATCACGCTCACCCTCAACAACGGGCCGTGCTATCTGGGGTCGGCAGACCCGAACTACAACAACTCCGACTACGTAGAAGCGGTGGTAACGGAGAAGGTGAGCACCATCTTCGCCGCCTTGATTGGCCAGAAGGCATTCACGGTGCAGGCGAGGTCCGAAGCCGGCGGCACAAAGCCCAAATATTGCGCCTACATTCTCAGCCAGACCGCCTCCCCTGCATTACTCATCAACGGCAACGCCAGCTACCAGTCCTCCTGCGGAATCGTCGTCGACTCGACCGCCAATCCCGCAGCCACCTTCAACGGCAGCGTCGATGTCAGCACATCGGCAACCGACATCGTTGGGGGCGACCTGATTAACGGCCATCCCACCGTCAGTCCCACTCCGGTAACAGGGGCCACCGGTGTATCGGACCCTTTGAGCACCCTGCCGGCCCCGGCGGTCGGATCCTGCGGAACCAGCACCACCAGCCCGTACTCCGGCTCGCAGAACCAGGTGACGGTGAATGGACACAGTTCCGCTGTGTTTAACCCGGGGGTGTACTGCGGCGGCATTGTGGCTAACGGCAACACCACAGTGACCTTCAACGCTGGCACTTACATCGTCAAGGGGAACATGATCCTCAACGGCGGCGACACTGCTTCAGGAACCGGGGTGACTTTCTACTTCACCAGCAATGGGTCGCTGACCATGAACGGAAATAGTCATGTGACCCTTTCCGCGCCCACCAGCGGAACTTATGCCGGCATCCTGTATTTCCAGGACCGGACCGACCCGAGCACAGTAATCATCAACGGCGACACGACCTCGAGTTGGCAGGGTACCATCTACGCCCCCGACGCGCAGCTCACCATTAACGGGAACGGCAATGTGGCAGCGTACACGTTTCTCGTTGTGAACACCATGATCGAAAACGGGAACGACAGCTTTAATCTCGGCAACGACTATTCATCGCTTCCGAATGGATCGCCAATCAAGAAGAAGCTCCTGATACACGTGGCGGAGTAACCATGAAGGTCATTTCACAGATTCGGAGGTTGTCTTCCCGTCAAGACGGCACCAGCCTGGCCGAACTCGCGCTGGTTCTGCCGCTACTCATTCTCATCCTGCTTGGCGCCATCGATTTCGCCCGGGCCTACTATTTGTCGATTGAACTCTGCGGCGCCGCCCAGGCAGGAGCGATGTACGGCGTCCAGAATCGGACGGACACCGCGGGCATCGAAGTGGCTGCCGCCGACAATGCGCCCAATGTTTCAAATCTGGTGGTTTCAACGCCCACATGGGGATGTGAGTGTTCCGATGGAAGCGGTAGTTCCTCCAGTTGCACCGCAAAGCCGTCCTGTTCGGACGACTTGGTCTATTGGGTGAAGGTAAGCGCCTCGGCAAACTACACGCCCGTGTTTCCCTGGCCGCGCATCCCGTCCAGTTTGAGCCTCTCCCAGACGGCAATCATGCGATCCGCGAACTAAAGCAGAACAGGCAGGAAGGAAGCGATGAAATTTCGGAGATGGAATCGTCTTATTGGCGATGAGAGCGGCAGCGAATTGTTGGAATTTGCTTTTGCGGCTACGATTTTTCTGACCACGGTCCTATGCATCGCGGATGTTTGCCGCGCCATGTATGTCTATCACTTTGTGACGTACGCGGCGCAGGAGGGTGCGCGATATGCGACGGTACGAGGAGGGGACTGGACATCTTCATGCAATTCGTCGGCGCCTCCCAGTTTCATCATGAATTTCAATTGCAGCGCGTCTGGCGGCGACGTATCGAATTTTGTGAAGAGCCTGGGGTCCGTCAACCCGGCAAATCTCAACGTGGACACCACCTGGACGGGAACCACTCCGGACTGTTCCAGCAACTGCAGCGCCTGCACGACGGCAAATGACCAGGGATGCATGGTCCAGGTGAAAGTCACCTACGCGTTCACGTTTATGACCCCATTCCTGAAGCAAAAGTCCATAAATCTCTATGGCACATCTGAGCAGGTGATCCAGCAGTAAACGCGGCAGAGACGCTCCCAACCGCATTGCGCCGCCAGCTTTCAGGGCGCCGCTGGGGCAAGCCATCAGGTCCCAATTCGCTCTGTCCGGCTCTCCGAATCGGGGCGAGTTTTCCTCGTAATGGCCAAGGTTCCCACATGCGTCCAGAGCGCGTTCCTGCCCTACACTCGTTCCATGGCGAGCATCCCCAACCTGACCGGCTACGAGGCCGGGTTGCCGGCGAACGTGGACGCGGAGAAGACAATCCTGGGCGCGATCCTGCTGGACAACGCCGCCCATGCGGAAGCGGCGGAGAAGCTGTCGCCGGACGATTTCTCCCTGGACTCGCACCGCCGAATTTATCAGCGGATGGGCGAGCTGCTGACGGCGCAGCGCGCGGTGGACATCGTCACCCTGGCGAACGAGCTGTCGCGCTTCAAGGAGATCGAGGCGGTGGGCGGGGTGGCCTACCTGGCGTCGCTTACCGAGGGTTTGCCGCGGCGGCCGGTGATCGAGGAGTACATCCGCATCGTCAAGGACAAGAGCCTGCTGCGGCGGTTGATGCTGATCTGCTCGGAGGCGATTGCGCGGGCGGCGGACCAGAGCGAGCCGGCGCTGGAGGTGCTGGGGGCGGCGGAGACCAGCCTGCTGGAGGTGACGGAGAAGAGCCTGTCAGCGGGGCTGGAGCCGCTGGACCGGATTGTAGCCACCTCGTTCGGGTCGATTGAAAATCTATACAACCACAGCCGGGAAGTGACGGGGCTGGCGACGGATTTTTACGATCTGGACCGGGACACCAGCGGATTGCAGAAGGGCGAGCTCGTCATTATTGCGGCGCGGCCTTCAATGGGCAAAACCGCGTTTGCGATCAACATTGCGCAGAACGCGGCGGTGAACCACGGGGCGGTGGTGGCGGTCTTCAGCCTGGAGATGAGCAAGGAGTCGCTGCTGCGGCGCATGCTGGCGAGCCAGGCATGGGTGGACCAGCGCAAGCTGCAAACCGGGTTCATTCCGCGGGAGGACCGGGAGCGGCTGGAGACGGCGCTGAACGCGCTGCTGGAGTCGCGGTTGCACATCGACGACACCGCGGGGATATCGCTGGCGGAGATGCGGGCCAAGGCGCGGCGGCTGAAACAGAAGGCGGGCGCGCTCGACCTGATCGTGGTGGATTACCTGCAACTGATGTCGGCCACGCTGCCGGTGAACGGCGGCAAGCGCTACGAGAACCGCACCCAGGAGGTTTCGGCGATCTCGCGCGGACTGAAAGCGCTGGCCAAGGAATTGCAGGTGCCGGTGGTGGCGCTGTCGCAACTCTCGCGCGCCAGCGAGCGGCGGGGCGACGACAAGCGGCCGATGCTGAGCGACCTGCGCGAGTCGGGCTCGATCGAGCAGGACGCGGACGTGGTGATGTTCATCCATCGCGAGTCGTACTACAACCGCGATGAGGAGATGAGCGACGCCGACCGCGCGAAGGCGGAGATCCTCATCTCCAAGCAGCGCAACGGCCCGACCGGAATCGTGCACCTGAACTTCATCTCGCGGTTTACGCGGTTCGACAATCCGGACAAGGGCCAGGAGGCATGAAGAGCGACGGAGCGGCGGCAACCGGAGAATGCATCGAGCGCTTCAGGGGCAATTGAGAACGACGATGACTCGTCCGGCTATGAGGTCGCCGGGGGTTTTGTCGCCGTCCATCTCCAGCAGTTCGATTGGGGCGTCGCGGTTATGCGGCCGCAGCACCAGGCGGCTGGCCTGGAAGTCGGCGTAACGAATGACGAGGTGGGCATCGCTGCGGACGGCGTAGAGATTGGGACGGTCGGGGCGATACTGCACCAGGGAGTTGTAGTGCCGATCGACGACGACGAGGGCGTCGGGAAGGATGACGGGGCTCATGGCGTCGGCATCGGCCGCGGCCACGCGGATGGCCACGAAGCGCATCCAGGCTTTGCGGCCGGGGGGGCAATGGGCGCGCACATCGCGCAGCATCTCGTGGGGCAGATGCAGGATCCGGCGCACGGCAGAGTGCCGCACCACGGGCTCATGCATGGCGGTTTCATGAGAGACAAGGGGTATGCCGCCGGCGGGCTCGCCGTCGCCGAGGGGGCGTGACGCCGGCAGCAGATCGGCAAGCGCAATCCCCTGGGCGGCAAGGATACGGTCCATGGATTCCAGGGAGAGGCCCCTCTTGTTGTGCAGGAAGTTGGATATGTGGGATACCCCCAGCCCGGTCTGGCGCGACAGGAGAGACAGACTCAGTGAGCCCCGCTGTATTCTGCGCAGCAGTTCCAGGCGGAGACGCTCTTGCATCTGAGTGATATTCATTTGTGGAAATTCCGCCGAGGGCAAAAGCCAGACGCCGGGTGTGTTTGCCGACGGAAAACCAAAATTGCATGAAACTCCTTTATTTTGAGAGCTAACGCCGGGATTGGAAAGTGATCGAGGTAACCTTTGCGAGAATCCATTGACGGAGGAGATACGTGTGCCTACAGTATCCCTACTTAACATCGTGCAAAGTGCCAGCTAACTCCCCCGGTTCGCGCGGCAGACTGTGGTCACGCGAGTTCTAACTCGCAGGGCCCGGCTGTCATCAGGGCGCGGCCTGGAGTCCTTCGGAACGTGGACAAGGGAGCAGTTCGATGATGGTCGCCCCATGGGCGAGCGGAGTCCTTTGCGCGAAATTCCAGGGTCTGTGAGCTTTCATTATTCGATGACGAACCCGAGAGGACAACAGCCGGCACTCCCCCAACAGGACTTCAGAATCCTGAGTCGCCTCGTCTGCTGCCATTTACCCCGGCAAAAAACAATAAGGAGAGGATCGCTCTGCCGGGAATTGTTGCATTTAGGGAGAACGCGATATGGAACTGCGAGTGCAGTTGAAAGTTTGCGAAGGTTGCGGCTGTCTTTGGTACCGCACCGAAAACCAGGAGACGGTGTATTGCAGAGGATGTGAAAACCGCCTGAGTGAGTTTCCCGCGCCTACCCGGCAGCGGCGCCGGCGTGCGCCGAGCCGGAAAGCACTTTGCCGGCTGGATCCGGCGGATTTCGGCACAGGAGGTGGGCAATGAGCGCTGCTCTTCAGCTTGTTGACCTGCATGCCGCAGCCGCGGCGCCGCAGCAGTGGTACGCGGTTCCTGTTGTACTGGAACCGGAGGTAGCGGAAGATCCGGCGCCGGCGCCACCGAGGGTGCCACCGGTCTGCACCCTGGCGTTTTACCGCAAGCACACTGAGAGAATGCTGCACCGGTATCTCTACGCATCGATGCTGGTGGGGCGCGCTCCCTACATTCTGCAGGAGCCTTTGAATCGGGGACTGGTTTCCTCACGGCCGGTGAGGAGCTTCGAGGATGCGGTGATCTTCGTTCTCGACATGGAAACCAGCCTGGCTCGACTGGATGCGCTGGATCGGCTGATCCTGGGCAGGGTTGTTCTCCAGGAGTACACGCATTCGGAAACAGCTTTGCTGCTTGGCATAGGCACTCGCGCGGTGGAGTCGCGCCTGGGGCATGCGCTGGACCGGCTGACGCGGGTGCTGCTCGAGTTCCGGCTGCTGTTGCTGCCATCCTGATTCCTAACCGGAAGCCAGCTTGCGGGACGCTCGCGAGAGCGTTCCGCAGTATTTTGAAGAGGAGGCGAGGGTCCGTCGGAACGCGGTCTTGTTTTTCTGTCCGGGCGAACGGACGCTCGATCCTCTGCTATGGTGGACGTGCAAGGGGGCGCACTGGTGCGCGCTCATTGCATGCTCGATGGAGGCGACATGAGGCTTGTTACCGCTGCCGCACTGATGCTGGCTACTTCCGGCCTGTTCGCACAAAAAGCAACGATCCCCAAACCTCGGCCCACCACCGCGGCGGAAGCGCCCCAGCGCGACACCAGCTACGTCGACCCGCAGGGGACAGCACACGTCACCCGGGTGGTTCCGATTCCCGAGGACCTGAGCCCGCAGGCACGCAAGTTTCTGGCTCGGCCCATGCCGGATGAGGTACCGCCGCAATCGCTGGCGGATCGGCGGCGGCTTACCGACCAGTACACCGCCCGCGCCCGCGTCCAGTGGACGAACATCTGCCCCAACACCATCAAGGACGACACCATGGCCGGCGTGCCGGTACGGGTGGTGACGCCAGCCAACATGCCGGTTGCGAATAAGGACGAGGTGCTCGAGAACCTGCACGGCGGCGGATTCAATTCAGACTCGGGCTCCTACACCGAATCGATTCCCATCGCCAGCTACACCGGGGTCAAAGTGGTTGTGGTGCTGTACCGGCTGGCGCCGGAGTATCCCTTCCCTGCGGCGGTGGACGATTCTATCGCGGTTTACAAGCATCTGCTGAAGACTTACAAGCCGGACCACATCGTCATCTACGGAACTTCGGCGGGGGCCATTCTCACCGGCGAGGTGGCGGTGAAGATCAAGCAGCTTGGGCTGCCCATGCCGGCGGCGCTGGGGATCTTCAGCGGCATGGGCGACTTTGCCCGCGCCGGCGATTCCCAGGCGATGTACGCTCTCAACGGCCTCTCCGGCCATCTCGATCCGCCTGAGCCCGGCGCCCACGATCCCTTCTATGCGGGCTCGACCGACGCCAGGGATCCGGTGCTTTCGCCGGTCTACGCCGACCTGCGCGGGCTCCCCGCCACGCTGTTTGTGACCAGCGGGCGCGACCTGCTGCTGAGCGGAACCGCCAACCTGGAGCGCGCGTTCCTGCATGCGGGCGTGGATGCGCACCTGGTCCTGTTCGACGCGCTGCCGCATGCGTTCTGGTACAACCCGAACCTGCCGGAGGCGATCGAGGCCAACCACATGATGGCCGACTTCTTCGTGAAGCACTTGAAGACAGGGAGCAGGGAGTAGGGATTACGCCGCTCTCAGTAAAGCCCAAGTTCTCTGTTCATCGAGCCGTCGGCAAGACTGGAATCGTGCCCTTTCAAGGCCGAGCCGGTCGCGCAGGGCCGGTTTTTGAGACACGCTCCAGCTATTGCAGATTGAGATTTGCGCTGAGGGGCGTGTTCTCGCTGGAATCGCCGACGCGGATGACGAACTTGCCGGGATCGATGGTCCACTTGTGGGCTTTGTCGTCCCAGTAGCTGAAGGCGCGCGCGTCCAGATTGAGTGTGACGTGCCTGCTCTGGCCGGGATTCAGGCGCAGCTTCTCGAAGCCCTTGAGCTCGCGCTCGGGCCGGTCCACCTTGGCGGAAGGATCGGAGACATAGAGCTCCGCGACCTCCGCGCCGGCCACTTTGCCGGTGTTGGTCACGTCGAAGCTGACCGGGACTGTGGAGCCGGAAACGGCACTGGCTGGCACTTTCAGGTTTTTGAAGCCGAAGGTGGCGTAGCTGAGGCCGAAGCCAAACGGGAACAGCGGATGGTTGCCGGTCGTGGTCCAGTAGCGGTAGCCCACCAGGAGCCTGTCGCCGTACTTGACGTGGCCGATGGTGAGATCCACGGGTGGCCGATCGGACTGCGGCACATGGAGCACCGTGTCGGCGCCTTTTTCCGGGTAATACCAGGGGTAGGAGGGGTTGCCCTCCCACGTGCGGTCAAAGGAGACGGGCAGCTTGCCCTCGGGGTTGTGCTTGCCGAAGAGGACCTGCGCCACCGCGGTTCCGCCTTCCTGGCCGGGATACCATGTGTCGAGCAGTGCCGGAACCTTGTCGAGCCAGCGGCTGGTGTCAACGCCACCGCCCGCGGTGAGGGTGACGATGACGCGGGGATTGGCGGCGGCCGCGGCTTCGATGAGGGCGTCCTGGCCGAAGGGCAGGGTAAAGGTGCGGTCGGCGCCTTCGCCCTCGGTGGAGTCGTTGAAGCCAACGGCTGCGATGACGACGTCGGCCCTGGAGGCGTACTCCTTCACCTCGGGCGCGATCATGTCGGCTTCATTCACCAGGCCGAGGCCGAGGCGGACGCCGGAGAAGGCGGGGCGGTAATCGGCAACTACCGAGACGGCCTGGCCATCGCTGAGGTCGAGGGTCGCGGATTCCGGCACCTGGCCTTCGGCCTGCGTCTGGTCCAGAACCTGCTTGCCGTCAATGGAGACGGTGTACTTGTCGCCGCCGGAAGCCACAGCCAGCAGGAGGTACTTGCCGGCTTTGGGGGCTTTGAAGCTGGCGGTGTAACGAACCGTGCGTGGAGTCTTGTCGGGCGCGCCCCACCACTCGTTCTTGTACTCGGCCATGTTCTGCTGAGTGGAGGATTGCGGCGTGCCGGTGAAGTCCTTGCTGGAAAAGACTTCAACTTGGACCGGGCCGTTCCACTTCGAACCCCAGAAGACGTCCATCATCTCCGGCAGACCGCGGGTATAGAGAACGTGGATGTTGGGGCCGACGAGATTGGCGATTCCGGCAACGATGCTTTCCGGCTGGAAGGCGGTGGCATTGGAGGAACCGCCGCCGCCGGGAACGGCCGGCCAGGCATCGGGGCCGACGATGGCGATGGTCTTGATCTTCGAGGCATCGAGCGGAAGGATGTTGCCCTCATTTTTGAGCAGCGTGAGGCTCTCCAGTGCTCCCTGAAGCGCGACCGGCCGATCGGCGACTGAGTAAGTAGATGAGCCGTCGAACTGGGGGCGATCGGTGAAGCCGTAGCGCAGCTCCGTACGAAGCAGACGGAGAACCTTGTCGTCGATGGTGGATTCCTTTACGGCGCCGGATTGGACCGCGGGGAGCAGGGTCTTGGCGTTCATGAATCTCGGCGAGGGCATCTCGAGATCGAGGCCGTTGTTGGCCGCAGCCACGCCGTCGTAGGTGGCGTCCCAATCGGACATGAGGATGCCCTGGAAGCCCCAATCGCCTTTGAGCACTTTGAGATTGAGGAATTCGTTCTGGGTTGCGTGAATGCCGTTGAGCAGGTTGTAGGAGTTCATGACGGAATCGACGTGACCCTTGGTGACCGCCGCTTCGAATGCCGGCAGGTAGATTTCGCGCAGGGTGCGCTCGTCGACGATGGCGTCAGTGTCGTGGCGGCTGTACTCCTGATTGTTGACGGCGTAATGCTTCACCGTGGCGATGACGCCCTGCGACTGCACGCCTTCGATATAGGGCACGACCATGGTGGCATTGAGGAAGGGATCCTCAGAGAGGTACTCGAAGTTGCGGCCGGCGATAGGTGAGCGGGCGATGTTGACGCCGGGGCCGAGCAGGAAATTCACATTGCGGGCGCGGGCGTCGCGGCCAAGACTCTCGCCAAGGGTGCGGGCGAACTCCTGATCCCAGGTGGCGGCGAGGGCCACTCCGCCGGCATAGGCCGTGGTGGGGCCCCAGGTACGCACGCCGACGGATGCGTCGGACATCTTGAACCGGGGCAGGCCAATGGAGGGCATGGCGTTGGTGAACATGCCGTCGACTCCGCCGATGAGCTCGATCTTCTGCTCGAGGGTGAGCTTTGCCAGCATTTCATGAGCTTTGGCTTCGATGGCGGGCGAGTCGGGGATGGGCGCCTGGGCCAGGGACGCGCGAAGGCCTGCCAGACCGCAGATGACCAGGACGAAGAGAAAAATCTTTTGAGCGCGGAATAGGTTTTTCATGACGCGCGTAAGGCTACCGCAAGAGGGGGGGCGATGTATAGGAATGGGGCACGAAGTGCCGTCCGATGGGGGTGATTTAAATCACAGGGGGAGGTGAATGGGGTCACTGCCGGTAGTTCAACGAGGGGTCACACTCGAACCAACCATCGAGCAGAGTAATTCGCGGAATGGATCGG
>Ga0307372_10005723_pt1 | contig 18505 bp, 18 predicted proteins | sample OX1MG_FD_202533 | JGI IMG/M metagenome (GOLD analysis project Ga0307372, IMG submission 202533) | Soil microbial communities from Risofladan, Vaasa, Finland - OX-1 | ecosystem: Environmental > Terrestrial > Soil > Coastal area > Acid sulfate soil | place: Finland: Risofladan, Vaasa | collected...
CAGTGCGGTAACGACCGCCTGCATGATCAGCTCCTCCTGGAGATGAGCGGTATCCATTTCTCCCAGATGCGGGATGAGCCGGGTTTTGGCGAACCCCGGGATAGGCGCCTTGCACAGCAGCGCGAGATTGCAGGGAGTGCGTTGCATAGTTCTGCTATTGCCCCAGCGATTGCAATCCGAGTTGTTTGTAAAGCGCGGTCCTGAAAGTACGGATGAGCTGCGTATTTTCGCCGGCGTCGTTTTTACCCACGCGTGATTCAGAACGGATATCCAGTCGGGTAGATTTGCCGACCGCCTGGATTCTGATCACCACATCGTCCTTGAGGCCGAACCAAAAGGTGGTGGCGGTGGCCTCGATTATGCCGCTCACGGGGTCATTGGAATCCAGTTTCCAACCTAGAGCCTGTACCGTTCGCAGCGCCGCAGCATACACCGTGGTCGCCGCCAGCTTGAACACCATTGGTTGGATATCAGGATAGGCTTTTGCCTGCTGGGCGGCGGTTTCCGCACCCGCGTAAACCGCCGAATTTTGCGCCTTGTTCCTGAGCGCCAGCACCTCGGGCTGGAATCGCGGCGGATTCACGGCATCGGTGCTGATGTCATGCATGGCCGGCATGGATTCGATTTTTTTGAGCCACAGATGAGGGATGCCCCAGGCCACTACGCCGGACAGCATCCCGATAACGGCGCCGATGAAGTATTTTGGACGTCGGGTCAGCAGTGCCAGGATCAGCCCGGTAATGGCAATAAGTACAGCCAGGATGCCACCGTAGGTGCCGTACTTGATCATCTCGAAAGCGTCGTCCAAGCCATAAACACGGGTACGGTAGAGGGGGCCAGGCAGCAATACGGTAAAAATAGCCAGAACGCCGATAATCAAACTCAGGAGCACCACGCGTGACGCCCAGCGGGCAAGCGGTGACGGGCCGGTAGCGTATGTCGGGTTCATGCAGGAACTCCGTGGCGGTGAAAGCAACAGGCTTGGTGATGTTAAGCGCTAACAGAATACGACAAAAAGACAGGGGGGGACTTATGGCCACCCGGCTGATGGGCATGGATGGATGCGCTTTGCGCCTACCGGATTTCAGATTCATGTCCGCGGCGCAGGGTATCCGTTGGCTCCTGCGCCAGCGTAACTTGCGTAAAGCAGTGGGGGTTATCGCCCAAACATAAATTAATGTAATACTTTATGTTTTAAATATAAGTCATTATTAAATAATGATTTAATAAACAACCGTCAAAGACACCCATCCGCGCGGAGCACGGGAAATTCCAGGGTCAGAGGATTAATGACACCGCCGCCCCGCTTTTTGGGAGCCGGCATGACGACAAAGCCCTGAATTCGTCGGGCATGCGGAGTACCCGGGCTGATCTGGGTGATGATCCTGCCAAACTCGATTGTGCGGTCACCTACGAACTCGGTAACCGCATCCCGGCTATGACCACGATTTTCCACGGTCTACAGATTCTGCATTGGTAAGCGCCGTTGGAACAACGGTGGCGGACCACGGGTTCCACCCGCGGCTGGATAGTTTTCAACAAAGCGCGCGATAATATCGAGTCATTTATGGTTTCAGCGGTTGCGTTGATTGCGCTCTGCATTCTGAGGAGATTTTAATGCCGCATCGTCCGTTGAAGGTTCTCGGATTGTATGTGTTAGTCAGCTGCGTCGTGCTATTGAACATGCCCGGCTATGCGCAACCACCCGGGCAAAACTTCACCATGGAACAGGTGCTAGGCTACCCGTTTCCCTCTGGCATGACGGCTTCGCCGCATGGCAGCGCCTTCGCCTGGATACTGGATGAGCGCGGCGTGCGTAACATCTGGGTTGCCCAGGGGCCTGATTATCAACCCCGCCTGCTGACGCGTTATTCGCAGGATAGCGGTCAGGAACTCAGCAACCTGAGTTTTTCTCATGATGGCAAATATCTGGTGTATGTTCGCGGCGGCGATCACGATGCCAATTGGCCGGAAACCCTGCAACCGGATCCCAATTCCAGCCCGGTACAACCGCAGATGCAGGTGTGGGCGGTATCACTGACCACCGGCGAGCCGCATGTATTGGGTGATGGCGATACACCGGCGATTTCACCGGATGGAGAGCGTGTGGCCTTCATCCATCTGCCCGAGAACAGCGTGTGGTGGGCACCCATTGACGGCAGCCAAAAGGCGCAGAGGCTATTTTTTGATAGCGGCCAGGATTCCGACCTGCAATGGTCACCAGACGGCAAAGCGCTGGCCTTCGTTTCCGGTCGCGGCGATCACAGTTTTATCGGCGTGTACCGCGATAACCTCACGCCCATCGAGTATCTGCTGCCATCCACCGCCAACGATCTGGAACCGCGCTGGTCGCCGGATGGCACGCGCATTGCTTTTGCGCACACACCCGGGGACGGCGGACCGCCCCAATCCATACTGGAATGGCATCCGATGCCCTGGTCCATTTGGGTGACGAATGCAGCGACCGGAAAAGGCGGACCCGTCTGGGAAAGCCCGGATACGTTGCGCGGCTCGTTTCCGCAGCAAGGCGGAGATGTGGACTTGCAGTGGGTTGCCGGAAATCAAATCGCATTCATTTCGCAAATGGATAACTGGCCGCATCTGTATGTGGTGTCGACCAAAGGCGGCCAAGCACGGCTGCTTACGCCTGGTCGTTTCCAGGTGGGGGGCGTGGCCCTTTCTTCAGACCGAAAGTACCTGGTTTATAGCGCCAACACCGGCAGCACGCTTGGCGACGATGACCGCCGCCACCTCTATCGGGTTTCGGTCCTGGGCGGCGCGCCGGAACCCATCACCCGGGGTGATCGCAGCGAATGGAGTCCGGTGGTTAGCGGGGACGGCAAAACACTCGCATTTGTTGAGGCCGGCGCCAAACAACCGCCTTTGGTGATGTGTGGAAAGTTGTCCGGGAACGGCTGGCAGACACTGGACGGTAGCCTGCTACCAACGGATTTCCCCACCACTGATCTGGTGGTGCCGAAGCTCGTGAGTTTTCGCGCCAGCGACGGCCTAGTCATACAGGGCCAGCTGTTCGAAAAGAATGACGGTGTTGCAAAGAAGCCGGGCATCATTTTCGTGCATGGCGGCCCGATGCGGCAGATGCTGCTCACATGGCACAACATGGATTATTACAGCAATGCCTACGCCGTAAACCAATACTTGGCCAATCACGGGTTCATCGTGTTGTCGGTGAATTACCGTCTCAGCACCGGGTACGGACATGATTTCCATTATCCGGCCCATTGGGGGCCCACCGGCGCCGCGGAATACAAGGATGTGCTCGCGGGTGCGCGCTTCCTGCAGCGCGATCCACAGGTGGATGCCAAACGCATCGGTATCTGGGGCGGTTCCTACGGCGGCTATCTCACGGCGCTGGCATTGGCACGCAATTCCGATATCTTCAAGGCCGGAGTGGATTTCCACGGCGTGCATGACTGGTCCATGTTCTTGGACGACTGGTTTGGAAAACCGATTCAGCGCTACCAGATGCCGGATATGAAGATGCTGATGAAAGTATTCTGGCAGTCGTCGCCAGATTCCGACATTTCAAAATGGAAATCCCCGGTGTTGCTGATTCAAGGTGATGACGACCGCAACGTGCATTTCCATCAAATGGTGGACCTGGTACGCCGTCTGCAACTTCAGCATGTCCCTTATCGTGAAATCGTGATCCCCAACGAAATACATGGATTTTTGAGATATCACTCGTGGTTGGAAGCGGATCAGGCAACTGTGGACTTTTTTGCGCAGCAGTTTTTGAACAACAAAAATTAGCCGGCGGATGGATACGCATCACTTTCCATGAAGCCTGATGTCGTTGTCATCGGCGCCGGGTTGATAGGCACCACCACTGCCTGGTATCTCGCAGAACGCGGATTACACGTGACGGTGGTGGAACGCCGGGAAAGCCCCGGACTTGAAACCAGTTTTGCCAATGGCGGTCTGCTGACACCCAGCGAGGCTGATCCCTGGAATGCGCCGGGCACTCTGGGGCGCATGCTGCGTTGGCTGGGTCGTGAAGATTCGCCGCTGTTGCTGCGTCCGCAGGCACTACCCGGAATGCTGGGCTGGGGGCTGAAATTCCTGCGTGCATCGCAGCCGGTGCCGCATTTGCGCTCCACCCTAGCCACTTTGCGGCTTGCTTTATATAGTTTGAGCACCCTGAATGAACTTGGGCAACAACTGGCGCTCAGCTACGATCGGCTCAGCAACGGTACTCTGAAAATTTTTCGCGATCCTATCGCGCTGAAACATTCATTGGAACTGGCTGATAGTCTGCGTCACTTGGGGCTGGAATCCCGTGGTTTAAACTCCAGAGAAGCCGCCGGTTTGGAACCTTCGTTGGAAAGCGTTTCCAATCAACTGGTCGGCGCCATTTATTATCCAGGAGATGGTAGTGGGGATGCTTTTCGGTTTACTCGCGAACTGCAAGCACATGCTCTCGCCGCCGGCGTTAAGTTTCATTTCAATACTCCGGTAAGCCGCATCACGACACAGGGCCGGCGTGTTCGGGCGCTGCTTACGGAGGAGGGCGAAATGCGAGCGGATAATTACGTGCTGGCTGCCGGCAGTTACAGCCCGCAGTTGGCGCGATCGCTGCAGCTGCAGCTTCCGATCTACCCTGTAAAGGGATATTCAGTCACCGTAACCTCCACCATTGATCATGGTCTGCATATACCGTTAGTTGATTTTGAGCAAAAGATCGTGATTACGCCGCTGGGCAAGCATCTGCGCATTGCCGGCACCGCAGAATTCAATGGATACGACACCACCCTTAATCCGATGCGTTCTGAGAATATTCTGCGCCAGGCGACCGCCATTCTTCCATGGCTTGCAGATTCGAGCAAGCGAGGCGAGGTGACGCACTGGACAGGTTTACGGCCCATGACCTGCGACGGCCCTCCGATCCTGGGTGTTTCGCCGTACCCCAACCTGTTCTTTAATACGGGCCATGGGCCGCTTGGCTGGACTCTGGGCGCCGGTTCAGCGCGATGCGTTGCGGATATGGTGGCGGGATTGGAACCTGCAATTGATCTGGCTGCTTATAGCCTTAATCGGTTTATACACCGGTGATTGTCTAGTGATTGGCTAAGTTCCAAGTGAGTCTGTTGTCACGAAGCCTATACCGAGATGATCCCATGCTAGACTTTCATTACACGAAAACGAGAATATAAAATGCGCTACAAAGTCAACGTGGGTGATTTACAGACCGGCATGTATGTGACCGAATTGGACCGGCCATGGGTCGGAACACCCTTTTTGTTTCAAGGGTTTCTCATTGAATCTGACGAAGAGCTGGAGCAGTTAAAGGCGATTTGCGTCTTTGTCGTCATTGATGAAGCACAATCCAAGGTAGCGGTGGGATCTGTTGGCAAACCAGCCTACGATAGTACGACATCAGCTCAAGAAAACGCTCACGAGCTTGAAAATTCATCGGCTCGCAACACGGAGCGCCCTGCCCAGGCGCGTGCCAACGTGCAACAGAATATCGGGCAGTTGCTCGCCAGCGCAAAAGACGGCAAGGAAATCGATATAAAAGAATCGCAAAGGATTATCGCGCGACTTGTCCAGCAATCAGTGAATCATAACCTGATGATGCAAATGTCGAATCTTCGCAACCGACAGGATCGAGATGCCGGGCATTCGCTGAATACCGCAATTCTGGCGATTGCCTTTGGCAAGCATCTCGGCCATTCCGAAGACAGACTGCGTTTGTTGGGATTGGGAGCCATACTGCATGATATTGGAAAAACCCGCACACCCCGTGAAATACTCAACAAACCCGGCAAGCTCACCGATGAGGAGTTTGCGGTTATAAAGCGCCATCCGGACGAAGGCTATGAAATGCTTAAGGCCTCGGACAATGTCCCGGATGAGGTACTGAATATGGTTCGTTATCACCATGAGCGGGTTGACGGTAGTGGCTATCCCAATGGGCTAAAGGGGGATGAAGTCTCGCTTTCCGTTGGCATTATTTCAATCGCGGATGCCTACGAAACCCTCACTACCGATAATGCTTATCAGCCGGCATTCACGCCGGTGGAAGCGATGCAACGGCTGCGTATCACGGGCACAGATGGTTTTGGAAAAGAACTGATGCAGGATTTCATGCGCTTCATGGGACTCTATCCCGTTGGTAGCGTTGTCAAGCTCAACTCCGGCGATATCGCAATCGTATTTTCCGCGGATCAAAAAACACGCATGCGGCCATTGGTTATGCTGGTGCGAGATAGTAAAGGTACCGAAATCCGCCCTCACCGGTTGATCAACCTGGCGGTTCTGCCAGAAAGCAAACTCTCGATTAGCGGCATCGTAGACCCCAGGAAATATGCAATTGACACCGCTACGCTGTTTGAGAAAGAGCTGGGGCAGTAAGTGACCCAGCCGACGTGTTCTTATGGAGTAGGGGATGCTTGGTGCATTTTTAGTAGCCACCGATGAAAAGCCAAGCATCCACAAAGACGCGCAAGAAAAATATCTCTGGCAACGTGCACGTCGTAGAGGCCCGCGAGAAGTTTGGGAATCTAATCAACACTCCATCACCGTTCCAGTAACTGCCGCCGCCACTCCGTGATCTGGGTCGGATGCACTGCAAGATAAACGGCCCTTATGTGCGCTGTCGCACTGAAACACAAAACCATTAGAGCGTAGTGTCTTCAGTGAGCAATATCATCAGTTCATGGCTGACATATCCTGCTCACGTTCAGGGACAAGCATACGAGACGTCCCTCATAGCAAATCATTTTTAGAGGATTTATCATGTATAAACTTACATTACCGGTCACGGTTGCGGTTCTCGCATGTTTGGCCGCACCACTCAGCTTTGCCGCTGGCAATTCAGCCCAGGAAATCAGCACCGCCACCACGCACGCACAGTTGGCAGTAACTGCGACTGACAAGAAAACGGCAGATATGCACTTGCACCACGTTATTAACTGTCTGGTTGGTTCGGGTGGCAGAGGCTACGACGCCAGCGCTGGAAACCCGTGCAAGGGCATGGGAAACGGTGCACTGAATGACGTACGAAGCACGGCGACGAAGGAAAAGCTGGATCACGTCCTGACGTTAGCGAAGAGAGGAATACACGCCAGCAAATTAACAACAGCTCAGCGCGATGCCAAGTGGGCCGTTAAGACCCTAAACAGCGCCGGCTAAGATGCCGGCATATCGGGTTAGAGGTAATGCATCCAGACATTGCGGTGTAAACGATTTGTCTTCACTTCAGTGTGCTGCCTTGGTGCTTGGTCTATCCAAGTAGATGGATAACACGGCCGGCATGCCCGCTATCAATAGATCAATCACGGAGGTTTATTAACATGACTCGCACACAATATAGCCCGCGTAACTCGAAATCAGATCCCAAGCACGTGCGCATGAATAATGCCGGGCAGAACCGGGACTCTGACGCATCTGAACAGAAGCCTTCGAGAGCCGGCAACGCCGCCCAACAACCGGCCCATACTGGCTGTACCTGCGGAAATGCATTTCACGCAGGGACCCTGGACCGCGGTGAGCACGCCATCTCATGTCCGCAGCATCCTGACAATCAGTCTCAACACGGCGATACCGAGCGTGAGGGCAAGCTATCGCGCCGCAGCACCTCGATCGAAACTCCTGGTTATGAAATAACAGATGGCGGCTCAATTGAAACCAGTGACGTTGCGGCTCGCGATACCCGACCACAATCGTAACCACACGTCGTCCTATCCGCGTGTCATGGAAGGACCTGTTTGGCATGCCCCATGCAGTGTGCTTATTGAAACCATAATGATGGTATCTCTCAAAATCGGGGGGGGGTGAACGCCGGTGCGGTCATCAGTGGCATCGCTGGTAGCAGAGTAGGTAACTAGGAAGGAGATTGATATGGGATTTGATCAGAAAGGCACGCTTGTATTCTGCGTATCGTCTTTGGACAATCGCAAATGGAACGTCTTCGAGCAGGGCTTTGATAAAGCACTTGCTTCCTTCGATAGCCGGGAGGATGCATGTGATTATGCTGAAGACTTGGCGAAGCACAAAGCAGGATCGAAGGTTTTGATCCAGGATCACAGCGCTGACCCGCCTAACGTGCTTTGAATGTGACGATGGCACACATATGGCGAAAGGATAGAGTAGGAACGCTGTGATATGGCGCGACAGTGTTGATCACGGCGGATGTCGCGTGACCAAACAATTCCCTGAACGTACGTCATCCACTTTAGGAAAGGAGCATTGAGTTGGATTTTACCCGCTTGCAGTAATTTTGCAATCCATCCCCACTTTCTTTTGCATAATGAGGGAGTAAAACATGTGCATCCACGTGCTTGGTCTCTCTAGCGGTGGAATTTGCAGGAATGGTTACGAGCAGTGATCAATCATCAGCAACGCAAATATTCCGAACAGGGACACGATGCTGTAACCAAACACCGGCATTGCCGGCCACAGGTTCTGTTTGTGAAACAATTGCCACGCATACCACAGGAAACATCGGCCCAGCAGCATCGTGCCAAACCAATACAAGCTGCCGTTCATGCCAATCCCGTCAGGCAAAATGGTGATTAAAGCCAGGGTAAGGATGCATGCCAGTAAATATTTGGAGATGTCCTCCTCGATAGTGCCGAGTATCTCCTCTCCGCGGCCGTTCGCCTGCCAGACGGCGCTACGCGTCACCCTTCAATGCCTCATCCATATTGATACTACGCCCGAGGGCGATCCTCACACGGTGCCGGCGACTACGCTGTGGTAGGACCCCACGGCCACCGCGGCCTTCACGCCTTGAACTGCGCATTCCCTGGTTCGAAGAGTGGCGGACTGATGTGGGCCTTTCGCGCGGCGACAACCTAAATCCACGCGATGTCGCCACCGCCATCACATCCGAATACGCCTACCACCAGGATGTTTGACAGCGCACAACAAATTCCTGCGCCCGAATCTCGCGGATACCCGGAGTAATGTGCGCCAGCGCACCGACTCAAGGCTGCATTTACACTAAGCTGCACTTGTACAACTTGCATAATAATCCGTACTTGCGATAGCCACCACTGATGTCTTCTCAGCAATGATTAAAAGGAGATTGACATGGGAATTCGACCAGAAAGACAAAGCAGTGTACTGCGTAAACGTCTGTGGAAAAATGCAAGTTAAGTAGAGCGTTTTAGAGAGGGTGTGGGGGGGGTTAGATGAGCCGCTCGCAACCTTCGATCACCGGGAGCACACCTGCGATCCTACGATTATGCCGATGACTTGGTGAAGGCCAAAGACGGTTTAAAGCTCGTCGGAAGGAACCACACCGAAGTCCACACGACGACCTAACCACGTTCTCAATTGGAACTGTATGATAACGCTCACGAGTAAAATGCCGGCGTTTGACAAAGATGCGATTGCCATGTTGACCGCGGATCACCGGCGCATCCAGGAAGCTTTCAGGGACTTCGAGAGATTGAAAAAGCGTGGTAGCAAGCGCAATAAACTGGAAGTGGTCAAACAAGTATGCGTCGACTTGCAAATACACACCATCGTGGAGAATGAAGTTTTCTATCCTGCGGTTAACGGAGTACTGACGATCCGGAATGCAGATAACGATTTTATTGACGAAGCGAAAGTGGCACATGTGGAAACCAACAATCTTATCGTGCAACTCGGCTCGATGAAGCCGGGAGACAAACTTTACGATGCTAAGGTTACGGTGCTTGGTGAAAATATCAATCATCATATCGAGAAAGAAGAGAGTGTCATGTTTCCGCTGGTGACGAAGGCCAAACTCGATTTGGTGGCCTTGGGCGATCATATGACCATGCGCAAAGCCCAGCTGCAATCCGAGATGAGCCTTAGCGGGCGCAGAACCAAGGCCCGGAAATGTGTGGCCCGTGCGTCAGTAGCGGCCGATTCTGAATCGCGGGATAGTTGAGGGTTGCAATAGCCGGGAGCAGAAATTGGCCCCCCCTCATCGCTACGTTCTCCCTCTAGGGGAGCGGTGACACCTGTACATGGATATACATGTGCTCTGACCCACAGCCAATTAGTCACAAGACCGGCGCGAACAGCCGGGCTGTTTGCATGCCAAAGCGGCGTATCCAGGGCACGTGCTCACAGTCGGCACGCTCAACCTGCGCGGCGTTCCTGAAATCCTCCAGCAGCATTGCCTCAACCCTGGCCGCGAAGCCCTGATCTACGACCAGAGCCATGATCTCGAAATTCAGGCGCAATGAACGGTTATCGAGATTGGCACTGCCGACCGCGGCGGCCTGTGTGTCAATCAGCACGACTTTCTGGTGCATGAAGCCAGGTTTGTAACGATACACCTTGATGCCCGAGCACACCGCCTCATTGGTATACAGGTGATTGGCGAGATACATGATGCGATGGTCAGCATGATCAGGAATCAGCAATCGCACATCCACGCCACGCAGCGCCGCCAGCTTGAGCGCCACTAATACCGCCTCATCCGGAATGTAGTAGGGCGTTGCGATCCAGATGCGGTGCACAGCCGAATTGATTGCCTGCACGAAAAACAGCACGCAGGTCTCCTGGGTGTCTGCCGGCCCGCTGGCTACCACTTGACAACGCAGATTGTCAGCGGCCAGTGCTGGCTCCCAGCGCAGTTCAGGTAAGGCATTCGTGGCCCAATACCAGTCTTCAACGAAGGCAAGCTGGATGCTGGCGACCGCTGGGCCGCTGATCCGGATGTGCGTATCGCGCCACGGGCTCAGCGGCGGTTTGAGACCCAGATATTGATCAGTCACATTGAGGCCACCGATGAAGGCTTGTTCGCCATCAATCACCACAATCTTACGGTGATTGCGGAAATTCAACTGGAAGCGGTGCGCGCGCCCACTTGGGCTCAGAAACCGGCTGGCATATATACCGGCTGCCCGCAGGTCACTCAGATATTCATCAGGCAATGCATAGCTGCCAACGCCATCCACCAGGAAATAAACCGGTACCCCCTGTTTGGCTTTCTTCAGCAAACAGTCTTTCAGTTTGCGCCCCAGATCATCATCCTTCACCATGAAAAACTGGATGACGACATATTTTTCTGCCGTGGCGATGGCCGCGAAAATGGCCGCGAACGTCTGCTCGCCATTAATCAGGAGTTGCACGCTGTTGCCATTGGAAAACGGTGCCTGGGTCAACTCAACCAGGGCTTTGATGGTGGCAAGTCCGGGGGCGCTCAAGGTCTCTTTTTTGATGGGCGCGTAACTGTTCAGGTCAATTATTTTGGTGATCTCGCGGAACTGGCGATTCCGGGTACGCCGCGCGACCACGTAGCGGCCGAAGCGGTTGCGGCCGAACAGCGCGTACGGGAGTAAGGCAAACAATGGCATGCAAGCTAGGGATACGGCCCAGGCAATGGCGCCTTGCGAGGTGCGCGCGGTTAGCGCTGCATGTGCTGCCGCTGCCCACCCCACCACATAAATGGTCAGGATGATCAGGGTCAATGCCAGATAGAAATAGTGGCTCATTCAGTGTCCCGAAAAAGATTCGGTCTGTACAGAAACGACGCCAATTAAAACTGTATGATTATGTGCGGCCCGTCCCTTGTTAGCAAGAACGCGACTGTTCCAACGGCATAGGATGGTGAAGCAATGGATTTTGAGTCGACCATACGAAAATGGTGATCGACATGAATCTATCCTCGCTCAGGACAATCAAGCAAATGCAGATATTTCTGGCCGGCACCCCTGATGTGCGCTTTGCGGTTCCCGGCAAAGCATACAGTTCATCTCGCCGGGGATAGTGGCCATGCGTAACGGTGATCGTGCTGAACTGGTGAGTAATCCTACCGGTCATATGCTGATGCTCATTGAATCCCACAGTGCATGAACGCCTAAATTCGGATAAGGAGTCTTGGCGCCGAGTGAAAACTGACCACCTGTGCCGATTGAAATTTGATCAGGCGTTGAGCGGTGTAGCGTACTGCGCGGCTGTGGATAAGTTGACCAGACTGCGGTGGATTTGATCAGCAATCACCTACATTAGGAGCCTGACATTATGACCAAACAACCTCTGGCAGGACAGAAAGCGCTGGTTACCGGTGCCGGACGTGGTATCGGCGCCGCTTGTGCGAAAGCGCTGGCGCGGGCAGGCGCGGCCGTCATGGTCAACTATCTCGGCGATGCCGGTGAGGCCATGAAAGTAGTTGGAGACATCATCGCCGCGGGCGGTGAAGCCTTCGCCTTCGAAGCCGACGTGTCGGATGAAGCTGCGGTCGGGTTTATGTTCGCGCAGATGCAGCAGCGCTTCGGCACCATTGACATCCTGGTCAACAACGCTGGCGTGCAGGCCGATTCGAAGTTGGCCGAAATGACGATGGCACAGTGGCAGAAGGCGCTGCAAGTTGATCTGACCGGCAGTTTTCTCTGCGCGCGCGCGGCGGCACGCGAGTTTCTCGCACGCAAGGTTAATCCCGAGGTGTCATGCGCGGCCGGCAAGCTGATCTTCATCAGCTCGGTGCATGAGACAATTCCGTGGGCGGGCCATTCCAATTACACGGCCGCGAAGGGCGGCGTGCATATGTTCATGACCAGCATCGCGCAGGAGCTGGCATCCCAGCACATCCGCGTGAATGCGATTGCCCCCGGTGCCATCGCGACCGACATCAACCGAGCGGCTTGGGACACGCCGGCCGCGAAGCATGAGCTGCTCAAGCTGATCCCGTACGGCCGAGTCGGCGTGGTGGAGGACATCGCCAAGGTAGTGGTGTGGCTGGCCTCGGACGAATCCGATTACGTTACCGGCGCGACGATTGCGGTGGACGGTGGGATGCTGCTGTATCCCGGCTTTCAGCACGGCGGTTAGCCGACTCAGAAGGTCTCGCTCCTGGCGGGAACAGGAGCCATCGCGCTTGATCGAGCCAGCCACTCGCAGATCCCACGCGATGGCGGATCAATGCGGGTATTCGAGCGTAATCGCCGCAACCGCATGCGGCGGTAGATCTATCTCCAGTACCAGAGCATCGGCAGCCGCCTTCCATATCAATGCTTCGCGTCGGAGTTCCGAGGCGTCTTGCAGCCGCAGCAACTGGTCTGTATCCGGATATTCAGGCGAACCCATCATCTCCCAGAGCTTGCGCGCATTGCAATGGTTTTCGTCTATCCGCTCCAGCCATGCTTGCGCGGGTGGGACTGCACTGCGCAGGACGATCTGCACCTGTTCGGTTGTGATCGGGTGCGAGGGAAACGCGTGGTTGGTCATGAGCACGGTGACCTGATGCTCGCTGCGCACTACGGTGGCGTCCACCGTGGCGTGGCTGCCGGTGACTGGCAACCGCTGGTCTCCGAGCCGGCTCAACAACTGAATGCCGCGATAGACCGGCTTGGCGATACCGTGAATGGTCAACAGACCGAAACCGCCGTGGAAGGGAACCGAGGAGAAATAGTTCTCCGTGAAGATGTCAGAGAACGTCCAGTAGCTGTAGCCCTGCACTAGATCGGTCACGCCCAGGAAATTCTTGACGACGAACGCAGCCGCATAGGGTTCATCGTTGCGGTGGAAGAACGGGTTGGACGAGGTGCACCATTCGGTGTAGTACAGGGGGGTATCACCCGCGGCTGCGCGAGTGGTCCGGGTGCGCTGAAGCAAGATGTCCGGCGTCGCCAGTGAGAGCTGCGTCTCGGTGTCATCACCGGGCTTGCCGAACGCATCGGTCGGATAGTGGTGGGTGGAGACGAAATCGTAGGGCAGTTTTTCGCGCTTGCAAAAGGTGATGAAATCAGTGATCCATTCATCGTTGGCGGTGGCCGGACCGCCGACCCGCAGTTCTGAATCTACCGCCTTGATTGCGGTGACGGTGTGCCGGTACAGCTCGAAATAGCCATTCTGGCCGCCGGTCCAGAATGCACCCAGGTTGGGTTCGTTCCAGACCTCGAAGAACCACCGCCGCACCTCGGTGAGTCCGTAGCGTTCCACCCAGTGGCGCACCAGTTTGTCTATCAGGCCGGCCCAGGCCGCATAGTCTTTTGGCGGCGTGATATTGCCACGGTAGTTGAATACCGTCTGGTTGCCCGACGACAGGGTGTTCGGCATGAAGCTCAGCTCCACGAACGGCCGCATGTCAATGCTGCGCAGGAAATCCACGATCAGGTCCGCGTTGTGGAAGCCGTATAGCAGTTTGTCCTGCTCGTCCAGCATGGCCGCCATGTCGTCGTCGAGGATGCCGTGAAAGCGCACATGGCGTACACCGAGTTCCGCGCGGGTGCGGCGCATCAGAGCCTGCCAGTCTGCGCGCAGCGCGGTGTGTGCATGGTCGCTGCCGATGGTGTGCGACCAAACGTGCACCAGCGATGAGCCATCTGCGCTTAGATCACAATGGAATTCCGGCATGTGAGTCTCTCCTTTATGTACGATAGTGGTGAGCCAATCGCGGGCGCTTGCGCAAAGCTGGTGACGTGTATGGTCGGATCGAGATCACCGTTGACGGACGAAGATATCCGGAGGTTCTGTATTCCAACCGCCGCTCTTCTGAATCTGGAGCTGTCACTCTCAGCGGCGATAGCGTCGTGGGGCTCAGTACGTGCGGTACGGTCCCGGCGTCCCGGCCACTCGCTCCAGCGACGAGTATTCGCTGCGGCACGCCCGGCGTTCGGAAACCGTTACTTCGCACGCTTTCCTCCACCATGGCTTTACGCCCCGGCGCGTCCTTCGCACCACGCGGACGCTGTGCTACGGCCGCTGGGGCTACCGCGGGCTTCTCGCCTCGGTGCTTCGCACCTTCCCTGGCTCGGCGGAGGCAGGCGTTGCGGCTCAATCCGGGTAGTCGGTGTCGCACCACGAGGTTGCAGCCATTGGTACGTCGCGGTCATGTCGCTGGTAAAACTGTGGCCAGATGCTGGAATCACAAGTCTGCGGCATTATTGCCAGGCGGGTAGGGCGCTCCATCCGGTTCGAACGCGGTGAGTTCCATTTCCTGTTGGCCGATCCGCAAGCGGGTGATTTGCATGAGCGTAGCGGCGACGCCTGGCAGTTGCGTCCATACCGGGCTTGTGTGGGCCGCTTTTTCCACAGTGCGAAAACCCAGAGCGGCGCAATAAAATGCCTTGGCGCGAGCCAGATGCGCGACAGTCCGACTCACGTGCAACACACGCAGGACGCGGCCATTCACGGCCATTGCGCACCGCGGCGGTTGACGTAAATCGCGTAGAGGGTGTGCGAGGCACACAGGAACAGTCGGCTGCGGTTGCGACCACCGAAGGTAAGGTTAGCCACGGTGTATGGCACCAGTATTTTGCCCAACAGTTCACCGGAAGGGGCGATGCAGTGTACGCCGTCGCCCGCACTGCTCCATACATTGCCTTCTTCGTCGCAGCGCAAGCCATCCGCATAGCCGGGTGTTATTTTGTGAAACGTGCGTCCATTGGACAGGTGTGAACCGTGTTCGGATACGTCGAAGACGCGGATATACTGCAGCGGCTCCGGTGCAAATTGCAACCCGCTTTCGGACACGTAGAGCAGGCGCTCGTCGGGCGAGAAACAAAGTCCGTTGGGACCCTGAAAATCATCGGCCATGATGCGCAGTTCCCGATTGCGTGGATCAAGGCGATAAAGATTGGCTGGCAGTTCCGCCGCGTGCTTGCCACCCTCGTAATCCGTCTGGATGCCATAGGGAGGGTCGCTGAACCAGATTGTGCCGTCGCTCTTGACCACCACGTCATTCGGTGAATTGAGCCGCTTGTCTTGGTAGCGGTCAGCCAATACGGTGATCCGCCCGTCCAGTTCGGTGCGGGTGATGCAGCGCCCGCCGTGGGAGCAGCCGATCAGGCGTCCCTCTCGATCGCGTGTGTGGCCATTGGCGAAGTGTGAGGGCTGGCGGAATACCGAGATGCCGCCCGATTCGGTCCAGCGCAGGATACGATCATTCGGCAGATCGCTAAACAACAGGCAGTCCAGGTCCGCGAACCAGACCGGACCTTCCAGCCAGCGGTAGTCTTCGCCCAGCTTCTCCAGCGCCGCGTTCGGCAGCACGCAAGATCGGAAGTATGGATCGCTGATGTCGAAGCCTTGCATGCATCCTCCGCTATTTGCAGTGACAGGACCGGTGCACCGACTGCACATGAAGTTGCACGGTCATCAGCACGGCCGGTTCATCGCCAAGGGTGCCAGAGCGATGCCCCTTGCGGCCACGGGCGTCCTTGACGCAGCCCTGATCTTCACCCAGTGACAGCGCGCCAGCGCCCATCTCCACGCGCGTTCCATCCATGGATTCCACAAACCAGCGCCCGGATAGCGGCACAATCCACTGTGGAGTGGGGTTCTCGTGCCACTCGCCCACCCAACGCACCGGCAGGACCACTAACACCACGGTTGCGGCACCTGTTTCCTGCGGGTCGTTCCATTGAAGCGCCGCGTCGCCGACGCCATGCAGCTCAAAGTGTGCGAGTTCACAGCGAACCTGATGACTGATGCCGTCGTTATCGGCCCACAGATGCCAGTAGCCGATTTTGGGTTTTGGCTGCGACGACGCTGTTTTGCTCGCTTGCGTGGTCACGCGGCCCTCCCGATGAGGTTCGTACCAATGACGATCAGCAGCAGGCCGCCGACCAGGCCAAAATTTTTCAGAAAATCCCAGAAATGGTTGCGCCCCATGCTCTCGCCCGCTGCCCAGAAATCAGCGAACTTCCAGAACGGATGGTAGAGCACTGCCGTGACTACACAGAAAGCAGCCAGCACCAGGGCGGCGCTGCGCTCATGCCAGCTTGCGACGATGCACACCGGTGTGATGAATTCCACCACGATCGCGGCCACCAACAGCACCGGGCCGCCCGGCACAAATGAGGAATCGGCCTGCTTAAGGGCATCGTTCCAATGCACGATTTTGTCGAGAGCGCTGAACGGGAACAGCACCACCAGACAAATGCGCGCAATCAGCAATACGGCAAGCAGATTAATCCAAGGCATGGTCGGATCACTCCTCAGTTGGGCTGGAAGGATGGCACGCGCGCCGCGGCCTGGTTGACCTGCAGCTGTGCGCCCAGTCGTGCGGCGATGTGGTCGGCGACACGCAGCGCGTTTGCGATGATGGTCAAGGTCGGGTTTACCGCGCCGATGGAGGGAAAGAAACTGGCATCCACGACATAGAGGTTATCCAGTTCATGCGCTTTGCAATCCAGGTCGAGCACGGATGTTGCCGCATCGGTGCCGAAGCGGGCGGTGCCCGCCTGGTGTGCGGTACCCCCGACGGGGATGTTCTTGCCGAAATAGAGGTTGCGTTCGATTAGGTGCGGATGTGCATCCGCGTTGTTCATCAGTTGCTTGAGCTTATGTCTCAATCGATGATGCGCTTCCATATTGTTTTCGGTTTGATCGAGCACTACGCGATCATCGTCGTAGCGGATGCGGTTTTCCGGGCGCGGCAGGTCCTCGCTCGACAACCAGAAATCCATCGAGTGCCGGGCCATCGTATCGAACGGCATTTCCGGTAGCCATTCCAGCCAGCCCGGAAGAGCCTCGGCGCGGATCTGGTCGGGGTGTGACTTGGCAAGCATCTGGATCAGACCGAGCGGATATTCCCAATTATCGGCACCGAAATAAAAATCGCTTAGGGCGAGCGTCTTTTGAAACACCGTGTCATTCGGTTCACGTGCCAACGCCATCAACGCGGATTGATTGTGACGCATGTAATTGCGGCCGACCTGATCCGAGCCGTTGGCCAGCCCGTTCGGATATTTGTCGTTTGCCGAGCGCAGCAGCAGCAACGCCGAACACAATGCACCGCAGGCCAGCACCACGATGTTGGCCGAATACCGTTCCTTACTGCCATTGCGCAGCACATTCACCGCGCTCACAGCGTGGCCGGTAGATTCTGTGTCGAGCTTTGTCACATAGGCGTTGGTGAGCAGGTTGACGTTTGTGTGCGACGCGAGGATTGGATCCACGCAGATAACCTGCGCATCGGCCTTGCCGTTCAGAAGACAGGGGAAGCCATCGAAGGCGTCGCATTTGATGCAGATACTGGTGGGTGTAGCTTTGCCATATCGCTCATCGAGCAGGATGCCGAGTGGCAGATGGAACGGATGCAGACCGGCCTTTGTTAGGCTATCGCTGAGCGCCTGGATGCGTGGTTCGTGGGATACCGGTGGGTAGGGAAACGGGCCGCTGGATGAAGGCTCGTTCGGATCCTCACCGCGCCGGCCATGAACGTGAAACAGCTGCTCGGCCTCGGCGTAATACGGTTCAAACACATCGTATTTCAGCGGCCATTCGGGCGAGATGCCGTCGGCATGGCGTATTTCCTCGAAATCCCGTGCTCGCAAACGGAAGAGCGCAGCGCCATAGACCTTCGAATTACCGCCGACGAAGTAATGCAGGCCCGGATGGAATGCTTTGCCGTCTTTGTCGTACCAGGTTTCGGTTGTCTGATAGGCGCCTTCGACGAAAACTGTTTTGGAATCCCAGTTGGCGGGCGAGCGTGGCAGATAGTCGCCACGTTCTATCAACAGGATGCGTTTACCCGTAGGCGCGAGGCGGTGCGCGAGCGAGGCGCCCCCCGGACCGCTGCCGATGACGATGACATCATAATGGGCGGACTGCA
>Ga0307372_10005725_pt1 | contig 18502 bp, 19 predicted proteins | sample OX1MG_FD_202533 | JGI IMG/M metagenome (GOLD analysis project Ga0307372, IMG submission 202533) | Soil microbial communities from Risofladan, Vaasa, Finland - OX-1 | ecosystem: Environmental > Terrestrial > Soil > Coastal area > Acid sulfate soil | place: Finland: Risofladan, Vaasa | collected...
CACGTTTACCCCTCCGACGGGAGGGTTCTGCACTGCGAACAGTGGCTACGTGACGTATACGGCTCCGTCAACGGCTCCGACTTCGGACACCGTGCAGCTGACCGTGACCGATATTACGGCCCCCGGTGAAACCGGCTGGGCGGTCATTACGATCCAAGGCGCCGTGTCGGTATCCATATCGCCCGGTTATGCCAATGTGCCTGTCAAAGGAATGCAAACTTTCACGGCGACCATTGCCAACCAGACGGGCAATACGGGCGTGAACTGGGCTCTTTCGCAGAACGGATCATCCTGCAGCGCGTCGGCGTGCGGCACGATTTCCTCGACCAGCTCGACCAGCGGCGGCCCGATCACCTACACGGCCCCGGCCGCGCCGACGAACGTTACGTTAACGGCCACTTCCGCGGCGGACCCGACGCAATCGGCCTACGCCACGATTGTCGTTCAGCCGATATCGGTCACGGTATCGCCGACAACCGCCATTCTGTATGCGACTGGCACGACGCAATTCACGGCGACCGTGTCGAATGACCCCGCCCAGAAGGGTGTGACCTGGTCCCTGACCGAGAATGGCTCGGCCTGCACGTCGGCGTGCGGCACGATTTCCCCGACGAGCACGGCCGGCGGCGTGGCCACCACCTTTACGGCGCCGAGCACTATCTCGACGGCCACAACGGTGACGGTGACGGCGACTTCGGTAAGCGACACCACCAAATCTGCTTCGGCGATCGTTTCCCTGTTTCCCCCGGCTACCGTTACCGTATCGCCCACATCGGCCACGATAGCCGTCGGCAGCAGGGGATCGTTCACGCCCACGGTTGTCAACGACCCGACCAACGCGGGCGTGACCTGGAGTTTGACGCAGGGAGGGAAGGGCTGTTCGCCCACGTGCGGCACGGTTTCGCCCACGACGACGGCCAGCGGCGTGGCCACCGTTTACATTGCTCCGACGACGATGCCGAGTTCATCGGCGGTCACCCTGGTGGCGACTTCCAATGCCGACCTGAGCCAGACCGCCTCGGCCGCCATTACCCTGGCCCCGGCCCCTCCGGTCGCCAAACTGTCCGGCAGTTACACGCTTCTCTCGAGTGGCTACAATTCGTCCGGTTCGGTCGTGATGGTTGGAAGTTTCACGGCGGATGGCACCGGCAACGTGACGGGCGGTCTCGCCGATGTCAATCAGGCGGCCGGGTTGACCTCCTCCGTGCCGCTTGCCGGTTCCTATACGATCGGAACCGACAACGTGGGCAGTCTCACGCTGACCAACCGCTCGAATGGCGCCGCTCTCGGCACATTCCATTTTGCCCTGAACAGTTCCGGGGATCAGGTGAGCTTCATTGAAACCGGCGCTTCCGGAATGGCTGGCTGGGGGACCATCCACAAGCAAAAAGCGGCGCCTTCCGCAGCCGCGCTCAACGGCGATTATGCCTTCAGCACCTCCGGCACCGACCCGCAGGGCGGCCGTTTCGCTCTGGCCGGAACATTTCATGCCGATGGGGCGGGCCGGATCACGAGCGGCGTGCTGGATTCGAACGACGGTGGCAGCGTCGCGAGCGAGGTTCCTTTCACGGGTAGCTATTCGGTTTCCTCGAAGGGAAGGGGAGTCCTGACGGCCGATACCCCGAGCGGAGCGATGCACTGGGCCTTCTATATGGTTTCGCCGGGCGAGTTGATCCTGGCCAGCACCGATCCGAGCTCTGCCGTGCCGGTCAGCGCCGGCGAGGCCAGCGCGCAGGCCCCCGGCCAGTCCTCCGCTTTCAGCGCGGCGTCGCTCGATGGACCGAGCGTCATCAGTCTGGCCGGGACGGCCAGCGACGGTGTGGGCTCGGATGTCGCGGCGGGTCTGGTGACGTTCGACGGTTCGGGCGGGCTCAAGTACACGATCGACCGGAACGACGGCGGCACGATCGGCTCTCTCTCCGGCAACGGGACCTACAGCGTCGAGCCGGATGGCCGTGTGACCATGTGGCTTCCATCAGTCCCCGCTCCCCTGGTTTCCTACTTGTCGTCGCCGGGTCAGGGTGTTGTTGTGGGGACCGGAACCGGCGCCTCGACCGGCTTGCTCGAAGCGCAGGCTCCCGGACCCTTCAGCGACGCGTCCCTGTCCGGCGGCTACGTCTGGGGCACCTGGGCCGCGCCATCGAGCGCCGCATTGCCGAAATCCGGCGTGGTGACGAGCGCGGGCCGGGGCCGGCTTGCCGAAACGGCCTACAGCGCGGCTCCGCTCATTGCGCCGTCGCAGCAACCCGAAAGCTTCCAGGATGCCTATACAGTTGCGCCCAACGGCCGAGCCGTGACGGGAGGCGGAGGATCGGTTCTGTACCTGATTTCTTCGTCCAAGGCTGTGATGGTGAATTTGGCGCCTGGAGATTCGGCCGGGACCATCAGCCGCATCGAAAAGTAACCGCGCCTGTTATGGCCTTTATGGATGGTTCGGCGAGCTAGCGGGAACCGAACCGCTCGAGCTGGGGACCAGCCCCGTTCCCGCCTTTGGTTTCCTCGTCCGCGATGTCACCCGACGAATGTATCCCCTCGACGCGCAACTTGAACTCTCCGGGATTGGTGGCGCCGGCGAGCGCCTCCTCGTAGGTCACGAGTTTTTTCTGCCACAGGCTGTAAAGGGACTGATCGAAGGTCTGCATGCCGTACTGGCTGGTGCCGGTGGCAATCGCATCCCGAACCAGGGCTGTCTTCTCCGGAATCGTGATGCAGTCCGGGATATAGGCGGTCGTGACCAGCACTTTCACGGCGGGAACCCTGCCCTTGCCGCTGCCCCGACGCATGAGGCACTGGCTGACCACCGCCTTCAGCGTCGAAGCGAGCTGGTGGCTAATCTGTTTCTGCTCGTTGGGAGGGGGGAAACGGCGATGATGCGCTGAATCGTTTCGGCGGCGTCGAGCGTATGCAGTGTCGATAGAACCAGGTGCCCGGTCTCGGCGGCCAGAAGCGCCGTCGAGATGGTTTCCAGATCGCGCATCTCGCCGACCAGAATCACATCCGGGTCCTGCCGCAGGGCGGCGCGAAGCGCGGTCGCGAAGGTCCCGGTATCGACGGAAACCTCGCGCTGGTTGACGAAGCGCAGCTTGTCGTGGTGCAGGTATTCGATGGGGTCCTCGATGGTGATGATGTGCTCGGGGTGGCTGCTGTTGATGCGGTCCACAATCGACGCCAGTGTGGTCGATTTCCCCGATCCGGTCGTTCCGGTGACCAGCACCAGCCCGCGGCGTGCTTCGCTGATCCGGTCGAGAACCGGCGGCAGCATCAGCGCCTCGAATCCCGGAATCCGGTCGGAAATGGCGCGCAGTACCATTCCCACCTGGCCGCGATGGCGGAAGACGTTCACGCGGAAGCGGGCCAGGCCCGCCGCTTCGTAGGCCAAGTCCACCTCGGCGTGCTGATCGAGTTTGGCTTGTTGCTCCGGGGTCATCATTTCGGCGGCCAGCTCGAGGGTGTTTTCGGCCGTGAGCGGCGGCAGGTCTTCGACCTGGGTCAGATGCCCGTCGACGCGCAACCCGGGCGGTCGTCCGGCTTTGAGGTGCAAATCGGAAGCGCCGGCTTGGATGGTGCGCGAGAGCAGGTAATCGAGGCGAACGTTAATGGTTCTAGTACCAGCGAAACTAGCATGGACGCTCACCGGCTACAAGAACCACAACGGGTGATGGTGTCGTGAGCTAAACGCCTTCCGGGGAATGACCGAGCGCGCTGCTGATCCACGCCGCAAACACCCCTCCGGACAGGGGCCCGACCCACCAGACGCCGTGGTTGGCCCAGTGGCTAAAGACGAAGGCGGGACCGAAGGCTCGGGCGGGGTTGAGGGCAGCGCCGGTGAAGGGGCCGGCGACCATGACGGCGGCCGCGACGCTTGCACCAACGGCCCACCCGGACGGCTTTCCCGAGACGGCAGCCGTCCGAAAAAAAACCAGGCAGACGACAAACGTCAGGACCGCTTCGAGGCCCATTCCTTGCGCCCGGGAGAGACTCGAAGCCAGCACGGGAGTGCCGAGACCAGCCGGCTGCCAGGCCGAATCCGGGATCACCGTTTCAAGCAGCGATGCGGCGGCAACCGCGCCGGCCAGCTGAGCCACCGTGTAGCCCGCCAGGCGCCAGGTGTTTATGCGCCGGGTCGCCCACTGGCCGAGGGAAATCGCCGGGTTCAAATGCGCGCCGGAGATCGGGGCGCAAACCTCGATAGCCACGGCAACGGCCAGGCCGTAAGCCAGGGCGGTTCCTATCGTGCCGAGGACGGGCTCACCGGCCGCTTTCAGCCATGGGTCCACCGAAGACGAGCCGGCCGCAATGAGAACGACGAGGAACGTACCGAGGAATTCGGCGGCGAGTTGTCGGGCGAGGCGCAGCATAGCGCAGGCGGATTTTCAGAGGCGCCGGGATTGTAGTCAATTGGGGTCGGTCAGGTCAAAAGGGGAATGGAAAGTTTCCGTTCGCCGCGCCGAAGGATCCGGGATCGTTGGCGGAACGGCCGGAATTAGCGAGCTCTCAGTTCGAGGCAAATGCCGATTACGTCTCCGCCAAGCGGGAGCCGCGTCCGCACGGCGTAGAAACCGTCCGGGAATAGCGTGCTGGACCACCGGACCGGACCCAGTCGTGGACCCGCGGCGGCCTGCATGAGGCGCCGAAGCGCTTTTGGCGAGAAATCGTGTGCAGCTCCCACGAGCCTGCCGCGCCGGTCGCGGCCCCATCGGCGTGAGAGACCGCCTAAGCTGCAGCGATTGAGCGCGATCGCGACCAATCCCCTCCGCGCCACGCGGACGCCTTCCTGCAATGCGGTGAGCGGCTGGTCGAGAAATTCAATGGTGGTGATGTAGACGGCCACGTCGAAGGACCGGGCGCGAAAAGGAAGCCGGTGGGCGTCGGCCACGACAAACGGGAGAGCGGGAAGGCGGTGTTTCGCCTGGGCAATCATGGCCGGGGCGAGATCCACCCCCAGAACATCGAAGCCGGATTCTGCCAGCAGGCCGGTGAAGTGGCCGGTCCCGCAACCGACCTCCAGTAGAGTTCGCACGCTCGAAAAAGGCGACAAGAGCCACTCGATCAGCCGATGCTCGGCCAAGGCGCTGTGCCGGCCGCGCCGGGTTTCGAACCATTGCTCATAGGTGGCCGCGGCTTTCTGGAAACGTTCGACGCTCAAAAGTGGCCTACTGGGGACAGGAGTTGGAGACAGTAACCGCCATGACGACATGTCCGCTGGCCGCCGCCCGAAGGAAAGCCTCTTTCAGGGCGTCGAAAACACGATCTGCGTCGCCCGACACTTGGGTGCTCATCCGGCCGGTTTCGAACGCGAGCCCGCGCGCTTCGAGTATCTCTTGCAACTGGCGAATCGCCGGGGCCAAGTGCTCTTGCCGCAGGGGGTAGATGCTGATTTGGGCGCTGATTTCCATTTGAAAAATGGGATCGTCCGTCCCTTCTGGCATCAGGCGGCGTGCGGCCTGGTTCTGAGCTTGAGCACCGAGTAAAGCGGACACCAGCCCACTATACCCGTCGCCAGAGGCACCAATCCAAACCAGCCCCAGGCCGTTTTCGGTCCCACAAACACCAGAGCCAGAACAACCAGCCCCACGACGATGCGGGTGATTCTGTCGGCGGTTCCAACGTTGAGCATGGGTTGGCCTCCTTTCCGGATTTCACCTGTGTATCCGGAAAGTGCAGGATGAATGCCAGGCTGGCCGGGATGGTAAGTCATTGTCTAATAGGAAGGTACGGAGAATTGGAGTTATGTTTGCCCTACGGCCGGAAACGCCAAATCACGCACTGGACGGCAAAATTGCACAGCGGGAGGGCGTTGCCGGCCAAGGCTGAATGCGCTATGCGGCGCGTGTTGACGACCGGGAAACGATGACCGGGAAACTGGCTTAGAAATCGTGGGTCAGGATCTGGTTGGCTGCGCGACAAACGTCGCGTTCGTATTGTGTTGGCGCTGCTCGATGGCTCACGCCTGGTCCGTTTGCCTTCTTTTCGGGTGCGCGTTAAGCGGCCCTGACTGGTTGAGTCTTGGCCGGTTCTTTCGGCCCGCTGGAGGATTCCCTTTGCAGCGGGCGGGGTTTCGATGCCGCCGGCTGTAGCTTTTTCCCCTCATGCTCCCGGATTTCCAGGACGACCCGATCCAGCAAATTTGTGAATTCGCTGGGCCGTAGGGCCGGCGCGCCAAAACACTGTAATCCGTCGCGAAGCACGGGAAGCCACCAACAGCCATCCTCGACCCGGTGGGCATAGAAAATGTTGGCGTGCGTTCCGGCAAGGGCCACGGTCAACAACGACATGGCATTCTCGCGCGGGGGAATCACGCTCAATACCAGCTCGAAGCCGTCCTCCTCGACCAGGTGCTGGGCCTCCGCGTAGGAATTGGCGACCTGGCAGCGGCAGCCGCTTTTCTCCAGCCTCCGGATGATTCCCGCAAAGCTCCCGGAGCCTTCCCCGATCAGGAGGACCCCGAATTTTTCACCGTTCACGATTTTCTCCTTTCCCCCGCCGCAAACTGCAGTAAGTGCTGGCAGCAGCTTGCCGTCAGCTCCGGCCCCCCTTCTGGAACACGCCCCGTCCGTCAGATTCATCACAACCATCGATATCGAAACTCGGTACTTTGGCGCGCATGCGGTGAGTTCCGTTGGCTTCGCGGAACTCCAAACTTGTTGGATGGATCTTGGCCCGGAACCAGTTGTCTACGTCGTGAGCAAATTGCCTTCTGTTGAACGCGAAGAGTTCGCAGGCGCGGCGGGTGATCGAATCGAATGTTCCCCCTGTTTCACCGAACATCGCGTCGCAAGAGGATGCCTTGATGGGCGCGATTCCTTTTTCCGTCGCCTGTAGCTGGGTGCCTTGCTCTTTCATCTCCCTATTTCCAGATTCTTGAATTGCCTCCGGCCTTCGCGCAATCGCAGAAAACGCAGCACTTTCGATGCCGGACGGCATCATGTCCATTTTTCTGATCTGCTTGCCGGCGGGAGACTTACAGCCCATTGCCTGGAGCTGCCCCCGGCGGTCTTGGGTCAAAGGACCCAGTACCCGCGGAGAATGTCCCACGGTGGCGGCTTGAAACGCCGCTGAGCCGCTCGTCAGCGTCCCGAAAGAGATCGGGTCGTGCGGATTCAACCCGGCAGGGAACTGACCCACATGAAGGTCGGAATTTGTGGCGCTGTTCGTTCGGGGGAAATATCGGGCTGAGAACTGTGACATCGGTCTCATCCCCCCCTCATCGAAGGGCCGGAAACGTGGGGTTCCGGTTTTTGGGAAGTCAGGCTCGAGGTGTTGCTGCGCACACCGAAGCCGTACTTCCGGCGTGGTCATTAACAGAAGATGCTTGCCGACGGGTACAGGTCCTGAGGTTCCCGGGCCATCCTTGATGGCGATGGAATACCCCGGAGGTGAACGCCTCCTGAGGGGCCCGGCCTAGGCCTAGGTTATCCCCCTCGCGCTTGGCATCGAGGCTAAACTTGCGAAGCTTCACCCGGGTTGCCATGGGAAAGGGGCGATAAGTCTGAGGTTCGATGGATTTCCGTCCTGCCTGGCCCATCGTAGTTTCCTCGGCCGGCTGCTGCCAGCCTCGGTGAGAATAGCTTCCTGCTAGCGTTTTAGGCCGATGTGGCGGCGGTGTCAAGAAACATTTCCGGGCACGGGAGGAAATGACCCTTGTCCTGACGATTCAAATCCCCCCAGGAGGTTCTCGTGACGAAAGTTGGTGCGGAACTGGTGGAAAAGGCCGGAATCTCTGTGAAGGATCTGGTGAAAAGGCTGGTTCGCGCCGCCTCCGCTGAATTCCCGGCGCTCCCTTTGCTGTGCGGAATATGGGGCCAGGCCGCGCACGAGGCATGGAAGATCGCCCCGAGCAACGCAAGTTTACATGGGCAATTCACGCCAGAAATTTTGGACCAGCCTCGGCTAGCGCGAGGCGGTGACGGCGGCGCTGACCGGCGTCAGCCAGCCGTGCGTATCGGGCTTTTTGCCCTGCGTGATGGCGTAAAACTCTTTTTGCAGCCGCTCGGTGATCGGGCCGGGCCGTGCCGGTGAAGAACATTTCGTCGGCCACGTAGAGCATTTCGCGGGGAACCGGCTGCTCAACCACGGGGATACCGAATTCCTGGCAGAGCGCCATGATCGACGCGCGCGTAATGCCCGGAAGAAGGGAACTGGCGGCCGGCGGGGTCCACAGGCGGCCATCGAAAGAAATAAACAGGTTTTCCCCGGAGCCTTCCGACACCAGGCCCTGGCTGTCGAGTGAAATGCCCTCGGCATAGCCGTTGGCGATGGCTTCCATCTTGATCAGCTGCGAATTCATATAATTGGGGGCCGCTTTCGACATCTGCGGGAGCGTGTCGGGACCCGGGCGCCGCCAGGAACTGACGCAGACATCGACGCCTTCCTCGATCGCTTCCTTGCCGAGATAGCTTCCCCATTCCCAGCAGGCGAGGTACGTTTCGATGGGATTGCGGGTGGGGTCGACGCCGATATCGCCGTAACCGCGCAAGACGATCGGCCGGATGTAGCAGCCCTCCATGCGGTTGGCGCGCACCAGCTCAACGGCGGCGCCGGTCAGGTCGTCGAGGGAAAAGGGAATTTCCATCCGGTAGATCTGCGCCGAGCGGACCAGGCGCAGCATGTGGTCGCGCAGGCGGAAAATGACCGGGTCGCCGGAAGTCTTGTAACAGCGGAGACCCTCGAAAACCGCCGATGCGTAGCTGACCACGTGCGAGAGGACGTGAATGTTCGCGTCGTCCCACGCTATCATTTTTCCGTTGTGCCAGATCTTCTCGGTTTTCTTGATCGCCATGAAGTTACTCCGCCGCCAAAGATTGTTGGTCAGAATGCGAAAAAGGGAAACCGCCGGGTTGAAAAGAGCCGGATTCGAAGCGCGCGCGAGCGCGGCCGGAGGCGGGTCCTCGCCGATCTAACTCCGAAGCTTTCGCTCCATTTGCCATGGCGAATTATATCATGTGGGCTCGTGCCCGCTGTCGCACCCTGGTGCGATGTCGCCTATGGATACCGGGCCGAAGTGGTGTATCGTGCGCTCGCACGCAGACTACAAGAGAAACTCCGGCGGATGGCCGGAGACCGACCGGACGGGAGAAGCGCTGTGAGATGGAAATGCCTTTCAAGTCTGATTGTAATTTCGGTGTTCTGGCCATTGTGTTGCTACCCGCAAAGCCGCCCCGCGCGGCCAGGCGCGCCAGCGGAAGCGGGCACGACCGCCGATGGGACCTTCGCTGTCGCCAACGGCCGAGCATCCACATCCGTCGTCGCCGACAACCGCAGCCTGACGTCCCGCCCGGTCGAACCGCCGGGAGCGGGCTCGGGCGCGGCCGGCGCGGCGGTGCAAGAAAGTGCGTCGCCGATCAATCCGCAGCTCAAGGCGGACATATTGCATCTGTTTGCTCTCATGCATGTCATGCAGGAACTGCAAGGCGCTGCTCAGGCAAGGCTGGGGAGCATGCGACCCAACTTCGTTCGCATGCTCCCCGACACCCCTCATCGAGAGCAGATCGCGGATGAGCTCCTCGGGAAGTTAAAGGCCCTGATCACCTCGCACGAATTTGAGGATAGCCTCGTGGCCGTCTATGCGAAGTACTTCAACGACGGGCAGGTGAGGGGTCTGATCCAGATCTATCAATCTCCGGCCTGGCAGCATTACATGACGGTCGAAGGGAGCCTGATGGAGGATTCCCGGCGAGCCGGGGAAGAATTTACGATCGAGCGCTCCCCGGCGATCTATGCCGGGCTGTGCTTGGAATATCCGGAACTGCAGGGTAAGGCAAAATTCTGTCCGGCAGTCCCCGCGGGGACCTCCGCGCCAAAGGGACAACCATAGAAATCCGATTCACCGAGCGCGATTTCTGAGAATCGGACAGGTCTCGCCGGCCGGGCGGCGAGGCCGGCGAGCAGGCCCTTGCGGATGAACGGGAGCTGGCGTGCGTCGGGCCGGGGCCGGTGAACGACAACCCGTTCGGGGCGATGGCGTGGAAGATCTGCTGCATCTGGACGACCTGCCGCTTCGAATGGCTTTCGACGGCGCCCATGATCAGGAATGGAATCACGGCGACGAGCACCCACACCTTGGCCCGCGAGGAAACCTTTTCTTCCGGCTCCCAGCGGAACAGCCGGCGGGAAACCTCGAAGGCGACGATCACCGAAGCGACCAGCGCGAACGTGTCGGGGGCTGTGCCGACAAGCCCCGTGTTCATCACCAGTGCCCGTTCGAGCCCGCTCACCAGGTAGGTGGCCGGCAAATAAAAAGCGGCATGCTGAATCCATATGGGGAAAACGGGCAGGGGAATCGTCGCGCCGGACAGGAAGAAGAAGATCGACCAGAGAATATTGTTGATGACCTGTGTTTCCTGCAGCGAGTTGGTCACGCTGGCGACGATCAGGCCCAGGGCGGAGAAGGAGGCCGAGCCGACCGTCACCAGGACGATGGCGCTCGGCAGGTTGCCCCAATGTTGCATGCCGAAGAGCCAGCGCGCGGCAACGTACTCGATGATGACCGTCGGGATGGTCAGCATGTAATTGGAAAGGATGCTCGAGGCCAAGAGCGGCCCCGGGCCGATCGGCGTGAGGCGGAAACGCCGCAGCACGCCCTGCTCGCGGAAGGAGATCAGCTGCACGCTGAGTCCCCAGAAGCTGCCCATCACCGAAAGGGCCAGCACCGCCGCGAGAAGATATTGGACCGCGATCGGGCCGCCGCGGCCGAACACCAGGAAGAAAAAGAAAAGGAAGCCGAGCGGCATGATGACGCTGAAGAAAATGAAGGCCCGGTTGCGCAGGGCCAGCCGCATGCGGACGGCGGTCAGGGAAAGGGTCGCCGACATCGCCGCTACTCCCTCAGCCGTCGGCCGGTCAGCTCGATGAAGACGTCCTCGAGTGACGGCGTCGCGATTTCCAGTGCCTGCAGCTCGTTGCCGCCGGCTTCCAGGTGCTTCACCAGCGCGACGATCGTCTGCGGAACCTGCGTCGAGTGCAGCACGTAGGTGCCGTCGAATTCGTGCAGATCGGAAACCGCGTCCAGGCCGCTCAATGCGCCGTTCGGCTCGGGCCGGGCCAGGCGGACTTCAATCCTTGTCGTGCCGGCTTCGCTGGTTTTCAAATCGCGCGGGCTGCCGAGGGCGATGACCTGGCCGTGGTCGATGATCGCCACGCGGTCGCAGAGGCGCTCTGCTTCTTCGATGTAGTGGGTGGTCAGCAAAATGGTCTTCTTCCCCTGCCGGAGTTCTTCGATGATGGAATAGATCTCGCGCCGCACCTGCGGATCGAGGCCGGAGGTCGGCTCGTCCAGGAACAGCACGCGAGGATCGTTGACCAGCGCCATGGCGAGCGCCAGGCGCTGCTTTTGCCCGCCGCTGAGGTCGTGGTAGTAGGCGTGGCGCTTGTCGACGAGCTGGAAACGGCGAAGCAGTTCTTCGGTGTCGGCGCGCCGCTGGTAAAAGCCCGCGAAAAGCCGCAGCGCCTCTTCGACGCGCAGCTTATCGGGCAGGGAAGTGGATTGCAGGACGGCCCCGGCTTCCTGCTTGAGCCGGTCGTTGTCGCGCTCGGGATCGAGCCCGCAAACCCGGACCGTGCCGCCGTCGGGTCGCCGCAATCCCTCGAGGATCTCTACCGTCGAGGTTTTTCCGGCGCCGTTTGGGCCGAGAAGGCCGAAAACTTCGCCTTCCCCCACCTCAAAACTGACGCCGCGCACGGCCTGCACGGTGCCGTAGTTCTTGATCAGATTCACGACTTCTATGACGGCTTCAGGCACTCGTTACCCAATACCCCCTGTCTTTCCAGATCGGCGCCGAAATCGCTTGTGCGCGGCCCCGGCGGTTACGATTTTCAGCGAGCATGCCGCTCGCGGGATTTCCTGTCGCTCCTCGCTGCGGGGAGCGGCTCCCCGGCCGGGTCGGGGATGCACAGCATGAGCCTCGGTATGGCTGTTGACCGGTACCGAACTTTTATCATAGCCGCCCGGGACGGTTGGGGCTACCGAAAATCGCTCTAATGCGCCTAAGTCGATGCGTCGCATCGGAAAATTGCGGGAACCAGTCCGGCCCTTTATCTCATCTATATCGGTAGGATGAGGTGGATGCGGCAATGTACCAGAGAGACCAGAAAACGACCCGAAGCGGCCCGGCGCAGCCGGCGCCATGGCAGCGGGCCGCCGTGTCCGCGAACCGGAACAGGTCCGGACGGGCACGTTATCGTTATGCGTCATCCTCGGCGCGCCGCCGGCTTTTTTTTCTTGACCATGTAGTGGAACCTGTTCACACTACGCCAAAAATGGGGGGCTCTTTTGTGGCTTTCCTTCGCCGCCGCGGAAACGCGTATTACCTGGTCCACAACGTCCGCTCGAAGGGCAAGGTGAGGCAGTTGCACCTGGCCTGTCTGGGCGAGCGGCCCCGCTTGACCGACGACGTGGTGCGCAAGGTCCGGCGCGACTATCCGTTTCTGGAAGTGAACTGGAGCGAATTGCGCCGGAGGCTGGGCCGCCGCGTTGACCTTTTGGTTGCAGACGTCGATTATCTGAGCCGTTTGACGCGAAACCTGCGCAAACTCAATCTGGAACTGGCCGATCTGGCGCCGCAGTGGCTGGGCTATGGCGCAGATCCCGGGGTGACTCGCGAACTCCTTTCCTTGTTGAATTTGCTGCGCTCCACGCTCGAAATCAAGCTCCGGCAGTTCGAGCGGGCTCCCCTAGTCGGTGGGCCGAGAAGGAATCTGCAATAAGGAGGTCGCCTTGGCAAGCATCGTTGAACGGCTGGATCCGAACCGGCGTAGCGCCGAAGCGGGGGAGTTCGCTGTTTCGCTCGGCCGCTCGATCGTCGGCCAGGAAGAGGGCGTTCGAGCGGTCGTGGACCTGTATCAGGTGTTTCGCGCGGGGTTGAACGTGCCGGGAAGGCCCGTGGGGAATCTTTTGTTCCTCGGACCAACCGGCTCGGGCAAGACGCGCGTCGCCGAATCGGCGGCCGAAGTGCTCTTCGGCGATCCACGCGCCATGTTGAAGGTGGACTGCGCCGAATTTCAGCATTCCCACGAAATTGCCAAGCTGATCGGCTCGCCACCTGGCTACCTGGGCCATCGCGAAACGCATCCCTTGATCACGCAAGAGGCGCTCTCGCAGTGGCACCGGGAGGACCTCAAGCTCTCCCTGTTGCTTTTCGACGAGATCGAAAAGGCGTCCGACGCCCTGTGGCAGCTGCTGCTCGGCATCCTCGATAAAGCCACGCTCACGCTTGGCGATAACCGCCGCGTGGATCTCTCGCAGACGCTCATCATCATGACGTCGAATCTGGGCGGGATCGAGATCACCGACCTGATGACGGGAGGCCTCGGTTTCATTCAGCCGGAACTCCAGGCGGCCCACGAGCTCGATTCCAAGGTCGAACATGCGGCGCGTGAAGCGGCGCGGCGCAAGTTCTCGCCCGAGTTCATGAACCGGATCGACAAGGTGGTCGTCTTCCACATGCTGCAGCCCGATGAGCTCGAGCAGGTGCTCGATATCGAGCTCGCCCGGCTGCAGGACCGGGTGCTCGGGGCGGGCAGCGCGGCCGGCTGCCGCTTTGTTTTCCACGTCACCGGCGCGGCCCGCGCGTTCCTGCTGCGCGAGGGCACCGACATGCGCTACGGGGCGCGCCACCTGAAGCGCTCGATCGAGCGGCACCTCGTCTATCCCATGGCGAACCTGCTGGCCACCGGCCAGATCGCGACGGGCGATCTGGTGCGGATCGACTGGTCGCCCGACGGGGGGGCGACCGGGCGCCTGGATTTCTGGAAGGAGTCCGAGGGCGCGCTCATCCCCATCACGAGAAAGACGCCGGTTGCTGTCCATGAGCCGGAAACGAAAAGCCGCAGCCTGTCGGTGGAAATTCCGGAGGAGGCCGAGGTGCACAGTGGCCCGGTGGCTCGCCGCGCGCCGCAGCCCATCTCTTCCGATAAAGGCTGAGGCCCGGGGGGAATCTGTTAGCTGCCGGCGCGCGTCACGGCGCCGCGGAGTGCCGCAATCCCGCGCGTGCGTCCGCAGGCCGGGGTGTTTCGGGGTGCGTCATTCCGGGGAGCGCCGGCTGTTTGGAGCGGGCCGCGCGCCCTTTAGGCTTCGGGCTTCCAGCGCAGGATGGGCTTGCGCGCGGCTTTCACCTCATCGAGGCGGCCGACGCGCGTCGAGTGGGGCGCCGTCTTGACCAGGTTCGGGTCCTCGGCGGCCTCTTCGGCAATGGCGCGCATGGCATCAACGAAGAGGTCGCATTCTTCCTTCGATTCCGATTCGGTCGGCTCGATCATCATCGCGCCCGGAACGATGAGCGGGAACGCGGTGGTGTAGGGGTGGAAGCCGTAATCGATCAGCCGCTTGGCGATGTCGATCGTGGAGACGCCGTTCTTCTTTTGCCGCGCATCGCTGAAGACCACCTCGTGCATCGAGGCCGACGCGTAGGGCAGGTCGTAAAATCCTTCCAGATTCTTGCGGATGTAGTTGGCGTTGAGCACGGCGTCCTCGGTGGCCTGACGGATTCCAGGGCCATAGGCGAGGATGTAAGCCAGCGCCCGCACCAGCACGCCGAAATTCCCGCCGAACGCCTTTACCCGGCCGATCGATTTCGGCCGCTGGTCGTCGAGCTTCAGGTGCCCGCTGCCGTCATCGACGATCACGGGAACGGGCAGGAACGGCTCGAGCGCCTTGACGACGGCCACCGGCCCGGCTCCCGGTCCGCCGCCGCCGTGCGGGGTGGAAAAGGTCTTGTGAAGATTCAGGTGCATCACGTCGACGCCCAAATCGCCCGGACGCGTGACGCCGGCCAGCGCATTCATGTTCGCGCCGTCCATATAGAGCAGCGCGCCTCGCTCGTGGAGCAGGCGGGCGACGTCGGCGATGCGCTCCTCGAATACGCCGAGCGTATTGGGGTTGGTCAGCATCAGCGCGGCAACGTCTTCGGTCACCAGCCGGTCCAGCTCGCTGAAATCGATCTGGCCGGACGCGTCGGAACGGATGTTTTCCACCTGGTAGCCGGTCAGCGAGACGCTGGCCGGATTGGTTCCGTGCGCCGAATCGGGGATCAGAACCTTTTTGCGCGGGCTTCCCTGCGCGTCCTTCAGATAGGCGTGAATGACGAGCAGGCCGGTCAGCTCGCCCTGCGCGCCGGCCGCCGGCTCGATCGTAACCGCATCCATGCCGGTGATCGCCAGCAGCGCTTTTTCCAGATCGCGCAGGATGCGCAGGCAGCCTTGCGATAGCTCGGCGGGCTGATAGGGATGCTCGCTGGCCAGGCCGTCCAGCCGCGCGACGAATTCGTTGACCCGCGGGTTGTACTTCATCGTGCAGGAGCCGAGGGGATACATCCCCAGATCGATGGCGTAATTCCAGGTGGAAAGGCGCGTGAAGTGGCGCACGACCTCGATCTCGCTGACCTGGGGAAAGCCCTCGACGCCCTCGCGCACCATCTCCGCGCCCAGCGCCGCGTGGGCATCGACCGCGGGAACGTCCAGCGCGGGAAGCTCCATGCCGCGCTTGCCGTCGCCGGACCGCTCGAATATCAGCTCTTCGGACTGGCTGACGTGGCGGCGGGCCTTTTTGATCTTCTCGTCGGACACGTTTCCTCTTTCCTCAGCCCGAGCGTTCCCCGGCGCCCCGCAAAACGGCTCCGGGCGTGACCGCGGCCTGCGCGTTGAGAATCCTCGCGAGCGAATCAGCCAGACGGTCGATCTCCTCCCGCCGGGTGACTTCGGTAACACAAACCAGGCCGCACTTGGCCAGTTCCGGGTAGTAGGGGCCCAGCGCCAGCGGCCCGATGATCCGGTCCTCAAGCAGGGTGGCGTTCACCTGGCGAACCGAGCGCGGCAGGCGAATCACGAATTCGTTGAACGCGGGAGCGCCAAAGACGCATTCGACGCCGGGAACCGCTTCGAGTTTCTCTCGGGCATAGCGCGCCTTCGCCAGATTCTGTTCGGCCATCTCGCGCACGCCCTCGCGTCCCAGAAGGCAGAGATGGATCGTCATGGCCAGGGCGCAGAGCGCCTGATTCGTGCAGATGTTCGACGTGGCCTTTTCGCGGCGGATGTGCTGTTCGCGCGTGGCGAGTGTCAGGCAGAAACCGCGCCGGCCGCTTGTGTCGGTGGTCTGGCCGGCCAGCCGGCCCGGCATCTGGCGGACGAATTTCTCCTGCGTCGCCAGCACGCCGGCAAACGGGCCGCCGAAGGAAGGCGGCAACCCGAAGCTTTGCCCCTCCATCGCGACGATATCGGCTTCGGCGGGCGGCCGCGCAATTCCGAGCGAGGTGGCTTCGGCCACCGTGGCGACGAGCAGCGCGCCGGCGGCGTGGACGATTCCCGCCGCGTCGGGAACCTGCTCGAGCACCCCGAAAAAGTTTGGCGACTGAAGGATGACGGCCGCCGTCTGCTCATCGAGCGCCGCGCGCATCGCTGCCAGATCGGCGCGTCCCGAGGCGTCGTACCCGAACGTTTCGATCTGCAGACCGGCGTGCTGCGCGTAGGTTTCGAGGACCTGGCGGTATTCGGGATGCAGCGAGCGGGCGGCGAGCAGCCGGTGCCGGCCGGTGAGGCGCTCGGCCATGAGCGCCGCTTCGGCCAGGGCGGTCGAACCGTCGTACATCGACGCGTTCGCCACCTCCTGCCCGGTCAGCTGGCTGATGAGCGTCTGAAACTCGAAAATCCACTGCAACGTGCCCTGGCTGATTTCCGCCTGGTACGGCGTGTAGGAAGTGAGAAATTCGCCGCGCTGGAGCAGGGCGTCGGCCACGACCGAGCGGATGTGCCGGTAGACGCCCGCGCCGAGAAACGACGAATAGCCGAGGGAATTTTCACCGGCGCGCTCGCGGAAATAGCCGATGATTTCGGATTCGGCGAGCGGACCGGGAACGGGGAGCGGCCCGGCGAGCCGGAACTCGGCGGGAATCGAGCCGAACAGCTCTTCGATGGATTTCGCGCCGATGGCCTCGAGCATCGCCCGCCGTTCGGCGTCGCCCTTGGGAAGGTAGCGCATCAGCTGGAGGCTTCCTTTTGCTGCTCGGCCACGTAGGCCTCGTAGGCGGCGCCGTCCATCAGCGCGTCCAGTTCGGCCGCCGCGTTCGACGCGCGAACGCGAACCAGCCACGCGGCGCCGTGCGGGTCCTCGTTGATCTTTTCCGGATGATCGGCCAGGGCCGTGTTGATCTCGGCGACCTCGCCGCTGACCGGGCTGAAGATTTCGCTGACGGACTTCACCGATTCCACCGTGCCGAACGCCTGCCCGGTCTCGAGCTTCGCGCCGGCCGCCGGCAACTCAACGTAGACGATGTCGCCCAACTCGTGCTGGGCATAGTCGGTGATGCCGATCGTGGCCAGATCACCTTCCCGTTTCACCCACTCGTGTTCTTTCGTGTAGCGGAATTGGCTCGGATACATCGTTCGCCTCGAACTTGATTTTCTGCTGCTCCTACGCCGGCTTGGCGTCGCCCTAGCGCGGCCGTTTGTAGAACGGCAACGGAACGACCTTGGCCTTGGCCTGGCGGTTGCGAACCCCGATCGTCAGAAGCGTTCCCGGCTCGGTCATCGAGACCGGGACGTAGGCCATGCCGATGTCCTTCTTCAAAAAGGGCGCCGGACCGCCGCTGGTGACGTGGCCGACCGGGTCGACGCCGCCTTCCGGGTCCAAAATCGGGTAATTTTCACGCGCAATCGCCTTTTCGACCATTTCGAAGCCAACCAGGCGCCGCGTCAGACCGGCTTCCTTCCGGCGCACGATCTCCTCGCGACCGAGAAAATCGCCCTTGTCGAGCTTCGTGATCCAGCCGAGATTGGCTTCAAAGGGAATCGTCGTTTCGTCGATTTCGTGCCCGTAGAGGCACATCGCCGATTCGAGCCGCAGCGTGTTGCGCGCGCCCAGCCCGCAGGGAACCAGCCCTTCGTTCCGGCCGGCGTCCAGCAGGTCGTTCCAGAGTTTTTCGGAATGCTCGGGCGGAAAATAGAGCTCGACGCCGTCCTCGCCCGTGTAGCCGGTTCGCGCCACCAGGCAATCGACGCCGTCCACCTGGCCGGGCGCGAAATAGTAATAGCGAATCGAGGCGAGATCGAGCTTGGTGAAGCGGCCGACGACGGCCAGCGCACGCGGGCCCTGGATGGCCAGCTGCGTGTAGCGCGGCCCGGCATTTTCGATCTCGGCGCCGAAACGGTTGTGGCGGCGAAAATGTTCGTAATCCCGATCCTGGTTCGACGCGTTGACGCAGAGGAAATAGTGGGTGTCGGAGAGTTTATGAACCAGCAGGTCGTCGACAAAGCCGCCGCCCTCGGTCATGAGTCCGGAATATTGCGCCTGGCCCACCTTGAGCCGGGAGGCGTCGTTGCAGGTCACCCACTGGATCAGGTCGAGCGCCCGCGGCCCCCGGATCTCGATTTCGCCCATGTGGCTTACGTCGAACAGGCCGGCCCGGGTTCTGACGGCCATGTGCTCGGCCACGATGCCGGAATATTCGAGCGGCATGTCCCAGCCGCCGAAATTCACCATTCGCGCTCCCAACCGGCGGTGCGCGTCGTTCAAAGC
>Ga0307372_10005726_pt1 | contig 18497 bp, 19 predicted proteins | sample OX1MG_FD_202533 | JGI IMG/M metagenome (GOLD analysis project Ga0307372, IMG submission 202533) | Soil microbial communities from Risofladan, Vaasa, Finland - OX-1 | ecosystem: Environmental > Terrestrial > Soil > Coastal area > Acid sulfate soil | place: Finland: Risofladan, Vaasa | collected...
GGGCTCGGCCCCTGGCGGGGTTTGGGGCAGTGCCCCAACCTTACTTTGCTACATCGGTCAATGGTTCGGGGGCCGGGTATAACTCACCCCGCAGCACCAATCCCGCGAAGCGGGTTCGTGCTTGGGCCGAAAGGCGCGCTCTACCCGGAATACCCGGTCGCCGCCGTCTGTGCCCGGGTGTTGGGCCGGCCGGTCAAATGGATATCGGACCGGTACGAAGATTTCATGTCCACCAACATGGAGCGCGACCAGTTCTGGGACATGGAGATCGCGGTCAACGGCGACGCCAAAATCCTCGGCGTGCGGGGACGGCTGGTGCATGAGCAAGGGGCGTATCTGCCGTCGGGCATCGTGCTGCCGTGGATCGCGGCGACCACGGTGCCCGGTCCGTATGTTGTTCCGGCGTTCCGGATGGACGTGATCGCGGCGATGACCAACAAGCCGGCATGCTCTCCGGTGCGCGGCGCCGGACGGCCGCAGGGCATCTTCGTGATGGAACGGCTGATGGATCGCGTCGCGCACGAGCTGGGCCTGGATCCGGCCGAGGTGCGGCGGCGCAACTTCATCAGGCCGGAACAGATGCCGTACAAAGTGGGCATCATCTTCCGCGACGGCCGCCCGGTGGTTTACGACAGCGGCGACTACCCGACCTGCCAGGAAAACGCGCTGGCGGCGGCCGACTACACCGGCTTTCGTGCCCGCCAGGCGGCGGCGCGCGCGGGTGGAAAATACCTGGGGATCGGCATCAGCAACGTGGTGGAGGGCACCGGCCTCGGCCCGTATGAGGGCGCCACGGTGCGGGTCGCGCGCACCGGCAAGGTCACGGTGTTCACCGGCGCCACGCCGCAGGGCCAGTCGCACAAGACCACTTTCGCGCAGATCGCCGCCGACCAGCTCGCCGTCGGCATGGACGACGTCACCATCGTCACCGGCGACACCGGAACGATCGCCTGGGGCATGGGTACCTTCGCCGCCCGTTCGGCGGTGAACGCCGGATCGTCGGTCTATCTGGCCGCGGTGGAGGTGGGGAAGAAAATCAAGAACTTCGCCTCCGGCATGATGGAGGTCGCGCCCGAGGACCTGGAGCTGCGCGACGGCCACGTCGGCGTGCGCGGCGTGCCGGGCATGCAAAAGAGTTTCCGCGAGGTCGCGATCCACGCCATCAGCGCCCCCGGCATGTCGAACCTCGGCGGCCTGGTGCCGGGCCTGGAATACACGGCCTATTTCACGCCCGATCAGTCCACCTACTCGAATGGCACGCACATCGCCGAGGTGGAAGTCGATATCGAGACCGGTGCGGTCGAAATCCGGCGTTACGTGGTGTTCCACGATTGCGGCCGGGTGATCAATCCGCAGGTAGTCGAAGGCCAGGTGGTCGGCGGCGTCGCGCACGGCGTCGGCAACGCGCTGTTCGAGCGCATGGTGTATGACGACAACGGCCAGCCGCAGAGCACGACCTTCGCGGACTATCTGCTGACCACCGCGCCGCACATGCCGCGGGTCGAGGTGCACCACATGGAAACCCCCTCGCCGCTCAACCCGATCGGGGTGAAGGGTGCCGGAGAGGCGGGCACCAACCCGGCCATCGCGGCGATCGTCAACGCGGTGAACGATGCGCTGACGCCGTTCGGCGTGTGGATCACCGAGGCGCCGATCACCCCGCAACGGATCGTGGAGCTGCTGGGAGAGGCGGCGCTGGGGCGGACGCGGTAGGACTCCGCGGCGACCGGATCGCCGCGACGACGGCGACCGACCGATATCCGGCGAGACGGCCGGAACCGGCATTCCCGCAAAAGCGCCCACCCGCGCCGCATCGGTTTCTGCTCTCGCGGGGGTAACAGTTCCGGTCACGGCGTATCCACGCCAAGTGACGCTTGCTGCGCAATTCCCATTTCCCGTGGGAGATTGCGTCGCTTCGCCAACGAAAACAGACTCCCCCTCCCCTTGAGGGAGGGGTTTGGGGGGAGGGGTCGGCCGGAGGCTCGCACCGACGACCGCCCCTCCCTCAAGGGGAGCCACCTGCTTCCCGCGACCTGCGCAGTTTCATCCAGGGCGGGTCGGCCACCACCGGCCGGTGGTCAACGCGCATGACAGCACTCGCCGACGGGATCGGACTGTCAGGATCACCGCGCCGGCGTGGATACCATTCGTGAAGCGCGGTATCGCGGCGGCTGCCCAAACGATGACGGGCGCGATTCCCTACGCCGCGGCGCCGCCCCACCGCGCCGCCGCGGCGTCGTCGGTTTCGCGCGCCTCGACCCAGACGCCGGTTCCGTCGGCGAATTCTTCCCGTTTCCAGAACGGCGCCCTTGTCTTCAGCCAGTCGATCAGGAAATTGGTCGCCGCAAGCGCCTCGCCGCGATGCGCCGCCGCGGCCAGCACCAGCACGATCTGCGCGCCCGGCTCCAGCCGCCCGACCCGGTGCACCACCGTGCAACCCAGCAGCGACCAGCGCTGCGCCGCCTCGCCGGCGATGCGCCGGATCGCAGGCTCGGTCATCGCCGGGTAGTGCTCCAGGGTCATCGCGGCGATCGGCCGTCCGGCGGCGGCATCGCGGACGGTGCCGACGAAGCAGCCGATCCCGCCGATGTCGGTCCGCCCGGCGGTCAGCGCGGCAAGCTCTGCCGACACGTCGAAATCCGCCTCCTGCACGCGCACCGTCGCCATTCCTGCACTCCCTGGGCCCAACCCCGCAGGGTCAAGATAGGCGGCAGCCGGACAAATTTCTCCCCTCCCCTACAGGGAGTGGGGAGCTATTGGCAGGGCCGCCGCCATGCCCCGCCGCCGACCCAACCGGCGCGACGGCGGCAGCACTTCGCACTACCCGACGAACTCCGTCACAAACCGCCGGTTGATCTCGGCGAACGTTTCCGGGTTGAACCCTCCGCCCGCCTCCATCTCGTGCATCGCCCGGAAATAGTCGCCGTTATCGCCGGGGATGGTCCATTCAAGGATCTTGCCCATGGTGCTCGCGACGTTCTTGAACGTGTGCACCGTGCCGCGCGGGACGAAAACCAGCGTTCCGGGCCCGACGGTCGACTCGTTGCCGTTCACGCCGAGGGAATAGGTGCCCTCAAGGACGAAGAAATACTCTTCCCGGTCGCGGTGAAGATGGGGCGGCGGTCCTTCACCGGGTTTGACCTCGGCGACGATCGCCGAAAATGTCCCGCCGGTGTGTTCCCCTCCCAACATCACCTTCATGTCGATGCCGAATGGACGGATCGTCTCCGCCTGTGCCTCCGTCATGATCATCGGCTGCAACGCATGGCCGGCGTTCGGCGAAGCGGCGGTCCTGGATTCCGAATTCATGGCAACGCCTCCTGGGATTTGATTTCTGCCGCACCGACCTTAGCCCGAGGGCAACGCGGGCGGAACGGGCTTTTGGCGCAATGGTCCGGACGTGACCTGCGGAGCCGGGCTTTTGCGCGGCCTGCCGGAACGCCTTGTCGTGTGGCGCCGCTGCCGTCAGCCCGGGCGCTCGGCGCGGCGCCGTCGAGACGCCCACCATGTCCTGGCCGCGCCATTCAAGAGCAGAAGGACGGATTGCCGGGGTGCAGGCCACATTTCGCACGGCCGCGCGACACTTGCCGGCATCAGCCGCCGGTGACCGGCGGGAAGAACGCCACCTCGTCGCCCGGATGCAGCGCGGCCGAGGCCGGCGCGAACTCCTGGTTCACCGCGCACCGCACCGAGCGGCGATTGGCGAACGCCGCCGCATATCCCGGACCGCGCACCGCCAGGTGCTCCACCAGGTCGGCGACCGTCGCCACACCGGGCGGGAGCGAGAAAGCCTCCTCCGCGGTACCCACGCGCTCGCGCAGCCAGGCGAAATACAGGACGGTCAGGGGCCTGCCGGTGTCCGCCATGATCGTCAATGCGGCGTCGGGATGGTCTGGATCGAGCCGTCCGACTTGATGATCGTGCTGGTGCCGTTGCCGTTCGGCACGACGATCGCCGAACCGCCGCCCGGCATGGTCATGGTCTGATAGCCCTGGGTGCCTCCGGTGGTCACCCCCGGACCGCTCGGCGTCTGCACCACCTGGCCCGCAGCCGGCGGCGGCGGGAGGGAGGGTCCATGCGACGGCACCACGGCCTGCTGCTTCGGCAGCGGCGCCAGCCCCGGCTGGTTCGAGCCTGGCGGCGTGGAACTGCCGCGCGACATTTGCGGCGGCAGCCCCGGCGGCGGCTGCCCCGATGCTGGCTCCTGGGACGCCGCGCCGCGGTTCAGCGGCGAGCCGGGGACGGGTTGCTCCGGCCCCATACCCAGGTCGCCCTGCTGTTCCAGCTCCTGCAGCGTCGGCGTCGGCGGCACCGGACCCGGCCAGACATCGCCCGGCTGCGGCGTCAGCGGCGGCACGGTGACCGTGTCGCCCTTCGCCCGAAGCAGGTTCTCGGCGTCGCCCGCCGGCGCGTACGGCTGACTCCCGGTGAAGAAGGGCGGACTCCACCAGGTCCGGTAGCCGCAGCCTGCGAGCATGAGCACCAGGCCCAGGGTGGCGAAACGCCGCATGAAGACCAGTCTCCCCCAGATGAGCCGTGGCCGCGGCCCGATCGATCGTGCAAATCCGGCAAAGGCCGCCTCGGCCAAGCCAACCCCGGGCAACTGTGCCCTCATAGCACGCGCTACTCAAGCGCGAGGAATTGCAGCAGCCACTCCGCCACGGTTGCCGGATCGTTCAGCGGCAGCAGGGTGCGGCCGCAGCTTGCCAGTGGCGCGTCGGCGGCTACCGCCACGACATCCGGCTCGGTGTGCCAGATCGGCGGCTTGCCCAGCACCGGACGATAGACCTCCAGTTTGGCGAAGGGATGCGTCTTGAAGCCCTCGACCAGGACCAGGTCAACCGGCTGCATGCGCGCCAGCAGTTCCGGCAGCCGAGGCTCCGTCCCGCCGATCTCATGCAGCAGCGCCCATCTCGCGCCGGACGCCACCAGGACCTCGCGGGCGCCGGCCTCGCGATGGCGGAAACTGTCCTTGCCGGGGCGGTCCATGTCGAAGCCGTGATGCGCGTGCTTGACGGTGGACACCGTCAATCCGCGCCCGCGCAGCAGCGGCAGCAGGGCGGTCAGCAAGGTGGTCTTGCCGCTGCCGGACCAGCCGACAATGCCCATGACTTTCAAGCGAGGACCTTCAAGCGGGGAGCTTCACGAGGGCAACTGGCGCTTCCGCAGCGGATCGGCCGACACCGTGGCGTGGCGCCAGCCGGCGGTCAGGTAGTCCCAGCCGGTCCACAACGTGAGGCCGGCGGCCACCCACAACATCGCCTCGCCGATCATCGACACCGGCAGGAACCCCAGGTGCAGCAGGTGCGCCGTGGTGTCACCCGCCAGCAGCGTGCCCAGCGCGCCCATCTGGAAGCCGGTCTTCCACTTGGCCAGCGGCGTCACCGGCAGGCCGATGCGGATGCCGGCCAAGTATTCGCGCAGCCCGCTGACCAGGATCTCGCGCAGCATGATGACGATGGCCGGATACAGCGCCGCCTGGGAGAGCCGGTTCTGGCCGACCAGCATCATCAGGGCAGCGCCGACCAACAGCTTGTCGGCGATCGGGTCCAGCATGCGGCCGAGATTGGATTGCTGGCGGCGGCTGCGCGCCAGTTTGCCGTCGTAGTAGTCGGTGATGGCGGCGGCGCTGAACACCACGCAGGCGGCGAGGTCGGCCGCCGGCAGGCGCAACGCCACCAGCACCACCAGCAACGGGATTGCGGCGATACGCGATAGCGTAAGGACGTTGGGCAGGTCGGTGGGCATCGGTGCCCTATCCTACTCTCTCCCGCGGTTCCGTGGGAGAGGGAGAGTGACGGCAATTGCATTACGTGGCGCCGCCGATTCGCGGGCACGTCGCAGCATGGCAAAGCGACAGGCGGCGCGGTGGCTGCCGCGACCGAGGCGGCAAAACGCCCGGCCGGGACGGTCTCGATAGCTTCCGGCAACCAGATGCGCCCTGCCCTGCCCGCTGCCGTCCCGCGCATATGGAACGGTTGAGAAAGCAGGCCCACTGCCGCAAGTTCGGCCCTCTGCGAGACAGGCCGCCGATCAGGGGGAACGGAACCTGCCCCTGCCACGGACTATCAAGACGTTCAACGGCGGCAGGTGCTTCGGCCGACGCATGGAACACTGGTGCGTCGGCGACGGGTTTTCAGGTCGATCGTGCCGGCACGGCAACAGGGCGACAGGCCAGGCCCTCGGCGACTTCGGCCCCGGCTTCCGGATTGGACAAATCCGGGAGAACGACATGAGCGGTACTTCCATGGCTGGCCAGCCATGGAATACCGGCCAGCCATGTGCCTGGACGCAAGCCACCTCGCGCCGCGCCCGGCGTGCACCGCTTTCAAAGCGGTGAATGCGCCATCCGGCGCCCGGCGGCGCACCCAACCCGGATGCCGCGCGGCGCAAGCACCCGATGCGACGTTGAGACTCTACCCTGCCAGTTCGCGCGAACGCACCGTGGCCGCGGCGATCGCCCGGTTCATCGCCGCGGGCCAGGCGTCCGGCGCCATCAGCACCTTCAGCGCGGCCTCGGTGGTGCCCGCCGGGCTGGTGACCGCGCGACGCAGCGCCGCCGCATCCTCGGTGCTGGCGGCCAGCAGCGCGCCGGACCCGGCCACGGTCTGCCGCGCCAGCAGCCGCGCCATATCCGCCGGAATCCCCTGCGCAACCGCCGCCTGCTCCAGCAACTCGGCGAGCAGGAACACGTAGGCCGGGCCGCTGCCGGATACGGCGGTGACGGGGTCGAGCAAAGCCTCGTCGTCCGCCCAGGCCACCACGCCGATCGCCTGCAACAGTTGCTCGCACAGCGTGCGCTGCGGAACGGAGACGCCCTGGCCGGCGCAGGCCACCGTAACGCCCTGGCGCACCGCGGCTGGCGTGTTCGGCATGGCCCGCACGATCGCCGCCTGGGCTCCCAGCAGGGCGCTGATGCCGCCGATGGTGCGGCCGGCCATGATCGACAGGAACACCGCGTTGCCGACGAACCGAGCGTGCGGCGGCAGGGCGTCGGCGGCGCTCTGCGGCTTCACCGCCAGCACCACCGCCGCGGGGGCAAATGCCGCGGGGATCGAGGCGGCGTCCGCCACCACCGTCAGGTCCGGCCCGGCCAGGCGCGCCGCCTCCGGCGCCGGATCGACGGCGACCGACGGAGCCAGACCGCGCTCGCGCCAGCCGGACAGCATGGCGCTGCCCATGCGGCCGCAGCCGACCAGCAGGATCGGCGGGATGTCGCCGGCCGGGCGGTCCGGATGGGTCATGCCTCGCCCGCGCATTCCAGCATCGCTGCGGCCAGCGCGTCGGTCGGGGCCTTGCCGCCCCACAACACGAACTGGAAGGCTGGGAAGAAGCGCTCGCACTCGGTGAGCGCGATATCGACCATGTCCTCCAGGCTCTCCGCCGAGGCGCCCGGCGCGCCGCGCAGCAGCACGGAGTGGCGGAACACCGGCATGCCGTCCTCGCCCTCCAGCCCGAAATGGCCGATCCACAGCTTTTCGTTGGCCAGGGCAAGCAGCTCGTACAGCAGGCCGCGGCGCCCTGCCGGCACCTTCAGGTCGAACGCACAGGTGAAGTGCATGGCGCTGATCTCGCGCGACCAGTTGAAGTAGAGGCCGTAGTCGCACCAGCGGCCGGGCGCCTCGGCGGCCATTTCGGAGTCATTGCGGCGGTCGAACGACCAGTCGTTGGCGGCGACAATCTGCTCCAGGACGTCGAGCGGATTGGCCGCGGCTTCGAGGTAGGTGGACAGCGAGGCCGACATGCGGGGTCTCCCATCTGAAGGAAGGCCAGGCGGGGTCGCCGGGGGCGCCGGTCATGCCGACCGGGAATTGTGTGGAATCGCCCGAGGTTACCCGCGACTCCTAAGCTACCGGCCGAACGCGCCGCGCCGCAAGGGGCACGCGCGGCAGGAGGCGCAACCGGGGCTCGGGGATTGGCGGTTGACAGGGACGGGCAGTCTTTGTTAGAACAAACAGGCAACTTAGGGTGCCCGAGAGTGAATGAGGACCGCCCGTTCGGCTACGAGACCCTGAAACTGCGCGCGGTCTTTGTGCCGAAGGGCAACCCGGGCAGCATCTCCGCGGCCGACATCACCGACTACTTCGGCCATGACGTGGTGAGGCTCCGGTACTCCTGGCACGGTTCCGAGGGCGGCGGGCTCGAACTGGAGCCGGCGCCAGATCGCGCGGACGGCGGTGAGAGTGCCGCCGGCCCAATGCAAGACGCGGATGATCCCGGCTTCGCTCCGTCCGGGCCGCCGACCGCGCGCGCGATGCCGCCGACACCGACGCTGGCGCGGGCGCCGCGGTATGTCGATCCGGTCAGGACGGCGGTCGCGACGTGGCGGCTGACAGCCGCCCCGTCAGCGAGCAAGTTGGTGCCCAGCGCGGACCGGCGGCAACCAGTACCGCCGCCCCAGGTTGCACAGTTCTTCGAGAATCGGGCCATCTATGAGGAGATGGCCAAACGCCTGGACACCGATGCCGAGTTCCTCATGGCGCTGTCATCGTGGGAGAGCGGTTGGGGAGACGCGCATAATCGGGCGCTGCACAACCTGTTCGGGGTAACGAATCACGGAGCCAATAACCTGTCCTTCGCATCCGACCAGGAGGCGGCGGACTACTGGGTGACCCATTACGGATCGTATGTTCGAGGAGCGAGGACAATGGACGAGTTCATCGCTGGCTTGCGGCGTGCACATTATAACCCCCATGCGGGATATTACGATAACGTCAAGAAGCGACTTGAGACAGTCCGCAAGTACCGCAACACTGACAGACCTGAATAGCGATGCGCTCCTGGCTCCTTGCGATCCTTCTGCTCTGCGGCGGTAGCTACGCAGGCGCGGCGCAGGACTATATGAATCCCACGTACGGCTATTCCGTGCAGGTCCCTGATGGCGTGCGCATGTTGCAACCTGCGTCACCGTTACCAAACCACGGAATAACGGTCGAACTGGGAGGCCGCCGGAATATATCGATAGACGGGTCGTACGACGCCGCCTTTTTCGGGTCGGCCATGGCCGCTCTCCGCCAGACGCTCTCGTACGAACACTGGGCCGGGAAGCCGTTTGTTCGGGCGACCAGGCTGGCGGGCCTGCCGGCTGCCCGGGCCGAGCGCGGGCATAATGGCCGCCGCCAGGTACGGATTGCCGCCTATCGCACGCGCGGCGCCGAGATAGCCGTATTCTACGAGATCGACCTCGATACCGACACGACCCACGCGGCGCGGGATGAGGCGGTGTTCAATTCGATCCTGCGCAGCTTCACGCTCCACCCGATGCCGCGCTGACCGCCACACCAGTCACCGCTGCGGTTTCGGCCCCGCCTTCAGCGCCGGCACCCGCGCCTCCAGCACCGCCGCGCGGCCCGCCAAGTCGGTCATTGCGTGCTTCGCAGCGTGTCGAAAGTGCAGGCTCCCGACATTAATGAAGACTATCCATTGCAGCCGGACCCAAAAATCATGGTTCTTCGCTGTTTGGTGTGGGCGATAACGACCGGGTTGGACTATCGGACCTCGGCTGGTCCGGTCCGCCCTGATCGAGGAAAACGCCGTGCTCGCCGCCGTCAAGGATGCTTCGCACCGCTCCGCGGTGGCCTTCGGCCACCCTTGACCGCGGCTCCGCGCGGCGTTGTGAAGTGAGGTGGCGCCTGGAGTTGGACACCAACACCGTCGAACGGGCGATTCGGCCGGTCGCGCTCGGGCGCAAGAACGCGTTGTTCGCTGGTGCCGACGCCGGCGGCAAGCACTGGGCCATCGTTGCCTTGCTGATCCACTCGGCGAAGCTGAACGATGTCGATCCGCTCGCCTGGTTGACCGACGTGCTTGAGCGCATTGTGGCGGGACGGGCCAAGAACCACGAACTCGCCACGCTGCTGCCATGGAACTGGAAGTCGGCCAAGCCTGTCGAGGTGCCCAGCAGCGCGTAGCGGCCCACGCTGTTCTTCCGCCGCAGGCCGCCACAATGCTCCGCGTCGCTTGCGCCACCGCCCCGGCTCAGAGGCAACAAACACCGAACTTGATCCGCTATCCCTCATCCTGCCAATACAGGATCATGCGCCGGGCATGCTGGGCAACGTGGTGCTGGCGCAACACTTACGCTTGGCGCGACGACGGCATCCTCCCGATGCCCGGAAACCACCCTCGCGGTGCGGTCTCCTCAATAAGACTTCGGCAACCCCAGCGCCCGCTCCGCCACATAGCACAGCACCAGCTCCTGGCTGACCGGCGCGATCAACGGCAGAATTGACTCGCGGAAGTACCGCTCGACATGGAACTCCTTCGCATATCCCATCCCGCCATGCGTGCGCACCGCCCGCGACGCCGACTTGAAGAACACTTCCGCGCACAGGTATTTCGCCGCGTTCACCTCCGGCCCGCACTCCGCGCCGCTGTCATACAGCCACGCCGCCTTGAACAACATCAACTCCGCCGCCTGCTGCTCGATCCACAGCTCCGCCAGCGGATGCTGGATCGACTGGTTCATCCCGATCGGCCGGCCGAACACCACGCGGTCCTTGGCATACTGTACCGCCTTGTCCAGCACGTAGCGCGACGCACCCAGAATCCCCGCCGCAACGATCATGCGTTCCGAGTTCAGCCCGTGCAGCAGATATTGAAACCCGCGTCCCTCCTCGCCGATGCGGTCCTCCAGCGGAATTTCCAGCCCGTCGATGAACAGCGCATTGGAATCCACCGCGTTGCGCCCGCATTTCTCGATCTGCCGCACCTCCACCTTGCTGCGGTCGAGGTCGGTGTAGAACAGCGTCATCCCAGCGCTCGCTTTCGGGCTGTCCTCGAAACGCCGGGTGCGCGTCAGCAGCAGGATCTTGTTGGCAACCTGCGCGGTGGAGGTCCACACCTTGCGCCCGTTCACCACGTAGCGGTCGCCGCGGCGCTCGGCGAAGGTGCGGATATGCGTGGTGTCGAGCCCGGCATCCGGCTCGGTCACCCCGAAGCAGGCGCGGTCGGTGCCGGCGATGATCGGCGGCAGGAAGCGGCGTTGCTGTTCCTTGCTGCCGAATTTCACGATCGGCTGACAGCCGAACATGTTCATGTGCAGGGTAGAGCATGCATTGAAGCCGTTGCGGCCGACTTCGGACATGATGATCGCGGCCTCGGTGATGCCGAGGCCGGCGCCGCCGCATTCCTCCGGGAAGATCGCCCCGAACCAGCCGGCCTCGGCGAAGGCGCGGCTGAATTCGTGCGGGAATTCGTGGTGCAAATCCTTGTGGTACCAGTAGTCCTCGCCGAACTCCGCACAGATGCGGGCGATGCTGTCGCGAATCTGCCGCTGTTCGTCGGTGAGCATGAAATCCATCGCCGCCTCCGTCCCTGGGCGGGGCGATTGTGCGCAGCGGAAGATCGGGTGGCAATGACGGATGGGATCGGGGAGCAGGGCAATCGCTTGAACAGCGGCGGCCGCGGGCGGCCTGTCCGAGCGCATGGATTGCGGGAGATACATGGGCCGGTGGCTACGCTCTTAAGCCGCGCGCACGGAGCTACCTGATCGTTGCCAGAACCTCCCGTGCAACGGTCTCCGCCGTCATGCGCACATGCGCCTCCGCCGCCGCCACCGCGCCATCGGCGTCGCGCGCCAGCACCGCATCGGTGATCGCCCGATGCTCCGCCGCCGCGTCGCGCGGCACCGAGGCATCCGCAAACGCCAGATACCGGTAGCGCGCGTTGCGATCCAGCAACATCGCGTAGAAATCCACCAGCCAGCGCGAGCCGCACGCCGCGATCAGCGTCAGGTGATAGGCGCGATGCCGCGCCTCCCACTCGGGATTGAACGAGCTGTACCCCTCCGCCCCTTCCCGCTCCACGCGCGACAGCCGATGCGCCGCCAGCACCACCTGCTCCTCCCATGCCGCGTCGCCGTTGCGGATCGCCTCGCGCAGCGCCAGGCCGCCGATCCAGCACAGCGTCTTGGACAGCTCCTCCAGATCTTCCAGACTGACCGGAGCAACCCGAAACCCACGCTGGTCAACGCGGAGGACCAACTCCTCGGCGGACAATCGGTTCAGCGCCTCGCGCAATGGCGTTGCGCCGATGCCGTAACGGGCGCACAGCGCATCGATCGGCAGTTTCTCCCCGGGCCGGAACACGCCCCGCAGGATGTCGTTGCGCAGCCGCGCGTGGACCACGCTGGCCAGCGTGGCGTGGCCCTCGGCCTCCGCCGCGTCGCCGTGTGCCGCCGAATTGCCCACCGTCGCCGCCCTCCCGACGGAAAATATATATGATCCCTCTTGCCGAGGGTAAAAAATGTATGGTTTCCTGGCGGCTCGGGAGGTGGCCATGGCAGACGAACCGGCTTCCGCGGACCGACTCAAGGTCCGCGACATTGCACTGGAAGTGCTGCGCCGCGGTGCGGGACCGCCGATCCTGGCCTTGCACGGCATGCAGCCGATCGCCCCGGCCGCACGCTTCCTGGACCTGCTGGGCCGCCACGCCGAGATCATCGCCCCGTCGCATCCCGGCTTCGGCGCTTCGCCGCGCCCGGCCGATTTCGACACGGTGTACGACCTCGTGCACCTCTATCTCGACCTGCTGGAATCGCTGCCGCAACAGAAGCTCACCCTGCTCGGCTTTTCGTTCGGCGGCTGGATCGCCGCCGAGATCGCCGCCGCCTGCTGCCATCGCATCGACAAGCTGATCCTGGTCGATCCGTTCGGCATCAAGCTCGGCGATCGCGAGACGCAAGATATAACCGACGTGTTCAACACGCATCCCGACACGGTGCGCGAACGCGAATGGCACGACCCGGGGCGTTTCGCTCCGGATTTCAACGCCTGGGAGGATGCCGCGCTGGTGCGCTACGCGCGCGGGCGCGACGCGCTGTGCCTGTACGGGTGGCGGGACTACATGTACAACCCGCAACTCAAGCGCTGGCTCGCGCGCATCGCGGTGCCGACGCTGGTGCTGTGGGGCGCGTCGGATCGCATCGTGGCACCGGACTACGGGCGGGCCTATGCCGGGTTGATCCCCGGCGCGCGCTTCGCGCTGATCGATGCCGCCGGGCACCATCCCGAGATCGAACAGCCGGAAGCGTTCGCCGACCGCGTCGCCGGCTTTATCGGCTGAGCCAGGAGGGAGAGATTTCATGGATGTCTGGTGGCAATGCGAAATCCCCTATCCCGACGTGCCGCACGATGTGCTGGCGGCGGCGGATTCCGTGCGCGGCAGCCTGCCGAACAAATGGTGCGATCCAAAGGTCGCCGCCAATCTGTACGAGGAAGTGCTCGACGAATTCCTGCTGTGCGACGACGAAGGCATGAACGTGCTGGCGATCGAGCACCACGCCGGCATCAACTCGCTGATGGCGGCCAATCCGATGTTCGTCGGCATCCTGGCGCGGCAGACGCGCAAGGTGCGTATTCTGAGCCTCGGCACGCTGGTGTCGCTGCGCGAGGACCCGGTGCGCGTCGCCGAGGAATACGCCACCGCTGATGTCATGTCGCGCGGCCGGCTGGAGATCGGCTTTGTGAAGTCGGGCGGCACCGAGATGGCGTCCAACCACACCAATCCGGTGGGCAACCTGGAACGCTACTGGGAAGCCATCGACCTGATCCGCAAGACGCTGAGCCACCACGAGGGGCCGTTCTCCTGGGAGGGCAAGTACTTCACCCATCGCCACGTCAACATCTGGCCGCGCCCGTGGCAGCAGCCGCATCCGCGGCTGTGGTCGGCCACCGGCGATCCATACACCGCCGCGGAAGTCGGCCGGCGCGGCATGGTGCACGTGCTGGTGCTGCGCGGGCCGGACGGCACGAAGCGCGCCTACCAGGCGCACCGCCGCGCCCGCGCCGAGGCCGGGTTGCCGAAGGTCACCACCGATAACTTCGCCTACGCCGCGATGGTCTATGTCGGCGAGACCGAGGAGGAAGGCCGCGCCGGCGGCAGCAAGCTGCTGTGGTTCCTCAACACCAGCCTGAAATCGTCGCCGCAGCTGTCGAAATTCCTGCCGGGCATGACGCCGCCGGAATTCGCGCCGCAGGTCTATCGCACCGCGCCGCGTCCGGCCGCCGCCGCGCCCGACATGGTGAACGCGGAGAAAGGCGTGGCACCGGCCAGCCAGAACGCCGCGAAACTGATGTCGCTCACCACCGAGGAGGCAATGCAGCAGGGCATCCTGTTCTGCGGCACGCCCGACAGCACATACCGGCAGATCATGGAATTCTACGACAAGGTCGGCGGGTTCGGCCATCTCGCGATGATCGGCCGCTCCGGCTTCATGACGCACGAGGAGTCGGTGAAGGGCATCAAGCTGTTCGCTCGCGACGTGGCGCCCCGCCTGCGCGAGGTGAAGCCGATCGTTCCGGAATAGCCCGACGCAAAACGACGCACTTGTTGCGAAGCCTGTCGGTAAGGACCCAGGCCGGCGGCGCCCATGATCCGGCCAGCCAATGGCGTCCCGGTCAGCGGATTGAACGTCTTGCGGCAGTTGGCGCGGCGGCACCGAGGCTTGCCCCGGCGCGATGCACGGCATTGCCGCCGCAATGCGGACAGCCAAAGCTCGCTGTCCGATCGCGCCCGATCCGTGACAGCAGGGCGTTCGCCAGGTCTGGCATCGACCGTCTTTACGGCCACGACGGCGGGCACGGCCGCAGCCTCGGTGCTCCGCGCCTCGACCTTCCGCTCGCGGGAGCGGTTTCCACGCGCTATAATCCAGGCCCGGGTGAACGAAGGGGAACGACCATGCTGACCAGGCGCTGGGACAAGTCCAGACTGCCGTCCCGTCACGTGACGGTAGGACCGGATCGCGCGCCGCATCGCAGCTACTACTACGCGATGGGCCTCACCGAAGAAGAGATCGACCAGCCCTTCGTCGGCGTCGCCACCTGCTGGAACGAGGCCGCGCCCTGCAACATCGCGCTCAGCCGGCAGGCGCAGTCGGTGAAGAAGGGCGTCGCGGAGGCCGGCGGCACACCGCGCGAGTTCACCACCATCACCGTCACCGACGGCATCGCCATGGGCCACCAGGGCATGAAATCCTCGCTGGTGTCGCGCGACCTGATCGCCGACAGCGTGGAACTCACCGTGCGCGGCCATTGCTACGACGCGCTGGTGGGGCTGGCCGGCTGCGACAAGTCGCTGCCCGGCATGATGATGGCCATGCTGCGGCTGAACATTCCCTCCGTCTTCATGTATGGCGGCTCGATCCTGCCCGGGAAGTTCCATGGCCGGGACGTAACGGTGGTGGATGTGTTCGAGGCGGTCGGCCAGCACTCCGCCGGCCGCATGTCGGCGGAGGAGCTGCACGAGCTGGAATGCGTCGCGTGCCCCTCGGCCGGCGCCTGCGGCGGCCAGTTCACCGCCAACACCATGGCGACCGTCAGCGAGGCGATCGGCCTCGCGCTGCCCGGCTCCGCCGGCTCCCCGGCGCCATATGAGGAACGCGACCGCTTCGCCGTGGAATCCGGCCACGCCGTGATGGCCCTGCTCGAGACCGGACTGCGCCCGCGCGACATCGTCACCCGCCGCGCGCTGGAGAACGCGGCGATGGTGGCCGGAGCCACCGGCGGCTCGACCAATGCCGCCCTGCACCTGCCGGCGATGGCGCACGAGGCGGGCATCCGCTTCACCATGGACGACGTGGTGGACATCATGCGGCGCACGCCGTACCTCGCCGACCTGAAGCCCGCCGGCAAATACGTCGCCCTTGACGTCCACCGCATCGGCGGCATCCCGGTGATCCTGAAGGCGCTGCTGGATGGCGGGCTGCTGCACGGCGACTGCGTCACCGTCAACGGCAAGACCCTGGCAGAGAACCTGAAAGACGTAACGTTCCCCACCGACCAGGACGTCATCTATCCGGTCGCGAAACCGATCTCCCGCACCGGCGGCCTGACCGGGCTGCGCGGCAACCTCGCGCCCGACGGTGCCATCGTGAAGATCGCCGGCATGACCAACCTGCGCTTCGAGGGTACCGCGCTGTGCTTCGATTGCGAGGAGGATGCCTTCGCCGCGGTGCAGGCGCGCGCCTACAAGGCAGGCGACGTCATCGTCGTCCGCTACGAGGGGCCGAAGGGCGGCCCAGGCATGCGCGAGATGCTGTCCACCACCAGCGCGATCTACGGCCAGGGGATGGGCGATCAGGTGGCGCTGATCACCGACGGGCGGTTCAGCGGGGCGACGCATGGCTTCTGCATCGGCCATGTCGGGCCGGAAGCCGCGGTGGGCGGCCCGATCGCCCTGCTGAAGAACGGCGACAAGATCGTCATCGACGCGGAACAGGGCACCATCGACATGCTGGTGCCGGAGGCGGAACAAGCCGCGCGCCGCGCCGCCTGGCAGCCGCGCCGCACCGACTACAATGCCGGCGCGATCTGGAAATACGCGCAACTGGTCGGCCCGGCGCATCTCGGCGCGGTAACCCACCCGGGCACCGAGGCCGAGACCCACTGCTATGCGGATATTTGAACGTGGCCCGGCCGCGGCGCGTTTGGTATGATCCTTCCGGCAATGGTGCCGGCACGGTGGCCCGGATTGCGGCACAGCGAACCTAGGGAGGAAAACGATGAGGCGCCTGGCAGCCATCTCCGTCGTCGTTCTGGCAATCGGCATGGGCAGTGCGGTGGCGCAGCCGCCGCCGCCCGCCGCGCCGCCGCCGTTGCGCTACGAAACGGTGCCGCCGCCGCCGGGAGCGCGCTTCATCTGGGAGCCGGGCCACTGGCACTGGAATGGCGTCCGCTACGTCTGGTTCCGCGGACGCTACGTGGCGCGCGGGCCGCACTACGGGCGCTACATTCCGGGCCACTGGCGCTGGGCCCCCCGTCTCGGCCGCTACGAGTGGGTCCACGCGCACTGGCAGTAGGCGGCGTCAGCGGCGCGGGGGCGGCGGAATAATGCTGCCGCCACCCCCGCACTACCCGCACTGCCTCGCCTCAACGTGGCAGGTCGTCGTCGCGCGTCTCTCGCCCGAGCGCCATCGCCACGATCGACAGCACCGCGAACCCGGTCATGAACGCGGTCGCCCTGGCGAAGTCGCCGCCGAACGCCCCGGCGATCAATCCCGCGACCAGCGGGCCGAAGCTGGTGATCACCCGCCCAGACCCGTTACAGAACGACACCGCCGACGCGCGCACATGCGTCGGGAACAGCTCCGGCAGGTACACCGCATGGCCGGAGAACACGCCGAACACGAAAAATCCGAAGACCGGCAGCACGTAAGGATACAGGTGCCAGTCGTGCAGCCCGAGATACAGGTATAACCCGGCCACCAGCGTGCCGACGTTGTAGAACACCACCGTCGGCCGCCGCCCGGCCACGTCGGCGATGAAGCCGAACGCGGCATAGCCGAAGATGCCGCCAAGCCCCCACAGCATCATGCCGTAACCGACCAGCGGCGCCGCGGCCGCGCCGTGGATGCCTTCCTTCCCCAGCATCTGGCTCTGGATGGTCGGCAGCCAGATGTTGCTGGTCCAGATCGCCAACAGGGTGCCGACGCAGAACAGCACGCCGACGAAGGTGCTGTAGCGGTTCTCCCGGTTGAACAACTGCGCCGGCACGAAACTGAGGAACGCCTTGTCGTGGTCGCTCAGGTGGCGCGTCGTCCGGAGCGCCTGGCGGCGGGCACGCACCGCTTCGAACCGGTCCGGCTCGCCCATCCCACGACGGATCAGCAGCAGAACCAGCGCCGGCAGCACGCCGGTGAACAGCACGTAGCGCCAGCCATAGGGCCCGACCAGGGCGTAGATCTGCCCGCCGATCAGCGTGCCCAGGCCGCCGCCGGTCATCATCACCCCCAGCACCTTGGCGCGCTGCTTGGTGTCGCCGAACGCCTCGGCCACCAGTGGAATGCCGATGACGATCTCGGCGCCGGTGCCGACCCCGGTCAGGAAACGCAGGACGCCGAACATCAGGATGCTGTGCGCGAAACCTTGCAGGGCGGTGAACACCGCGACGATGGCGATGCTGAGCGCCAGCGTGCGCATCCGGCCAATATAGTCGGCAACGATGCCGAAGAAAAAACCGCCGATCGCCCAGCCGAGCAGACTGACCATGGCCAGCAGGCCGCCGACGCGGCCGATATCGGCCATGGTCGGGTTGCCGCCCAGCAATTCGGTCAGGGCCGGACGCAGCACCAGGGAGAACAGGCCGAAATCGGTGCCGTCGAGGGTCCAGCCCAGCCAGACCACCAGGAACACCATCCACTGGTAGCGAGTGAAGTCGCGCACGAATCCAAGTGGCCCCGAAGCGGCCTGGGTTGTCTGCCCCATCTCATCCTCCTTGCGGCAGACCTTTACAGGCTGCTCATTGTTCCCACACCGCAAAGCTCCGCCCTCGCGACGCGGCAGCACCTGGTCCGGCCGCGCGAGGCTTGCGGGTATGGGGATCACGCCCAGTCTAGACATGAGCCGGCGCCGGAGCAACCGTGTGAAGGAAGCCTGTGGCTAGCTCGTGATCTGTCCGGGTTTTGTAGCTCGTGAAGTGTCCGGTCCTTTGGCCCCCAACGAATGGGGGTTTGCATGGACCGGGCACGGATTCACGAAGGGATACGCCGGATGCGTTTC
>Ga0307372_10005727_pt1 | contig 18495 bp, 20 predicted proteins | sample OX1MG_FD_202533 | JGI IMG/M metagenome (GOLD analysis project Ga0307372, IMG submission 202533) | Soil microbial communities from Risofladan, Vaasa, Finland - OX-1 | ecosystem: Environmental > Terrestrial > Soil > Coastal area > Acid sulfate soil | place: Finland: Risofladan, Vaasa | collected...
GATCCGCGAGAGCTCCGGTTAGATGGCAACATCCCGCTGTAAACTTGGAGGGCGTGACCGGATTGGACCGGGGGCGACGGCGGTGACTCACCGATGATCGGCACTGTCTGACCGTCGGAGTCGAAGTAGACGCCAGTCCATGCAGCGACGTCAGGATCGCGGGAGAGAAGTAGGCTCGCTTCGTGACCAGGTATGTACCCGCCCCTCTCGGCGGATTCGAGTTCATAGTTCCAGTCCATCCATAGAGTGCAGGATGCGACACTAAGGTGTTCAAGCTGGTACCAAAGGTGACCGTGGCGATTACCACCAACACCGCGAGTGCAGCCCCCAGCATGGCTGAGCGAACCGGAACCGAATTCCAGGTATCGCCGGGCTCGAGGGCGAAGCGAACCCCCATGACCGCTGATTCAGGGAGCCCTGTCGTGGCTACCGTCGCTGCCACTACCGAGGGCCGGTCATGCGAGCGTGGTCGAATCGGCTCAGATAGGTGGCGGGCAGTGCGGTAGGCGCTGATTGCAGCGAATGCGCTCAGCGATACCACGAGTACCACCATCCCGAGGCTGAGCACCGTCCCGTCGAACGCCACACCCGATGAGGGCTCGACCGGACGTACCGGGCCAAGGGGCCCGAGCGGCGAGAGTGCCACTGCGACAGCACAAGCGAGTAATGATCCGACGACGATGGCGTCGACCACGCCGATCAGTCCTTCGGCGATCAGCGCCGAGTGGCTTGCCCCGAGCGCCCGCAATGTGCCGAGGTCGTCAGAGAGATAGCGTCGTTGGCGCCCGATGATCTGGCTGGCAATCAAGAGTACGGCCAGGCCGCAAATGCCCCCAAAAACACCGAGAGCAATGGCCTCGGGCTTGATGGCTCGTTGGGCTTCTGTTTCGATAACCGATGGGTCAACGAAATAGAAGCCGGTACCTGTCGGAAGAGCTCTGTCGATCTCCGTCTCGACGGTGCTGACGTCTGCGTCGCCGCGTTGGAGTTGCAACCCGAATTCCGATAGTCCGGTACTGCAACATTGAACCAGGTGTTTGGTGAGGGCCGGGGTCACGAGCACCAAGGCCGAGATCGATTTCTGCGCATCATCCTGAACTACGTCACTGTTGGACACCACGACGCCCACGATCCGAAGATCGACCCTCTTGGTCGGTTGAACGTTTGCTGTTCCGAACCCTGGCAGGCTGGTCTGTTCGTTGGTGTAGAAGCCGACAGTGACGGTCTGCCCTACATGCAGCCCGAGGAGTTGAGCGGCCTCTGACGTGACCACGGTCTCGTTGGGCCGATTGGGATCAGCCATCTGTCCTTCACTGGCGGTGACCCGATCCTCGTTGAAGACAGCCCTTCACTACCGACAGTGAATGCCTCGTTAGCCAATGCAACGACCTTGGGCGCTCCGTTTGGTCCCAGCGGGAGTGCGTTGAGTGCGTCAACACCTTCGACTCGTCGTACTTCAGGAAGGTGGACAGGCCGACTCTCCGCCCCTGTTCCGGTGAAGACACTCAGATTCGAAGGGTTGGTGCTGGCGTGATACGTAGGGAACGACGATTGGGTCCGCCGGGCGGCACCGACTACGCCCGTGGCCATCGCGCCCAGAATCCCCACTACCAGCACGACGGTCAGGTAACCGCCCCACCGGCCGCCAAATGTGACTCGGAAGCGGTACCAGGCAACGTGAAGCACGCCGCTCACGTTCAAGTACCCCCTAACGTGTGCCGATTGGCGTCTGATCCTTGAAGTCTGGTGTCGCCTACCAATCGCTGTCGAGGTGGGTGGCGCCCTCGCTCGCTTCGTGCTAGCACCTCTTGGGCTTTCGTAAGGATGAGGTGCGAAGCGTAACGACCAGGTGTACGTTCGGCCCATGGTGAATGCCCCCGATTCAGCGTGGGAACGATGCAAGCTTTGGCTGGCCCGCTGATTTCTCCCAGGCGGTGAGTAGATGCCCTTCACGAAGAGACGCTCGAGCTTATGGTCCCGACGGCTGACACGTTTGACGTCGGTGTCCGATGGACCCGGTTGAGTGACGGAGGGTATTCCCTGTCTGCTTCGAAGCCATTCTCCGACGCTTCAGCCGAAATTGTGCTGGGCGTGAACATCAATGATGTCCTCACGTCAGGAAGGGCACGATCAAATGAGAGACACAGCCCTCAGCTTCATATAGAAGGGGAACGTTTGTGCAACATGTCGCCGGGCTTGGGCATGTGGGTCCTGGGCCAGGTATCCGCCGCTAGCGCCGTCAGTTTCCGTAGCCTGTTGGAGTGCCCGAACGTGCACCGGATGCAGCTGAGGCCGTGGAGAGGTGGCCCGCGGTGGCGGCGGAAACGACCCGATGCTCGGAAGGCAAGTCGAAGTGAGGGTCTGGGTCTATTACAACCCGACGGCGAGCGAAGCCATCATTTACGACAACGAGCCCCCAGCGCATTTCGGTCGTCGGCAATATGACATCGGCCCCATCGAGCTGGACGAAGAACTGATCGGGAAATATGGGATGGCGAAAGTGGCTTGGCGCGAAGCCCATAACCAATTCGTGGAGGCTGTCAAGACAGCTCAGGCCAACGAACTAATCGATTGGTGATGGTCCTGCAACCGCCGACGATCGACCCCGGCGGCATTTCTGACATCTACGGGGATGCGGGTGGTCCGTCGGAACGTGCTGCGACGTACCGACAAGGTCACGAGTGGGTTTCCTTCGGCGGTTGTTGAAGTAAGCGACCGGGGCGAACGATACGTGGAGAATGGGTGGGGCTGGGAATAGGGGATTTCGGCCCTAGTCCCCGAGGGGATACGCCCGGCAGGATGATGGGGGGAAGGGCTGCGTCGGCGGTCCTCGAAGGGGAAGATCATGAGCCACACCAAGGCTCCAAATCACAGCGTGAATGGGTCGTCCCGTAGCGTCACCCTTTATCGCATCCGCCATCCACTGCGCTGCCGTTGGTTCCCACGCCGGGCCAAGCATACGCGTCGGGCCGTCAGGCGGGTGCGGAATCTGACGCCGTGATTCGGTTGGCGTCCCAAAAGATCCGCCGTAAGTCCCTCACGTCGCAGCTGTAGCGCCTCGCCCGGGACTCCGCCAACGTCGGGGCCGCTCGAGGCTGGGCCTGCCAGCTGTGGCAAGCGGGTCGTGAGGCGGAATGTGCTGCGCCGTACGAACCGGGTCACGGGCGGGTTTCCGCGGCGGTTGCCTTAGTAGCACCTTCAACTTCGGCGCTTGCGCCTTGTACGCCGCTCGCCGGGGCTGTGTTCTCTTAGTGGAGGTGGCGGGAATCGAATCGACTCAGACGATTTTGTAGATCACGTGGTCAGCGACCATTTATCCCCGCTGAACTGGGAGAATATCGCTCCGTAGTCCTCGTTGAATGCCGCTCGTGACCGCAGTTTCGCGTCATTAACGGGGGTCGCATGTCCTTTTCGTGTCGTGCTGGAGCTGAATGACGCCGCAAGGCCGGGAGCCCGTCTTCACGACGAACCCGAGGTGTGCGCTCGCATGCAGCGGTCAGATCTAGGCAATCTGGCGGTGGGCGTCGCCCGTCGGAAAACGAACATATGTTCGACTAGTCTTCAAGGGTGATGCCGCGAGCGAGCGGGGCCCCGATCCTTCACGCCGACCTGGACGCCTTCTACGCGTCCGTCGAGCAACTCTTGGACCCGTCCTTGCGGGAACGGCCCATCGCTGTGGGTGGCAGTGTGGTGCTGGCGGCATCCTACGAGGCCAGGGCCTACGGCGTCCGCGCCGGTATGCCCGGCTGGCGGGCGCGCCAGCTATGCGGCGACCTCCTCTTCGTCGGCGGTCACTTCCGCCGCTACCAACAATTTGGCAACGCGGTGGTGTCGGTATTCCACGACTTCACCCCTCGAGTCGAGCGGGTGTCGATAGACGAGGCGTTTCTCGACGTATCAGGCGCCGTCCACCTTTTTGGAGCGCCGACTGAAATCGCGGCTGCGATCCGCCGAAGGGTGCGGATGGAGATCGGTCTGCCATTGTCGGTTGGCGTGGCCCGCACCAAACACCTGGCCAAGGTGGCGTCACAGGTGGCCAAGCCCGACGGGCTGGTGGCGGTGGACCCAGCCGATGAGCGCGCATTCCTCGACCCCCTTCCCATCGGGCTGATATGGGGCGTCGGGCCCACTACGGAACGACGCCTCCACGAGGCCGGGATCCGTACCATCGGCCAGCTCGCCGACACGGGAAGTCCGATCCTGGGGAGGCTGCTCGGCCAGACGACCGGTGCCAAGCTGGTGGCGCTTTCCGCCAACATCGACGCGCGCACGGTGCAGACGCCCGCCCGGTCCAAATCCATGGGCGCCCAGGCCGCGCTCGGACGCCGCCAGGCCACTCCAGAGCTGATCCGGGAGACGCTCGGCTACCTGGCTGACAGAGTGGCCGGTCGCCTCCGCAGGGCAAAACTGGCCGGGCGGACGGTGACCGTAAGGGTCCGTTTCGTCCATCTGCGTTCAGTGACCCGGTCGATCACCCTGCCCGTTGCCACGTCGACGACCTTGACTCTGACCGAGGTGGCCGAGCAACTAGCCCGGTCAGCCATCGCCGACAACCAAGGGGAGCGAGAGATCACCCTTCTGGCCGTGTCGATCTTCAATTTGTGCCCGGAACATTCATTTCAGCTCGAACTGCCTCTCGATATGCCCGGCCGGCGGCTGTCAAAGGGCAACCGACCATTGTCCGAGGTCGAATCCTGCAGATGGGGAGTAGACCGGTCCATCGACGCTATCCGAGAGAAATTCGGGCGGACCGCCGTTGGCTACGCCACTGCCGTATTTTCTGGTGCGGACCAGGTTCCCGAGGAGTTTCGCGAACTAGCAGAGCGGGAGCCTGGCGGTAGTCAAGAATGGGACTGAGATTCATGGCAAGTACCGCTGTGATCCGGCAGTCCGATACATTCATCGATCGATATGCGATCGCGTATCGTCGCCCCTCCTATCGCACATTTCAGGTGGATCGACGACGGGGAACCACCTGAAGCGCCAAGTGAATGACTCCGTAGTCGAGCCCTCGCTGACCCGTGTCCGGCAAGATAGGGATCATGGATCTCGACTCTATTGCCGGGAAGCTGTACGGGGTGTCGCCCGAGGCCTTTACCTCCTCACGATCCGCCGAAGTGCGCGCTGCAAGAAGTGCAGGAAATCGTCAGCTGGCTGACGCCGTCGCACAGTTGCGCCGTCCGACAGTTGGAGCCTGGCTTGCGAATCAGCTGGCGAGGGAGTGCAAGGACGAACTTGAAGCCCTGTTTGACCTTGGGACTTCTATGCGCCAGGCGCAAGGGGCCGGAGATTGGCCCGAACTGCGCCTCCTGACGCGTCAACGCCGTCAAATGGTTGCCGCCTTCGTCTCGGAAGCTAGGAGATTGGCCCGCACGCGGAACCACCCACTCAGCGAGAACAGCACAAGCGAACTCGAAAATACGCTCGAGGCCGCAGTCGCTAGTGCCGACGCTGCGAATGCTCTCCGTTCAGGACGCATGAACGTCGGCCTGACTTATTCCGGTTTCGGGCCGCTGGACTCGGGTGCACCCCTCATCAGCGAGTCGTCGAAGAGAACAGACCGGCGACAGAGCTCCGCACCAGGTCCGGCCGAAAAGCCGAATGCACGTAAACAGGCTTCACCCGCGAGTATGGGGCGGCCGCGACCAGTGGGATCGAAAACCGCTCGCCTACAACCTGAAGATGACTGGTCAAAGCTCAAACTCGACTTAGATGAGGCTGAGCGAAAGGTGAAGGGCGCCGAAGATGTGGTCAAAGGGATGCAGCAAGAGGTGAATGACGTCCAAGCGCAATGCGACGCGCTTAGGAGTGAAATCGTTGATGCCGAACGTCACCTACGAGAGACCAAGAGAAGCCTAGAGGAGGCCGAGCACCGCCTGCTCGAAACGACGCAAGCGGATAAAGCCGCAAAGAAGGAAGTAGTTCGTGCCAAGAGTCAGCGAAACAAGGCTGAGGCGTCGCTTCATCAGGCAATGTCGAGTGAGAGCTAAGGGCTGACGCCGGAATTGACTGAACCTTCACCGAGAATTCGCGTCAATTCTCCAAGACCCGCAGCGTTACTGCCGGGTCGCTGTGTCCAGTCGTTGAGCCAAGGGCAACGAGAACGCCACGACCGGCAACGTGGACGTGAACTGCCAGGAAAGGTAGCGAGCCGAAATCACCTTCACCCGCCCCCGTTGAGCGGACTTGAGCGCGGCTGATCAGCACTATGGGGCAGCGAATTCATGGCGGCGGGCTATCAGGTATGCGGGAATTCCGATTCGGTCACGCGAGGAGTAGCGTTCGCGCACCTTGGAGCGACGGGGATGGCCAAGCACCTTTTGCGAGTAACTCTGTCACTTGCACTCGTCACCGTGACCTCACTACTCATCGTGCGGGTCGGGGTCACAGGCTCATGGGCCACGACACCTGCTCCGTGTATGGCCAGTCATCTTGCGGCCAGAGCCAGCTGGGAAGGTTCAACCAACGCTCAAATGGGGGGCATTGCGTTGAAGAACACCGGGACTCGTACCTGCTCTCTCCGCGGCTACGTCACCGTCGTGCTCTCCACCCGAGTGGAAAGTCCCTCCCCGTAAAGATTCAGCGCGTCAGCTCTCGTTTGACCCCCGGTGTCGTGCGATCGCCCAAAGCCGTTGTGCTCCCTCCCAGTGGCAGGCGGTCGGCGAACATCTACCTCCAATGGTGGAACTGGTGTGGAGCGAACCCGGGCCTATTGACGATCAGGGTCGTGCTGCCGAGCGGTCGCCACGTCGTGGCGAAGCTGAAGTACATCGGAACAGCCACTGTGCCCGGATGCCTTGACAAGTCGATGAGTTCCTCGTTAGACATCACCCCGATTCAGAACTTCGTCCCGTAGCGCGTCTGCGCGGCCACCGGCACATTCTCATTTTCAGGCCGAAAGGAACCAGCAGAAGTGGTCTGCGCGGGACCCGAGAGGGATCCCCATACCACCGGGAGCGCAGGACGGGAAAGGATCCGATCCCAGCCTTCGGACTACTGGTTCGCTACGGTCGGGATGGGCCGGATCGCTCTTTGAGCATCCGCCTGCGGTCCTCGGTGCCGAGACGAGCGGGTTCCGTCGAGCTTATGAAGTCGATGAGAGCACTTATGAATTGTTCCGGCGCCTCGATCTGGGGAAAGTGGCCCGCACCCTCGATGATGACCAGCCGGCTCCCGGGAATGGCCTGGTGCGCGGCGTGCGCGTGGCTCACTGGGATGATGTCGTCCCGGTCCCCCCAGATGATCAAGGTCGGCATCGGGGAAGCCAAGTAGAGCCGATCCATCGCACTCACCGTCTGACCGCCGGGGTCGATGACGGCTCTGATGGTGCGGGCGAACGCCTGACGGTTCTCCGACTCGGCGAGCGAAGCGTAGGCGCTCCACATCTCGGTGATCCGGCTCAGGCGAATACCGCGGTCGGTGATCGAGCGGAACAAGCTGTCTCCCCAGTCGCGGACGAACCTCGGGAAGATGACGGGCATCAAGTACTCGCTCCCCGGTAGCGTCATGAATCGGAGCATCCAGTTCACTTCTCGCCCGAGACCACCACTATCGACGAGCACGAGGCGGTCGCACAGCTCAGGATACTGGTAGGCGAGTTGCATGGCTACCCCGCCGCCGAACGACTGGCCGACCACGGATGCGTGGTCGATATCGAGGACTTCGAGAAGATCACGGAGCCCACTGGCAAACGCGCCCAGCGAGTAGTCCCCGACAGGCTTTTCGGACAGACCGTGACCCATGAGGTCCGGTGCGATCATGGTGAAACGATCTGTCAGTCGGGGGATCACGTCCCGCCAGGTTCGAGAACTCCCGGCGATCCCGTGGAGAAGCAGCAGCGCGGGTCCGCTACCCTCCATTCGGTACGCCATGTCGTGACCGTGGATCGAGACATGCTGGATTTGGCCTTCCATGGGTACATCATCCCTCAACGGTGTGAGCAGAGTTGCCGGAGCAGAGCCATCTCACACAGATCTCGAAAGTGCCCCCGTACGTTCAACGAACACGGGCGTTCCGGCGTCGCCCAGTTCGCCGGTCCGGGGCGCGACCAGTCGGCACTTATGGGTGTGTGGATAACTGCCGGGAAGCAAATTGCGGATCGTCGTAAGTCCCGCGATTGCTGAACGACGGATATCGATCACGTTCGAGTCATGGCCGCCCTCATCTGGCCCGGCTCGCAACTATCTCAAAGATTTGGCTGTGCGTCAGGGATCGGGCGCGCAGTCACACTGTCATTCATTGGGACTGAGCGGGTGTGGCAGCTGTTCGGACATGCGCTGCCAGAGGCGGCGCAGCGTTCGGCGTTCGGCGGGCGTCGTGGTGGCGAACAGTGTCTGTCGCAGAACGTCGTTATGGGTGTGCCTGGCGGATTGCAGCGCGCGATCACCTTCATCGGTCAGCACGGTGAACCATCTGCGCCGGTCCGTGGGGTCGACCTCTCGACGAACCAAGCGGTTCCGTTCAAGACGAGTCACGAGATGCGTCGTACCAGCTGGGCTGAGCAGCACACGATCACCGAGATCTGACATGCCAAGTCGCTGATCCGGAGCGTTGAACAGCGTGATCAGCACGTCGAACTCCGTGACCGAAAGGCCATGGACGCTGCGGAGCTCGACATCGAGGTTCTGCAGCACCAAACGGTGCAGCATCATCAGCGCCCCCCATGACTCCCACTCCTCGGGATGGAGGAACTCGTGCTCGGCTCTTGACTTCGACATGCCTGCGAGTATAGTTCCTTTCAGAAGAAAATACTATCCAGAGAGGAACCACCATGGCATTTGCAGTCGTCCACCATTTCCCCGGCGGCACCAAGGCGAACTACGAGGCGTCAATCGGGGCAGTTCACCCGGCGAACGGCCTCCCCGAAGGACAGATCTTTCACGCGGCAGGCGCGTCGCCGGATGGGTGGACCATCGTGGCCGTACATGAGTCGAAGCAAAGCTGGGAGCAGTTTCGCGACGGCATCCTCATGCCTCGCATGCAAGCAGGCATCGAGGACGGATTCGCGACCCCTCCCCAGGAGACCGAGATCGACGTCTCCACGCTGTTGCCGTAGCGGCACCGCCACCTTGAATAGGAAGGGGAGCGAACACATGCTCTCGAACAATCGGATCTCGGCAGTACTTGTCTCGACTGACTTGGAGCGGAGTCAACTCTTCTACGAGACGAAGGTCGGGCTTGCCCTCTCACCCGAGACGATCAAGAACCATCTACTTTTCGAGTGCAGCGACGGCACGTCGTTGCTGATCTACGGCCGGGGTGCAGGCAACCACGCCGACCATACTCAAGTGCGCTTCTGGTCGACTGACATCGACAAGGACGTCTCGATGCTCGCGGCGAATGGCGTCGTGTTCGACGAGTACGACACGGAAACGTTCAAGACGATCGATCACATTGTCAGGTCGCCCGGTATCGGCCGTTCGGCTTGGTTCAAGGACCCCGATGGGAACACCATCGCGGTATTCCAACCGGAGTAAGCACTGTCCGAACGCGACATCACCACGACCCCGGCGCCAGCAATCGCCGGCCCAGGGTCGCGCCCCACCCCGGAGACGCGCAAAGAGGGCGGCCGGGGGGGTGGTCCGCCCTCTTGCTGGTGTCCCTGGAGCCACCTGTTGCTCAACATAGAGTTCGCAGGGCGCTGTTTGGTCGAATCGCGGTTGCGGTGCGGTTGCCCGTGTCCCTCGACCGCCGGGCTGAAGCCTCGGCCCCTTGGAACACTCTCGCTTAGCCTCGTGGGAGCTCCGTTTACCGCTCCGGTGACGTCAGAGGGCGGTCACTGACTGCGCCTCCTCGCCGGCCGAAATCGTCTGCTCAATCAGGAGGGCAATAGCGGTCGGTCCGACCCCTCCTGGCACGGGTGTGATCAGGCTTGCTACCGACAGAGCCTCGGAAAAAGACACGTCACCCACGTTCCCTTCGTTGTAGCCGGCATCTATGACCACCGCCCCTGGTTTGATCCAATTACCTCGGACAAAGTGCGCTCGTCCGACCGCTGCCACCACGATGTCGGCGCTGCGCACGATGGCGGCAACATTCTCCGTGCGCGAGTGGCAGTACGTGACCGTGGCGTCTCGGGCCGGAAGCAGCATCCCGATCGGCTTACCGAGAATCGGGCTCCGACCGATCACCACCGCATGCTTTCCCACTGGATCAACGTCATAGGCATCAAGAAGCCGCATGATGCCCGCAGGTGTGCACGAGGAGAACCCAGGGAGCCCAAAAGCCATGGAAGCAAACGACGCCTTCGTCACTCCGTCGACATCTTTGTGCGCAGCGATCGCCTCGAACGCCGCCCGTTCGTCAATGGCTTCGGGGACGGGGTGCTGGAGGAGAATACCGTCGATGCGCTGGCCTGCGGAAAGATCTTCGATGGCGCCAACCACCTGTTGGGTTGTCGCCGTCTCAGGTAACTCAACCAACACGGACTCGACGCCAACACGCTCGCAACGTGCCTGCTTCATCTTGACGTAGGTGACGGACGCGGGATCATGTCCGACGAGGACGGCCGCCAGGCACGGCCGTCGTCCAACCCGCTCGACGAACGTCGCCGCCCGCAGTTCGTAGCCCCCGAGGATCTTGCGGGAGAGAGCTACTCCATCCATCAGCTGGGCCTCGAAGTGACCTGACATGCTGGCTCCTCGGGTCGATTGAATCGCCCAGGCGCACGGCATGCGGTGGCTGTTGCCACGAGGCCGCTCCCCGGTGGTGATCCACCTCAGTGCCAGTCTCGGCCCGCCGAAGACATTAATCACTCGTTTAGGAAGGACTGTCCCAGACCGCCGATTCGAGGTTTAGTGGCCCACCGCCCTGCCTAGGCCCGCCGGCCCAAGAAGTAGAGGAACTCCGTCTGCACGTCCGCACCCATGGGCGGTTCCAATTTGGGCCCGAATACGTATGGCTGGCGGATCATGGCGTCCATCGGCTTGAGAGCCTCATAGGCCCGGCGGACAGTGTCCTCGTCGAGGCTCTCGTCCGCACCGATCGTTCGTGCCAGGTCCCAGGTGTGGACCAGCACGTCCATAGTCACGAACTGGGCGATGATCTGACCCACGTGCATCCTGCCGGTCGGCCCGTCCATCTCCTTGGCCACCGCCTCAGTGTCTCCGGTGATCTCGTCGATCGCCCGAGAGGCGTTTTCCCAGGCCTGCCTCGGGTCCTCGTCGGCACCCAGGGGCTCCGACTGCCCACCCCTGACTTCGGCGATCATGCCCCGATGCCCCTCGACCACGTGAGCCACCACGTCGCGTGCCGTCCACTGTTCGCAGGGGGACTGGGCCCCCCACTTGTCGGGGGTCACCGCCTTGACCGCGGCGTCAAATCCGCTCGACACCAACCTGTAATTGTCTTGGACGTCGTTCATCCCTCAATCGTATGTCTCCTCTCGACCTCGCCGAAAGTGCCGGAGCTCTTCGGGTGCTGGGTGGGTTGGACCGTGTAGTTAACTCGCTTGTCAACGAGCCGCCTAGGCCTATCCCCGCCCGTTCGGGGTCAATTTTGTTTATCAACCAGCTTGGATCGTCCCTCAATTTCCGAAGGTGTCAGAGCCTTGGGTCGACGGGTTCGCTTTCAAGGGCCAGAACGCCAAACACACACTCGTGGACTCGGTAGAGCGGTTCGGCGGCGATGAATCTCTCCAGAGCTTCGATGCCGAGTGCGAATTCCCGCTGGGCCAGGGAGCGCTTGAGCCCGAGCCCACGAGGCCGAAGACGCGAGAGATTGCGCTCGGCTGTGTACTCGGCCCCGTAGATGATCCGGAGGTATTCGCGTCCTCTGCACTTGATACCCGGTTGGACCAATCCCTTCGGTCCTCGATGTATCACCTGAAGGGGTTTGACCACCATGCCTTCGCCGCCGGCAGTCGTGAGTCTCTCCCACCATTGCGTACCGCCTTCGACCGACGTGGGATCATTGACATCGACCGTCAGTGATCGGGTCGCCCGAAAGGTCGTGGAATCGATGGCGCAAAGTCGACCGAGTATGTCGAGGTGCCAGAGGTGATCCCTCAGCGCATAAACCTCGGCTTCGCCGGCGAGGATCTGGAAGGGAGCCAACTTGAGATCCTCAATGCCGTTGACATCCCAGCAATACTGTCGGTAGGCCGTGACAAACCCGTCGACCATCGCCATGCGTCCGTTTGTTTCTTCGACGAGATTCCCTACATCGACACCGCGAGCCGCAGCAGCCGCGATCGCCACCCGCTCTTCGCTGAGCGCTTTGGTCGCCGCCGCGCCAACCGAAGCGTACTGTCGTCGCAAGAGTTCCTCTGCCTTGGCTGACCAGGGCAGAAGTTCACAGTCGAGGATGAGCCAGTCGGTGGAGAGTTCTTCCCAAAGACCGGCTCGACCTATTCCCATTCGTACTTTTTCGAGAAAGGCCGACTCTGCGGCACTGTCGGCAAAGAACGGTCGCCCCGTACGTGTGAAGATGCTGCCAGCCAATTCTGATTCGATGCCAAAGCGCGTGGCGGCGACAGAGGGATCCCGGCAAATCACGACAACTGCCCGGGAGCCCATGTGCTTTTCTTCACAGACGACCTGCTGGACCCCTCCGGCCCGATAGGCGGAAAAGGCCTCCTCAGGGTGCTCCAACAGCCCTTCCCGGCCCGAGGTAGCCGTCGGTGACATGGTGGGAGGTAGGTAGGCCAACCACCGCGGATCAACCGCGAACCGGGTCATGACCTCGAGTGCGGCGATCCCATTCTCTTCTCGGATCGTGACCGTACGTGCGAGCCTTGTTTCGATGATCCGTTTGCCGACGACATCTTGCAGGTCGAGATCGTTTGATGCGCGTTCGGTGTGTCCATCGTCGAGCGGCACGAGTGGACGCACAGGTTCGTAATAGACCTCGTGCGCCGGAACCGATAGGAGTTCGCGTTCGGGATAGCGAAGGGCCGTTAAGCGTCCGCCGAACACGCAGCCAGTGTCGATGCAGATGGTCTTGTTCACCCAGACAGCCTCGGGCACAGGAGTATGGCCGTAGACGACGAAGGCCTTCCCCCGGTACTCATCGGCCCAGGGGTAGCGCACGGGAAGCCCGTAGTCGTCGGTTTCGCCAGAGGTATCGCCGTAGAGGGCCACGGCTCGTACCTGCCCGGAAGCCCGCCCTTGCAGATTCTCGGGCAGGCCGGCGTGAGCGACCACAAGCCGACCCTCATCGAGCACGTAGTGGCCGACGAGCGAATCGATGAATTTCGCCACCTCTCGCGAGAACTCCGGAGGCTCGGCGGCGAGTTGTTCCAGGCTTTGGGCCAGGCCGTGGGTCTTGGTCACGTTCTTGCCGTTGAGCGCGCGTAACAATTTCACTTCGTGGTTTCCGGGGATGCAGAGAGCGGCTCCGCGGGCCACCATGCCCATCACGAGACGGAGAACAGCTGGGATGGCGGGTCCCCGATCGACCAAGTCCCCGAGAAACAGCGCCCGGCGGCCCGGCGGTGGCGTCACGGTGGAACCGTCGGGGTCGGTCTGGTACCCAAGTTCGGTGAGGAGTTCGACCAGCTCTTCGTGACAGCCGTGAATGTCGCCGATGATGTCGAAGGGGCCGTGGTCCGATCGGCGGTCGTTCCACAGCGGCTCACGCTCGAATGAGGCCGCCTCAATCTCACCCTCGCCCGACAGCACGTAGACGCGGTGAAATCCTTCCCGGCGCAACCCCCGAAGGGAGCGGCGAAGCTGCGACTGCTGATTGCGCAAAACCTGCGAACCGAATTGACGGTCTTGACGGGCCGCATTGCGGTCGGCGCAGATCCGTTCGGGAACGTCGAGGACGATGGCGACGGCGAGTACATGGTGCTCCTTGGCGAGCTTCAAGAGTCCGCCCCGGGCCTCGGGCTGGACATTGGTGGCGTCGACCACGGTCAGACGGCCTCCTTCGAGCCGCTTGCCGGTGATGAAGTGCAATACCTCAAAGGCAGCCTTGGTCGCCGCCTGGTCGTTCTCGTCATCGCTTACCAGGCCCCGACAGAAGTCCGAGGAGATCACTTCGGTCGGAAGGAAGTGTTTCGAAGCGAATGTCGACTTTCCCGATCCCGAAACGCCCACCAACGTGACGAGGCACAACTCTGGGATCTTGATGGCGCTCATCGGGAAAACACCGCCATCTGCGTGGGTGGCCCGACCTCGTCATCGAACGGGCCGATGGGGGAGAGTCTCACCTCGTAGCCGTGACGCCGGGCGACCCCGTTGGCCCACGTTTCGAATTCCGCCCGCGTCCATTCGAAGCGGTGGTCCCGGTGGCGCAGAGTCCCGGCGGGGAGGGTCTCGAAACGCACGTTGTACTCAAGGTTGGGCGTTGTGATGACGACATGCGCCGGACGTGCATGCGCGAACACCACTCGTTCGAAGCTGTCGAGGCGGGACTTATCGAGATGCTCGATCACTTCGACGATGGCGGCGAGGTCGAATCCTTCCAGACGCCGATCACGGTAGGTGAGCGACCCCTGGAGCAACTCGACTCGTTCCCGCTGTCGTGGGGTCATGGTGTCGAGGTGCAGGCGTCTCGCGGCGATCTCAAGGGACCGGTGCGACACGTCGAGCCCGACCACATGGTCGATCGACGACAATTTGAGCAGGGCACCGGTCAGCTTGCCCTGTCCACAACCCAGGTCGAGTACCCGACGAGCACCGCTGGCACCGACGGCGTCGATCACTGCAGCGAGGCGTTGCTCGTTCAGGCTGAGGGGACGTTCGACCACTTCTTCCTCGGCGTCTTGGGTCTCGGCCAACTGTTCGGGGTCGTCGGCGTCGTCCTCCTGTAGGCGGGCCACTGCCTCTCGGGTCAACTGGGCGTCGTGGCGCAGATAGCGATTGGCGATCAGTTCCCTTTCGGGGTGAGTGCTCAGCCATGCGCCGCCACGGCGAAGCAATTTCTCCACCTCGTCGTTGCCGACCCAGTAGTGCTTGTCGTCGTCGAGGACGGGGAGCAGGACATAGAGGTGCTCCAAAAGGTCCTTGACCTTCTTCATGCCCCTCAGCCGGACCGTGAGGTAGCGGCTGTCGCCCCAGGTGGGAAAGTTGGTGTCCAAGGGGATGGCGGTGGCGTGCACGTCATAACCCAGTGGCTCGAAAAGCCGACGAAGCACCGCTTCACCTCCCCGGCACGGTACGACGGGGAGGCTGACCTCGAGCGGGATGTCCTGATCGGCCAGGTCGGGGCGCTCCTTGCTTCGACCACCCATCGCCGTGGAGAACACCTTGGCCAGCGCCACCGACATGAACGAAGAGGTGGCAAATGGCCGGTCGTTGACGTACTGGGACAGAGAGAAGTCATTCCCCCTCGGTCCCCGATGATTCCGCACAAGTCCGACCGGGTCGATATCGACGAGAAGGGACATGGCGCATTGGTCCTCGGTCGCCACCGGGTAGAGGACGTGGGCTGTGCCGAATGGTAGTTCGGAGGTGTGATGCCGGTCCGGATTCTTGTGCAGCAGGTAGCCGAGGTCAGTGGCGGGCTGATGGGTCGTCGAGAGCGTGAGGATCATGGTGGCGAGTCGAACTTAGAGCCTGGTTCAACCGCCGTGAAGCAGCGTTCGGCGCCCGGAATGCAGCTCCACCTTTTGACCGTCGCAACAACGCCGGCCGAAATTCTTGTGTCTTCTTCGTGTCCTTTGGTCTGAGCACGACCCCGATATGACGTAAAAGTCCAGTTCAGAGCCGTTTCTGCTGAGTGGGATGTTCATGAAAGCCCTTGACCAGGGCGGGCGGCACGTGGGGGAGTAGGACTCCACAGCTTAAGGGAGCCAGTCTCCACACGGACCAGGTGAGACCGTCGATCGACGTGTCCGGTTGTGTCCGGATTTGTCCGATGATTTCTACTCATGACGAGTGGGTCAAGCGTTGGGCTAGTTCTTGGCGAAGGGCCAGCCCATCAGGGGTGCCAAGCGCCAGCATCAAGAAGATCGCCCGAATGTAGAAGGGCCGCGCCGCCGTGTGAAGGGCAATCCAGTCCTCATTCGGTTCAAATGAGAGCAACTCCGCCACTTCCTTCAAATATGAATAAGCGTCTTCGGGCACGGGGGCACCCAACGGCGTCGCGAGGATTTTCAATGCTGGGGCATCGGGGTATCCGTAGTCGCGCCAACGCCGTGGATCGGCGAGCACCTTCTCGACCGCGGCGAAGAGAAATGCCCTAAGCGTGGGCGCAACGGAGGCATACCGACGCTTCCCCGGACAGCCAGCGAGAGCTTCGATCTGGCGACGCCCGGACTACCCATTAGAACTGGTTGGGCGCATCAACAGATCGAGTCCGGGGCGACGCTCAAGCCACGGAGGTCGACGCCGATCAGCGTGCCGAGGGATGTCAGCTCGAGGCGGCGCTGTTCGCTTGCAATAGCGGCCCGGTTTCGACATCGTTCCATGCGGCTGTATTTGTCCGCACCGCTTCCTGCACCTGCTCAAGTCGTCCCGGCGGGTCGCCGATGTAGCTCGTAGTGACCGACTCGACATCATGGCGGATCTCAAGGACCTCGACGCCCTCCGGGCCGGCCGTGTATGAGTACGGCGCGTTGGCAGGGACGAAGAAGCTATCGCCGACGTTCAGGGTCTGACGGCCCATAACGGCCGATCCAGACACGATGACGTAGAGGCAGTCGGAGCCGTGCCGATGCCGGAGCAAGGGATAGTTCGCCTTGAAGAACAGGTACAGCACCGAGAAGCCACCCTCGTCGGGCGACTGGCGCACCAACACGCGGCTTAGGGAGGCCGAGGCGCCGCTGAGGAGCGAGAAGACCTCGCGCAGTTCGGAGTTTGCGTACTCCAGGTCGTCTACGAAATCCGATCCTTTGAGCTCGGGCGCGTCTTTCATCCGATAGATCCGGATGCCCGTCCGCTTCGTGATCTTGGTCATGTCCCAGTCTGCCTCTTTTCTATTCGACGTGAATGAAGTTCGGTCGGCCCGGCAAATTCGGCGGGTCCCAACCCAGTGCGGCGAGTCGATGCTCTTGCTCAGGCGTCCATTGGTCGTCCCTATCGAGATACGTGTTGGAGACGACCTCGGTGCAGAGTGACCCGTCCTCAAAGGCGAGCGCCTGCCAGAACAATTGTCGTTCTCTTCAGCTTCACCGATGAGAATCCATCGGCCAGGGTTACGGCAAAGAGACGGCAGAAGCGTTGCCAGGCCATCTGAGAGGGCGCCAAGGTGAGTGTCCACTCGTAACTGTCATGTTCCTTCAGCATTCCCAGGGTGGGGGAGAGGCCGTGTTCTCGTTGTTCGGCCAGGACCGCTTCGGCACGGACCAACCAGGCGTCCAGGGACGCGATCGCCTTCGACACCATCTCGGTGACCTCCTCATCGAACCTGGCATTGGCACCGTGCAGCTAGGTCGGTTGCCGGAGCGTCAACGGGCCAGGACCCTCGACTCCTCTTGATGGGTTGCTCTCCAATTGTACCCCACGATGCGTGCAGCCAGCGCCAAGCGGGGTGTCACAGGGACGCTGTCGGCCGTTCCAAGCGAACTGGCTCTTTCGCAGCGCATCCCCTCCGGCACCACGGCGTGGCGTATTTCTATGGGCCGCCGACAGGTGGTGGAATCTGTGAACTCGGCTCTCAGGGGTGCCTTCGTCGACCTGGCCCGGGGATTCTTCCGGGTGTCCTCGGCCAGGTGAAGATGACTGTAACTGTATTGCGCGGCTTCACCTTGGCTGCGTACAACCTCGACCGCATTCGCAGTTCCGGGCCAAGCAGGCACAGGACAAAGTGACGCCGCAGCGGCGGGCTAAGCGCCGACAAGGAACCTGGGACGACATCGCATTGGCTTCTTGCCCGGTGGGGTCGCAACACGCGACTGGACCTCCCGACTAGCGAACTCGAAAAGCAACAAGGATCTGGAGCTCGATGTGTCGCGCTCCAGCGCTGCAATCCCAATATCGACTGACGCTGAACTGCCGGCCCGAGGGCCGGCAGTTCGTCATTTCGGGGTGGCGGACGAGTAGTGAACTCATCGCCACCTCCAACAAGGCACCTTTCATGAACACTCGAGGTGTTCTTTCATGAACATGCCTGACTGAGTGGAGGTGGCGGGAATCGAACCCGCGTCCTCCGGAGTTTCAATAGGCCTTCTCCGAGCGCAGCCGGCATTGGATTGTCGGGGGCGGCATCACTGCCGGCGGTTGTGCCGCCCCGTAGCCAACAAAGGTGTCCTCGGCGTTCAGTTGGTGTGAGGCGCTGAGTAAGCCCTACTTGATGGCGTCCACATTCCGATCCGTAGGGCTGAGACCGGGTGAACGTCGCTACCTAAGCAGCGAGCGCGAGCTGAGGCTCGGCGTTTGTTTTTGGTTCCGGCTCTTTAACGTGGCTCCGGAGACCACGGCTCGCTTCTCCTATTTCGACGACCGGAGTCGAAGCCAATCACCCCCATGTGGGTTTTTCAGCTGGCCCCGATGGCCAACACGCCCAGTCTAAGGGCCATTCTCCGCCTCCGTTTCAAGCCCCGCCCCACTGGTTGATCTCCTTGGTGGCCCGGGCCGGGGCGGGCGCGGCGGCGCGGGGCCAGATAAGGTT
>Ga0307372_10005728_pt1 | contig 18482 bp, 16 predicted proteins | sample OX1MG_FD_202533 | JGI IMG/M metagenome (GOLD analysis project Ga0307372, IMG submission 202533) | Soil microbial communities from Risofladan, Vaasa, Finland - OX-1 | ecosystem: Environmental > Terrestrial > Soil > Coastal area > Acid sulfate soil | place: Finland: Risofladan, Vaasa | collected...
CGAGCGCGTGGTCGAAGCGCCAGCCGCGCAGCCCCGCCGACCGGACGACTTCTCGCGCGTCGAAGGGCGCGCCGGAGCCGACGAATCCCTGGAGGTCGTTCATCGGCCACCCGATCGGCCGGCCGATCCGCGTCGGCGTGCGCTCGTACGCGAGGAACGCCTCGATCCGGCCGTCGATCTCGACGATCGCGACTCGGGCGCTCGAGCGCTCCTCGCCGACCGCGCGCGCGAAGTCGAGCGAGAGGAACGGGCTCTGCATCTCGGCGGATCGTCGCTGGAACGCGGCCCACAACTGCGCGTCGCTCGTGCCGAGGTCACGGGGCCGGACCACCGTTACCCGCGTTGTCACGGCACGAACCTGGTCGAGCGGCGCCAGCCCTCGGGCGGACGCCGACCGCTCCCGTTGCGTCGCTCACGCGCGTCGATGTCGGGCTCGCCTCCTCGATCGTCCGTCACGCAGCCTAGCGATGCGCGCGCCGCGTTCCGGGCGCGGCGCGTGCCGAGGGCTCAGCGGTCGCCGTGCGGCGAAGCGAGGGCGAGCGCCGCGAGGTCGCGCGCGAGGGCGACGCCGCCGAAGCGGCCGCGGGAGCGCGCGCCGAAGTCGCCGTGCGCGACCGCGGCGGCGAGCCGGCACGCCGCGGCCGAGCGCCCGCTCGCGCGGTGCACGCGCGCCCGCCGCTCGAAGCGCTGCTCGAGCGCCACGAAGTACGCGACCGCGCGCTCGTCGCCGGGCGAGTAACCGGCAACGAATCGGCCGTAGCGCTGCGCGAGGCTCGCCTGGTACGAGAACGCGGACGGCTCGACGGCGAGCGCGCGCCGGACCCGCTCGCGTGGCGTGTGGACGGCGGGCGCGCCGTCCACGTTGCACGCATGCTGTCGATAGCGTGCGAGGACGTCGCTGACCTCGAGGCGGCGGATCGTCGCGAACGCGCACAGCGACAGCACCTCGTCGTGCGCGAGCCGGCCGTCGACGAACGCCGGGTCCGCCGGCCGGTCGGCCCACGGAACCGAGCGGATCAGATCGGCGGTGACGACCGTCGCGAAACCGGGCGAGAAGGTCCACGGGTCGCCGACGAGCGGCTCGACGACGCGGGTGGACCTGAACCGCGGGTGGTGGCGGCCCGTCGGGGTGAGCGTCGCGTCCACGACCTCCGCCGCGTGGGTGAGGAACGCGACGCCGTGCTCGGCCATGAGCCGCTCGCACTGCTCCAGCTTGCGCGGGTGCCAGACGTCGTCCTCGTCGCACCACGCGACGACGTCCGCGTCCGCGTGCCCGGCGGCGGACCAGAAGTTCTCGGCGAACCCGCGCCGGGGACCGTCGAGGACGACGACCTCGAACGGCGCGCGGCGGGCGAACGCGCGGGCGATCTCGACCGTCGGGTCGCTCGACCCGTCGTCGGACACGACGAGGCGCTCCGGGAGCCGGGTCTGCGCGGCGATGCTCTCGAGCTGCTCGCCGATCCACCGGCTGCCGTTGTAGGTCGCCATCACGACTGCGAGCGAGGCCATCGCCTACCCGGCGTCGATCGCCCGGCGCAGCTCGCTGCGGCCGCCGTCCCGGGTCGCCGATCGCCGCGTTCCGCCCACCGGGGCGAAGTGTACGTATCGCGCTCGAGAGACGTCGGCGCCCCGGCCGTCGTCGCCGCCGAAGGGACTTCCGCCACTGGCGCCGTGGCCGTCCGGGGCACACGATGTGGCGCGGAGCGGCCCGTGCCGGCGTCGGCCGGGTCCGGGCCGCGTGCCGGCGGCGCCGCCGCACGCAGGCTGCCACGACGAGGAGGGTGAGATGCGCACGGCGCTCGTGATCGTGGACATGCTGAACGACTTCGTCGACGGGAGCCTCGCGAATCCCGCGGCGGCGGCGATCGTCCAGCCCATCGCGGCGCTCGCCGCGAAGGCCCGGTCGAGCCGCGAGTGGATCGTCGCCTACGCCAACGATGCCCACCGTCCCGACGACGTCGAGCTGCGCGTCTTCCCGCCCCACGCGATGGCCGGCTCGGTGGGCGCGCAGGTCGTCGACGAGCTGCGGCCCGCACCCGGGGACCTCGTCGTGCCGAAGCGCTACTACTCGGCGTTCACCGAGACCGAGCTCGCGACGCTGCTGGCGGCGCACGACGTCGGAAGGGTCGTCCTCGTCGGCCAGCACACGGACTGCTGCGTCCGGCACACGGCCTACGACGCGTTCCGGCTCGGGCTCGAGATCGCCGTCTGCCCCGACGCGACGACCGTGTTCGGCCCAGGTGCGCACGAGCCGCTCGCGGAGCGCCAGCAGCGCGCGCTCGCCTACCTCACCGCGTACTACGGGGCGCGCCTCGGGCGGTCGTGCGAGATCGGGTAACGGGGCGAATCGCGGGCCTGATGGTCAGGGCTTGTTGCCCAACCCGTGCGAGCGCAGCACGTCGAGCCGCCGGTGGAACTCCTCCTCGTCGATGTCACCGTTCGCGAACCGGCGCGCGAGCGCGCGCTCCGGGTCGTCGTCGACCGCGCGCGGGTGCTCGTGCGCCTTCGACCCGGCGGAGCGGAACAGCGTGACGAGGAAGTAGATAACGACCGCCCAGAACCCGACCGTGAGGACGAACCCGATGAACCAGCCCCACCAGTGGATGCCACCGCTCCAGTACCACATCATCGCGAGTGCCTCCTCGTCTCGTCGAGCGCAGCCGCAGGTGCGACCGTCTGCACCAACTCGCAGCCTAGGAACCGGCGTCCGACCTCCCACAGGGTCGAACGTCACGATCGCCGCGACCGCGTCCGTGACCTTCGGCCCTACCTCTCGCGCTCCGTGCCGACGATGCTGCGGGCTGCGGGCCCACGGTCGGCACCCCGTGGCCGATCGCGTCGAGATGGGAGGACCGGATGCACGTCGTGCTCGTCGTCATGTCCGTCGCGGCGCCCGGCGCGCTCGCGGTCGCCGCCGCGGTCCGCCCGATCGCGGCTCGACGCGTGCGCGCCGTCGTGCCCGTTCGGGTGACCCGCCGCTGAGCGACAGCCGCGGCGAGATGCTGCATCCGATCACGGGCGGGCCGAGATGGTGGCGGCGATGAGCCGGGCGTCCGAAGCGGCCATCACGACCGAGGGCCTGACCAAGCGGTACGGTGACGTCGCGGCGCTCGTCGACCTCGACCTCTCGGTGGCGCCGGGCGAGGTCGTCGGCTACCTGGGCCCGAACGGCGCGGGCAAGACCACGACGATCCGCCTGCTTCTCGGCCTGCACCGGCCTTCGGCGGGGCGTGCGTCGATCTTCGGCGTCGACGCGTGGGAGCACCCGGTCGAGGCGCATCGTCACGTCGTGTACGTCGCGGGCGAGCCGTTCCTCTGGCCGTCGCTCACGAGCGAAGAGACGTTCCACTTCCTCGCGCAGCTGCGCGGCGGGACCGACGTCGCGTACCGCGACGAGCTCGCGGAGCGATTCGAGCTCGACGTGCGCAAGAAGATCCGAGCGCTCTCGAAGGGCAACCGGCAGAAGGTACAGCTCGTCGCCGCGCTCTCGACGCGTGCCGAGCTGCTGATACTCGACGAGCCGACATCGGGGCTCGACCCGCTCATGGGGCTCGTCTTTCGCGACTGCATCAGAGAGGCGAAGGCTCGTGGACAGGCCGTGTTCTTGTCGTCGCACATCTTGAGCGAGGTCGAGGAGCTGTGCGACCGCGTCGGGATCTTGCGACGGGGCCGGCTGATCGACCAGGGCACGCTCGCCGAGCTGCGTCATCTGAGCTCCCAGACGATCGAGGTCGCGTTCTCCGGTCCGGTGCCCGAGCTGCCGCCGCTCGCCGGGGTCGTGGTGGAGCGCGACGGCGCGGGAACGCTCCGGATCGAGGCCGCCGCGGGGAGCGTCGGCGCGGTCGTCGACGCGCTCGCGGGGCATGCGGTCACCTCGCTCACGACGCACGAGGCGTCGCTCGAGGAGATCTTCCTGCACCACTACGGGGCGAAGGCGGATGGCGACCGTTGAGATCTGGCGCGCCGCCCGCCGCTGTGGCGCGACCGGGCGGCGCGCCCGACCCGCGCTCGTGCTCGCGCGTCGTGGCTTCGCCGACGCCCGCGTGCGCACGCTCGGGTTCGCGTACGTGTTCGCGCTGTACTCCTTCCTCCAGCCCTACGGATACCGGACGGCGTACCCGGACGCGATCGGTCGCGCGGCGTTCGCAACGAGCTTCGGCGCCAACAAGGGCCTCCGGATCTTCTACGGCGAGCCGTACGACCTGTCGAGCGTCGGCGGGTACACGGCGTGGCGGGTCGGAGGCACGCTCGCGATCGCGGCAGCGGTCTTCGGCGTGCTCGCCGCGGTGCGGGCACTTCGCGCCGAGGAGGACGCCGGGCGGATGGAGATCGTGCTCGCCGCGCCGCTGAGCCGACGTGCCACGTACCTCGGTGCGGTGACGTCGATCGCGTGGCAGTCGCTCGTGCTCTTCGTCGCGGAGCTCGTCGGCCTCCTCGCCGGCGGTCTCCCCGCTGCGGGATCGGTCCTGCTCGCGCTGGCCACGGTCTCGGTCGTCCCGGTGTTCGCGGGTCTCGCAGCGGTGGCCGGGGAGATCCTCCCGACGCGCCGCCTCGCGCTCGAGTACGGGGGCGCCGCCGTAGCGGTCTTCCTCGTGCTGCGAGTGGTGGCGGACACGATCGACGCTGCCGGCTGGCTGCGCTGGACGAGCCCGCTCGGCTGGGCTGAGGAGCTGCGGCCCTTCACGGGCAGCCGGCCCGCCGTGCTCCTGCTCGCCGTCGCGGCGACCGGGGCGCTGTCGCTCGTCCCGGTCGCGATCGGGCGCACTCGCGACCTCGGGACGGGACTTGTCGCGGCCCACGACGACGCCGACGGGAACCGCAGGCTCCTATCCTCTCCGCTCGCGTACGCCCTTCGCACCGAACGGGGCGCGATCGCCGTCTGGTCGGGCGGCGTGGCGGCCTTCGGCTTCGTGCTCGGGGTGGTCTCCGAGAGCGTCTCGAGCGCGGGCATCCCGAAGAACGTGGAGCGCGAGCTCGCCAGGCTCGGGTCGGGCTCGATCCTCACGCCGGTCGGGTACATCTCGTTCGTGTTCTACTTCTTCGTCCTCGTCGTCAGCCTCTTCACCTGCGCGCAGATCGTCGCCACGCGGCGAGTGGAGGCGGACCAGCAGCTCGAGACAGTGCTCGCCGAGCCGATCGGGCGGGTCCGATGGCTCGGCGGTCGCGTGGCGGTCGCCGCCGGAGGATCGATCGCGGTCGCGGTGGCCTCGGGCGTGTCCACGTGGCTCGGGGCTGCCGCGGTCGGGGTGCGGATGCCCTTCGGACGGCTCGTCGAGGCGGGCGCGAACTGCCTTCCGACCGCGCTGTTGTTCCTCGGCGCGTCGGTGCTCGCGTACGGCGTGCTGCCACGTGCGAGCGCGGCGATCTCCTACGGCGTGGTCACCGTCACGTTCCTCTGGCAGGCGGTCGGCTCGCTTCTCGGGGTCCCGCGGTGGGCGGTCGACCTCACGCCGTTCGCCTGGATCGGCCTCGTGCCGGCCGAGGCGTTCAAGGCGACCGCCGCCGCCACGATGGTCGCGCTCGGCGCCGGTGCGGCGGTCGTCGGGATCGCCGCGTTCCGGCGACGGGACGTGCTCGGCGCCTAGGTGCCGGCGTCGCCCGGCGTGTCGACACGGGCCCGGGGCGCCGTCGCAGGACCTACGCGCCGACGTAGGCCGCGAGGTGCTCGCCGGTGAGGGTCGAGCGCGCGGCGACCAGATCCGCGGGTGTGCCGGCGAAGACCACGCGGCCGCCGTCGTGGCCCGCGCCGGGGCCGAGGTCGATGATCCAGTCGGCATGCGCCATGACCGCCTGGTGGTGCTCGACCACGATGACCGACTTGCCGGAGTCGACGAGCCGGTCGAGCAGTCCGAGCAGCTGCTCGACGTCCGCGAGGTGCAGTCCCGTGGTCGGCTCGTCGAGCACGTAGACGCCGCCCTTCTCGGCCATGTGGACCGCGAGCTTGATCCGTTGCCGCTCGCCGCCGGAGAGCGTCGTGAACGGCTGGCCGAGCGTCAGGTACCCGAGGCCGACGTCGGCGAGGCGCTCGAGGATCGCGAGCGCGGCGGGCGTGCGCGCCTCGCCGGACGAGAAGAGCTCTCGGGCGTCGTCGACCGACATCGCGAGCACCTCGCTTATGTCGCGACCGGCGAGCCGGTAGCCGAGCACCGACGCGTCGAACCGCCTGCCCTCGCACTCCTCGCAGACGATGGCGACTCCCGCCATCATCGCGAGGTCGCTGTAGACGACGCCGGCGCCGTTGCAGCCGGGGCACGCGCCCTCGGAGTTGGCGCTGAACAGGGCGGGCTTCACGCCGTTGGCCTTGGCGAACGCGTTGCGGATCGGGTCGAGCAGCCCGCTGTACGTCGCCGGGTTGCTGCGCCGCGACCCGCGGACGACACCCTGGTCGATCGACACGACACCCGCGCCGGACGGCATCGAGTCGTGCACGAGCGAGCTCTTCCCGGAGCCCGCGACGCCGGTGACGACCACGAGCACCCCGAGCGGGACGTCGACGTCGACGTCGCGCAGGTTGTGCGCGGTCGCCCCGCGGATCGCGAGCGCACCGGTCGGGGCCCGCACCGCCGCCTTGAGCGTGGCGCGGTCGTCGAGATGGCGGCCGGTGAGGGTGCCGCTCCGCCGCAGCCCCTCGACGGTTCCCTCGAAGCAGACCGAGCCACCCGCCGCACCGGCGCCGGGACCGAGGTCGACGACGTGGTCCGCGACCGCGATCGTCTCCGGCTCGTGCTCCACGACGAGCACCGTGTTGCCCTTGTCCCGCAGGCGGAGCAGCAGGTCGTTCATCCGCCGGACGTCGTGGGGGTGCAGGCCCGCCGTCGGCTCGTCGAAGACGTAGGTGACATCGGTGAGCGCGGAGCCGAGATGGCGGACCATCTTCACGCGCTGCGCCTCGCCACCCGAGAGCGTGCCCGAGGGCCGGTCGAGCGAGAGGTAGCCCAGCCCGATCTCGGCGAACGAGTCGAGCGTCTGCTGCAGCGCCGAGAGCAACGGCGCCGCGGACGGCGCGTCGACGCCGCGGACCCAGTCGGCGAGGTCGCTCACCTGCATCGCACACGCGTCCGCGATGTTGATCCCGGCGACGCGCGAGGCGCGCGCCGCCTCGTTGAGCCGGGTCCCGCCGCACTCGGGGCACACGGTGAAGGTGACCGCGCGCTCCACGAACGCACGGATGTGCGGCTGCATCGCCTCGGTGTCCTTCGAGAGCATCGACCGCTGGATCCGCGGGATCAACCCCTCGTAGGTCATGTTGATGCCCTCGATCTTCATCCGCGTCGGCTCGCGGTGGAGGAAGTCGTGGAGCTCGGTCGTCGTGTAGTCGCGGATCGGCTTGTCGGGATCCACGAAGCCCGACGCGCTGTAGAGCCGGAAGTTCCAGCCGCCCGCCGTGTAGCCGGGGATCGTGAGCGCGCCGTCGGCGAGCGACTTGGAGTCGTCGAAGAGCTGGGTGAGGTCGACGTCGTGCACGGTGCCGATGCCCTCGCAGCGCGGGCACATGCCGCCGGCGCGGCTGAAGGTCTTCCGCACGGTCGTCGCGGCGCCGCGTTCGACCGTGATCGCTCCGCTCGCCCGTACCGGGGGAACGTTGAACGAGAGCGCGTTCGGCGGCCCGGCGTGCGGCTGCCCGAGCCGGCTGAACAAGATGCGCAGCATCGCGTTCGCATCGGTCGCGGTGCCGACCGTGGAGCGGGCGCCGGCGCCCATCCGCTGCTGGTCGACGATGATCGCGGTGGTCAGGCCGTCGAGCACGTCGACGTCGGGCCGTGCGAGCGTCGGCATGAAGCCCTGGACGAACGCGCTGTAGGTCTCGTTGATGAGGCGTTGCGACTCCGCGGCGATCGTGCCGAACACGAGCGAGCTCTTGCCCGAGCCGGAGACGCCGGTCACCACGGTGAGCCGGCGCTTCGGCAGCGCGACGCTCACGTCCTTCAGGTTGTTCTCGCGCGCGCCGTGCACGCGGATCAGGTCGTGGCCGTCGTCGCCACGAGTCGCGGCCGGGCGCGCCCCTGCCCTCGTGCGCGTGCTCACCTCGGGTCCGTGCGGATCGCGGCGCCGCGCGGCGACGCGGCGGGGGAGCCCGCGGTCATGGGTCCTGGAGCAGCCCGAGGACGTTCCCGTCGGGGTCGGTGACCGTCGCGACGAGGCGCCCGCCGCCGACGTCGTGCGCGGGCTCCCGCACGGTTGCGCCCGCGGCGGCCACCTCGGCGATCTTCGCCTCGATGTCCGCCACGTGCCAGTACGCGACCGGTGAGGTCATGGCCTGCGGCCCGCCTCCCGGCACGAGCCCGACGTGCTGGCCCGCGGCGTCGAAACCCACGTAGTAGGGCCCGTCGGCCTGGGGCGCGACGCCGAGCAGCGCGGCGTAGACGGCCTTGGCCGCCGCCAGGTCCGAGACGGGGTGGAGCACGGTCTTGATTCCCTCGGTCGACGATCCGGTCATGGTTGCTTCTCCTGTCGTGTGCGTGTTCGAGCGTTCCGGGCCCGGCGACGAGCGGGAGGGCCGGCGGTCGTGCCGGGCGGGCCCGGCCGCCGGCCGCCGGCTCGGCCCGTCAGGCGACCGCCCGGCGGAAGATCCGCGTCGCCCACGCGAGCATGGCCGCGCAGATCGGGGCGAGCACGGCGAAGGCTTGCCAGACCTCGGGCCGGCCGTAGGCGTCGACCGCGAGCGCCCGGGAGGCCACGACGAGGTAGTACAGCGGGTTGAAGTGGGCGAGGACCTGCATCCACGCGGGCGCGGTCTGGCTCGAGATCGGCAGGAGCACACCTGCGAGCAGGAGCAGCGGCAGGTTGATCCCGTTGATCACCGCGGCGAACGCGCTGATCTCCTTCGTCGAGATCGCGGTCGCGACGGAGAACGCCGCGAACGTCGTCGCGAGCAGGCAGAGCAGCACCGCGAGCACGGCGAGGCCGCCCCAGTGCGCGTCGAAGCCGAAGCCGATGCCGACGAAGACGACGACGAGGTCGAACACGAGCATCATCGAGAGCCCGGAGAGGATCGGCCCGATGAGGATCGCGAACCGGCTCGTCGGCGTCACGCGGAACCGCTCGATGACGCCGCCCTGGAGCTCGAAGATCGTGCTGAACCCGGCGCTGCTGCCGCTCGCGAACGCCATGAGCGACATGATCCCGGGGAGGAAGAGCTCGAGCGCGATGCCGGTGCTCGGCGCGCGCGTCACCTGCTTGAGCAGCGGTGTGAAGAGCGCGAGGTAGAGCACGGGGGTCGAGAAGCCGACGAACAGCCAGATGGGATTGCGCAGCATCTGGCGCGTGTAGCGCTTGTACAGGAGCCCGATGTCGGTCGCGACCTTCACGCCGCCGCCTCCGTGCCGGCCGGCCCCCCGTCGCGAAGCGAGCGGCCGGTCTGGCGCAGGAACACGTCGTCGAGCGTCGGCTCCGACAAGTTGATGGTCCGTAGCTCGATCCGCTCGGCGTCGAGCAGCCGCAGGAGGATGGGGAGCGCCGTGCCGCCGTCCTCGACGTAGAGCCGGAGCACGTCGTCCTCGACCGTCGCCTCCCGCACGCTCGGCTCGCGCTCGAGGATGCGACCGGCGCGCTGCGCGGCCTCGTGCCCGCCGTGGACGACGATGACGACCGCGTCGCCTGCCACCTCGCGCTTCAGGTCACGGGGCGTGCCCTCGGCGACGATCTCGCCGTGGTCCATGATGACGAGGCGGTCGCACAGCACGTCCGCCTCCTCGAGGTAGTGCGTCGTGAGGAACACGGTCGTCCCGCGTGCGCGAAGCGCCTCGATCTGCACCCAGAGGTTCGCCCGGTTCTGGGGGTCGAGGCCCGTGCTCGGCTCGTCGAGGAACAGCACCTCGGGCTCGTGCACGATGCCCATCGCGATGTCGAGGCGCCGGCGCTGGCCGCCGGAGTACGTCCGCACCTTGCGGTCGGCGAAGTCCGTGAGGTCGAGCGCCGCCATGAGCCGCTCGGCGCGTGCCGTGACGGTCGCGAGGCTGTCGCCGTAGAGGCGGCCCTGGAGCACGAGGTTCTCGCGCCCGGTCGCGAGCTCGTCCGCTCCCCCGAGCTGGCTCACGTAGCCGATCCGCGCGCGGACCTCCTTCGGCGCGCGCCCGACGTCGAGCCCCGCGACGGTGGCCGAGCCGGAGTCGATCGGGAGGAGGGTCGTGAGCATCCGCAGCGTCGTCGTCTTGCCCGCGCCGTTCGGCCCGAGGAAGCCGAAGATCTCGCCGCGCCCGACGACGATGCTGACGCCCCGCACGGCCTCGACGGGCCCGCGCTTCGAGCGGAAGCTCTTGCGCAGGTCGGTAGTCGTGATTATCGGCTCCATCGATCCGCTCCCTCTCCGCCAGTCGGTCGTCGCCGCCGCGCTCGCACGCGCTCGTGCGTCCCCACTCGTGCTCGCCTGCTCACCGCTCGTCGGCGAGCGCGTCGATGCCCGGGAGCGGGACCGGCGTGAGCCGCTCCGGGTCGGCGAACACCGCGCGCCACCAGTCCGTGCCCTCGAGCGCACCGCTGCGGATGTCCGCGGTCAGCCGGCGCACGTAGTCGAGCTCGGCCCGGTAGAGCGCATAGCGGAACTCGCCCTCGATCCAGAAGAGCCGGGGGATGCGCTGCTTCTCGACGAGCTCGCGTGCCGCGTCCGTCTGGGCGAGCAGGAGCTCGAGGCGCGCGGCCCGCTCGTCGAGCAACGACACGGCCTCGTCGGGTGGCAGCGCGGGGAGGAACGACAGCGCGGCCTCGAAGCTCGGGTACTCCTTCGTTGGCAGGGACACGAGCTCCGCGAGCCACTCGTGCATCTCGGCACGGCCGGCCGCGGTGAGCTCGTAGACCGTGCGCTCGGGGAGGCGCCCCTCGCGCCCGGTCTCGACGGGGGTGACGAGGCGGCGTCGCTCGAGCGACGCGACGACCGCGTAGAGCGAGCCGTAGTTGAGCCGCACGCTGTCCTGCTTGTGGCGCTGGCGGAGCGTGGACGCGACCTCGTAGGGGTGCATCGGCCGCTCGTACAGGCAGATGAGGACCGCGAGGGCGAGCGGATTGCTCCGGTTCCGTCCCGACACGTGCCTGCACCGCCTCCCACATCCTCGATCTCGTGTACTCGACTCAGAGTACCCACGATCGGCGGGTCGGTCAACGTACCCGCGGGCCGTGCCCGGCGAGCACCCCGTCAGCTGCGCCGGCGCCCCGCGAGGAACGACTCGACGTCGGCCGCCACGGTCGTCGCGTCCTCGAAGAGGAACGCGTGCCCGGCGCCCCGGTAGATGTGGAGCTGCGACCCCGGGATCAGCGAGGCGACCCTGCGGTCGTTCGCCGCCGCGTCGAGCCGGTCCTGCGAGCCGTCGGCGACGAGCGTCGGCGCCGTGATGCTCGGCGTCCTCCTGCCCGCTCGGTCCGTGCCGTGCCACCACCCGAGCACAGCCGACCGCTGCGCGCGGATCACTGCCGCCGGAGCTGGTCGTGACTTCGGGTAGCTCCCGATCGACACCTCGTACTGTGTGCCGGCGGTGCCCGAGCCCGGGGGGAACAGGTCGGCGAGGGCCTGCGCCGCGTTCGAGCCCGTGAGGGCCGCGATCGCCTGCTGCGACGGCTCGACGGTCCGGGTTCCCGGGTACGCGGCGCACAGCACCAGGCGGCTCACCTGCGCGCGGTGGAGCACCGCGAGCGCCTGGGCGATCATGCTCCCCATCGACCAGCCGAGCACGGCCGGGCGGTGGAGGCCGAGCGTGCGGACGAGCGCGCTCGTCTGCTCGGCCATCGCGTCGACGCTGAGGCGCCCGCGCACCGCCGCCGTCCGGCCGATGCCCGCGTTGTCGAAGACCACGACCTCGTGGTGCTCGGCGAGCACGTCGACGAACCGCGGGTCCCAGGTCTCCATCGTGCCGGCGAAACCCATGACCATGACGAGCGGCGGACCGGTGCCGATCTCCCGGTAGCCGACCGCGCCCGACGCGGTGTGCGCGGTCCGCACCGGCGCCGACGCGATCGACACGATCGCGGGCGGCGACACCGCGGCGCCCGCGGCCTTCGACGCGGCCTCGCGCGCGAAGGCCGTGACGGTCGCGGCGACCGGGCTCCCGACGTCGAGGTAGACGATCTCACCGACGAACGAGCGCACGCGGAACAGCACGAGGTCGCCGCTCAGCGGGAACCCCGCGATGCGCATGGTCATTCGGTACGCGGTGGACGCCGAGCCGACGCGCGCGAGCCCGAGCCCGCGGATCGTCGCCCGGACCGCGGTCGTGCCCGCGTCGAAGGTCAGCGACCGGCATCGGTCGAGGGCGCCGACCGCCGTCGCGTAGAGCGCCGACGGCTGCGCGCCCGTCGCGAGCGACTCGGTGAGCTCGGGCAGCGACGCGCCCTGGACGAAGGTCACGGTCGTGTGCCTCGGCGCGCGGCCCGCGGGCGACGTCAGACCGGCGAGGCACGTCGAGGTGTCGAGGCCGCGCGCCGTGGGGGCCGAGTGGTCGACGTGCCAGTTGGGTGGGAGCTCCGAGATGTCGAGCACGCGCGCCGCGAGGGCGGGCGGCGAGGTCGAGCCACTGGCGGCGGGGGGCGTGGCGAACGTCGCTCCGGCGAGAACGACGGCGACTGCGGCGGCGGCGCGCACGAGGGTGGCGCGGTCGGTCACGGCGCAGCTCCTCTCGTCGGCGCCGGCGCGCGCCGAGTTCGGCTCCTTCCCCGAGGAGCAACGGTACTCGTCGGAACCTGGCGGCGGTGCGGGCCGCGGCGATGTGCAAAGCTCGGCCTGCCGCCACCGCCACCGCCACCGCCACCGCCACCACACCCGCCACCACACCCGCCACCCGTCCGACGGACACGGCTCGTCGTCTCGCAGGAGGGAACTCCGATGGCCGCTCTCGCCCGCTGGTGCTTCCGCCGCCGCAAGCTCGTGCTCGCCGCCTGGCTGATCGCGCTCGTCCTCGTCGCCGGGATCGCACGGTCCGTGGGCTCCACGTACTCGAACAACTTCTCGTTCCCCTCGACCGACTCGAGCAAGGCGCTCGCCGTCGTGAAGGCCAACTTCCCCGCGCAGAGCGGCGACAGCGACCAGATCGTCGTGCGCGCGAAGTCCGGGACGCTGTCGAGCGCGAAGGTCGCCTCCGCGATCGACGCGATGCTCGCGAAGGTCGCGCGGCTCGGATTCGTCACGACCGTCACGTCACCGTACGCGACGAAGCTGGTGTCTGCGGACGGCACGATCGGCCTCGCCACCGTGCAGCTCGACGCCCAGGCGCAGAACGTCTCGAACGCTCAGGTGCAGAAGTTGATCCGTGTCGCGCAGTCGGCCGACTCGCGCGTGCTCGAGGTCCAGCTCGGCGGAGCCGCGATCCAGGCCGGGGAGAGCCAGGGGGGAGGATCGGGCGACTTCCTCGTCGGCGCGCTGCTCGCGCTCGTCGTGCTGTACTTCGCGTTCCGGCGCTCGTTCCTCAGCGCGCTCCTCCCGCTGCTGTCGGCGGTCGTCGCGATCGGCATCGGGACCTCGCTGATCGCGATCCTGTCGCACACGTTCAGCGTCCCGCAGTTCGCGACCCAGCTCGCGGAGCTGATCTCGCTCGGCGTGGGCGTGGACTACGCGCTGTTCATCGTGAACCGCCACCGGCGCGAGCTGCTCGCGGGCCGCACGCCCGAGGAGTCGGCGGTGCGCGCGATGAACACCTCCGGGCGCGCGGTGTTCATCGCCGGGCTGACCGTGTGCATCGCGCTGCTCGGCATGTTCGCCCTCGGGCTCACCTTCCTCTACGGGGTGTCGCTCGGGGCGGCGTTCGTCGTCGTGCTCACGATGCTCTCGTCGCTCACGCTGCTCCCGGCGATGCTCGGATTCTTCGGGGACCGGGCGCTCTCACGGCGCGACCGGCGGGCGCTGCGCGCGGACACGCCCGCCCGGCCAGGCGAGCGAGCGGGCGTGGACCGGGGCGGCAGCCCGTTCTGGACGTGGTGGTCGGCCGTGGTCGAGCGGCGCTCGGCCGTCCTCGGCGTGCTCAGCCTCGCGGTGATCGTGGTCGTCGCGCTGCCCTTCTTCAGCATCCGGCTCGGCCTAGCGGACTCGGGCGAGGACCCGTCGGGATCGACGACGCGTCAGGCGTACGACTTGCTCGCACGGGGGTTCGGGCCGGGGTTCAACGGCCCGCTGCAGGTGGTCGGGAAGATCGCGGGGCCGGGGGACCTCGCGCGGTTCGACGCGTTCGTCGGCGGGCTCGCGCACGCGCCGGGCGTCGCACGCGTGCTCCCGACGCGCACGAGCCCCAACGGCAGGGCCGCGGTCTCCTTCGTGTACCCCGCCTACAGCCCGCAGGCGCCGCAGACGACCGCGCTCGTCGACCGGATCCGTTCCGAGGTGCCGCGGGCGACGGCCGGGACCACGCTCGCGGTCCACGTCGGCGGCGAGACGGCGGGCGGCATCGACTTCTCGAACGTGCTCGCCGCGAAGCTCCCGGTGTTCGTCGTGGTGATCGTCGTCCTCGCGTTCCTGCTGCTCGCCGCCGTGTTCCGAAGTCTGCTCGTACCGCTCATGGCGTCGCTCATGAACATCTTGTCGATCGGCGCGGCGCTCGGTGCGATCACCGCTGCGTTCCAGTTCGGCTGGCTGAGGCCGGTGCTCGGCTTCGCGAAGGCCGGCCCGATCGAGGTCTACCTCCCGGTCATGATGTTCGCCGTCCTTTTCGGCCTGTCCATGGACTACGAGGTCTTCCTCGTGAGCAGGATGCACGAGGAGTGGATCATGACCGGCGACAACGCCCGCGCCGTGCGCCGCGGCCAGGCGGAGACCGGTCGGGTGATCACCGCGGCCGGTCTCATCATGATCCTCGTGTTCCTCTCCTTCAGCCTCATCAACAACGCGCTCGTGATCCAGGAGTTCGGGATCGGATTCGCGGTCGCGATCGTGATCGACGCGTTCCTCGTGCGCACCGTCCTCGTCCCCGCCCTCATGCACGTGGCCGGCGCGCGCAACTGGTGGCTCCCCTCGTGGCTCGACCGCACGCTCCCCACGTTTCACATCGAGGCGGACGACCTCGTCGAGTCCGGCGACGAGCCCGCTCCGGTGGGCGCCGGCGCTCCGTAGGCTCGGTGCCATGGCAGATCCGGTGCTGCAGACGGTGCCCCTCGGCGTCCGGTGGGGGACCGCGGACCCGTTCCTCTTCTGCGTCCACCACGCCGACGGCTACCCGGCCGCCAACGAGCGCCTCGGCCCGGCCGCGTCGCTCGAGGCGCGCGACCTCGGCATGGACTTCTCGGCGGCGCAGGGCTGGAGCATGTACCACGGCAGCGTGGTCCCCGGCTTCCCGCAGCATCCCCACCGGGGCTTCGAGACCGTGACGTTCGTGCGGCGCGGGTTCGTCGACCACTCGGACTCGCTCGGCGCGACGGCACGCTTCGGGCGCGGCGACGTGCAGTGGCTGACGGCCGGATCTGGCATCGTCCACTGCGAGATGTTCCCCCTGCTCGACCGCACCGGTCCGAACCCCTCCGAGCTGTTCCAGATCTGGCTCAACCTGCCGTCCGACGACAAGATGGTCGACCCGTACTTCACGATGCAGTGGGGCGAGGACATCGCGCGGCTCGCGCTGTGCGACGACGACGGCCGCGCGGGCGAGCTGACCGTCATCGCCGGGCAGATCGAGGGGATCCGGCCGCTCGCGCCGCCGCCCGACTCCTACGCGTCACGCCCGGACGCGGACCTGGCCATCTGGCACCTCGCGCTCGAGCCCGGTGCCCGTTGGGTCGTGCCGCCCGCGGGCTCGGCCGCCACGGTGCGGACGCTGTACGTCTTCGAGGGATCGCTGTCGGTCGCCGGCCGCCCGGTCGCGGCGTCGACCGGCGCGGTCGTACGTCCCGACGAGCCGCTCGCGCTCGCCGCGGGAGCGGCCGGCGTGGAAGCGCTCGTGCTGCAGGGCCGGCCGATCGGCGAGCCGGTCGTCCAGTACGGGCCGTTCGTGATGAACGACCGGGCCGGCATCGAGAAGGCGCTCGTCGACTACCGCACGACCGGCTTCGGCGGCTGGCCGTGGCCGACCGACGACCCGGTGCAGCCGGTCGATGCCGGGCGATTCGCCCGCCACGCCGACGGCCGGATCGAGCAGCGGTCCGCTCCCGGCGCGTAGCGCGCGCCGGCGTTCAGCCGCCGGCGGCGACCGGGCCCACCGCCGCGTCCCCGTACGACGCGAGGGCGACCGACCCGACGACGCACGCCCAGAGTGCGGCCGCGAGCGCGAGGTGGACGTCCTGCGCTGCGGGTGGCGCGGCGAGCACGGCCGTGACCGCGCCGACGGCCACCTCGCTCGCGCACAGCCCGAGCAGGACCCACGCGAGCCCGACGGCCGTGGGCGCCCGCTCGCGACGGCGGGCGAGCGTGCCGAGCGCGACCGCCGCGACGAGCGCCGTCGCGACGAGCGCGGCGGCACGGTGCACGAGGACGATCACGACGAGCGCGTCGGCGACGTGCCCGCGCGGCACGCACCACGGCCAGCTCGGGCAGCTCGCGCTCGCCCCGCCGTCGACGACGATCGACCCGGAGACGAGCAGCACGAACGTCGCGACCACCGCGGCGGCGCCGAGGCGTCCCGGCCGGAGCACGGGCGCGTCCCGGGACTGGGAGGTGCCGCTGCACGCGACGGCCGTCACAGCCGTGGACGCGAGCAGGAGGAGCCCCGTCGCGAGGTGGAGCGCGACGGTGACGGGTGCGTTGTGCGTGATCACCGTGACGGCGCCGAGCACGACCTGGACGGCGACGATCCCGACCGCGGCGAGCGCAGGCCAAATCGCGCGCTGCGGTCGGGAGCGCCACGCCTGGAGCGCGGTGGCGCAGGCTGCGATGGTCACGAGGGCGGCGAGGTACCGGTGGACCTGTTCGAGGAGCGAGTGGAGGTGGTCGATCGGACCGATCTGCCCGTAGCAGAGCGGCCAGCCCGGACATCCCATGCCCGACTCGGTCACGCGCACGGTGCTGCCGAGCGCGACGAGCGCGAACGTCCCGGCGAGGGTCGCCACGGCGAGCACGCGCAGCGCGCTCGACGGGCTCGCCGCGACGGGGCGCGCGACGGCGGCCGCCCCCCCCGCCGCCCGACCGTCCCGCGCGCCCGCCGCGGTCATCCGAGCGAGGCGAGGAGCTCGACGTGCGCCCGGGAGCGGTCCTGGGCCCACCAGACGCCGAGCTGGCGGCGCGCGTAGAAGCGCAGAGCCGGGAGCCAGAGCGCGGCGCGCGCCCGCGCCCGGACGTGGTCGGGAAGCGCCGCGTCGAGGACGGGCGCGACGTCCTGCCATCGCCGGGCCGACGCGAGCCGGACGATCGCTGGGAGGCGGCGGACGAGCGACGGGCGGGCGCACGCGGTCAGGTCCGGCAGGTGCGTGAGCGCGCCCGCCACGCCCGACGCGACGATGCGCGGCCAGGAGTAGAAGCGGCGCATGGCCTCGAGCACCTCGAGCTGGAGCTCGAGCGCGGATGTCTTGGCCGGGGCCATGACGACCTGGTGCCCGTCGAACAGCGACCAGTCGTCGCTCAACAGACGGTCCTGCGCGACGACCCGGTCCCACAGGCGCGTCCCCGGGAGCGGCGTCTCGACCATGAGCTGGAACGTGTCGAGGCGAAGGCGGCGGGCGAACGCGGCCGTCGCGGCGGCGGAACCTGCGGCGTCGGTGTCGAGTCCCGCGACGAACATGCCGTGGACGGCGATGCCGTGCTCGTGCAAGGCGCGGACCGCGTCCTCCACGGTCGAGACTCGCTGGCGCTTGTCGACGTGGGCGAGCGCTTCGTCGGTGATCGCCTCGATCCCGATCATCACCATCGAGCAGCCCGAGTGGCGCATGAGGTCGAGGAAGTCGTGGTCGACCTCGGGGTGGGACCGCGAGCGGTGGACGGCGTCCGCGCGGACCTGCGCGAACCAGTTCGGCGTGAGGCCTGTCGCGACCATGGCCGTGAGCAGCGCGGCCGGTTCGGGCCGTGACGCGGCTCGGCGCCGTCGCCCCGCGACGACAGGCCGCGCACCTCCTCGAGCGGCAGCCCGCGCTCGAGGCGCTCGACGAGCTCGAGCATCGTGGCCTCGCCCTCGCCCCGCAAGACGAACGGCGCGTGTCCGAGCGCCTCGTCCGGCCGGAAGCTCACGTGCGGTCCCCCGAGCACGACCGGCACGCCCGCGGCGCCGAGCACGTCGGCGAGACGGTACGCGGCGGGGGAGGTGGCCGTCGTCGAGGAGATCCCGACGAGGTCGGCGGCGAGGCAGTCGCCGAGGTCGACCGGGGACAGCACCTCGCAGTAGATGCGGACGTCGTGCCCCTCGGCGCGGAGCATCGCGCCCATGAGCGGGAGCCCGAGACGCGGCAGGAGCACGAGGTCGTAGACGTTGTGCCCGGCGGGGCGGGGCTCGACGAGTCGGATCCGCAGTCCCATCTGCTCAGGCGCCGTACCGGCCGCCGCGCGCCGCGCGCCCGCGGCCACGAGACAGCGGTCGAGCCGGAAGTCGCCGACCGGGAGCGGTGCGGCTCGCCCCCGGTAGGACGCCTGGTGGGGCAGGCGCCCTACCGGGGTC
>Ga0307372_10005732_pt1 | contig 18477 bp, 21 predicted proteins | sample OX1MG_FD_202533 | JGI IMG/M metagenome (GOLD analysis project Ga0307372, IMG submission 202533) | Soil microbial communities from Risofladan, Vaasa, Finland - OX-1 | ecosystem: Environmental > Terrestrial > Soil > Coastal area > Acid sulfate soil | place: Finland: Risofladan, Vaasa | collected...
GATCGACAACCTGAAGCGGCTCAAAGCAATTCTGGCGGAGGAGACCGACCTCAGCCGCGCGGCGGCGGTGCTGGACTGGGACCAGGAGACGAACATGCCGCCGGGCGGCGTGGCCGGCCGGGCACAGCAGCTGTCGACGCTGATGACGCTGGCGCACGTCAGATTCACCTCCGACGAAGTCGGCCGCCTGCTCGACGCCCTCGAATCCGAGGTGGCCAACCAGCAGTTCGATTCTGACGAGGCGAGCCTCGTTCGCGTCACAAGACGCGACTACGAACAGGAGCGCAAGCTCTCTCCCGAGCTCGTTTCCGAGGTGGCGATGGCCGGGGCGACGGCTCGACCTCACTGGGAGAAGGCGCGGCGTGACGCCGACTTCAAGGTGTTCGAGCCCTATCTCGAGAAGAACGTCGAGCTCAACCGCCGCATCGCCGACGCGCTGGGGTACGCGGAGCGGCCCTACGACGCCCTCCTCGATCGCAGCGAACCCGGACTGAAAACCAGCGAGCTGGAAGCGATATTCGGCGAGATCAAGAGTGCGATCGTGCCCCTGGTCGCCGACATCGCCCGCAACGCCGACGCTGTGGACGACCGCGTGCTGTACCGCGGCTTCGAGCCGGAGCTGCAGATGCAGTACGCCCTCGACGTCGTCGGGCGGCTGGGCTACGACCTCAACCGAGGACGGCAGGACATCTCGACCCACCCCTTCTCGACGTCGTTCGGCCCCGGCGACACGCGCATCACCACGCGCGTCTCGCACGGCTTCTTCAACGAATGCCTCTTCGGTTCGATCCACGAATGCGGGCATGCGATGTACAACCAGGGCATCGGCGAGAACCTCGACCGTACCCCGCTCTGGGATGGAGCATCGCCCGGCGTCCACGAATCGCAGTCGCGGCTCTGGGAGAACCTGGTCGGCAGGAGCCGGCCCTTCTGGCGGCATTTCTATCCCAGCCTTCAGGCGGTGTTCCCCGAGCCGCTCCGTGGCGTGGACGAGGAAACGTTCTACAGGGCGGTCAACCGCTCGTATCCCTCCCTGATCCGCGTGGAGGCGGACGAGGTCACCTACAACATGCACGTCCTGCTCCGATTCGAGCTGGAGACCGAGATGCTCGACGGGACCCTGAAGGTGAGGGATCTGCCAGAGGCATGGAACTCGCGCGTGAAGTCGTACCTCGGCATCACCGTGCCGAACGACCGCGAGGGCGCGCTGCAGGACATCCACTGGTCGTCGGTGAGCTTTGGGATCTTCCCCGGCTACACCCTGGGCAACCTCATCGGCGCGCAGCTGATGGAGAAGGCCCGCGCCGACATACCCGACCTTGACGCGCAGATCGAGAAGGGGGAGTTCGCCGCACTGCTTGCGTGGCTGCGCCGGAACGTGCACCGGCACGGGCGCAAGTTCACCCCCAACGAGCTGCTCGAGCGCGCCACGGGTAAGCCGCTCACGGCTGCGCCCTGGATCACCTACGTGCAGCAGAAGTTCGGCGCCCTGTACGGACTCCGGGCGGCGAGGAAATAGCGCCCTAGCTGAACTCGACGGGCGCCAGCCGCTCCCGGTTGACCTCGAGCTTGAAGATGTCCGGGCGGCCGTAATGTCCGGCGACGTCCAGGGTCCGCTTGGCGGCTGAGGCGGCCGCGGGGTCGCAGTCGGCATAGAGGATGCCGTGCTGCTCGTGCAGGGGCCCGGCCACCACCCTGCCACCGGGCTCCACGATCACCGAGTCGCCCGGGTTGTACCAGCCCTCCAGGTCGGGAAACAGCTGCGCGCGCTGGGGAAAGTCCCGTGGGATGTCCTTGTCCCGCATCGCGCATCCGTTGCCGAGCACCCAGCACCTGCCTTCGGCCGCGATGTGCCGCATCGTCGACACCCACGTCCCGCCCTCGTCCCAGGTCGGCGCGACATAGATTTCACAACCCTGCGCGAAGAGCGCGAACCGCGCCAGCGGCATGTAGTTCTCCCAGCAGATCAGGCTGCCCACCCGCCCCGCGGGGGTGGGGATGACACGCAGTCCGGTCGCGTCACCCGTGCCCCACACCATCCGCTCCGGGTTGGTCGGCATCAGCTTGCGGTGGCGGTTCATCACCGTGCCATCCGGGCCAATGAGCACGACGGTGTTGTAGAGGGTCCCGCGGCTGAACTCGCCGTCGCGTTCGTGGATTCCGATCGACACGGTCACCTTGAGCCGCCGCGCGGCGGCCTGGATCGGCTTCAGGTCGCCCGCCTCGAGGTCGACGGCGTTCTCGACCAGGCGCCGGTGGATCTCGGACGTGAGGTCATAGTCGGTTCCCGGACGGAGCCGCCACAACCATTCCGGGTAGCCGGGAAGCCAGGTCTCGGGAAACGACACCAGCCGCGCCCCGTGGCCGGCGGCCTCCTCCAGGAGCTTGACCCCACGCTCGAGCGTCTTCTTCCGGTCCAGCGTGACGGGGGGATGCTGGACGACGGCGACCAGGTGCCTGCTCGTCCCTTTCTTCTTCGGCATGGCGCCAATACTGCGCTAGCCGGCAGCCGGGAAGTCGCCGGCGCGCGCCAACATGCCGGGCAGCTCCTTGCCCAGTTGCGCGCCGAGCCACCTCGACGCCTCGATCAGAGCCTCCAGGTCGATGCCGGTCTCCAACCCCAGGCCGCGCAGCAAATAGACCAGGTCCTCGGTCGCGATGTTGCCGGTGGCCCTGGGGGCGAACGGGCAGCCGCCGGCGCCGCCTACCGACGCGTCGAGCGCGACCACGCCTTCTTCGAGCGCCGCCACCGCATTGGCGTAACCCGTGTTGCGCGTGTTGTGGAAATGCGCGCCCGCGGTCGCCCCGAGGCCGCGAACGCCCCGCACCAGCTCGCGAACCTGCGATGGGACCGCGACACCGATGGTGTCCGCGAGGCAGATCTCATCTGCCGGGATGTCCATCAACCGCTCGACGATGGACAGCACGCGCGCCGAAGGCACCGGGCCCTCGAATGGACAGCCGAACGCGACGCTGAGCGTGACCGTGATCGGCATCCTGTCGCTGCGCGCGCGGGCCACCAGCGCCAGCGCCGTCTTCAGGCCCTCGTCGGTCGTGGCGTTCTGGTTGCGCCTGCCGAACTCATCCGTGGCGGAAAACGCGTAATGGACCTCGTCGACGCCCGCGGCAACGGCCCGCTCGTATCCCTTCTCGTTGAGGACCAGGCCTGCATACGTGGTGCCGGCCTTGCGGTGCAGCGCCGCCATGACCTCTTCGGCGCCCGCCATCTGCGGGACAAGCTTGGGGTTGACGAAGCTTGCCGCCTCCATGCGTTTTACGCCGGCGGTCGCGAGCCTGTCGCACAGTTCCGCGCGCAGCGCCGGCGGCAGGACCTTCGCCTCGTTCTGGAGCCCGTCGCGTGGGCCGACGTCGCAGACGATCATCGCCATACGAATAAGGTAGTGCCGCTTTGCTGGTCACCGTGCGCGTCCACCCGCGAGCTTCCCGCGCGCGGACCCGGTGGCAGGGTGAGGTGCTCGAGGTGTGGGTCAACGCGCCGCCGGTAGAGGGCGCGGCCAATCAGGCGGTGCTCGAGGCGGTCGCGAAAGAGATGGGCGTGCGAACGTCGGCGGTCAGCCTGCGCTCAGGCGCGCGCAGCCGCACCAAGATTTTCGATGTGAAACGAGACGCCGGGCGCTGATCGCATCTAGCGCCGGTCCTGGGTCCAGGTCAGGGAGTCAGGTCGGACAGCGGTGAAGCCTGGGCCGCGTTGGCGAGCCGTCCGACCCCCATCAGGTCTTCGACTGTCGCGAGCAGCGAGTAATGGTTGTACGGGTGGCTGCTGACGCGATGCCCGGTGCTCGGCGCGACCACGAGCGTCAGGACGTGGTTGTCGGAGCTGCCATCGTCCTCGTCCCACGTGATGAAGAGCACACCATTGGAGCTCCAGGCCCTGGATGACGTGATCGTGCCGACTTCCTGGCGCAGCCACGCATCGCTCGTGGCGACCGGGCAGTCGTGGCCGTCGTGGCAGCGATCGGGCGTGATCCAGCTGAACCTCGGGGTCGTCCCGGCCAGGTCGGCCGCCTGCGCGCTCAGTGGCACGACGTTGGTCGGGCAGGCCCCGCCATAGAAGGCGAACGGGTTGTGGCCCGGGTCGTAAGGGACGGGACTCTTCAGGCATCCCTGGGGGCCGAGCCCCTCCATGTAGGCCTTCCAGCTGACGCCCGCCGCACTCAGCTGGTCGCCCAGGTCTGATCTCGGCAAGACCCGGTAGCTGTCGTCGACCGATCCCCACGTCTGGCCCGACGTGAGAGCAAGGTAGTTGGGCACGCTGGGATGCGCGACGGCGTGGTAGTCGGCCGCCACCCCGTACTGGGCTGCAAGGGACGCCACGAACGGGCCGGAGAGCGCCTCGGCCGCCGAATGGTTCTCCATGACGATGAGAAACACGTGGCGGGGCGGTGCCGCTGCGTTGCCGGGCTCGACGCCGGTGCATCCGGCCGCCGTCACCAGCAGTGCACATATGGCAAGCCACTTGATATTTAGAGTGACTTTAATTATGCTGACCATTGAATATTGCTGGAGGTGGACGGATAATGGCAAACGAGATCGCAAGACTGAAGGGGCGGTGGTGGGGCCTGGCCGCGCTGACGATCAGCGGCCTCGTGCTGGGGCTGGACGTGACGATCCTGATCACGGCGCTTCCCACCCTCTCCGCCAAGCTGAGCGCGACCACCGACCAGCTCCAGTGGATGTCCGCCGCCTACACGCTCTCCCTGGCGGGATTCATGTTGCCCGCAGGCGTGCTCGGCGACCGCTACGGCCGCAAGCTCATGCTCCTGATCGGCCTGGTGACCTTCGGGATCTCCTCGCTGGTCGCGAGCCAGATGACCTCCGCCGGAGGTTTGATCCTCATGCGCGTCGTGATGGGCGCAAGCGGCGCCATCGTGCTGCCCCTGATGCAATCGATCCTCCCCTCCATGTTCGCCCCCGACGAGCGCCAGCGCGCAATCGGTTTCGCGGGCGCCGGCAGCTTCATCGGCTTGCCGCTCGGCCCGCTCCTCGCGGGCTGGCTGCTGACGCACTACGAATGGGGCTCCATCTTCTTGATCAACGCGCCGGTCGTAGTGATTGCCGTGATCGGCGTCTGGTTGTTCGTGCCAGAGAACAAGGACCCCAACCCGAAGCGGCTGGATTGGCTCGGGGCGCTGCTGGAGGTCGTCGGGGTCACCGGCCTCGTGTACGGCATCATCGAGGAGCCCGTGCACGGGTGGTCTGACCCTCTCGTCATCGGCCCCATCGTCGGCGGGGCGGCTCTGATCATCGCGTTTGTCGCGTGGCAGCTCCGCACGCGCTTCCCGCTCATCGATCTGAACCTGTTCAGGAACCGTCGCTTCGCCCTGGCGACGGTCGCATTCACGGTCGTCGGTTTTGCCATGACGGGCGTGCTCTTCGTGCTGTCGCCTTACCTGCAGGTGGTCCAGGGCAACGACGCCCAGGGCACCGGGTTGCGCCTGCTGCCGCTGATCGTGGCCATGATGCTGGGGGCCGTGAGCAGCGACTGGCTCGCCGGACGGCTGGGCGCCAAGGTGATGGTCTCGCTTGGCCTGCTCGGCAACGCGATGGGCATGTTCCTGCTCTCACGCGCGACCGCCGACACCGGTTACGGCCTGGTTGGGGTCGCGCTCGCGATCATCGGGCTCAGCATCGCCTTCGCGATGATCCCGTCGCTCGATGCGATCCTGGGCGCGCTGGCCGCAGGTGAGACGGGGGCCGGCAGCGCGCTGACGCGGGCGATCCAGAACGTCGGCGCGTCGTTCGGCGTCGCCATCATGGGCAGCATCCTGAACAGCTCATACCAGGCGCAGATCCGCTCCCAGCTGGTCGGGCTGTCTCCGCCGCTGCGGTCCGCGGCCGAGACCAGCGTCGCAGTGGCGGCGGCCGCCGCGCACCGCCTGCCCGCTCCCCTGGGCTCGGAGCTCCTCCGTGCCGCCCAGGTCGCTTACTCTCAAGGCATGAGCGACGTGCTGCTGGTTACCGGCGGCCTCACCGTCGCGGGCGCTTTGCTGATGGCGCTCTTCCTGCCGGCCAGGGCGGCACGCCCGGAGCCCGAGGTCGACCTGGCGGCGACCAGCGTGGCATGAGCGCAGCCGGAACATCGGTCGCGAAGCCGGGCTTACGCGAACGCAAGAAGCAGAAGACGCGCGAGGCGATCCAGCGCGAGGCGATGCGGCTCTTCCAGGAAAACGGTTACGAGGAGACGACCATCGAGCAGATCGCCGCCGCGGTCGAGATCTCGCCCAGCACCTTCTTCAACTACTTCCCATCTAAAGAGGACGTTGTGCTCTACGACGCATACGACCCGATGATCGCCACCCTGCTCGCGACGCGGCCGGCCGACGAGCCGCTCAGCCTCGCGATCAGAGCGGTGATGACGGCCATCGGCACCGCGCTGGAAAAGGACCGCGACGTGGTGTACGCGCGCTCCAGGCTGGTGGTCGAGGTGCCGGACCTGCGCGCTCGGGTCTGGGAGGAGCTCGAGAGGGCACAGGCTTTCCTGGGGGCGGTCGTGGCGGCGCGGACGGGCCGCGACCCCGAAGACTTCGAGATTCGCGTGGTGATGATGTCGCTGGTGGCGGCCATGATGGAAGCGACGCGCGAATGGGTGCGCCACGACGGCAAGGAGGACCTCAGCGGGCTCTTGAGCCGCGCTTTCGACCTGGTCGACGGAGGCACCCGGCTGGACGCGCTCGCTTCCAGGTAGAGGGCTCAGGCCGCCGGCGTCAACCTGATCACCGGGATCTCCCGGTCGGTCTTGGCCTGGTACTCGCCGTAGCGCGGGGCCAACTTGGCCACCCTGGCCAGGGCGCCTTCACGCTCGGTTCCCTGGAGCGACTCGACGCGGGAACGGAACTTGCGCTTGCCGACTTCGAGCCACACATTGTCGGGGTTCTTGGCCAGGTTGACAAACCACGCCGGGTGGGTGGCGGCGCCCCCCTTGGAAGCCACGATCAGCCACGCGTCGTCGCCATCCGCAAAGCCGCCGAGCACGTTCGTGCGCTCCCGGCCGGTTTTGGCTCCCACCGTGGTCAAAAGGACGACCGGGAAGCCCATCATCACGGGCGCCGTGTCGCCGGCAGTCTTACGATACCGAGAAACCTGCATGTCCATGAACGGCTTGCCCAGCTTCATGAGTGGCGCCATCCATGCCATGCCGCCCGCTCGCGTGCCACGCGGCGGGATCCGGATCTTCTCGGTCGAATCGCTCATCGGCTAGATCAATCTACGCGGACGCGCCGCTATTCCCGGATGCCAAACCAAATTCTCGGCGTGATGGTGGCGTGCGGACGACTTGGCGAGCCGGCCGCTTAGGATGGCCTGGAATGAGGACGCTGCTCACGACGGAGGGCAAGGCGGCCGCCGGCGACTCCGAGGTCACGGCCTGTTTCGCGAAAGCGCACAAGGATGGGTTCTGGCTGGACATCGAGGCGCCCGACGCCGCTGACTACAGGCTCCTCGAGGAGGGCTTCAGGTTTCACCCGCTGACCATCGAGGACATCCAGCACCAGAACCAGCGCCCCAAGCTTGAGGAGTATCCCGACTACAACTTCGCTGTCATCTTCCAGGCCGACTGGCTAGGCGACGATGTCGCTTTCCGCGAGCACCATCTGTTCATCGGGCCTCACTACCTGGTCACGGTACACCTCGATCCGTCGCCGGTGCTCACCTCCCTGCAGGAACGACTCGCCAAGAGCCCGGCCCTGACCAAGGGCCAGCCCGCCTTCCTCACCTACCTCGTGATCGATGCGCTCGTTGATGCAACCTTCCCCGTCCTCGAACGTGTCGATGACACGGTCGACCAGATGGAGGACGACATCATCGCCAAAGCGGCTCCAGGATCTCTCGACCGCATCTATCACCTCAAGCACTCGGTGACCGAGCTGCGCCGGTACCTCGGCGCTCAGCGCGACCTGTTCCAGCGGCTGATCACCCACGGCATACACCTGCAGCAGCAGGACATGACTCTGTACTACCGCGATGTCTACGACCACATCGTCCGCCAGTACGAGACCGTGGACTCGCTGCGCGATCTGTTGACGAGCGCCATGGACGTCTACCTGTCGACGGTCTCGAACCGGCTGAACCAGACCACCAAAGCACTGACCGTGATCGCGAGCCTTTTCCTTCCTCTGAGCTTCCTGACCGGCTTCTACGGCATGAACTTCCAGTACCTGACCCAGGTGCTCGAAACACCCTATTGGGTCTTTGCTGCGGGCGTCGGCACGATGCTCATCGCCACCGGCATCCAGCTCTATCTGTTCCGGCGCAGAGGCTGGATCTAAGAGCCGTCACCCTGGCGCCGCCAGGCGCTGGTACGGTAGCGGCGATGTCGCCCAGCTCGGCAGCTGCGCCCGCCCGGCAGCCTTCCCGCCGGGCGGCGGTCCTTCTCTACGGCGGGGCGGCGGCAGTCGTGATCGCCATCCACCTGGCGACCAACAGCACCCTCGGTTTTCATACCGATGAGCTCTACTACCTCGACAGCGGCAACCACCCAGCCTTCGGGTACGTAGACTTCCCGCCGATCGTCCCTCTCCTCGCGCGGCTCGAGACCGGACTGCTGGGAGTGACTCCCTGGGCCCTTCGTCTTCTCCCATCGCTGTTGGGCGGCTTCCTCGTCGCGCTCTCGGGCGCCTACGTCCGCCGGCTCGGCGGTTCGCTGCTGCTCCAGGGACTTGCGCTGCTCGCCGCCGTTGCGGCGCCGTTTCTGCTCGGTTCGAACTGGGTGTTCCAGACGGTGACCTTCGACCAGGTGACCTGGATGGTCGCCGTCTACTGGTTCCTGTGCCTGGTCGTCGACCGGCAGCCCAGGTACTGGATCTACCTCGGCATCACGCTCGGGATAGGTCTCGAGGTGAAATACACGATCGCCGGGCTCATCCTGGGCATCGGCATCGCCGTCCTCATCACGCCTGCGTTGCGATCAGAGCTGCGCACCAGGTATCCGTGGATCGCCGCCGCGATCGCGCTTTTGGTCTGGGCGCCGAACCTCGCATGGCAGGTCGTCGAGGGATTTCCGACGCTCGCCTACCTCACCAACCATCAGGGGAGCGGCGGCGGCCCGCTGACCTACCTCATCGAGCTCGGCGTCTACTTCTTCTTCCTCATCCCTCTATGGCTGGCGGGCATGATCTCGTTGTTCCGCTCTCCACTGATGCGGCCGATCGGAATCGCCTGTGCCGTTCCGCTGGTCCTCTTTCTCTTCGTCGGCAAGTCCTATTACGCGGCCGGGACCGTTCCTGTCGCCGTGGCCCAGGGGCTGATGGCGATCTCGCGAATCGAGCGAACCAGGCTGCGTGCCCGCCTCGAGATCGCCGTCGCCGTCGCGAGCGTGATCGAATTCATCACGTTCTTCTTCCTTGTCGTCCCGGTCACACCTCCCGACCGGATTCATGCCACCAGTCTCGACACCATCAACGAGGTGTTCGCGGACAGCGTGGGGTGGAACGACATCGCGAACCAGGTGACAACGATCTACCGCGTTCTCCCCGCATCCGAGCGCGGCCACACGGTCATCATCTCGGCTTACTACGGCGTACCGGGGGCGCTCCAGGTCTATGAGAAACCCGACGTTCGCCCCGTGGCCATCAGTCCGCAGCTGAGTGACTGGTACTGGCTGCCGAACAACCTCACCGCGACCGACGCCCTCATGGTCGATTACCAACCGTCCGACGTGGCGTGGATGTGCACCTCACCCACCCTCGTCACGCACCTGACCGTGCCGTACCACGTCAAAGGTCTCGAGCAGGGCGCTCCGGTCACGTTCTGCCAGCTCAGGCAGCCGGTCTCACAGATCTGGGGACGGCTGCGCAACTTCTCCTGAGGCCTTCCCTCTGAGTTGCTGGCTACTCCACAATTGGCGTCTGTGTCGACGCAAGGGATAGACGACTACCTGGCTACGATCGCAGAGCCCAAGCGCGCCACGCTGCAGAAGCTGCGCCAGACCATCCGTGACATCGTCCCGCAAGCCGAGGAGGTCATCTCGTACGGCATGCCGGCGTTCCGGCTGAATGGCACCGTCATCGCGGGATTCGCAGCCTTCAAGAACCACCTCGCGTACCTGCCCCACAGCGGTTCAGTGCTGGCCGAGCTGCAGGGCGAACTAGCGGGCTACGAGAGCACAGAGGGTTCCCTGCATTTCCCGATCGACAACCCACTCCCGAAGACGCTCGTGAAGAAACTGATCGCCGCCCGCCAGAGGCAGGTCAAGTCGAAGCAATCTCGACCCTGACCGGCGGCCCCCGAGGGGAAGTTCAAAAGCGGCGGGTTGGGGTGGCTAGCGGGATTTGAACCCGCGACACCCAGATCCACAATCTGGTGCTCTGCCATGCTGAGCTATAGCCACCACGTACGGGCCTGGAGCCGTGCTCTCGGGGAACCCCGATTTTACCCGCCCGTTTGTCAGAGAATGAGAGAGCGATGCCAACCACGGCCGAATTCGCGCAGGTGATCCAGTCCGGCGAGCTCATCGAATCACCTCAAGAGATGACGCCGGAGTACCTGAAAGAGCTCAAGCACACGCTGATCGTCTCGGGCGACACGGAGCTCATCTCAGCCCCCGCTTACTACCTCGCGGCGAAACGGGCTCCTTCCATCAACGCGTTCATGACCGGCATCGCGATCATCCAGGACGAGCTGGCCCATGCTCACATCGCCTACCACATCCTCGAAGAGCTGGGCGAGGACCAGGAGAAGCTCATCTTCAGCCGCGATCCCAAGAGCTTCCGTTACCCGTACGCGTTCGACGTCCCGCTCGAAAGCTGGACCGAGCTGGTGGTGGCCAACGGGATGTACGACCAGGCCGGCTTCTGCCTTCTCGGCGACATCCACGACAAGTGCTCTTACGGACCGTGGAAGCGCGGATTGAACAAGGTCATGGCGGAGGAGAACTTCCACCTCCGCAACGGCCGCACATGGATGAAGCGCATCAGCGCCAGCGGCGGCTCGGCCAAGGAAGAGCTGCAGCGCGCGGTGGACTGGATGTTCCCGCTCAGCGTCGAATGGTTCGGCCTGCCCGACTCGAAGAAGATGCACTCCTTGCAACTCGAGTTCCGGCTCAAGGGCTTGACCAATGACCAGCTTCGCCAGTGGTGGCTCTCCACCGTCGTCCCGTACTGCGAGCAGATCGGAATCAAAGTCCCGGCTCACAAAGAGGTGCGTGACGGCAATGATGTCTGGGAGCTGGACTATCCGTTCCCATGCGAGTTCGACGCCGATGCGAAGCGCTGGGATTTCAGTAAGCCGATCTCATGGGACGACGTGCTCAAGCGCTGGCGCGCGCGCGGGCCTCGCAACACCGAGATGGTCGCCATGTTCCAGGAAGAGTTTCACAAGTTCCGAAACACGCACCACCAGAACGGGCAATGACCCAGCGACTCTGGGCCGCCCTCTCCGAGGTGCGCGATCCGGAGATGCCGATCAACCTGGTCGACCTGGGCGTGATCTACGGGATCAGAGAAGTCGCAGGCACGGTCGAGGTGGACCTCACGTTCACGGCCATGGGCTGTCCCGCCTCGGACTTCATCCTCGACGACGTGCGCGAGCGGCTCATGCGAGAAGAGGGGGTGCGCGATGTTCGGATCAACGTCGTGTGGAACCCGCCCTGGACCGCCGCACGCATGACCGAGGCCGGCCGCGACGCGCTCGAGGAATGGGGCCTGGCGGTATGACCTACAAGAGGGTCAGCGGCGACGCGCTCGAATACGAGGTGTTCGCGCGGAAGACACGCCTCGAGCCGCTACACCAGGTCGGCAGCGTGGTCGCGCCGGACGACGACCTCGCAATGGCATATGCGCGAGCGACCTATGACGAGGAACGCTGGTGCGAGATGGCCATCGTCCGAAAGGAGCACGTGATCGAGCTCTGGCAGCCTGGAGAAGCATGAGCTTTTCCGACCTCGTGCTCAGCATCGCCGACAACAAGCAGATGCTCGGGCTCCGCTACGCCGAGTGGGCCACGCGCGCCCCGTCGCTGGAAGCAGACATCGCCGCGGCGGCGATGGGACTCGACGACCTGGGCCACAGCCGCGTCCTCTATGGATGCCTGGAGCCGCTCGGCTCGGACCCGCGTGGCCGCGACCGCGAATCCGACCCCGCCAGCCTGCGAGCCCTGCCGTACTTCGACCAGCCGTGGACGGAGTGGGCGCAGTTCGTCGCGGCGAATGCGATCCTCGACACCGCGTTCACCGCCATGATCGAAGCTTGTGTCGGGGGGTCGGTCGACGTGCTTCAGCAGCGGCTGCGCAAGATGCTCATGGAGGAGCGCTACCACTTCCTGCACGGCCGCAGCTGGCTCAAATCGGGAATCGACACCGGCCCCCGTGACGAGGCCTGGCGGGAGGCGATCGAGTGGTTCGGCCCTCCAGATGGCGAGACGGCCGCCTTTCATCGAGATGGCCGGTTGAGCATGGGCCCGGCTGAGCTGCTCGCGCGGATCGAAGAGCGGCTCGGGGTGCGAGCGCCTTCGGTCAGCGTCGAGTGGAAGGCGTGGGACCCGATCCGGCGGCGAGGCAGGGCGGGAGCGATCGACGAGACCACGTTCGCCATGCTTCGCGGGCTCGAGGAGAAGAGGTTTGCCCAGTCGAGTGCCGCCGCCAAGGAAGCCTGACGACCCGCGGCCCGAGCCGCGCTGCCCCCACTGCCGCGCGCGGGACGCCGAGGTGATCTCGCTCTTCGGGACTCAGGCCATGACACTGCAGTACCGGTGCCGGCGCTGCGCGACGCTGTTCGAGGCGATCAAGTACGAGTAGCGCTAGCCCTCGTCGTCGTCCTCTTCCTCTTCACCTTCAGCGCCCCCCGAGCGGCGGCGCCGCATGATGGCAAGCGGCAGCCCGCCAAGCACGACCACCACGATGAGAGCGGCGGCGACCACCGGGAGCAACTGCCCCCCACCCACTGTCACCGCCCCCGGTGGCGGCGACGCTGCGGAGTAGCCGGCCGCGAAGTAGCCCAGCGAAGAGGTCTGCGCCTGGAGCACGAACGGCCGTGTTGGTTGCGACTGGAGCTGGCGGTAGGGACCGGTCGGGTTGTCGGCGATGTAGATGTTGTTCGGCGCCGGCAGAAGGTTGGAGAAGACCATCTCGAGGTTGGCCGGCTGCTTCAACGTGGCATTGGCTGTGATCTGGTAGACGTTGGTCACCAGCTTGACGCCCGGCGGGTTGGGGCAGGTGGTGAGCGGCGTGATGTCCACAGAGATGCTCGATTTTCCGGTCGCGCTGAACGCGCCCGGCAGGAACCCGATCACGATCTGGCCGTCGTTGGTGAAGGCCGAGTTCGCGTCGCTGACCCCGCCGATCACGTTGATGCTGAGATGCCCAGAGCTCGGCTTGATGTTCGACCCTGCCTGAGCGGGCGGACAGACCCAGTTGTACGGCGCCGCGGGGCCAAACCCGTCATAAAAACCTGGGGCGACCATCCAGGCGGCCACCGTGTACACCGCCGCCGCCGCGGCCAATAACGTGACCCGTTTTCGGTTCATAGTCACAGCGCCAGGTCCGCGATCACGTGACCGATGACCGGTGCGACGAGGTCACGGCAGGCCCAGCGCCACAGGGCCAGCACGAGACCGGCCGCGGCGACCGCGCCTAGAAAAGCCGGGGGATGCGAGAACGCGTGGGCCAGCGTCCACAACACGGTGCTGCCGATGATCGCCAGCGGAGCCCCGCCCAGCTCGTCGAGCGCCGCATACAGCGCGCCGCGGAACGCGAGCTCCTCACCGATCGAGATCGCGACGGCAGGCAGCGCCAGGCCGGCGGGAAGGATTGGTGCGGCGTCTGCACGCACGGCGGTGGGCAGCAGGAGGACGGCGCCGAGGGCAAACCCGCCGATGATGCGCCACCCGAGATGCGAGCCGTCCAGCCCGAGACTCTGCGCGCGCCAACCCACGGCTGCGAGCCCCAGCGCCGCGCCTCCGATGACCAGCGATGGGACCGCTGCGTGCGGAGCGCCGCCGGCGAGCGATCGCACCCATTCGACCAGCAGCACGTAGGCCCCGATCTCGCCCACCCTGGCGTAGGGGCGCCACCCGACGGCTGAGACCACAGGTCGATTATCGGAGACTGTCAGGAGGCGGCGAGGCGCTCGGGCGCCGAGTACACGTTGAAACGTTCCCCGCGAAGAAAGCCGACGAGCGTCTGGTTGAACTCGCGCGCGAGCGCCACAGCCAGGCTCGAAGGGGCTCCGACGGCGCACAGCACCGGGATGCCGGCGCTGATCGATTTCTGCACGATCTCATACCCGGCGCGACCGCTGACGACCAGAACCGTCTCCGACGCAGGCACACGCCCATCGAGCAGCCGGCGGCCCACCACCTTGTCGACGGCGTTGTGACGGCCCACGTCCTCGCGCAGGCAGGTGAGCTCGCCTCCCTGGGTGAAGAGGCCCGCGGCATGCAGACCTCCGGTGCGCTCGAAGACGCCCTGGTGCGAGCGGAGCTGCTCCACGAGGCCGGGCAGAATCGTCGGATCGACGGCGAGGCCGTCTTTCAGCGCCGACAGGTCTCGGCGGAGATCGTCGATGAGAACCGCTCCGCACACGCCGCATGCGGAGCTCGACAGCATGGAACGCTCTGGGCGGCGGCGCGGGGCGGCGACCAGATGAACGTCGACCTGGTTGGACTCGACGAGGGAGGCGTCGACGCGGACGCGGGAGTCGGCTTCGCCCGCTTCCGCGCTGATCCGGATCTCCTTCACGTCGTCACGAGACCGGATGATCCCCTCCGCGAACATCAGGCCGACGGCCAGCTCGATGTCCTCCCCCGGCGTCCGCATCAGGACCGACAGCGGCTTCCCGTCGAGCAACAGCTGCAGCGGCTCCTCGGTGACGACGGCGTCCGGCGACTCTGACCACCGACCGGCCTCCCACCTCCGCACGCGCAGCCTGGGCGCGGACGGCTTGGCCAAGCTTATGCCCGCTCCTCGAGAACCCTTAGCTCGCGCGCCGAGCGCGGGATGGAGGTGGTGACGGAGAAGCCCCGCCATGCCGTCACCCGCTCGGCCCGCATCCTGACGGTACGGGGAACGGCCGCCAGGTCCATCCCATACCGCTCGGCGATCGCCTCCCCGTCCCCTTCGCTCTCGAAGGTTCCGCGAACGCACGCTCCGACCATCAGCGACGGACGGAAAGGATGGTGCGCCTCGATGACGACCGCGCCGGCGGTGCCGGAGCGCGGGCGGCCGCTGATCGGAGCGACGCTGATCTCGCCGCGCTCGACATCCCAGTAGGCCGGACGGATCACGGGCATCGCGCCTTCGACCCAGCACGCATACCCGCGCGACACGCCGGCGAGACGCCGGCTCACATCGGCCGGGACGGCCGGGACGCGCGCCGCCTGCGCTGCGGGAAACGGCGCAGCTTCGATGATGTCGGCGTGACTCAATCGAAGCCGCAGGACCACGCGGTTGTACGGCAGCCATGCGCGCGGCAGGCGCGCCAGGTCGAGCATGTAGCCGGCGAAGTACGGGGCGTTCTTCAGGGCGTAGGCCGCCATGCCGAGGAAGTAGCCGGGCCCGTCGAGCATGGCCCGCACCTGGCCGGATACCGAAAGCGGGTCGAACACCTCGAGCGAGCCGCGCAGGTGCAACGCGGTCGACTCGCCGTCGACAAGGAATGCGGCGCGAGGATCCCGCCTCGCCATGATCGTCTTGGCCGCGTAACGCGAGGTGGTCATCCAGAGGGAGCCGTCCGCAAAGCTGAACACGGCCGGGTTGACCAGCGGTGCGCCGTGCGCGGCGCGACCGGCTCGCAGCGCGAGCATGCCGATGGAGGCTCGCCCCAGGATCGCGCTTGCCTCGCGGGTCAACCTCATTCGCCCACTCTAGTGGAGCCTCAGGCCTCCAGCGTCTTGCGGATCTGCTCCAGCGCGCGCTCCAGCCGTCCGCGCACCACCCAATCAACGCGGCGGGCGATGGCGCCACCGATGAACGCGGCGGGCGGCTGATAGGCGATGCGCAGCTCGATGAGCACACCAGTCCTCACCTCGCTGAAGGTGAACCCGCCCTCCTGTCGGATCACGCCCGATTCTGACTTCCAGCCGATCTCCTCGGGCGGGGACCAGCGGTTCAACACAAGCACGCTCTTGAGGGGGAACCCAAACGCGACCATTTCGACGTTGTAGCGGGCCCCGACGCCCTTGGTCTTTCGGCCGATCGGCTCCCACTTGCTGACGCCGTCGAGCACCTGGGCGACGTGCCGGAAGTCGGCAAAGTAGTCGAAAGCCTGCTGCGGCGCGGCCTTGACCGTCACCTCTGCCGAGAACTCGTTCCACGCCACACATCCAAGATATGGGTTGGATGAGATGGGCTGAGGGCCGGGTGTCGGTCGAAGACTCCGTTGCGGCGCCGCACGCGGCGACGGGCCGGCTTCTCCGCGACTCGTTTCTGCCCGGCATCAGCGCCGTGACGCTCGGGCTCGTGCGCGCAGGCGACAGCTCGCTGCGCGTCGGACCGTTCGAGCTGCTGCGGTTCGGTGCGCCCAAGCTCGAGCGCACAGGCGTCGAGTGGCCAATCGTGGGCGGCCTCCTGGCCGGATCGTCAGGCGGGACCTGGCGACTCCATTCTTCCGGCGGCCGGCTCGTGGCCTCCGTCGACGGGTACCGTCCCCGCTTGCCCGCGGCGGTCTACCGGGTGACGCAGCTTCCGCTGCATCACCTGATGACCCGCCTCTACCTCCTGAGGTTGCGCGGCCGCGACCCGGCTCCGGGCGTCACGGCGACATCGTCCAATCGCATCCGCGCTGCTGCCGTCGACCTGGCCCTTTGCGCCACGCTCGCCGGCGTGGCCGGACGCCGCCGGCGGGTGCGGGTCCTGTTGGGGATCGCACTCGTCTATCACGTGACCTGCTGGAGCATCTCAGGACGCACGCTCGGCGGATTGGTGATGAGGCAGCGCGTGGTGTCGGTGGACGGATCGCGACTCAGCCCGGCGCAAGCGCTGGTGCGCTTTATCGCTCTCCCGATCTCGTGGGTTCGCGGGCGGCCGGACCACGACGAGATCGCCTGCACCGACGTGATCGACGCCGAGCCGTAGCATCTTCTCGTGGACTCAAGAGTCGACCTGGTCATCTTCGGCGCCTCGGGCGACCTTGCTCAGCGCAAGATCCTGCCTTCTCTCGGCCGCCTGGCGGCGCGGGAAGGCCGGCAGGTCCGGGTCGTGGGCGCGGGCCGCAGCGAGAAGGCGACCGATGAGTTCCGCCAGATGGTGCGCGAAGCCAGCCGCAACGAGAAGCTCGCGGCCACCGCGGAATGGGTGAAGCTCGATTACAGCGATTCGGCGACTTTCGCCCCGCTCAAAGAGCTGTTGACAGGTTCACCGAGCGTGATCTTTTATCTCGCCACGCCGGCCGAGACCTTTTCCGACATCGTGGCGGCGCTCGTCGAATCGGGCCTTTCGGCCAGGCAGGACGAGTCCCGCAGCGTCGTGGTCGAAAAGCCGCTCGGCCATAACCTGTCGTCGGCGAAGAAGCTGAACGCTCAGCTCGCCGAGGCGTTCCAGGAGGAGCAGATCTTCCGCATCGATCACTACCTCGCCAAGGACACCGTCCAGAACGTGCTCGCGCTCCGTTTCTCAAACTCCCTTTTCGAGCCGGTCTGGAACCGCACGCTGGTGGAGTCGATCCTGATCACGGTGGCAGAGGAGGAGGGCATCGGCCAGCGAGCCGGCTACTACGACCAGACCGGCGCGGTCCGCGACATCATCCAGAATCACGTGCTCCAGCTCCTCGCGCTGATCACGATGGAGCCGCCGACCACCTTCGACGCGGAGTACGTGCGCAGGTCCAAGCGCGCGGCGCTGCGCGCGATGCTGCCGATCGACCCGGCCACCGCAGTGCGCGGGCAGTACGACGGGTACCAGGACGAGGATGGCGTTGCGCCCGACTCGAGGCGCGAGACATATGTCGCAGCGCGGGTCGCCATCGAGAACTGGAGGTGGGACGGGGTGCCCATCTTCGTCCGCACGGGCAAAGCGCTCACCCGCCGCGTCACCGAGGTCGTGATCAAGCTGCGTGACGCGCCGATGCTGCGAATCGCAGGCCGCCGCCAGCGCGGGATCCCGACCCTCATCGTCATCCGCATCCAGCCGGACGAGGGCATCTCGCTGCGCATCGGCGCCAAGCGCCCGGGGACGCGGTTCGAGATGGTGCCGGCCGGTATGCGGCTCGACTACGCGCGCCTCACGAAGGCCGCGCTGCCGGATGCATACGAGAACGTCCTGTCGGAGGTCCTGGCCGGCGGCCACTCGGCCTTCCCTGGAGCTGAGGAGATCGAGCTGTCGTGGGAGATCGTTGACCCGCTGATCGCGGCGTGGGAGGCCGAAGGGCATCCTGAGATCTATCCGGTCGGTTCGTGGGGCCCCCGGGCGGCGGATGACCTCGTGGATGACGGCGGCGCCGGCCGCTGGATCGTCAGCGGAGACGAGCCGGGAACCTCCTAGAGTGGGGCGCCGTCATCGGGCACGCACGCCGAAGCAGGCAAAAGAAAAAG
>Ga0307372_10005734_pt1 | contig 18473 bp, 19 predicted proteins | sample OX1MG_FD_202533 | JGI IMG/M metagenome (GOLD analysis project Ga0307372, IMG submission 202533) | Soil microbial communities from Risofladan, Vaasa, Finland - OX-1 | ecosystem: Environmental > Terrestrial > Soil > Coastal area > Acid sulfate soil | place: Finland: Risofladan, Vaasa | collected...
CCGATGCTCCTCTGATTATCCGGCGCGCGATCACGCGCCGCTTGACAGCAGGGTGCGCGGACCCGCTAGCTATCCGTGCCGATGAGCCTGCTCGACCTGCTTCGTCCCGCGCGTGCGCCGCGTGCCCGCGCCCTCGACCGCCTCGCCGCATGCGCGGGCCGGTACGCCACGCTGGCGGCGAACCTGGCGCGCCACGCCGCGATGTGCGAACTGCCGACGATTGCCGCGGACCTCGCGCGGCTGGCCGACGCCACGTCGGCACAGGCCGAGGTGCTGCGCCGCCTCCTGCGCGATCGCGGGGCATGGCCCGCGCCGGCCGCCGCCGCCGGACCCGAGGGCGCGAGCAACTGGGCGCGGCTCAACGCCGATCTGGCGCTGCAAGGCGACCTTGCGCGCGAGTTGAATCGGACTCTGGTCGAAGTCGAGGGCGCCGATCCGGGGTTTGCGGCCGCGCTGCGCGTGCTCGCGACGGAGGAAGACCGCAACCTGCGGGCGCTGCGCTCGCTCGCGCTCAAATGCGATCCGCAGGCGCTCGACTGATCCGGCGGCCCCTTCGCCCGGATGGGGATCGGCGCGGCGCCGCGCCGTACGCCGCTAAAGGTAACGCTTGAGGCCGCGCCGGGCGAGTTCGTCGGTCACGCGCCGCACCGACTGCGCCGCCGATCGCCGCGCGATCAGAATCGCGTCGCCGGTATCGACCGCCACCAGGTCGCTCACGCCGAGGATCACCATCAGGCGCTGACCACCGCGCGCCAGCACGCCCTCGCTGTCGATCGCGATCACGTTGCCGGTGACGACGTTGCTCGCGCCGTCAGGCCGCATCGCCTCCCACAGCCCTTCCCAACTCCCGACGTCGAACCAGCGGAAGCTCGCGCGGACGCTGAGCACCGCGCGGCTACGCTCGGCGACCACCCGGTCGAACGAATCGAATTCGAGCGCATGATAGGCGCGCGGCAATCGCGCTTTGCCGATCGTGCCGAACTGGCGCATCGCGGCCGCCAGCCCCGGCGCATGCTCGCCGAGTTCGCGCGCGAGCGTCGCTCCGCTCATCACGAAGATGCCGGCGTTCCACAGATATTTGCCCGACTTGACCATCCGCCGCGCGAGCGCCGGCGCGGGCTTCTCGACGAAGCGATCGACCTTGAACCCGGCGCCGACCGCACCGCCGATCTTCTGATAGCCATATCCGGTCTCGGTGCGCGTCGGCGTAATCCCCAGGACCACGATCGCGGCGCGCTCCGCGGCGAGACCGAGCGCCGTCCCGAGCGCCTCGCGAAACTCCGCCGCCGGTGTTATGAAATGGTCGGCCGGCATCGCCGCGATCAACGCCTCGTCGCCCAGCCGCTTGGCGATCATCGCCGCGCCATAAGCGATCGCGACCGCCGTGCCGCGTCCCTCCGGTTCGACGATCAGGTTGCCCGGCGCCAAAGTGCCGCGCAGCGCCCGGCGAAACGCCGCGCCCTGGTCGGCCGCCGCCAGCACGAAAATCCGCTCGCGCGGGATAAGCCCGGACAGACGCGCGATCGTATTGTCGAGCAGCGTGGTCTTGCCGTCGAAGGCAAACAGCGGCTTGGGCCGCCCGGCACGACTCTCAGGCCAAAAGCGCGTGCCCCGCCCGCCCGCGATAATCAGCGCCGCGCCCGGCGCGGGATGCGAAGTTTTTTTCATTGCGGAAAGCGGGTGCCGGAGCCGGCCGTCACGCGAGGTATCGCGCGCAACGCGGCGGCGGCTCAAACGGCCGCGCCGAACTCCTTGAGCTTGGCCTCGAACAGCGTGCGGATTTCGCCGAGCGTAGCCTCGTCGCGCGCCTCGAAGCGCAGCACCAAAGCGGGCTGCGTGTTGGACGCGCGCACCAGGCCCCATCCACCGGGAAAATTCACTCGCGCGCCGTCGATATCGATCGTGTCGTAATGCGCGCGGAAATATTCCACCGCGCGCCGCACCACCTCGAACTTGCGATCGTCGGGGCAGTCCAGCCGGAGCTCGGGCGTGAAGCAGGTGCGCGGCAAATCGGCTAGCAGTTGGCCCAGCCCGCGGCCCTCCCGCCCGAGGATTTCCAGCAGCCGGAACGAGGCGTAGATCGCGTCGTCGAAACCGTAGTAGCGATCGTTGAAGAACATGTGGCCGCTCATCTCGCCGGCCAGCGCCGCGTGCTCCTGCTTGAGCTTGCTCTTGATCAGCGAATGGCCGGTCTTCCACATGATCGGCCGGCCGCCATGGCGCGCGATATCCTCGTACATGCGCTGCGAGCATTTCACGTCGCCGATAATCGCCGCGCCCGGCCGCTCCTTGAGAATCGACCGCGCATAAACCACCATCTGCTCGTCGCCCCATACGATACGGCCGTTCTCGTCAACCGCGCCGATCCGATCGGCGTCGCCGTCATAGGCGATCCCGACCGCCGCGCCGCTGCTGACCACCGCCGCCTGCAGGTCGCGCATGTTCTCTTCGACCGTGGGATCCGGATGATGATTGGGGAAGCGCCCGTCCATCTCGATATACAGCTCGACCGTCTCGAGCCCCATCTCGCGCATCAGCGGCGCCGCCACCACGCCGCCGCAGCCGTTGCCGCCATCGACCGCGACCTTCATCCCGGGCTTCAGCGTGATATGCGATTTGATGTAGTCGCGGTAGTCGGGAAGCACCGGCCGGGCGCTGAGCTTGCCCTTGCGGCCGCTGGTGACGAAGGCGCGCGCCTCGATTATTTCGCGCACGCGCTGAATCTCGGCGCCAAAGATCGTCGTCGGGCCGACTCCGAGCTTGAAGCCGTTGTACTCGGCCGCGTTATGACTGCCGGTGATCATCGCGCCACCGTCCATCTTCCAGTGCAGCACGGAAAAATAGAGCAGCGGCGTCGGCACCACGCCGACGTCGACCACATCGATACCGGCCGGCAGCAGCCCCTCGAGCAAAAGATCGCGCAGCGCGTCCGAAGTCAGCCGGCAGTCGCGCCCGAGCGTAATCGTATGCTTGCCAGCCTGATGCAGGATCGTGGCGTAGGCGCGGCCCAGGTCGACGATCAGATCATCGTCGAAATCGTCCTCGACCACACCGCGAATGTCGTATTCGCGAAAGACCTGGCGATTCATAGTCGTTCAATTCTTCCCATCGTCTGTGAGAGAAGCAACTACCCGATGGGCGAAAGCGGCCATTCGTGCGCTCCGCTTAGCATCGCGGGCAAATGCGGCGTCGGATTCAGGCGAACAATCGAATTTCCCGGCTTTCACCGGCGATGCGCGCCGCGCGCGATCCGGGCTAGACTGACTCCCATGCCGAGCGCCTCCGCCAGAACCAGCGACGATCCCAATCAGGAAATCGCGCGCCAGGTCGCCGTCGTCACCGGCGCCGGCCGCGGCGTCGGACGCGCCGTCGCGCTCGCCTTGGCCGAGGCCGGTTTCTCGCTCTGCCTCGCCGCGCGCACCCAGGCCGAACTCGAAGAAACCCGCGCCCTGAGCGGTTTGCCACCTGCGCGCTCGCTGATCGTGCTGATCGATTTGGCCGCCGAGGAGGCAGCCGAACATCTGATCGGCGCCGCCGTGGACTATTACGGCAGCCTCGCCGTGCTGGTGAACAATGCCGGATGGGCGCCGCCGCGCACGCCACTGATCAAGATGACCGGGGCCGACCAGGACCGGATTATCGCGCTGAATTTGCGCGCGCCGATCGCGCTGGCGCGCCTGGCCGCAAGCCACATGTCGGAGCGCAACGAGGGCGGCGTGATCGTCAATATCGCCTCCGCCGCGGCGCGCCGGATGGGCGCCGGCGAAGCGATTTACGCCGCCGCCAAGGCCGGCCTCATCGCCTTCACCCACGCCTCCTTCGCCGAGCTGCGCGAGCGCCACATCAAGACCTCCGTGATCATCCCGGGGCTCATCGACACCGGCTTGATCCCGGTCAACAAGCGGCTCGACCGCACCTTGATGCTGCGGCCGGCCGACGTCGCCGCGGCCGTGATGAGCGTGGTCGCCGCGCCCTCCGCAGTCTGCCCGCTCGAGCTGGTGCTCGAACCGCAGCGCAATCCGCTGCGCACGGTCCGCTGATTCCCGCCGCCGCCTGCCATGCGCCCGCAACCCGCAGCGCCGCGCGCGATGCCGATCGCCACGCCCGCGCCCATCGTTTGATCGCGACGCCGTACTAGGTTGATTGCCACGACCACCAATCCGCCATCTGCCGCGCGCTCCTTCACGATCGGTTTCGCGATCGCGCTGGCCACCGGAATCGCCGCCGCCGTGATTCTCGCGCCGTGCGCCGCCTGGGCGCTGGCGGCGGCCGGGCTGCGCTTGCCCTTTCCGCGCATCTTCGATCGCACCGTGATGGCGACGCTGCTCGCCGCGTTGCTCCTATGGTCGCGCGCGCTCGGCTTCAATTGCCTGATCCGCCGGGGCTTTGCCGCGCCGCGCGCCAACCCGGGCCGCGCCGCACTCGGTCTGGCGCTCGGCCTGGGCGCGATCGCGATCCTGTTCACCGCGGCGATCGTCATGCGCCACGCCGCGCATCCGCTCGAGGCCGGTTCGCTGGTCGCCCGCATCGCGAAGAACCTGATCCCGGCGATCGCGATCGGAATAATCGAAGAGGGTTTCTTCCGCGCCTTCCTGCTCGGCGGGATGCTCCGTGAATTCGGCCGGCGCACCGCACTCGTCGCCAGCGCGTTTATCTATGCGCTGGCCCATCTGGTGCGCGCGCCCGCCCACTTCTATCTCGCCGGCTTCCATCCGATGGCCGGTCTCGCCGACCTCGGCCAGAGCGCCGCGCAACTCGCCCATCCGCTCGCCGCCGCGCCGACCCTGATCGGGCTCACCCTGCTCGGCCTGGTCCTCGGCCAGGCCTTCATCGCCACCGGCAACGTCTATTTTTCAATCGGCATGCACGCCGGCTTCGTGCTGGGCGCCAAGAGCTGGCCCGCGATCGCGCATGGCGCGGCGGCCGCTCCGCGCTGGCTCGCCGGCGCGGGACCGGTGCCGCTGATCGCCGCGCCGGCCGCCTGGCTGATCGCGATCGTTCTGCTCCTGGCGCTGCCGCGGATTTTGCGGGCGCGCCCGGACGCGCCACCCGCTCAGGCCGATTTCTTGGGCGGATAGATCGCCGCCATGCCGCGCGGGCGCGTGCGGTAACGCCGATGGGTCCACAGGAACTGTTCGGGATAGCGCCGCACGATCGCTTCGATCGTGGCGGTGAAGCGCCGCGTATTCTCCACGATGTCGGCCTCGCGGTCGGCGCTGCGCTGAATTTCGACCTCGTCCTGAATCTCGATGCGATGGCGGCGCATCCCGGGCTCGCGCACGATGAACGCCGGGATCACCGGCGCATGCGAGATCGCGACAATCCGCGCCAGGCCGCCCGTGGTCGCCGCCGGTTCGCCGAAAAACGGCACGAAAACCGCCTCGCCGCGCTTCGCGTTCTGGTCGAACGGCACGCCCACCGTGCCGTCGGCACGCAGCGCCTTGAGCACCGCGCGGGCCGCCGAATGCTTGCGCATGACCTCGACCCCGACGCGCTCGCGGACGAAGGTCATCAGGGCGTCGCCGGGCAGAAAGCGCTGCGTGTGATGCACCAGGCCGATCTGATGCCCATGCAGGGCGTGGGCCGGCGCCAGCAGCTCGAAGTTGCCGAAATGGGCACTCAGGATTATCAGCCCGCGGCCCGGATTGCGCGCGCGCACATCGTCCCAATAAGCGATCCGATCGTAGCTCACCCGACGTTTCAGCCTGTGGTAGAAGAAGCCGCCCAGGCGGACGTACTCGGCGCCGCCGCGCCCGAGATTCACGTATGACGCGCGCAGGATGCGCCGATGCTCGGTGGCACTGCGCTCGGGAAACGCGATCGCCAGGTTCTTGAGCCCGATCACGTGATGGCGCCGGTCGAGCAGGTAGCCGATAAAGCCGCCCGCGATGCCGAGCGGATAGAGCACGAAGTCGGGAATCAGGCTGAGCGCGTGGATCACGCCGACCATCAGGTAGAACAGCAGACGGTCCTTCAGGCTCAACGGTAGTTGCGCGTCGCGCCGCGCGGCTCGCGCGCGCGCACCGTCGTCCACCGCCGGGCGCGCGTCGCGCGGCTCATCGGCGGCAGTCGCCGTGGCGCGGCCGCCGGCATCGATCGTATCGTGCGCGGATCCGTCCGGTGGACGAGCCGGCTCCGCGCCCGGATTAGAGAAAGACTCCATCGCGTTTGGGCGACTTGGGAATCACCACGATTCCAGTATCGGTCACGGTGAAGCGTTGGCGGTCGCGCTCGAGGTCATAGCCGATCACGTCGCCGTCGGCGATATGCACGTTTTTGTCGATAATCGCGCGGCGAATGCGCGCGCCACGCCCGATATCGCAGTAGTCCATGATCACCGAATCGTCGATCTCGCTGTACGAATGAACGAAGACCGATCGGCCCAGCACTGAGTTGCGGATCGAACCGCCCGAAATGATACAGCCCTCCGAAATCACCGAATGCAGCGCCTGACCGCGCCGCGAATCCTCATTGAAGACGAACTTCGCCGCCGGCTGATTATAATACGCCGTACGCAGCGGCCACGACGAGTTGTACAGGTTGAGATGCGGCCGCGCGTCGCGCAGGTCCATGTTGGCCTCGTAGTACGCGTCGATCGTCCCGACGTCGCGCCAGTAGCTCAGATTCTCCTCCGAGTCGCCGCGGATCCGGTTGGTCAGGAAATTGTAGGCGTAGACCGGCACGCGATCGATCAGCGCCGGGATCAGGTCACGGCCGAAATCGTGATGGCTCTCGCGGGCCTGCGAATCCTCGATCAGCGCGGCGCGCAGCACCTGCGGATCGAACAGATAGTTGCCCATCGAGGCCAGGCACTTGCCCGGCGCCCCCGGCATCGCCTTGGTCACCTTGGGCTTCTCGTCAAAGCCGAACACGCGCAGACCCGAGTCGACTTCGAGGATCCCGAACTGATCCGATTCCTCGAGCATGACCGGCAGCGTCGCCACCGTCACCGACGATTTGCGCTCCAGGTGGAACTCGATCATCTGCGCGATATCCATCCGGTAGATATGGTCCGCGCCGAAGACCGCCACCAAGTCGGGCTTGAAATCGTCGATCAGATTGAGGTTCTGGAAGATCGCGTCGGCGGTGCCCTGATACCAGCTCTCCCCCAAGCGCATCTGCGCCGGCACCGGCACGATGAAATGGTCGTGCAGGATACGGCCGAACTGCCAGCCGTCCTTGAGGTGCTCGATGAGCGATTGCGAGCGCCATTGGACCAGCACGTAAATCGAATAGATTTGCGAGTTGACCAGGTTCGAGAGGACGAAGTCGACGATCCGGTATTTGCCGCCGAACGGCACCGCGGGCTTCGCTCGATCCCGCGTCAACGGATAGAGCCGGGTACCCTGCCCTCCGGCCATGATCAGCGCTAGCGTTCTCATCTGCAGTCGTCGAATCCTGTTCGCCGTGGGTGCGGCGAGGTTACCTGCGTTGAGTGGGCGACACGCCCGCCGGCGGTCCGCTTATCGATCGTCACGCAGCGCCAATAAAACCCCTCGAAGAGCCCTGCCAGCTTCGCTTTGCGCTGGTTTTTCGCTTTCGCAATTGGCGCGTTGTGCGACCGGGCTTCGCGTGCAGTGTCCCAAAACGTTCGTTTTACCCACTTAAAGGGGTTGCCAGGAGCGGTGCCCCGATCGGCCCCATATCGAATAATTGCTTATTTCCTAGCCTATTACGCCACTTTTATGGAGACAACCAGACCGAGGCACAAGGGTTGCTTGAAACATTATTCCAAATCTTACGTCTAAGATCGGTATCAGGGACGTAGATCAGTAGCAGGGCTCTCCGGAAAAGCCCGGAAGGGAGCATGAAAATGCAGAGCGTAACCAGCAAAACCGTAACCAATTCGTCCAAGTCGCAGGGCGGTGTCGTCTATCGGATTGCCTGCCAGAATCCTGGCTGTGCCCATACCTTCGACCTGCGCATCACTCCGCAAACCGCCTCGATGCTCAGCGGTACTATTGCCTGCCCGCGCTGCCGGCGCCATGGCGGGATGCTCAAGCCGCACGGGCGGATCGGCGACAAGCTGTTCGCGGCGAAACTGTTGTATCGCATGACCGGCGTCGCGCCGCGTCCCGATGACGACGATCTTTACGCCGAGACGGTCGAGTCGCGCTACTAATCCGCGCGACCTTCGATTAGAGTAACTCACGCCGTCCACGCATCCGCGGCTTGCCGCGATGCGCTTCACGCGCCGCCGCGCTCGCATGCGGACGGCGCGTTTTCTTTAGCCCGCCGATCTGCCGCGCCGGCCATCGTGGTGCCGGGTCAGGCTTGTGCCGGCTCAGGCTTTGCGTGATTCCATTGGCCACCGGTCGCGATCACACGCCAGCCAGGAGCTGTACCGTCAGACCCTCGAGGCTCAGGATGCTCGGCCGTTCGATCATCCGGCGCAGCCACGCGTCGACGTTGGCGCGGTTAATCGCCGGGTCGAGGCCCAGATCCTTCAGCACCACCAGGCGCGGCACAAAGGCGATATCGGCGACCGAAAACTGCGAAGCCAGAAACTCCTGCCCCTGCAGTTCGTGGTTGAGAAAATCAAGCACCCGTTCGATCGATTTCTGCACGCGCAGCAAGCGCGCCGGGTCGCGCTCATGCTCGGGCTTGCCCATTTCGCCCATCAACTGGCCGACCTGCGGGGTAAACGACGAGTCGGCAAAATCCTCCCAGGTCCGCGCCCGCGCGCGCAACGCGCTCGAGCCGACCGCGGGCAGCAATGGCGGTTCGGGGTATTCGTCTTCGAGGTACTCGGCAATGGTCGTCGAGTCGTAGATGGTCGTGTCCTCATCGACCAGCACAGGCACGCGACCGAAGGGATTGAGCCGCAAAAAATCGGGCTTGCGATGTTCGCCCTGGGGCAGATCGATCTGCACCAGTTCGTACGACAGCCCCTTTTCGGCCAGCACGATACGCACCTTCTGGCCGAACGGGCAGGGCAGGAAGTCATAGAGCTTGATCATTTTCCGTCAGATCCTTACTCGCCGGCCGCTGCAACGTTGAACTTCAAACTCGCTTCGACCTCGGACTCGAGTTTGACCGCGACCGTGAAGTCGCCCAGTTGCTTAATCGGCTCGTTCAGCGCGATCCGCCGCCGCTCGACCGTGAAGCCCTGCTCGCGCAAGGCGCGCTCGATATCGATATTGGTCACCGAACCGAACAGCTTGCCCTCGTCGCCGGCGCGCGCGGTGAGCGACAAGGTGATCGCCTCGAGGCGCTCCTTGAGGCTGGCGGCCTTGAGCCGCAGCGCCTCGCGCTTGTGCAAGGCCACCGCCTTGGTATGCTCGAAGGCGCTCAAATTCTTCTGGCTGGCCGCCACCGCGAGCTTGCGCGGCAGCAGGTAGTTGCGGGCATAGCCGGCGCGGACCTTGACCACGTCGCCCGGGCGCCCCAGGTTGGGGACCTCTTCACTCAAAATCAATTGCATATTCATAGCTTCGCCTGCCTTGTTAAGCCCGTCTCACAGGAAATCGCCCAGATTGCGCGCCTCCTGGCTGGGCGGCTTGAGCCGCCGAAAATCGATCCAAAGGTCGAAAATTCCCACTACGCAGACCAGCGCCGCCAGCACCGGCTGCACGATCGTAACAAAGTAAATCAGCCCACGCGCCAGCGGCGGCATCGCCAGCACCTTGAAATAGAACGCCATGATCGCGAGACCCTGGCAGAAATAGACCGCCGCCACGCACACGAACAGGTCGAGCGCGATGGTGCTCAGCGCCGCCACTGGAATGAACAGTCCGAAGCCCGCCACCAGCAACACCCAGATCAGCCATTCGGGCGTCGCCCAGCGCACCAGGTCGCCAAACAGCGGGTAGCCGACGCGCTGCTGGCGGCCGCTCGCCCGCCAAAACATGCCCAAATTGATCAGCACGGTGATCGCGATCGACAGCGCCGCCAGCGCCGGACTCAGCCGCACGGTGGCGGCGACGATATTGCCCCGCATCTCGGGCGTCATCGCCGAATCCATCCCGACCGTCTTGTAGAACTGCTGGCCGCGATCCATCGCCACCGTCAGTTCCCGGCGCAGGGTGTCGGCCAGCGTGGCCGGCGATCCGGCTATCGCCAGCGCCGTCATGGTGCCCACAATCAGCACGGCCGCCACCGTGTAGAGCACGATCAACTCGAACGGCCGGCGGCGGTCGACCATCTGACAGATAATCGCCGTGGCCAGGCCGAGGGTCAGGGCGTAGGCGCCCGCCGCAGACGGTCCCGCGCCGAGCGCGATTAGACCGGCGGCCATCACCACCGCCGCGGCCATCCGCCACAGCGCCTTGGGATAGCCGATCGCAAAACTCATCACCGGGGCCGGCGCAAACAGCATCGCGATGCCACCGACCGCCGGAATTACACCACCCGCAAGGAACAGTGCGGCCGCCGCAAACGCGGCCCGCATCAACCCGATGGCGTCCCGGCGGGTCACGGCGCGGCGCTACAGCCCGAGGGTTGAAAAAGGCAACAGCGCAATGACCCGCGCGCGTTTGATCGCCACTGCGAGCTGCCGCTGATGCTTGGCGCAGTTGCCCGACGTGCGGCTCGGCACGATTTTGCCGCCTTCCGTGATAAAGCTTTGCAGCGTGCGCACGTCCTTGTAATCGACCGCCAGAGTCTTGTCCGCGCAGAAGCGGCAGACCTTGCGCCGTCCGCCGCCCGGACGACGGCGCGCGCCGCCACGGTCACCGCCGCGATCGGCATCCGAGCGCGGCCCGCGTGGTCCGCGTGAATGATCGTGCGCGTCGGACGCGCCGCCCGATCCGCCATGTTGGGTTCTTTCTTCGTCAGCCATAATTCGCTTCCTGATAAAGGTGCATTCAACTCACCCGCGCAATTCGCGCGCAGCCGGCGTTCACGTCCGCCGCGAGGCCGCGCGCCCGCCCTCAGCGGGTCTCGCGGGCAGGCTCTATTTCGTCAGCCACCAGCTCGATTCCGACATTCTTGAGGCCGGCCCGGGTCCGTCCACGCAGCGGATGCAATGCGCCGCGCGCACGGATTTCCGCACCCGCCTTGAGGCTTTGCGCCAGCGCCCGCGCCGGCTCGCCGGTCATCACGACCGCGAGCAACAGTTCGCCCGCGGTCGCGCCGCAATCCACCACCAGGCGCAGCACCGGCGTGCCCGCGGGCGTTACGCTGAGCGCGGGCGGATTTGCCAGACGTCCGCAAAGCTCAATCCTGTTGGCCACTTTCCGGTTCGGTCGAGGGATCGCTCGACGGCGCCGCGACGTCCTCGGCCGAGGCGTCGCCGACCGGAGCGCCGGCCGCTTCGCCCCCCGCCGCTGCGGCCGCAGCGGCGGCTTTCGCCGCCGCCGCCGCTTCCTGCGCGACCGCGCGAGCCGCCGCGTTGGTGGCCGCAAGTTCGGCCGCCGCGGCGCGCTCCGCCGCCATCGCGGCCATCCGCGCCTCGGCGGCAGCCTTGGCCTCGGCGGCGCGGCGATGGCGCGCCTCGACATCGGTGCGGACCTGCGCCATATCAGCCGAGTCGTCGACCAGTACGGACAGATAGCGCAGCACGCCATCGGCCAGTTTGAGATTGCGCTCGACTTCGTTCATCGTCGCGCCGGCCCCGCCGTAGTCGAACCGCACGTAAAAGCCGCGCCGCTCGCCTTTGATATTGTAGGCAAGCTCGCGAAAGCCCCATTCCTCGGTCTCGACCAGATCGCCGCCGTTGCTGGCAACGATCCCCTCGAAACGCTTGATGGCCTCTTTGTGAGCCGGTTCGCCCAGATCCGGGCGTAAAATAAATATGGTTTCGTAGCGCCGCACGCGCTGACCTCCTCTCGGGTTACAGCCCCCTTGCGGGAGCAAGGAGCGAAACCCGCATCGTATCAGCGCCCGTAAACCGCAACAAGGCAATAAACGCGGCATTCATCGAATATTCCGTGCGGTGCGACACGCGATCGGTCGCTTACGAATCTGCGACATGGTTTTATTTTTAGTCCGACGGGCCGCCCGCCGATCTTTTTTTGCCCCTCGCACCACGATTTCAGCGAGATCTGTCAAAGCGGACGATCGCCGAGACTCACCAACTGTTGTAAGCGGCGCTCATCCTGTTATTAGAAGGTCGGGTTGCGCGGCAAAAACGATTCTCATCCACCGGGAAGGACATCACATGGCGAAAGCAGGGCGCGGCAAAAGCGGATCGCAAGGCAAGGGCAGAGCGTCGGGCACTGCGGCGCCAGCAAAACACAAAACGATCGCCACAGGCAAAGCGTCAAAATCCAAGGCGTCCGCCAGGCTCGCGCCGATCGCCGCGAAGAAACCGGCGCCGAAAATCGCGGCGAAGGCCGCCGCGCGCGCCAAGCCCAAGGCCCGCGCGATTGCACGGCCGCGCGTGAAGGCACGGGCCACGGCCGCGGCGGTCGCGACACGTCCGCGCGCACCCGAGCCGAATCTGCCGCGTCACGATCAATTGCCGACGCGCGCGGGCGCGCCGGCCGGCGCCGCGTGGGGCGTGTTCGGCGACGACGATCAGCTCGGCACGATCAACCTGATGACGCCAGCGGCGGTGATCGAAGCGGCCGGCTCGATTCGCAACGGACGGGTCTTTTCGCTCAACCTCCCCTTCAATATCCCCGACCCGCCGCTGTTCGGCCGCGGCAAGCACGTGCATACGATCAAGCAGTACGCGTCGTACATCCTCGACGATTACCTCGACAACTTTTATCCGCAAGCCTCATCGCAATGGGACGCGCTATGCCACGTGAAGCATCCCAAGCTCGGCGCCTATAACGGAATCCCCGACAGCGAGATCACCGGCTACGGCGGCACCAAGCTCGGCATCGACAACCTCGCGCGGCGCGGCATCGCCGGGCGCGGCGTGCTCGTCGATATCGGGCGCTATCATGAAAAGCGCGGGCGCAAGCTCAACTTCATGACCAACGATCTGATTCCGTTCGAGGAGTTGCTCGGCACGCTCGAGGAGCAGAAGACCACGATTCGCGCCGGCGACGTGCTGCTGGTGCGTATCGGATGGACCAAGGCGTACCTCGCGATGTCGCCCGAGGAAAAGGCCACCCTGGCGACGCAGACCAAATCACCCGGCATCGAGGGCACGCCGCGGGTCGCGCGATGGTTGTGGGATAGCCGGATCGCGGCCGCCGCGTCGGATTCACCAGCGCTCGAGGCGATGCCACCGCCGCCGATCGGCGACCAGCCGGCGTCGCGCGATCTCCTGCACTTCCATCTGCTGTCGTTCTTCGGGATGCCGATTGGCGAGATGTGGGATCTCGAGAGTCTGGCCGACGATTGCGCGCGCGACGGACGCTACGATTTTTTCATCACCTCGGCGCCGCTCAATATCCCCGGCGGGGTGGGCTCGCCGCCCAACGCGCTCGCGATCAAGTAGCGCGCTCCGCCAGCGGCAAGGTGCGCGCTCAATCTGCGCGCGTGAAGCAGGCGCGATTGCGCCCGCAGATCGACGCATGGACCGGCAGATCGTCGGGGCCGACGGGGCTCTGCGTCAGGAGGCAGGTGTAGCAGGCGGTGGTGCTTTCGGGATCGATCAGGCGCACGCCGCCGGGCGCGCGGAAGTAGCTGAACTTGGTGCGCAGCATCGTGCAGTAATCGTTTCCCGCCTTTTCCACCATCTTGGAAATCTCCGCTCCGCCGCTCGCACGCCAGGCACCAAGCGCTCGACGCCCATTTTGTCATTCTGAACGTGGCGAAGAATCCCGGGATGCTGCACTTCGCGGACTCCGTTCAGCATGACAACTTGATCTGCGCAGAGCCTCCTTAGACGGTCTCCGCCTCGAGGCCGCCGGCGCGCAGGATCGCACGGCGCACCAGCGCCTTGGCGATCGGAACCTTGTAGCCGTTATCGGCCAGCGGCGCGGCCCCGGCCAGCGCGGCCTCGGCGGCGCGCGCGGCGCGATCGGGCGTGAGCGCGCCACCGGCGATAATCTGTTCGGCCGCCGGCACGCGCCACGGAATCGGCGCGACCGCGCCCATCACGATCCGCGCGCGGCGCACGTGGCGGCCGGGATCGATCGCGAGCACCACGGCGACGGCCACCAGCGGCCAATCGAAGCTCTGCTTCTCGCGCACCTCGAGGTAGACGCTGCGCGTTCCGGCGGGCGGCGCGGGAAGCTCGATCGCGGTCAGGATTTCGCCGGGCGCGAGCAGGTTCTCGCGGGTCACGGCGGCCTTGGGCAGGGTGAAAAAATCGGCCATCGCGACGACCCGTTCACCCGCCGGCCCGGCGAGCTTGACCCGCGCATCGAAGGCGACCAGCGCCGGCGCGAGATTCGACGGATGCACGATAAACGACGGGCCGCCGCCCAGAATCGCGTGATAGCGATTGAGCCCGCCGACGGCATAGCAGCGATCGCCGCCCTTTTTTAGGCAGTTCACATCGGGATTGCGAAAGTACCAGCATCGCGGACGCTGCAGGAGATTGCCGCCCGCCGTCGCCAGGTTGCGAATCTGCGGCGTGGCCGCCTCGCCAGCCGCCTCGGCCAGCGCCATGTAATGCGCATGCACACGCGGATGCGCCGCGAGCGCGCTCAGCTTGACCAGCGGGCCGATGCGCAGGACGCCGTCGTCGGCCTCCGCGATAAGATCGAGGCCCGCGAGCCCCTTCAAGTTCACGAGATTCGCGGGCGCGGCCAGGTTCTGCTTGAGCAGATCGAGCAGGTCGACGCCGCCAGCCAGCGCAGCGTGATCGGGCCGGGCCAGCATCCTGGCGGCGGAGCGCAGGTCGGCGGGGGCGATTACGGCGAAGCGATTCATCGGCGACACCCTCAGCTCAGGCCTTGCCCAACGCCGCAAGGACGCGGTCGGGCGTCATCGGCAGCGCGCGCAGCGGCGCGCCGATCGCGTCGGCCACCGCGCAGGCGATCGCCGCCGTCGAGGCGACGTGAACCGCCTCGCCGAGGCCGAGCACGCCGGTATTGGTGACGCCATTGGCGACTTCGACGAAGATCGTTCTGATCTCCGGAATATCCATCGCGCCGGGCAACTTGTAGTCGTCCATCGTCGGATTCACCATCAGGCCGAGCCGCGGGTCGATGCGGCGATCTTCAAACAGCGCGAAGCCGACGCCCATGATTACCCCGCCGTTGACCTGGCTGCGCGCGGTCAGCGGATTGACGATCACGCCCGCGTCATGCACCGCGACGACTTCGCGCACGCGCACGATCCCGGTGTCGCAATCGACCTCGACCTCGGCGAACTGGCATCCCGCCTGCTCGCCGCTGAAGCCAGCGTAGTTCGGCACGTGCTCGCCGTCGGCGGCAATCGAATCGCCCGCCAGATGCCGGCAAACGTCGGCCAAGGCAACGGCGCGAGATCGATCGGCCCGCATGCGGATCACACCGTCGCGCGCTTCGAGTCCGGTGGCGTCGGCGTTGAGCATCGCGGCCGCGATACGCACAAGCTTGTCCTTGAGATGGGCGGCGGCCTGGCGCACCGCAGGGGTGGCCGAGGGCGCCGTCATGCTGCCGCCGGAGGGCAGCGAATAGGGATCGCGTGTGTCGCCGATTTTCATCGTGATGCGCTCGAGCGGCAGGCCGAGTTCCTCCGCCGCGACCATCGCGAGGATGGTGCGCGTGCCGGTGCCGACGTCCTGCGTGCCGATGCGCACTTCGACGTGCCCGTCGCGATACGCAATCGCCTGCGCCTGCGGACCCGACGCGCCGATACTGTGCCACCCTGCCGAGGCCACACCGATACCGCGCTTAAGCGGCCCGCGCACTCGGGCGGCGCGCGCCTTCGCGTCCCAGTCAAAGGCCCGCGCGCCCAGCTCGTACTCGATCGCGCGCACCGGATTGGCATTGTTGCGACGGCGAAATTCGAGGCGATCGATCGCCAGCTTGCGCGCCAGTTCATCGAGCGCCAACTCGAAGGCGAACGAACCCTGCGGCCATCCGGGCGCGCGCATCGCCGACGACGGCCCGGCGTTGATATAGACGTCGCGCTCCTCGGTATGCACGTTGGCGCATCGGTAGAGCGTCTTGATCGGGCCGGAGCTGCCCGAGCCGCCGCCGATCCCGCCGCTGCCGTGCTGCGTGAGCGCGATCGCGATGAGCCGCCCCGTGCGATCGGCGCCGACCCGCACGCGCTGCCATGAGCTCGGACGATTGCCGGTGGCGACGTGCTCGGCCGCGCGCGGCAGCATCAGCTTGACCGGCGCGCCGGCGGCCTGGGCCAGCTCGACCGCCATCACGACCTCCTTGCCCGCGCCGAATTTCGAGCCGAAGCCGCCGCCCAGATAATCGGTGATCACGCGGACTTTTTCGGGCGGCAGATTGAAGCGCACGGCGAGGTCGTCGCGCACGCCGAAAATTCCTTGCGTCGAACACCACACGGTCAGCTCGTCGCCCGTCCATTGCGCGACCGCGCCGTGGGTTTCGAGCGAGACGTGGGTCTGCACGGGCGTGGTGTAGACCGCCTCATGCACGGCGGCGGCGGCCTCGAAGCCCTGCGCGACATTGCCGGCATTGAAAATTTTGGGTTCAGTCGCGTTGCCGCCGCGCGCGAAAACCTCGGGCGCGTCGGGCTTGAGGGCATCTTCCATGTCGGTGACGAAGGGCAGCGGCTCGTAATCGACCTTGATCAGCGCAAGCGCGTCGTTCGCGATATCGAGGCTCCGCGCCGCGACCGCCGCGACCTCCTGCCCGGCGAAGCGTATCGTGCCGCCGCCGCGCTCGATCGCCGCGCCGACGCCGTCGAGCCGCCGCGCCGCGCGCAGATCGACATTGCGGACCCGCGCATGAGCATGCGGGCTGCGCAGGATCGCGCCGTAAAGCATCCCGGGCAATTGGATATCGTAGGTGTAGCGCGCGCCGCCGGTCGCCTTAAGCGGGCCGTCAAGCCGCGGCGCCGCAACGCCCACCACACTGAACTGCTCACCCCATTGCCACGGCACCGGCTCGTCGTCGGGGATCATCACGGCGACTTCGCGCGTGGCGCCGGCGAAGCCCAGCGTCAGCGTTACCCGCCGCGCCATCAGACGACGCCGGGCGGCTTTGCGCCGGGCGCTTGGGCAGCGGCTAGCGCCGCCTTGAAGACGTGCGGATAGGTGCCGCAGCGGCAGATGTTGCCGGCGACCGCCTGCTTGACGTCATCGAGCGTCGGCGCGGGATTGGTCCGCATCGCCGCCGCCAGCGCCATCACCATCCCGGGCGTGCAGAAGCCGCATTGCAGGGCGTCCTGCTCGGCGAAGGCGCGTTGCAGCGGATGCATCGCGGTGGGCGTGCCGAGACCTTCGATCGTCGTAACCTGGCGCCCGCGCGCGTCGACCGCCAGCATCATGCATGAGGTCGCCGCGGCCCCGTCGATCATCACCGTGCAGGCGCCGCACGCGCCGCGATCGCAGACCAGTTTGGCACCGGTGAGTCCGAGATGGTCGCGCAAGGCGCTGAGCAGAGTGGTGCGCGGCTCAACCGAGAGCCGGCGCGCGGCGCCGTTGATTTGCAGATCGAAGGTGACCGGGCCGGGTCCAAGTTTTTCGGCGACGCCGGCGCCGAGCGTCGCGGAGGGCGCGGCGTCGGCTACGGCCGATGGCGTATGGACGCCGATCAGGCCGGCGACCGCCGCCGCCGCGCCGGCACCCTTGATAAACGATCGGCGGGTCAGCGGCTGCGCACGAGCGCGATCGGCCGATGCGGCGTCGGGCGCACCGGATTCGGGCGAATCGTGATGATCGGATTTTCGCGCCATCAATAGTCCATCGGCAGCAATCGATCGGCCCCCGTCGGGTCGGCCGCCGATGCACAATCGGATGGGGTAAAAGTTAACGCCCACCTCCAAAGTGGAGTCAAGCCAAATTGTGCCGCGCGCCGAATTGAGCGCCGCGCTGGCGTGTTCGCCCAGCTTGTCGAATAATGGCGCCATCGAATCGACCGCGCGGCGTGACCGCGGGCCGGCGAAGCTTGAGATGAAACGCCAGAGCAGCAAACAACGCAAACGCGGGACAATCCTGCAAGCCGCCTCGGCGCTCTTCAGCGATCGCGATTATCATCTGGTGCTGATGGACGACGTGGCGACGCGCGCGCGCGTCGGCAAGGGCACGCTCTATCGCTATTTCCCCACCAAGGAAGCCCTCTACATTGCGACCGTGCTCGACGCCTGGGAGCGCGTGCGCATGGAAATCGAGGAAGTGTTTCGCGACGAATCGCGCACCGGCGAAAATCTCGAAACCATGACCCGCCGCGTCCTGACCTTCTTCTGGCCGCGCCGCCACTTCATCGCCTTGCTGCGCGACAGCATGGAGAATCCCGAATGGCGCCGCGCGCACGAAGCCGTAGTGCTGCTGGTGGAAAGCGAACTCGAGCGCGAGGGGCTGGTCGGCAGCCTGCCCGGCGTCGATTTGCGGATGGCGGTCGAACTGTTCCTCGGGATGCTGCGCGCGGCCCTGCTCTATCGCGACGCGCGCAGCCGCCCTGAAACGCTCGCCCACCTGATTGTCAAGCTCTATCTCGACGGGATTCGCGGCCTGTCGGCCGGAGGACCGGACGCGCTTGCGCCCGGCGCAATCACTGCGG
>Ga0307372_10005735_pt1 | contig 18471 bp, 17 predicted proteins | sample OX1MG_FD_202533 | JGI IMG/M metagenome (GOLD analysis project Ga0307372, IMG submission 202533) | Soil microbial communities from Risofladan, Vaasa, Finland - OX-1 | ecosystem: Environmental > Terrestrial > Soil > Coastal area > Acid sulfate soil | place: Finland: Risofladan, Vaasa | collected...
CATTTTCACCTGTAAGTGTTCGTATCCGATTATCTTCGTGCGGGGCGTGCGATTCGTATTCGGAAGAGTGGCGGAGGGGCAGGGATTTGAACCCTGGATAGGCTTGCACCTATAACAGTTTTCAAGATGCACAACCACCAGTTTCTGGGGGTTGGCCAAGGTCCCGGACAGTTTGCGCACGCTGCCTGAGCGTTGGCCAGAGTCCCGGAAAATGGGCCGGGGTTGGGCGGCATTGGTGTCGAAATGGTGTCAGCCGACATCCGCTGGTGGCGCTCTAGCCACTGAGTCCGTATCGGCTCGCGGACTGCGAAGTGGGCCGGACCGATGTCATCCGCCAGCACCACCACGTTGCGGACGGGACGTGCCACCTTGACATTGCTGAGCTGCCAGCCGATCCACGTCGCCCGGCGGCGTTCTGCCTGCCTATCTGCCAGCAGGGGACTCGCATCCTTCCGGACTCTTTACGAGCTGGATTGGCTTCCGCCTGTTGTTCGTGTCTGCTCTTTTGCTGCACCTTACTACGGCCTCGCTTTAGCGCTCCGGGCATCACTTTCGTTGTCGCCTGCGGCTCCTCCCTCCGCGCGCTCGTGCCTCCGTTTTCAGGTGCGCATCGCATCCACACCAACAGGAGGTACGCCCAAATGGCCAGCTCAAACGATCGTCCGGAGATTCTCGACACCCTCGCCGCAGGGATATCGCGGCTCACCAACTCCGCCGAATGGAAGTCGTGGCTCGACGTCCAGCGCCGCTTTCATCGCTACAGCTTCGGCAACACGCTCCTCATCGCCATGCAGCGTCCGGACGCAACTCAGGTCGCAGGCTTCCACGCCTGGCTTGGCATGAGCCGCCACGTCCGCAAGGGCGAGAAGGGCATCGCCATCATCGCCCCCGTTGTCTCCCGCGTCCGCGTCAAGGACGAGGAGACGGGCACCGAATCCGTCATCACCGGCTCGCCAAAGGCTTTCCGGGTGGCGCACGTCTTTGACGTCTCGCAGACCGACGGAGCCGACCTGCCCGAGGCGCCCGTGACCATGCTCCAGGGCCAAGACCCTGATGGCCTCTACACAAAGCTTCGCGGCGTGGCGAAGTCACTTGGCTTCACTGTCGACGAGGACTACCTCGACGGCGACAAGAACGGCTACTGCGACTACACGCAGCGCCACATCCGGATCGAAGTCCGGAATGAGCCGCGCCAGCAGCTCAAGACGCTTGCCCACGAGCTGGCCCACGCGATCCTGCACGAATCGCGGGACGGTTTGACCCGCGAGCGCGCAGAGCTGGAAGCTGAGTCGGTCGCCTACATGGTCTGTGCGGACCTCGGGGTCGATTCCAGCGACTACACCTTCGGCTACGTCGCGACCTGGGCCGGTGGTGGCGACGAGGCGATCACCGCCTTGAAGGCTTCCGCCCAGCGTATCCAGCGCGCAGCCGCCGAAATTCTCGGGTTGCTCGGCGCCGGCGACGCAACCGGAGGCTCTGAGACAGCCGTGGCGGCCTGAAGGCCGTCACATCCCTTCCCCCTTTCACCGGGGCTGGGTCTTCCAGCCCCGGTTGCCCCAGAACGCCCGCAATAAGAACCCTGCGACTCGCCAGCGCTTGACAGACCTTCTAGGCGACCGTGTACGGTCCCGCGCGGGTCTTTGATAGCGATTCCGCACAAACACGGACATTGTTTGCAGCAGGAAATCGATTCCGCCGTCTGCGTTATCCCGGGTTGACAAAGACCGCATCTGTTATAAGCTTGTCCTATGACTATAGGTAAAGGCCCCGCCGCTCGTTCCGACGCCGCCGCTCGCGGGCCGGCCTCGCTGATCGAGTTTCGACTCGACCCCGGCTCGGGCGTGCCGACCTATCTGCAGCTCGTCCAGCAAGTCGAGCACGCATTGCGGCTTGGCTACCTCAAGCCGGGCGATCAGCTACCCAAGATCAGGGATGTCGTGGCCACGCTGGCGATCAACCCGAACACGGTGCTCAAGGCTTATCACGAGCTGGAGACCAAGGGTCTGGCGGTCGGACGACCCAGCCAGGGGACGTTCATCCTGGCCACGCTCAACCAGGTCAGCCTACCCGAGCTCACCGGGCTTCGCCGCTCTCTCCTCCGCTGGCTGACCACAGCCGACATAGCAGGGCTGGACGAAGGCGCGATTGTTGCGCTGTTCACCAGCGTGCTTCGGGATTCACGGAAACACCGCAGCAGTTCCGGCGAGCGCCGCGATGCGGCCCGCAGTGGATCGGAAGGGGTCGCATGAACGTTATCGAAGCCACCGGGCTGGGCAAGCGCTATGGCAATACCTGGGCCTTGCACGATTGCGCGGTCGCGATTCCCGAAGGGCACGTGACTGCACTAGTTGGTCCGAACGGTGCTGGCAAGACCACGCTCCTAAACCTGGCCGTTGGCTTGGCGTTGCCAACCGCCGGAACTGTCACCGTTCTTGGCGGATGGCCGGCTGGTTCGCCGACCGCGCTGGATGGCATCGCGTTCGTTGCACAGGACATGCCGCTGTACCAGAGCCTGTCCGCTGCGGAGATGTTTCATTTGACCCGCAACCTCAACCGCCATTTCGACCAGCGTTTCGCTGAAGCCCGATTGAACGAGTTGGGCATCCCACTCGGGCGCACAGCAAGCAAGATGTCCGGTGGCCAACAAGCCCAGTTGGCACTGACCTTGGCACTGGCCAGGCGGCCGCATTTGCTAGTCCTGGATGAACCGATGGCGATGCTGGACCCTCTTGCTCGCCACGACTTCATGGCCACCGTGCTGGCCGCGGTTGCCGACGATGGCGTATCGGTGATTCTGTCTTCGCATGTGTTGGCGGAGCTTGAGCGCGCGGCCGACTACCTCGTTCTCCTATCGCACGGCGGAGTCCAGGTAGCCGGCGAGGTGGAAGGACTGCTCTCAACTCATCGCGTGCTGACCGGTCCGGCGACCGAAGCCGATCGGTATGCCGAGCGGCTGAACGTGGTGCACTCCCAGCGCGCTCAGGCGCAGGTCCACTTGCTGGTCCGTCTCAACGGAACAATGGATCCGGTACCTCCGGGGTGGGAGGCGCACCCCGTCGGTCTGGAAGAACTCACCCTTGCATACCTGCGGGAACCTGACGCGATGGCACTCCCGGGTCCTATGCGCGATAAGGACTCCACGCCGACAGGGGTGACGACATGGCCACACTGACCGCGCGGTCAGCACACGACATGACTCTGCGGCCTGTGCCGTGGCGGAGGATGGCCTGGGTCACATGGCGGCAGCACCGGCTCGCGCTGGCTGGCGTGATCATGCTGTTCGGCGCGGCGGCCGCATACCTGCTGGTAACAGGTCTCCAGATGTACAGCGACTACGCGGCTGTGACCGCCTGCAGTCCGGCAGCGTCAGCTACCTGTCAAAAGGTAGCCAACGACTTCTTAAATATGTACGCGCCCGGCGTCGGGGTCACCTTTGCTTTGTTGCAGTTGATCCCGCCGCTCATCGGAGCCTTCGTTGGCGCGCCGCTGCTTGCCAGGGAGTTTGAGACCGGCACGTTCCGGTTCGCCTGGACACAGGGTTTCGGGCGAACGCGGTGGTCCTTGGCCAAGCTGGTGCCGCTTGCGGTCGTCGTGACAGTTGCAGCCGGAGCGTTCACTCTGCTCGTCTCCTGGTATGTCGCACCGATCAACGGCGCGGGAGACGAAAACGGCCCGCTGTATCCAACCATCTTCGATTTGCAGGGAGTTGCGCTCGCTGCTTGGACTCTGGCCGCGTTCGCCATCGGCGTCTTAGCGGGTGTCCTCATCCGACGGGTTATCCCAGCAATGTTCGCCACCATCGCCGCCTGGGCTGGGCTCGCCTTCGTGACCGGACTATATCTGCGCCCGCATTACTTGGCGCCGTTGGTCACCGCCAGTGATCAGAGCGTTGCCCATGGCGACTGGGTGATGAGCCGGGTATGGACCCAGGGCGGTCAGCTGGTCGGCTTGAACATGCTCAACAATGCCCTCGCGCCGGTCGACGTCAGAGCGATCACACCGGAGGAGTTCCAGCCCGGACCAGCGACCCCGCCCAATTTCGGCGACCCCGCGCAATACCTCATCCAGCACGGCTTCACCCACTTGACGACCTACCAGCCGGCAAGTCGGTTCTGGACATTCCAGTGGATCGAGGGCGGCTGGCTGCTCATCCTCGCCTTGCTCCTCATCGCTACGACTATCTGGCTGGTCCGCCGCCGGGCTATCTAACGGAGAGTTCTTAACCCAGCAGTAAGCCAAGAAGCCTAAGGTTCGGAGTCCATTCCGGCGGATCGATCCGAAATTCGGCCCGATCTTATCGAAAAGAGCTGGATTCCCCGAGTCTATGGCCTGAAGCCGGCGCGTCCGGTTTCGTCGCTCCTCCTTGGCGCTGGCGTGTTCAGTTGCCTGGAGTCTCACCTCCGGCGTGGATTGCCTAATGCCTCTGTTTAGCGGAGCACCCCCTTATCCGCTGCAAGGCTCAAGCCCGGCTCGCTTCGCTCGGCCTTTCCGCTCAGGGTCGCCCCGCTTCTGAGCAGGCATCAATCCACTGCACGGAGGTAAATCCCATGGCAACCAAGACCAAGACCAGCAACCCAACGGAGACAGCGGTCTCCGAGAACCCGGCAAAGCGCCGCAGCTCAGATGCTTCGATCTCTCGGATCAACATGATCGCAAGACTCGTCTCCGACCCGGTGATGCGCTACACGGCTAACGGCACGGCCGTCGCTCACTTCCGCGTCGCCGTCAACAACGGCGATGAGCCGAACTTCTTCGACATCGTGGCCTGGCGCAGGCTGGCTGAGGTTACTGCCGAGTACCTCACTAAAGGCCGACTCATCTATATAGGCGGCCACCCCAAGGGTCGCGTTTGGACCGGCCGTGATGGCGTCAAGCGCTACACGCTGGACATCGTCGCGAGCGAGCTCCGATTCCTGTCGCCCCGGCCGCGCGCTGCCGGGGTCGCTGCCACTGGGACGGACGTGGCGGCGTAACGCCATAAGAGTTTCTCCCAGGTTCCGCCGGGGCTGGGTCATCCAGTCCCGGTTCTGGGGGGCGGAGGTGCGGTGCATATCCCGGCACTCACCGGGGTTTAGGTGGTTGACCAGGACGCGACCGCGGCAGATTCCGCCACGGTCCCGAGAACGGCCACCAGTTGCCGCGGCAAGCTGTCTCGATCCATTTGATCGCGCGAAGGTTGATCGTGGTCGTAACGGTCTCAAGCCGTTGCGTTGCGGGACTGGGTTTGTTAGCCATCAGGGTTCTCCGTTTTTTGGATGTGACGGAGCACCTCATCGCGCTGCGTACCGAGTGCAAGGCCGAGCTTGTGAGTCCATATTTGCCTTGCGCGAAATAGGTGGCGCTGCGCAATAGTCAGCGACGAGCAATCCAAAGGACGGAGTACCCAGGGGCTAACCCGGGCCGAAACGCCCAGGCTGACCTGCCGGCAGATCAACCACCCGTTGCGCTACGCCAGTGGACGTTCGCAGGTCACAGTTCAGCGAAGAATCGATATCCTCGTGCGGCGCCCTCCAAGATTGGAGCGCCCGGCCCTAACGGCTGGTCCTAAAGGAGAAACCCACCCGGAATGCCGCAAGCACCAGAATCCGAGTCCCGCACCCGGAAAACCCGGATTGATCCACGTCTGACGGCCGTAGGCTGGAATGCCGCTCCGACGTGTGAGCAGCCCGAAGCACGCAAGCTGGCGACTTCAGCCGTGCCGGAATTGCCGACAACAGCCGGGCCGGCCGATTACGCCCTTTGCGACGGCGGCAGCATTCGTGGTGTTGTCGAAGCCAAGAAGCTCACGCTCGGGCCGCAGGGTGTGCTCCCCCAGGCTGAGCGTTATTCCCGTGCGATTCTTCAGGAACCTCTTTACCAAGGCGAGTTCGGCGTTCCCTTTCTCTATTCGAGTAACGGTGAAGTCATTTGGTTCCATGACGTTCGCCATCCGCTGAATCGCTCTCGCAAGATCTCTCGTTTCCACACTCCAACTGCTCTTTCCGAAATGCTCATGCGCGACCTGGAGGCAGAGTTCGACCGACTCGACACCATCCCGGCCCATTCTCGGCTTCGTCCGTATCAGCACGAAGCAAATGCCGCTATCGAGACGGCGATACGCGAACGCAAGCGAAAGCTCCTTGTGGCGATGGCAACTGGAACCGGCAAGACGCTAACACTCGTCAATGAGACATACCGGCTAATGAAATCTGGCGTCGCCAGACGCGTGCTGTTCCTAGTCGACCGCCGCTTTCTCGCAGCGCAGGCAGTGCAGGCGTTTTCCGCATTTGAAGCCGAGCCGGGCTTGAAGTTCGACAAGATCTACGAGCTGTACAGCCAGCGTTTCCATCGCGAGGATCTGGAAGAAACTGACTTCGATCCCCAGGTACTGCCCACCAACTACCTCACTGAGCCCAAGCTTGGCCAGGCATTCGTTTATGTCTCAACCGTGCAGCGAATGGCGATGAACCTCTTTGGCAAGGGGGTGTTGCCAGGTTTCGACGGCGAGTCCGAAGACGACGCCGAGGTGCTGAACATTCCGATTCATGCATTCGACCTCGTGATTGCCGACGAATGCCATCGCGGCTACTCCACCAAGGAGCTTTCGGTTTGGAGAAACACACTCGACCATTTCGATGCAATCAAGATCGGGCTCACGGCAACTCCGGCGCAGCACACCACGAGCTACTTCGAGAATATCGTCTATCGATACGAGTATGCGAGGGCCGTCGCCGAGGGTTACGTCGTCGACTACGACCCCGTGAAGATCAGCTCAGGCGTACGTATGCATGGTGTATTCCTCAAAGAGGGAGAAGAGGTCCAGGAAGTGGACACGACGACAGGCACCATGCAACTCGACCTTATCGAAGATGAGCGACTCTTTGAAACGACCAAGATCGAGAAGGAGATCACGGCTCCTGACTCCAACCGAAAGATCCTTGAGGAAGTCAGGGGATATGCGCTAGAGCATGAGCTGGTGTTCAAGCGCTTCCCGAAGATCCTGATCTTCGCCGATAACGACATGCCTCATACGTCGCACGCCGATCAGCTTGTGGACCTCGCGCGAGATGTCTTTGGTCAAGGCGATAGCTTCGTCCAGAAGATCACCGGCCGCGTCGACCGACCTTTGCAGAAGATCCGAGAATTTCGCAACCGGCCCAATCCCAAAGTGGTCGTCACTGTCGATTTGTTGACGACTGGCATCGACGTGCAGGACCTGGAGTTCATCGTGTTCCTCCGGCCGGTGAAGTCCCGCATCTTGTTTGAGCAGATGCTCGGGCGCGGTACGCGAAAGAGCGACCGCTATCCCGACAAATCGCACTTCGTAGTGTTCGACTGCTTCGACGGCACATTGCTCGCCTACTTCAAGAATGCGACTGCGATGACGGCGGAGCCGCCGGAATCCGACGGTAAGACCGTGGCGGAGATCATCGAAGAGATCTGGGATAACCGCGACCGTGACTACAACATTCGGCGCCTGGTTCGTCGGCTACGCCGTGTCGAAAAGGAGATGGCCGGGGACGCGCGCGAACAGTTCGCGAAATATGTGCCTGATGGCGATATTGGCCAATTCACCGACCAGGTCACGAATCTCCTGCACACCAGTTTCACCAGCGTCATGCAGACGCTTCGAGACAAAGGTTTTCAGAGTCTTCTGACAACCTATCCGCGAGGGCAACGCACATTCCTCGTTGCGCCTGGGGTCGAGGACAGCGTGACGTCCGAGCGGCTCATCAAGGGCGCAGACGGGAAGGACTACAAGCCGGCGGATTACCTCGCCGCGTTCTCAGCGTACGTCCGCTCTAACCAGGGACACACCGAGGCTCTTTCGATCCTGCTGTCTCGCCCGCAGGGCTGGGGAACTGACGCTCTCAGGCAGCTCCACTCCGCGCTTGCGCAATCGCCGGATCATTTCACCGAAAAGAACCTCCAGCTCGCGTATGCCTTGACGGCCCATAAGTCGCTCGTTGACATCATCTCGATGGTGAAGCGGGGTGCCGAGGCAGCCGCGCCGTTATACACCGCTGAGGAGCGAATCGATCGGGCGCTCAGCGCCATCGCATCCAAGCACTCCCTAACCGATGAGCAGACCAAGTGGCTTGACCACATTCGGCAGCACCTGGTAGCGAACCTTTCGATCGACCGGCAAGACTTTGAAGACATGCCGGTTCTGGCGAATCGGGGTGGCTGGGGCCGCGCCAACAAGGACTTCAATGGCAAACTCGCAGATCTACTCAACGACCTAAATCGGGAGGTGGCAGCCGCATGACCGACGTAGCAAACAAGCTCTGGGGTTTCTGCCACACGTTGCGGCATGACGGCATCGACTACGGGGATTACATCGAGCAGATCACCTACTTGCTCTTTCTCAAGATGGCGAATGAGAAAGAGCTCACGCTACCTAAGGGCACGGATTGGGGGCATTTGCGCCAGCACAGCGGAACGGACCTTTCGGACGCGTACGTAGATGCTTTGCGAACTCTCGGCAAGCAGCCGGGAATACTAGGCGACATCTATAGCGGTGCGCAGTCCCGGTTCTCCAATCCAGTCAATCTCAAGAAGCTCATCAGCCTGATTGACGAGACCGAGTGGACAACGCTAGATGTCGATGTAAAGGCGGCTGCCTTCGAAGGCCTGTTGGAGAAGGCGGCATCAGAAGGCAAGAAAGGAGCCGGCCAGTACTTCACGCCACGCTTACTGATTCAAGCAATCGTGCGTTGCATGAAGCCCGATCCCCGCGCTAGTCGCGACTTCAAGATCGGCGATCCAGCGTGCGGCACGGGAGGCTTTCTTGTCTGCGCATATGAGTGGTTGTTGGAAGAAAGTAAGGGTTCGCTGGATCGCGCGATAGCGAAGCGTATTCGCGCTTCAACGTACTACGGCGATGATCTCGTTGCGCGTCCTCGCCGTCTCGCCTTAATGAATCTCTATCTTCACCAGGTCGAGCCCCACATCGGTGGCAGCGATTCGATATATGACCCGCCGAGCTCCAACCGATTCGATGTGGTCCTGACCAATCCACCGTTTGGAACCAAGGGCGCCAATCAAGCCCCCACGCGTGACGACTTCGTTGTCGAGACCAGCAACAAGCAGCTCAACTTCATCCAGCATGTAATGACCATCCTCAAGCCGGGCGGTCGCGCGGCGGTGGTCGTGCCTGACAATGTGCTCTTCGCTAGCCAAGCTGGCGACGTGTTCAAAGTCCTCATGGAGGATTGTGATCTTCACACGGTTCTGCGTTTGCCGCGCGGGACGTTCAGTCCTTACAGCCCCGGGACCAAGACCAACGTGATCTTCTTCGCCAAGGGCCGACCGACCACCAACACTTGGCTCTACGACGGTCGCGCCAATGTGCCCGCGATTACAAAGAAGGACCGACCACTTACAGCAGAGCAGTTCCTGGAATTCGAAACTTGCTATGGCAGCGATCCATTTGGTCGCTCGAAGCGGGCAGAATCTGATTCCTCAGATGATCGCTGGCGAAAGTACGGCATTGAAGCCGTGAAGGAACGGGGCTACAACCTCGACGGTCTGAAATGGCTTCGCGACGAGGAAGGCGATGATCCAGACGGGTTCGAGGCTCCCGAACAACTCATCATCCAGGCAGTCCAAGAACTCAATGCGGCGATGGAATCACTCGCCAAAATCCAGAAACTTGTCGGTTCTGAGACTTGACCAAATGACTTGGGGCGATGACGACTACTACGAAGTTCCGACCGGTTGGACTAGCAGAAAACTGGGCGAAGTCACAAACGTTGTTGGCGGAGGCACTCCCAAGACGAGTGATCCTGCCAATTTCTCGGCCACCGCTGGCCATCCTTGGATAACGCCGGCCGACCTGACCGGCTACACCCAGAAATACATATCGAGCGGGCGCCGGTTTCTTTCTGATTCGGGCTTGAAGAATTCATCCGCGCGGTACCTGCCCGAGGGATCGGTGCTTTTTTCCAGTCGCGCACCTATTGGCCACATAGCGATCGCAGCGAATCCCGTGACAACGAATCAGGGATTCCGGAGCTTTGTCCCTAACGGCGAGCTTGACTCCTCGTTTCTCTACTACGCGTTGAAGCATCTGACGCCTCTGGCCCAGTCGAGGGCGAGCGGCACGACCTTTCCGGAGCTATCAGGGTCGAAAGCTGCTCAACTTCCGATTGCGTATCCCGACCGCACGCTTCAGGAGCAAATTGCAAAACTTCTAGACGAGGTCGGCGACGCAGCACGGCTTGCGAACCACCACATTGGAGCGGCTCGCCAAATCTTGACACGACTTCGCCAATCCATTCTCGTGGCGGCCTGCTCGGGGAGATTGACATCCGAATGGCGTCTGCGTGGTGGCGGTGAGGCTGTCACATTGTCGTCGGATGACGATTCAACGGAGTCAGGTAATTTGCCTCCGTTGCCGGCTGGATGGGCGTGGATGACTCCCGACGACCTTCGCGTTTCCGATCGGGCAATAACGTATGGAGTGATAAAGCTAGGCTTGGAGGTGCCCGATGGCGTCCCGACACTTCGGTCGAGCGATGTGCGGCTGCTACGCATAGATGAATCCGGCGTAAAGCGCATTGCCCCAAAGATCGCCGACAACTACGCTAGGACCTACATTCGAGGGGGCGAGGTCCTCGTGACCGTAAGGGGTTCGCTCGGCGGCGTAGCGGTCGCGCGAGATCACATGCGCGGCTGGAACGTCTCCCGCGAAGTGGCAATGCTTCCCATCGAGACTGCCACCCTTCCCGAGTATGTAGCGTTGGCGATCGCTAGCCCGCGCTCGCAGCAATGGATGAATAACGTCACCAAAGGTGTGACATACACCGGAGTCAACATCAGGGATCTGAAGCGACTCCCTCTCCCGATCCCGAGCCTTGTGGAACAGAAGGAAATTCTTACGCGGGTCGGAACTCTCTTTAGCCTCGCGGATTCTGTAGCTAAACGGATTGATGCTGCCTCTCGCGCCACACAGAGTTGTGCGCACGCGGCGCTTGCCAAAGCGTTTGAAGGCGACGAATAACGAAGCTGCTAATCGATCCTAAATTGAAGCCGTGGCCAACTGATCAATACCGACTACGAGCGCAACCAATCCGCCGAAAACGGCACCACAACGCCCGATCCGTGCCCCGGAGAGAGACCTACCCGCGGGGCCAGAGGCCGAGCTTCTTGAGCCAACTCTCACCCTCGGCCGCCAGGAAGTGCTGGAGTAGCAGGATCGCTGCGCCGATCCCGACCACGCTCACCGCCTGTTTTGGGGTAGTTGGCACTCGAACTGCTTTTGCCATGCGAGTCAGTATGCCATACTCGGCCTAAGGCGACAAGGTGTCTTGTGAACTCGATCCAACTCGTCGTGGCATGCCGTAAATGGCATAGGAGGATATATGGAAGAGGGTCTAAACCGCTCCCGGCTGAGCCACGAGCAAACGAGGGAACTGATGCGCCACCTGGCCGCGGAACGCGCTCGCCGGGGGCTAACGCAATCGGAGGTCGCCCGACAGATGGGCACGTCGCAGCCTTACGTCGCCAGGTTGGAGGCGGGAGCCAATGAGCCCAAGCTGTCCACGTTCCTGCTTTACGCCGGGATAGTTGCCGGCGCCGTTTTGCTCAGCCGGCTCTTACGCGATCTCGGTCGGGTTCCAGGAACTCCATAACTACATCGCTTCGGCGAATCAGCTATCGAACGAACAGTCGCCTCGCCCATAGCCAGATTCGGCGCAGGAGGCCGACCCTCCGGCGACGATCGAGGTCGTCGTAATACACGCGCCGTCGTGCCCCTTCGCCTTCGCGCCCGGCGGCGATTTGCTCGGGCGTCCACTTGGCTGCCCACACAACTTCACCGCGCTGGATGAAGTAGTGCGACTGACAGGCTCGCTGCCAGTTGCCAACAGAAGGGTCGAGCGATGGTCCATCAGGAGTCTCTCGAACTGACCATTCAGTCGGACCAAGTGGAGTTCGTATCTTGGACCCGCATCCACATGCGCATAGATGTGCAGCCGTTCCGAATTCCTCGGAGACGTACAACACCCCGGGGCGAAGCTCCTTGGGCATGTAGCGCACGCGCTCAAGTTCAATTCTCATTGAGATCGGACTCGCCCACTATCTTGAGGTCGCGTAACTCAAAGAGAAGGTTGTAGATAGGAGCATCCTCCAAGTAGGAGCCGCGAAGTTGCTTGAACTTGATTACTGCCAAGGATGCATTGAGTGCATTGAGTTCGCTGATCTGAACGTTGACTCGATAGATGTCGTCGGCAGCGTCCACTAGCGGCACGAGCTGTTTGTCGCGAACCTGCTGCGCGGTGTCCGGCGAGAAGTAGGTTGCGCGTAGCTGGCCGTTCAACGTTCCACCGGCTACCTTGCGCTTGAGACCCATGCCGACATCGATGAACGGAATGCCCTGCGCCATGAGGAGGTCGAAGATCCCCGTCCGCGAAACGCCTTTGTCTACGCAAACAAAGGCAAACGTGACGCCCTGAAGCTCAGCAGTGGAGGACGCGTCAATGAACTTCGGCTCAATTGAGAGTCCGTTACGAAAGTTCTCGTACCGCCTCAGGTACAGCTCAGCCTTTGTCTTCCCGAACTCGCTTTCCTCCAGACGACCAGGGGAGCGAAAGGCGTTGTGAACATAAAACGCATCGTGGTCAAACGCGCGGATCTCTCGCACCGGCGTCTTCACGAGATAGTCGAGAACGTAGGCACCTGTGCCGCCGAGGCCAATGACCGCAACGACATCATCCTTGAACTTGGCGGCGAGATCGGTGATCTCTGCTCTGCTGGTAAGCGTGTCGTGGAACCTAAAGATCGTGTCGCTGACAACGCTGTCGACCGCGCGAAATGTAAGCGGGTTGGCACCATGACGCTCAATCGCTGGCCCAGAGATGATGGTGACGTAGCTCTCAATCTTGTCGTAGAAGTTGGGGAACCCCGTGCTGCCTACCGGTTTGTTTGAAAACGAGCGCTCTACGACGACATCCTTGCTGGCCTCGCTTAATGCAAGCTGCGTAGGTCCTCCGCCGAGGTTGGGAATCGGTTGGCCGTCCAGACCACAGGGATGGGACCCAGCGAAGAACACCTGGTGATCTTCCTGTTTCACATGCTCCTGGTCGATGAATACGAGCTTCGTGACAATCGCACCGTTATTCAGATTGAGCTGAGCGTCAAGATAAGGAACATCGCGCACAACTAGATAGACGTCGTTGTCGAACGCAATGGCGTAACCCCGATCGACTAAGCGTCGAATGTCCTCGTTATGACTGACCAGTATCTGAAACACTGAAGACCATGTCGTCGACAACTTCTACCGATGCGCCGGGGGCCAAGATGCCTTCAGGCTTCTTCTTGGGGCCGTTCGTGTACTTGACCGCATAAACGATCTCGGGGTGCTGCGGGTAATCAGGCACTTCGAGTGTGACCACCTGCGCATAGGAGATCGTGTCCTCTGACCACGGATGCTCGGTTCCCTCGACGACGATGTCCTTGTCCTCTTTTTTCTCTTCAGCCACAGCTTGCCCCTCCTTTTGATTCGTTCAGCGAACGTACGTTCGAGTATACCAGCGGAGGGAGGTTCAGCCTTCCACCTTGCCTTTTCTCGTTCGACATCGGGCCTAAGCCGAGCGGAGCCCGTCGGCGAGCCGCTTCAGTCTGTCGCGCTCGCTGATGCCCGCAAGAGCAGTCGCTCGCTCGATGTCACGTGCGACCACCTCCGACGCCTTCAGGCTCGCGAACGCTTCGACCTCCTGACGGCGCGAGATGAGGAAGTGCCAGGTATTCAACTCGGTCGCGCGGCCCGTCGGCGTCTGACGGTTGGGCATGTTGTTGACCGGGTGCTCTTCTAGGAGAAGATCGAGAGGGTGCTGCTTACTCTCAAATGAGCCCGTACAGATGTCGCAGTCGCAGTAGCGGGCGAGGTACTCGTCGGCACTGAGGTGGTAACCCAGGGCGCGTGCTCGGTCGAATCGAATTGTGTGCCGAATACCGGGCACGTAGGTCTGGCACGACCTTGGACCACCACCCTGCTCGTCTGCCGGCTCGCCTTTATCGACCCACCCGAGGTGGTGGACCAGGGTGTCGATTCCTAAATCGTGCAGGGCAGATATCGAGTACGAGCCGTGAAGATGTCCAAGGCCGAGTCCCCGATCCGCCAGTTCCGAGACTAAACGGAGTACGGCGTTGAAGACTCGGTCATCGCTGAGCATTCGCTCCTCGGTCACGTTTGGTGTCCATAAGAGGTACGAGCTCACTCCTTGCCGAGGAACTGAATCAATTAGGCGGCCCAGTTCCTCGGGATTGAGTAAACGCTCGATTGGGACGATTACCGGGAGGGCGAGTGGCAGCTCCGCCATGTGGGCGCTGGCCTCTGCGAGGAGACAATTGATTTCGTCCTCGGCTTCAGAGAAGGCGACGAGCGCCGGGGCAATCAACCGAACTGGGCGTAGTTCTAGCGGAGGCTCGTCTTCAAGAAGATCAAGTTGTGTGACGGCTGGCTCCAGACGGCCGAGCTGGTAGTTCAGAACGTTCTTAGCCAGGACGCGCCACTCGTTGTCATCAGGGACGGTCTGCATAAGCGGGCCGGCAGCAATCTGGATGCTCGTGCCGGCAACGTAGATTGCGCCGAGCCGGGTGTAATTCTTCTTTGTAACGCCGCGTTCGTTGCGCCACCATTCAGGCACTTGAAATCGCGTTAGTACCGGATCAACCATGAATGGAACAGTGGATTCGCGCAGCGTTGCCGTGGTGCTGATCGAACTGTTCTCTAGATGATTGGCATTGACCAAGACTTCATCCATAAGACCGGGGCGAACGAAGTGCAGATCATCTGACCGGCGGATCCGAACTACATGGCGAAGCGAGCCAGGCATAGTTTCTTACTGTTTCCTCCGGCGGGCACGACGGGATTCGACTTCGTCCTTGATGAGCGATTTCTCGGCCATCGTCGGCCACGTTTCGTAGACCCGATCGACCAAATCGGGAGTGTCCCACTCTTGCCGCAACTCCCGAACGTATGCAAACAGCTCCTCGTAGGCGCGGTTGGAGCGTCGTAGTCGTTCCGCAGCCTCATGGCCGCGGTCACTGAGCGCGAAGTCTTCCGCCGTAGTGGAATCCTCGCGCGGTCCGGAACGTGCCATTGCGCTTGCCATCATTTCGGCGAAGGTTGGCCGACTAGCCGTTACCGCTTCTGGGCCTTGAAGAAGGCCCTGCAATTTCAGCGCTTGAGCAGCGTCGTTGACCTCTTCGTTGAAAGGGCCGTAGTTATACGCGTAAAAGCGTGAATGGTCGGCCGCGAGCTTCTGCTCGATAACAAACAAGAGCTTTTGCAGTCGGGTCATTCCGCGAACGGCGTCTTCACCTCTCTGGTCAGACGCATGCAATAGAAGGACCATTAGATCCTTCAACTTTGGTCGGCCAGCGGGTGCAGGGTCGATGCCAAGACTCTCCTCCTCACGTGTGAGCGCGGCTTCGATCCATTCGCGCGCTAGGCGATGGTAAGGGCGTCGCAACTCATCCGCCCGCTCTTTGAGTTGGTCAAGAGTGTCATTGTCCAGCTTGATGTTCAACTGCTCAGCCTGGGGCTCGTCTGCTGAAACGCTATTGATCGGGGGCGCTGAGGACCGCAGAGCTTCGATGATCCATGAGCGCGCTAGTGCGTGGTATGGCAGAGACTTCGCTGCAGAGACTCCCTTCATGCGGGCGAGGAGGCGAGTGGGAATGCGCATCGTGATCTGTGCCACCTTCGGCCGAGACACAATTTCTGGCGCCTCTGGAAGGCTGTCCCACACAGATGACCAGTCGCGGTTGAGCAACGAGTCCTTCCGGTCCTGGGTCATCGTGCGTGTCGGCGGTAAGTTCGCCGCTCCTCATCGGTCATCTCGCGCGCGCTGTAGACCCGCACGACGCCGGTTTGCTTCTGCTCGTAAACGAGAAACAGCATTCTGCCGCCGTCAGTCATGCCGAGCATCAGTAGGTCGTCTCCACTGCGCCGCTTGGTATGCGGATTGGCGAAGCATTGCTCTGCCTCCAGGGCGGTGACATTGTGGTTGCGTAGGAGTTTGTCTTCGTTTTCTTCCTCCCATTCGAACTCGGGTAGAGGACGCCCCTTCCCCCTTCCTTCCCGTGCACCCACCTCCAGCGCCAGCTCAACGAAGGCGCCGAGCTATCGGCCGGGTTGAGGTTGGAGGCGTTGTCATGGCTCGAAGTATATCCCAGGGATATACAACTGTCAAACTCGCATTATCTGCGGCTCGGCCCCCAGGTCAACTCCGCCCTGGAGCTTGCCAAAGCCGAGCAAGTGCCGCCATCCCCACGGCCCCGTGTCGTTCTCGTCTCAGTAGGCAATCAAGAAAGGAACAGCTTTGTTGAAGGGCTGTGACAGAACTGGATCACCTCAAACCAGTTTGTTAGCGTCGTCTTATAAACGGTAGGACCGCGCGGCTTGTGGGTTGCACCGCCATAGGAGCCGCACACCCATGCAGCGCACAGGGCATCTCCGGGGTGGAGCTTTGCTCGGGCGCGGGAATTGTGCCGCGCAAGAGCTGGCGCCACATCTCGATGCAGCCGGCCGAAGTCCTGTTCGTCAAGTTCGTGATGCTGGCTCTTACTCACCAGCATTTTCGAAACGAGGGGGCGGACGGTGATGGTTTCGACAAACAAGCCGCCGATCCCGCCGCTCCGTCTCCCTCGCCAGGCCCGAACTGAGCCTCCTCGATATCTTGCCCGGCTCGCTCTAGCCCGGCGACCACGTCCCTGGATCGGCTTTGTCGCAGTCGCGTTGCTAGCGCAAGCCGCTCTGCTCCTCGGTGCCGCGTGGCTTCTTGCGCCCCTGGCCGTCTGTGCGTTCTGGTGGTCCGACTGGGGGCCGCGTTTGGCGTGGCTGGCGCCTCTGCTTGCTGGTTCCTTAGGCGCAGGGTGGGTCACCATCGGCGTCAGCCTCCTGCCGGTGCTGCCGCTTCTTCCCACCGGCCTCGTCTGGATTTCTCTCGCCGAATGCCTCGCCTTGCTCGCGTCCGTTCCTGGTCAAGGCGAGGTTTGCGTGGAGGACCGCTGATGCTGCGCCAAGCGTCTGCTTGCGACGAGCTGGCGATATGGGACTGGTGGCACTCCCATAGATCGCCTCAGGAGGCGTTCGAATCGCACACCGCGCTTCTCGTTGACCTGTGGGCACTTGAACACGAACTCGTCCACGTAGTGATCGAAATGCTCTGCGCTCACATAAGCGAGGTGTCTATGCGAGAGCCAAGCCCGGAAGCTCTCCCCGATGCGCCTGAACCCCTCGCCCGGAGGCCGCGGCCAATCCGAGCTTGGCCTGTCTCCTGTCCCCACCAGCAGCACCTCGGAGCTTGGTTCAGCAACCCTTCGTATGAACGCATCCAAGTAGTCCGGGCTATCAGAGATCCTTTCGATCCGCACTCCGGTGATCGCGCCGGCACCGCTATACCCAAGCGCAGCTCGAAACTCGAAACGATCAGTGCCCGCCAGCTCCCTCGCCTCGCCACCAACGCTGAGCACCATCACGCCTGCCTCGACTTTGCCGCTCAGAGTCTCGCCGTCCACTGGTCGCATTACGCGCCGAAACTTGTGCATCCAAGCCCAGGCCGTCTGGTAGCTGGCGAATCCAACCTCCTCCTGAACCTCTCGTACGCTCAGCGGAGCCAGGTCCTCGGCCATCATCCAGGCCATTCGGAACCATTGCCGGATCGGCGCCTTGGTGCCGGCAAAGATCGTCCCTGCTGTCAGCGACGTCTGATGCCCGCACGCGGAGCACTCCAAGAGCTCTCGGACCGGCCACCCTCTGCGGTTGCCACAACGGGGGCAGACAAAACCATCCGGCCAGCGGAGCTTCCGGAGGAGTCCCAAGGAATTCGCTTCGGCCTTCGGCAGGCTATCCGGCGCCATCAGACCCCAAGGCTACCTGAGCTTTGTGGAGAGCATTTTTTGGGTCCGTCCAGCCGCTGGATAGTGGGCAGCGAGAGATGAGCAGCCCCACCTCGCAGCGCCAGCCAGACCGTAAATGGACTGTCCACGGCCCTATTGATCTGCGCAGTACACCGGAGCGGACAGGTACAGCGTCTCTAGTTGTTTCACCATTCCCACCCTTTTTGAATTGCCCCGCCGCCTCTATGGCTGCCTTCTGGCTCGGGTGTTTTGTACACCCTCAGCCTCACACACCTCGCTCTCTCAACGTAGTTGAGATATCAAGGTGTGTGAACGAAGACAGCTTGAGGCGGCAGGGCATTTGGTTTTGGGTGGGTTTTTTCTTTTTATTTTTATATCGGGGGACACCAGGTTGGAAGGGTGAGGTAGTTGGTTTGGGTGGAGTCCTGGTAATTCCCCCGAACCCTCTTCCAAGTATTGATTTTCCTCATAGAACGAGGAAGGAGATAGGAGGTTGGCGTGACCCCCGGAACCTGGTCCACCTGATTTGATAGTTCCACCATCGCCCGAAAGGGCAAGGAGGAACTTGCGTGAAGGGACAGAGGAAGCACACGCCGGAGCAGGTCGTCCGCAAGCTGCGCG
>Ga0307372_10005736_pt1 | contig 18471 bp, 13 predicted proteins | sample OX1MG_FD_202533 | JGI IMG/M metagenome (GOLD analysis project Ga0307372, IMG submission 202533) | Soil microbial communities from Risofladan, Vaasa, Finland - OX-1 | ecosystem: Environmental > Terrestrial > Soil > Coastal area > Acid sulfate soil | place: Finland: Risofladan, Vaasa | collected...
ATGACCCTCCGGGACGCAGATCGAATCGTTCGAACTTTCCCGTCATGCCCGAAGGAGGCAGCCACGCGATCAGCGCCTCTGGGTCGACGAGAGCGGCATGACCTTCTCGGGCGGGGCGGCGATCAACCGTGACCCCTGGTCCGTACGAGGCACTACACGATGTTACGCACGCCACGGCCACGGCCACGGCCACGGCCATTGCGCCAGCGAGCGAACGACGACGACGATCGCCAGGACCAGGTGCCGGCCAGGAGCAGCAGTACCCAGAAGAACCGATCTTCTGAACTTCGCCCATAGCCCCTACCGCCGGGTCCGCGGCGCATCGGAAGTGACGTTCCGGCGCTGAGCGTGGGAACCACACGGCGCCGACCGCTGAGCACGGAACGCCGACTATTTGCTGTACGACAACGGTGGGTTGATCCTCACTTCCACTTCAGATCAACCAGATCTGAGCGGTAGTAACCCTCCGGGGAGTACCGCGTTATGGTCGCGCTCATTACCGTCGTGGTCACCGTCCCGTCCGGGTGTTGGCTGTAACCATCACCGTCCGGCCCTCGCCACCGCGGCCGGATGGCGCCGGATGACCCACTTGACCGCCTCGGGGACGAAGAAGCCTGCGCTCGACGCCACCAAGACGACGGCAAGCTCGGCCGGGTCGAGGGCGTTGGTATCGAACACCCTCTGCAGGGGCGGCGCGTAGACAAGGGCAATTTGCGCCGCGGCTGCGGTCAGCACCGCGACGAAGAGCCACGGGTTCGCCCGCCATCTGAGACCCAACGCGCTCTGTCGCTCTGATCGCGCCGACAGCGCGTTGCCCAGCTGGAGCAGGGCGAGCATCGTGAACACCATCGTCTGCCACTGCCACCCCGCGGAGCGGGCGAATCCCTGGACGGCGATGACGACAGCGGCCATGGTCAGGCCGACGCCCAGCGCGTGCGGCCAGAGACCGCGCCCGAGGACCGACTCCTTGGGTGGGCGGGGTGGCCGGTCCAACACGTCCGGCTCGGCCGGCTCGAGCCCGAGCGCGACGGCGGGCAATCCGTCGGTGACGAGGTTGACCCAGAGGATCTGGATCGGCAGCAGAGGGATCGGCAGCCCGATGAGCGGCGCGAGGAACATGACCCAGATTTCCGAGCTGTTCGTCGTGAGCAGGTATCGCACGAACCGCCGGATGTTGTCGTAGATCCGCCTCCCCTCCTCGATCGCGTGAACGATGGTGGCAAAGTCGTCGTCCGCGAGGACGATGTCGGCCGCCTCCTTGCTGACGTCGGTGCCCGTCAGGCCCATCGCGACCCCGATGTCGGCTAGGCGCAGCGCCGGGGCGTCATTGACCCCGTCGCCGGTCATGGCCACCAACGCGCCGTTGGCCTTCCAGGCTTCCACGATGCGGAGCTTCTGCTCGGGGTTCGTGCGGGCGTAGACGGCGGTGATGGGTGCCAGGAGGGCGAGCTGTTCGTCGTCGAGCGCGTCGAGGTCCGCGCCGCTGAGGACGCGATCGTCGTCTGCGATACCGATCCGCTGCGCGACGGCCGACGCCGTGAGCGGGTGGTCGCCGGTGATCATGACCGGGGTGATCCCCGCATGCCGGCAGGCCTCGATGGCGGCCGCGGCAGCGGGTCGGGGCGGGTCGGTGATGGCTACCAGGCCGACCAGGTGCAGGTTGTCCTCGGCGGCCTCGAGCGGGTGCGGGACTCCCGCGCAGTAGCGCTCGGCGAGGGCGAGGACGCGGAACCCCGCGGCGGCCCATTCGTCGGCAATATGTCCTCCTGCCGTAGCCGCCGGACCGTCGGCCGGGTCGAGGAGAGGTTCGAGCGCCCCGAGTGCCCCCTTGGTCGCCACCCACATGCGGTCGCCCTCGGAGTGCAGCGTCGTCATGCGGCGCCTGGACGGGTCGAAGCCGATCTCGGCCCGACGGGGCCGCACCAGACCAAGCTCCGCCTGGTTGATGCCGAGCTTGCCCGCAAAAGCGAGCAAGGCTCCTTCAGTCGGGTCGCCGACCGCGCGCCAGCCCTCGTCGGGCGCCGCGCCGAATTGCAGGGCTGCGTCGTTGCACGCGGCGGCGACCAAGGCGATGCGGTGGAGGTACGGGTCGGCCACCTCGGACCTCCCGCTCGCCACGCGCCCGCCCTCGTCGGTCACGTCGCCCTCGGGTGCGTACCCCTCACCGCCCACCGTGTAGGTACCAGCAGGCGTCCACGCCCGCTCGACGACCATTCGGTTGCTGGTGAGCGTCCCGGTCTTGTCGGTGCAGATGACGGTGACCGAGCCAAGGGATTCCACCGCCGGCAGGCGGCGGACGATTGCCTGGCGCTCTGCCATGCGCCGCGCACCGAGCGCCAGGGCGATGGTCACCACGGCAGGAAGCCCTTCGGGGATGGCAGCCACCGCCAGGCTCACCGCGGTGAGGAACATGCGATCGATCGGTTCTCCCGACGCGACCCCCGCGACGAAGACGACGACGCACACGACGAGGGCCCCCGCCGCCAGGGTCCGTCCCACCGAGGCGAGCTGCACCTGGAGGGGCGTGAGCGAGCGCCGGTGGCTCTGCACGAGCTGAGCCACACCCCCGATCTCGGTCTTCATGCCGGTGCTCGTGACGACGCCCGTCGCTCGTCCGTAACTGACCGAGGTGCCCTTGAACGCCATGCACCGCCGGTCCGCCAGCAACATCCCCGCGGTCGGTTCGAGCGCATCGACGGACTTCGTCACCGCCTCGGCCTCGCCGGTCAGCGCCGCCTCCTGCATCCGTAGCGCCTGCACATCCAAAAGGCGCAGGTCGGCCGGGACGATCTCACCGGACTCGAGCATGACGATGTCCCCCGGCACGAGCGCAGCCGACGCTACCTCCTTCACCACGCCGTCACGCCGTACCCGACAGTGGTCGGCCGCCATGTGACGCAGTGCGTCCACCGCGCGCTCGGCTCGACCTTCCTGGGTGAAGCCGACGATCCCATTCAGCAATAGGACCACCCCGATTACGGCCGTGTCCTTCACGTCCCCGATCACCAGGGTGATCGCGGCCGCCGCCGCCAGCACTGCGCTCAGCGTGTTTGTGAACTGTGCGGCGAACCGCAGCCACTCGGGCCGGCGCGGCCCCTCCTCGAGTTCGTTGGGCCCTGTGACCGCTAGGCGGGCCGTCGCCTCCTCCGAAGTGAGCCCGGTCATGGCGTCCGCGCCGAGGCTCTGGAGCACCTCGGCCGGACCGACCGCCCAGGGTGCCTCCACGGTGGTCATCCGCTGTCCGGTGCGATGGGATCCTGGCTCGTCTTGTTGGCGGAGGCTTCCTGATCGTTGCGAAGCGAGACCATGAGCGGCGATCGGTCAAGTAGGACGATCCCGGCCACCGCGACCGATCCCCCCAGTACTTGGGCCGCCAGCACGGCGGGTGAGGCGGCGAGACGCTCGGCGAAGACGGTGGCTCCGATGAGCACGGCCCCGATCGGCTCGACCGAGTCGATGATCGGCAGACTGATGAGGATGGCGCCGGATTGAAAGGCGCTCTGACCGAGGAAGAGGCCGCCGATCGCGACCACGCACAAAACGTAGGGCTCCCAGTGCAGCAGCGCCGAGGCCCCGTCGTTCCCGACCAGTCCGACGACGCTCTTGGTCAGGGCGTCAACGACGGCGAACGTCGCCGCGGCCGCGCCGGCGAGCAGGGCGGTTCGCACCGGTGGCCTGGCACGTAGGGCGGCTGGGGTCGCGACGAGCACCACGGCTCCGAGACCGAGGAAGACCGGGAGCCAGTCAGTCGTGCCAGGCGCGACGCGCCCTGACGAGGGTGGCGCCAGCACCAGGAACAACGCCACCCCTCCCGCCACCAGCAAACCGCCGATCACGTCGGCAGGCCGCAACCGCTGGCGGCGGCGGTAGGCGATCAAGGGGATCGCGAACAGTAGGTCAGTCGCCGCCACCGGCTGGACGAGCGCGAGTGGCCCGAAGGCGAGGGCCACCGCCTGCACGCCAAACGACAGCGCCGTCAGACCGAAGGCCGCGACCCAGCGCGGCCGGCGGAGGAGCTGCCAAAGCAGGCCGAGCCGGAGGGGCTGCGCGCCGCCCAAGCCACGGGCGGCGGCTTGCTGGAGGACCGAGGACACTCCGAACATCGCGGCGGCCAGCAGCGCGAAGAGCACGCTCACCGTGATGTCCATTGGTGTTCCTCTCTCGCTCGCGTCCGGCCACGGGAAGCTCCCTTTCCGGGCATCGACCCTGCCCGGGTCGGTCGATACGGCCGATCGCGGCTACGCCTCGGTGGGGCGAACCGCTCCAGTGGGATTCACGGAGCGTCGGACGGGCTCGATGTGCCCTCGACCGCTCGGCAGGCCCTGGTCGCCTGCTCGCGTCCCCAGAGTGCCGTCCACAGACTGAATGTCGCCGCGTACAGGCCTACCGCCCAACCTCCAGGCGACACGGGCGAGAAATCCCACTCGACGCACAGGGGTCCCAAGTTACTCCATTGCCGATGAGCAGCGTCTTCCTGAGTCGCCTCGGGCTCGCCGAGATCTTCGAGCGCTACGTCCCGCCAGAACCACTTCGATCCCGCTCTACCCCGAAGACCGGGCGTGCGGCGCGCCGAGCGCGGCACGCATCTTCGAGATCTTCAGCGGGGTCTCGTTTCACCAGCTGGTGCACGAAGGCCGGACCGTGCAGATCTTCGCCCCCGAGCTCACGTCCCTACAGGCCCAAGTCCTCGACCCGCGCGGCGTTCCAAGCTCCGTCTACGCGATCAGCGAGTGACGAGAGACCGGGATCCAGTAGTGCGGAATGCGAGACGGAAGAGTCAGGAGAGCCCTAAATCGGCGATCTCGCGAGACGAGCGCCTGGGCGCCGACGTGATCGCCGACGCCCAGAACACCACGTCAGCGTGCTGCCCCGCGAGGTAGGTGGAGACGATGTAGGTGGCGTGCCCGGAGCTGACGCTCGTCGCAGGACGTGACGAACTGACGCAGATCGAGGGCGTAGGCGTCACGGGTGAGATTGCAGCTCCTCACTTCCCGTGATCCGACCAGTGGGCGGCGGGGAGACGGCTGCCGCGCTCAGCGGTCGTGGCACACTCAGCGGTAGTGGAAGGTCACCGTGTTCGATTGGCCCGACTGTGTCGTCATCCGCACGGACGCCGTCGAGCCCGGCTTGCCCGCGGGGACGGTGACCAGGCACCTGCTCTCGGTCGGGCAGTGGACCCCGGCAGGCGCAGCGCCGAAGGTGACCGAGACGTTGCCGTCGGAGCTGAAGAAGCCGGTGCCAGTGAGCGTGACGCTCTCGCCCGAGGTCCCGCTCGCCGGCCGGACGGAGGCGATGACCGGGCTCGCGCCCCCCGAGGAGCCGCCGCCTGCAGGCAGCGTCGTCGACGTCGTCGAGCTCGTCGAGAGCGAACGCGGCAGCGTGGTCGTCCCACCCGAACGCAGCCCGGCGAACAATCCGGGCTGGACGTGCTCGAGGACGAGGCCGACCAGTCCCACGAGGACGAGGACGCCGAGGACCGACACGATGGCGCGAAGGCCGAAGGGCGCGCCTGGGCGCTCCGGCCCCTGGTTGGGCCGGGACGTCCCGTCCTGATCGAACGGTGCCTCGCGTCGCATACGTCGAGCCTGCCACTGCGGTGGGCCCCGGTGGCACGCGCCCCGGGTCGTCGCGCGTCTGCGACGTGCCCGTCGCAGCGTTGGATGCGTCGCGGCGTGCCCGCAGTCGGCGGAGAGGGGCGCCGGAGCGCCACGGTCGTCGCGCGGTGCTGGTCGAGCGGTCGACCTGGGCCTTTGCGATCCCGCCGGGCCCCGCCCGCGGCGTCCGTCCTCGTCGCGCTGACGGCGGGCCGCTCGCTGCTGAGCAGTGCGGTGAGAATGCTGTGAGAGATTCCGCGGGCGGACGGTCGCGTCCGGCCTGGTCAGGGCGCTCCGGCCCGATCCGTTCATCTTTCCTTCAGGCGGCGAACGCAGGGTTGCGGGCATGAACGGCCCTCCCCCGCCTCGTTCGACGCGCCCTTCGGCCGGCCGCGCCGGCGATCTCCGTCCGCCGGGTGGCCGCCGAGCGGCGGGGTCGCGGCGAACCGGCGATCGGAACGGCAGCGCCCGCTCGGAGCTGGCGCGGCCACGGGCCGGCGGGGCACGGCGACCGTCGCCGCGGGTGATCCGGCGGCGGCGGCTCGGTGTCCTCGGGGCCCTCGCTCTCCTGGGGCTGGTGCTCGCGCTCGTCGTGACGTCCGGCTCGGGCCCGCGCGCGGGACAGGGCCCCACGCGCCCCGGCGCCACGCCCGGCTCCCCCGCCAAGTTCGTCGCCCCGCCGGCGGCCGAGTCGGGGATCGTCTCGTGGCAGCTCGCCGCGCCGGTCAGCCGCGAGGGCGCCGTCGGCAACGGCAACGGGTCGATCACCCTCGCCGGCGGCATCGTCGGAGCGGCCTCCCAGACCGGGGTCTTCAACCTCGACCCGCTCACCGGCGTCCTGCGCCAGGTCGGCACCCTGCCGGTCGCCGTGCACGACGCGGCGGTCGCGCCCTTGAGGGGCGGCGCCCTGGTGGTGGGTGGGGGCGCGGCGGTCCCCGGCACGAGCGTGCAGGCCGTCGCGGCGAGCGGTGCCGGCTCGAGCGTCGGCTCGCTCGCCCGGGCGCGAGCAGACGCGGTGGCGGTCAACGTCGGCCGGACGGACTACGTGATCGGCGGCTACGACGGCTCGAGCCTCGAGCCCGACGTGCTCGGCACGAAGGACGGCTCGCACTTCGCGGTCGTGGGCCGCCTCCCGGTCCCCGTCCGTTACCCCGCCGTCGCCGCGCTCGGCACGACGATCTACGTCTTCGGCGGCCTGGACGCGGCGGGCCGACCGGTCCGCGCCATCCAGGCAATCGACCTCGCGCGCCGTACGACCTCGGTCGTCGGCTCGCTGCCGATAGCGCTCGCTGGCGCCGCGGCCGCGACGTTGTCGGGTCACATCTACCTCGCGGGAGGCGCCACGGCCACCGGTCCGCTCGCAGCGGTCGACGCCTACGTGCCCGCCCGCCACGAGATGCTGCACGCCGGACAGCTCCCGGTCGCGGTCGCCTACGCCGGGGCGGCGACGGCTGGCGGCCGGCTCTGGCTCGTCGGCGGCGAGCTCGCCGGCGGTGCGCAGACCGCCAACGTCGAGGTCGTCTCGCCCAACCGCAAGTTCGGGACGGCCGGCGTGGCGGGGGCGGGCTCGCCGTACTTCGGCGACAAGCTGCTCATCGCCGATCGCGGCAACGACCGGCTGCTCCTCGTCTCCGACACCGGCACGATCCTCTGGCACTACCCGTCGGCGTCGCGTCCCGCGCCGAGCGGCGGGTTCTACTTCCCCGACGACGCCTTCTTCCTCCGCCACGGGAGCGCGATCATCTCCAACCAGGAGGGCAACGACACCATCGTCATCCTCTCCTATCCTTCGGGGAAGGTCCTTTGGACCTACGGCCACCCGCGCGTCTCGGGGTCGGCGCCCGGCTACCTCAACACCCCGGACGACGCGTACTACCTGAAGAACGGGGACGTCTCGGTCGCCGACCCCTACAACTGCCGCGTCCTCATCATCAACCCGAAGACGGACGTCGTCGTCCACCAGATCGGCACGACCGGCGCCTGCGCCCACCGCCCGCCGACCGAGATGACCGCGCCGAACGGCGACACGCCGCTCGCCAACGGCGACGTCCTCGTCTCGGAGATCGGCGGGTCGTGGATCGACGAGTACACGCCCTCGGGCCACGTCGTCTGGAGCGTCCAGCTGCCGACGGTCAGCTACGTCTCGGACCCCCAGCAGCTCGGCCCGGACCGTTACCTCGTCGCCGACTACGCGAGCCCGGGCGCCTTCGTCGAGTTCAACCGGGCGGGCCAGGTGCTCTACCGCTTCGGGCCGACGTCGGGGCCGGGCCAGCTCAACTACCCTTCGCTCGTCGAGCGCCTCCCCTCCGGCGTCCTGATGGCGAACGACGACCACAACGACCGCATCGTCGCCATCGACCCGACGACGAACGCCGAGGTCTGGCAGTACGGGGTGACGGGCCGCGGCGGGACGGGGCCGGGGTACCTGTTCAAGCCGGACGGCTTCGACCTGCTCGCGCCCGGTGGCCTGACGCCGACCCACCCGGCGACCGGCTGAGCGCAGACCCGGGCACGAGCCCGCGGGCGCCGCGCACACCGTCGAGGGCGCCCGGTGGCCTGCGCTGTTGGGGCGCGCCTTGCTCAACCGCCCGGCGGAGCCCTCGCCGGCGCCTATTCGACCCGGGCCGCCTCGGCCTCGGTCCCGGCCGCGCGCCGTCGACGGACGACGAAGCGCACCACCATGGCGAGCAGGACGAGCACCACCACGACGAGCGCGACCAGCGAGTAGCGCGAGACCGCCGTGTAGATCGTGCCGATGTGGTCGCCGGCGAACTCGCCGACGGTGAGCCAGGTCCCCACCCAGAGCACCGCGCCGAGCACGTTGAAGGGGAGGAAGCGCCACCACGACATCTCCGAGGCCCCGGCGATGATGCCGTTCGCCTGCCGCAGCCCCTCGATGAAGCGCGCCACCACGATGATCTTCCCGCCGTGGTGGTTGAAGAAGTTCTCGGCCTTGGTGAGGCGTTCCTCGTTGAGCATCACGTACCTGCCCCACCGCACGATGGCCGCCCGCCCGGCGAAGTGGCCGATCGCGAAGCCGAGGTTGTCGCCGAGCACCGCCGCGACGACGGCGATGACCCCGACGAGCACCGGGTTCAGGTGCCCCGAGCCGGCGTAGACGGCGGCGGTGATGAGGATGGTCTCGCCCGGTACGGGCACCCCGAAGTCCTCGAGGAACAAGAAGGCGGCGACCGCCCAGTAGCCGTAGTGCTTGAGCGTCGGCTGGAGGGTGTGGAGGAAGCCCGGCAGCACCGCGCTGGCATGGAGGATCACGTCACCGCTCGCAAGGGTGCCGGTTGGTCGGCGGTCGTCGGTACCGGCACCTGCCAATGATGCCGGTTCCCGAGCTGCTCCGCGCGCCGCCGGCCCGACGACGGTCGGGCGGGCCCGGCCTGCGGCCGCCACGCCGGTGCGCCGGCGCCTGCGCGCGACCCGCGCCGTGCAGTGGGTAACGTCTGCTCAGGCAAGCGAAGGGAGCGCACAGCGCGATGGGCGTGACGCTCGCAGTGGCAGGCGGCTTCGGCCGGTCGAGTGGCTCGCTCGGCATCGTGCTGATCGTCGGCATGGTCGCGCTCCGGATGTGGGCGATGCGGCGGAAGGGCGGCGGCGGACGCGGGCCCTTCGGCGGTGGCCAGGGGCCGTGGGGCCGCGGCGGTGGCGGTCAAGGACCGTGGGGCGGCAACCAAGGCGGCGGTCAGGGGCCGTGGGGCGGCAACCAAGGCGGCGGCCGGGGGCCGTGGCGCGGCAGCCAGGGCGGCCAGGGTCCGTCGGACACGGGCGGCAGCAGCGGCAGCGGCTTCTAGCGTGCGGCCTGCACCATCGCGCCTAGCCGGTTGACGGCATTGGGCGGGATGAGCACACTGCAGCGGTGCGCGGATTCCTCACCCTCGCGGTCGCGATCCTGATGGCGATCGGCATCGGCGTCGGCTTCGTCGCCGCGGCCGGGACGAGCTCTGGGAGTGCGCCGAGCGCCGTCGTCGCCACGGCGGCTTCCCGGACCATCGCCGACAAGAGTGCCCGGCTCCGGCTGGCCGTGACGACGAGCGGGCTGCCGTCCGGCGTGCACGTGGGTGCGACCGGCACCGGCCGGATCGACCTCACGACGGGCGCGATGGAGCTCGGGTTCACCTACTCGGGATCGCCGGGGTTCAACGGCCTGACCGCGCACGAGCTCTACGCCGGCGGCCGCCTGTACCTGTGGATACCCCAGGTGGCGACGGTGCTGCCCGGCAAGGCGTGGGTCGAGCTGCCGGCCGGCAAGCTCCCCTCGACCCCGGCCGGCGCAGGCAACGACCCGGCCGGGATCCTGCGCGTGCTGGAGGAGCAGGGCGCCCGGGTGACCCCGATCGGCGCCGCCTCGCTCGACGGCGAGGCGACCGAGGGCTACGCGGTGACGCTCGACACGGCGGCGGTCCGGTCGCGCGTCGGGCGCGCCAGCCTGTCTGCGGCCGTCCGCCAGGCCGCCCTCGGCTACGTGCGCCACGGCCGCCGTCTCGACCTCGACGTCTGGATCGACCACTCGGGCCAGCTGCGACGGATCACCGAGCAGGTGAGCCTGCCGTTCCCAACGGTGCCCGACGCCGCCGCCACGGTCACGGTCGACTTCGTCGACTTCGGCGCCCCCGTGTCGATCCCCCCGCCGACCCCATCGCAGGTCGCCTCGTACCGGCAGTACCAGAGCGCGCTGAGCGGCGCCCCGTCCCTGCTCGCCCCTGCGTCGCATCTCTAGTCGCCGCCGGCCGCGCCGGCCGCGTCGGCGGCGCGCGAGCGCCGGCCGAGGCCCGTGGCGGGCCCGGCCCGCGCCCGGCCAGCCGCGGTTCGCGGGCGCGGCGCGGCCGCCACCTACGATGCGCCGGGGAGGGCGACCGATGGGCGAAGCGGCGCAGGCGAGGCGCGACGGGACGGTGCCCGGCGCCGCCCTCATGTCGCCCGGGCGCTGACCCGGTGACGGACCTGGCGGGGCGGGCGGGGGCGGAGCTCGCGCCCGGCCAGCTCGACGCGTTGGCGGCGGACCTCGCCGGCCAGGTGGCGGGCACCGTCCGCTTCGACGCCGTCACCCGTGCCCTGTACTCGACCGACGCGTCGAACTACCGCCACGTCCCGATCGGCGTCGTCCAGCCGGCGTCCACCGACGACGTTCTGGCGACGCTCGCCGTCTGCCGGGCGCACGGGGTGCCGGTGCTCCCCCGGGGGGCAGGGACGAGCATCGCGGGCCAGGCGTGCAACGTCGCGGTCGTCCTCGACCTCGCCCGCCACCTGGACGGCCCGCCGGTCGTCGACGCGGCGACCTCGACGGCGCTCGTCCAGCCGGGGGTCGTCCTCGACGATCTCCGGCGTGCGGCGGCGGCACAGGGGCTGACGTTCGGACCGGACCCCTCGACGCACTCGCGCTGCACCCTCGGCGGAATGATCGGCAACAACGCCTGCGGGTCGCACTCGCTCGTGTGGGGCAAGACGGCCGACAACGTCGAGTCGCTCGACATCGCCCTCTACGACGGGACGCGTCTCACGGTCGGGCCGACGAGCGACGTGGCGCTCGAGGAGCTGTGCCGGCGCGAGGGCGCCACGGGCCGCCTCTACCGGGCGCTTCGCGACGTCGCGTCGACCCACGCGGACGCGCTGCGCTCGTCGTTCCCGTCGCTGTCGCGGCGCGTCTCGGGCTACAACCTCGACCAGCTCCTCCCCGAGCACGGCTTCGACGTCGCCCGCGCGCTCGTCGGCAGCGAGGGGACGTGCGCCGTGGTGCTCGGCGCGACCGTGCGCCTCGTCCGGCCGCCGCGGGCGACGGCGCTCGCGGTCCTCGGCTACCCGGACATCTACTCGGCGGCCGAGCGCGTACCGGGGCTGCTCGAGCACCGCCCCGCGACGATCGAGGGGATCGACGCGGAGCTGGTCGCCGCCTTCGCGGCGCGCAACCCCCGCTCGCGCCTGCCCGCGAGCCTTCCCGCCGGCCGGGGCTGGTTGCTCGTCGAGACGGTTGGCGACTCGACCGAGGAGGCCGAGGATGCGGCCTACGCCATCGTCGAGGCGATGGCGGAGCCGGGGGTGCGCGCCGAGGTCTCGACCGATGCGCGCCGCGTCGGCGCGCTCTGGCGCCTGCGCGAGGAGGGCGCCGGGATCGCGACCCGCCTCGCGTCCGGCGGCGAGGCGTGGCCCGGATGGGAGGACGCGGCCGTCCCGCCCGAGCGGCTCGGCGCGTACCTGCGCCAGTTCCGCACGTTGATGGCGAACACCGGCGTCCGGGGCATCCTCTACGGCCACTTCGGGGAAGGATGCGTCCATGCGAGGCTGGACTTCGACCTCGCGACGGCCGCCGGCGTCGGGCGCTTCCGCCAGTTCGTGACGTCGGCGGCCGACATCGTCGTGCTCCACGGGGGCTCGTTCTCCGGGGAGCACGGGGACGGGCAGGCCCGCTCGGAGCTGCTCCCGAAGCTGTACCCCCGAACGGTGCTCGACGCCTTCGCCGCCTTCAAGGCCGCCTTCGACCCGGACGGCATGATGAACCCCGGCCGGGTGGTCGCCCCGAGGCCGCTCGACGCCGACCTGCGCATCCGCAGCGCCCCGCCACGGCTGCCGACGGCGTCGCGGCTCGCGCTCAGCGCTGATCGCGGCGACCTCGCCGCGGCGACGCGCCGCTGCATGGGCGTCGGGAAGTGCCTGAACGCTTCGGGCGGTGTCATGTGCCCGAGCTACCGCGCGACGCGCGAGGAGCGTCACTCGACGAGGGGGCGCTCCCGGCTGCTCTTCGAGATGCTGAACGGCGGGGTGGTGCGTGGCGGCTGGCGCTCGGAGGAGGTGCTCGAGGCGCTCGACCTCTGCCTCGGCTGCAAGGGCTGCAAGGTCGAGTGCCCCGTGAACGTCGACATGGCCGCCTACAAGGCGGAGTTCCTGGCCCGCCACTACTCGGGACGCTTGCGCCCCGCGTCGCACTACTCGATGGGCTACCTGGCGCGCTGGCTCCGCCTCGGGGCGCGCGTGCCGGCCGTCGCCAACCTGGTGGCGAGCTCCCGGCTCGCCGGCGTCGTGAAGCTCGCCGCGGGGATCGCCCCGCAGCGGTCGCTGCCGCACCTCGCCCCGGAGACGCTCCGCCAGACGTTCCGCCGCCACCCCGGGCGCCGCGGCGGCGGCTACCTGGTCGGCGGTCGTGGCCCGGTGCTGCTGTGGCCGGACACCTTCACCAACCACTTCGATCCCGAGATCGGTCTCGACGCGATCACGGTGCTGGAGTCGCTCGGCTACTCGGTGGAGCTCCCCGCCCGCCAGGTCTGCTGCGGGCTCACGTGGCTCGCGACCGGCCAGCTCGGTCGGGCGCGGCGCGAGCTGCGTCGATCGCTCGACGTGCTCCAGCCGTGGCTCGCCGCCGGGGTGCCGATCGTCGGCCTCGAGCCGAGCTGCACCGCGCTCTTCCGGTCGGACGCGCTCCAGCTGCTGCCGGACGACCCGCTGGCCCGTGCCGCCGCAGCGGCCTTCCGCACCTTCGCCGAGGTCGTCACGGCCGCCGAGCCCGGGTGGGAGCCTCCCGCGCAACGGCTGCGCGCGCTGGCCCAGGTCCACTGCCACCAGCACGCGGAGCTCGGCTTCGGCGCCGACCGGCGCGTCCTCGAGTCGCTCGGCGTCGAACTCGAGGTCCTCGACGCCGGGTGCTGCGGCATGGCGGGCAGCTTCGGCTTCGAGCGTGAGCACTACGACGTCTCGGTCCGCTGCGCCGACGCGGGACTGCTCTCGGCGGTGCGCGTCGCCGACCCGGCGGTGACGGTCCTCGCCGACGGCTTCAGCTGCCGGACCCAGATCCGCCAGCTGACGTCGCGCCAGCCCGTCCACCTCGCCTCGTTGGTGGCCCGTCTGCTCGAGCGACGCGCCGCTCCCTCGGACTCGGGTGCGCGGCAGCCGCTCGGGCCCGACGAGGACGAGGTCTGAGCGTCGGGCACCCGGCCCGCGGCCGGAGCCGGGCCGGCGCTGCGGTGAGCGGCGACGGCGGGCGACGCAGCGGCCGAGCTCAGGCTCGCGTCACGGGGCCCGGCGGGTGCCGCGGTCGGGGTCGGTGACGGCCCGCCCGGCGATCAGCCCGGGGAAGTGGCAGCCGAGCGCTCCGCCGCCGTGGAGCTCGAGGTCACGCTGGAGCCGTTCGCGCGTCGCGCGAGCGAGCGCCGGGTCGACGTCGAAGGCGGCGCCCCAGTCGAGGTTGGTCAGCTGCTGGGGGCAGTACATCGAGTCCCCGAGGAGCAGGACGCGCTCGTCGTCGTCGTGGATCACGTAGAGCGAGTGCCCGGGCGTGTGCCCCGGTGCGGAGAGCCTGCGCACGCCGGGCGCGATCTCGGCGTCCCCGTCGACGAGGGTGATCTTGCCCCGATCGGCGAGCGACTCGAGCGCGGCGCGCGTGTAGTCGGGGAGCGGTATCGCGGCGGTGCTCCCCTCGACGAAGTACTCCCAGTCGTGGCTGCCGATGTAGGTCGTGGCGTTCGGGTAGATGGGCTCGCCGGTGCCCGGATCGCCGAGGCCGCCCGAGTGGTCGGCGTGCAGGTGCGAGAGGGCGACGACGTCGACGTCCTCGGGCCGGACGCCGATGCGACGGAGCTGGTGCAACAGGTTGCCGCCGATCAGCCAGCCGCCCTCCGCGGCGTCGAGCGGCCCGAACCCGGTGTCCACGAGCACGTTCGTCTCGCCAGGCCAGAAGAAGCAGCCGAGGGGGAGGCGCACCTCCTCGTAGTCGGCCCGCAGGGCGTCGAAGGCTGCCGTCGGCTCGTCGGCCGTGCCGACCATCGTCTCGCCCATGAGCAAGAAGCCGTCCGAGAGCGCGACGAGCTGGCGCCCCCCGACGTCGAGGCGCTCGATCGCGGCGGTCGAGACGGGGTCGTCCGCGAGCCGGTGCCCGTCGAGGGGAGGGCGCGGGCCCTCCGCCGGTCCGGTCTCGTGCTCCTTCGGTTCCCGACCGTTGCTCATCTGGGCGCTCGCTTCCCCCGGGCCGCCGCGCGGCGCTGATCGCCGTGCATCCTGCCGCATGTCGGGGCCCCGCTGCACGGTGTGCGCCGCCTCCCGGGCCGCGCCGGAGCGACGGAGCGTCCCTGCCGGGTCGGCGCTCGGGTCAGGACAGCACGCGACGGCGGAAGTTGCGCAGACCGACCGCCAGGAACAGCGCCGCGAACCCGGCCACCACCGGGTAGATGACGTACAGCTGGAGATGCGGGGCCTCGGTGAACACCGCCCGCATCCCCTCGTTGACGTAGATCAGCGGGTTGATCAGCACGACGGTCTGGAGCCAGTGCCAGGCGCCGAGCTTCACCGGCGCGAGCCGGGTCCAGCCGTAGTAGGTCCCGCCGAGGAAGGTGATCGGCAAGATGATGAAGCCGAACATGAGCCCGATGTTGCGGGGCTCAAAGCTCGTGCCGAGCAGCAGCCCGAGGCAGGCCATCGCGACGCACGCCAGCGGCACGAAGGTGACGATGAGCCACCAGTGCAGGCTGAGTCGGGCCTCGACGCCGGACGCGTGGACGACCGAGGCGATCGGCAGCACGATGACGGCGGACAGGACACCCTGCGCAGCGCCGGACAGCACCTTGGCGACGGCGACGAGCCAGATCGGGCACGGCGCCTGCACCCGGTCCTCGATCTCGCGCGTGTAGCCGAACTCCTGGGCCATGGTCAGCGCGATCGACTGCACCCCTTGGAACATCACGGAGATGCCGACGACGCCCGGGACGAGGATGGTGGCGAAGGCGGACTCGGCGATGTCGCCGTGGCCGCCGATGCCCTGGCCGATCTTCGGGAAGACGTAGAGGAACACGAAGCAGAGCAGGAACGGCTGGATCAGGGTGCGGAGGACGAACTCCCACAGGTGCTTGCGGAGCACGACCAGGTCGCGCAGCATCAGGGCGCCGAGCGCGCTCATGCTCGCGGCGGCGACGGGCCGAAGCGGCACCGAGCCGATGCCGGGGGAGCGCGCCGCCGAGGTCTCGGTGGCGGCCATCAGTCGCGCAGCTCCTTGCCCGTGAGGTTGATGAAGACCGTCTCGAGGCTCGGCTCGGCGATCGACAGGTCGACGATCTCGAGCCCGCCGCGCTCGGCCGCGGTGACGATGCGCGGCACGATCCGCTCGGCACCTTGGACGTGGAGCTGCACCGCCCCGTCGATCAGCCGGGTGCGCGTCACGCCGTCGACCTCGCGTTCGAGGAGCTCGGCGAGCAGGGCGTCGTCGCCGCTCGCCTTGACCGTGACGACCGTGTCGGCGCCGACGCTCTGCTTGAGCGCCGCCGGCGTGTCGAGCGCGAGGATCCGGCCGTGGTCCATGATCGCCACGCGGTGGCAGAGCTTGTCGGCCTCCTCCATGTAGTGGGTGGTGAGGAGCACGGTCTGACCCTCGCCGTTCAGCTCGCCGAGGATGGCCCAGAGCGCGAGGCGGCTCTGGGGGTCGAGGCCCGCGGTCGGCTCGTCGAGGAAGAGGACGGCCGGCCGGTGGAAGATGGCCCTGGCGACCATGAGCCGCTGCGCCATGCCACCGGAGAGCGCGTAGACCGACGCCCGGCCCCACTTCGTCAGCTGGAACTTCTCGAGCAGGTCGTCCGCGAGCCGGCGGGAGTGCCGCGCACCGATGCCGAAGAGCCGCCCGTGGAAGTAGAGGTTCTCCCAGACGGTCAGCTGACGGTCGAGGGTGTTCTGCTGGGAGACGATCCCGCTCAGCTGCTTGGCCAGCGCCGGGTGCCGCCCCACGTCGACCCCGCCGACGAAGGCCCGCCCAGAGGTCGGCACGACACGGGTGGTGAGCATGCCGGCGGTCGTCGTCTTCCCCGCGCCGTTCGGCCCGAGCAGGCCGAAGATCTCGCCGCGGGACACGTCGAGGTCGAGCCGGTCGACCGCTGTGAAGTCGGTCCCGGGGTAGACCTTCGTCAGCTGCTCGGTGTGGATGACCGCGTCCGCGGGTCGTGGCGCCGTCTGCGTGGCGGTCGGGGCGGGTGCCGGCGCTGGGCTGGACATGGGCTGCCCGTCATCCTAGGGATGGCGCCCTCCCGCCGCCTCCGCCGCGCCGGCAAGGGGTCGGCTCGGACCGCTCCACGTCGTCCCCCGCCGCGGCGGGGCCTGAAGGTGTTGCCTATGGTTGGGTGCCGGGCGTGGGGGCACGCGGGTCTCAGCGGGACGCCGTCGGGGACGGCGGTCGAGAAAGGTGTGCACCGTGACGGATCGGGCACCGACGTCGCCGGTCGATCTCAGCCGGGCGTTCGAGCACTTCGACGAGATCTACTCGCCGCGCATCGCCGCAACCGTCAACGACCACGACGTGAAGATCGCGAAGCTCGAGGGTGCGTATGTGTGGCACGCGCACGACGACACCGACGAGCTCTTCTTGGTGCTCGCAGGCGAGCTGACGCTCGAGCTCGAGGGCCGAGCCGCCGTCCGGCTCGGCCCGCTCCAGCTCGTCACCGTCCCCGCCGGCCTGCGCCACCGCCCGAGCGCGACCCCGGGGACGCGGGTCCTGCTCATCGAGCCGCACGGGACCCTCAACTCCGGCGACGCCGATCTCAGCGAGGACCCGTGGGTAGCGTCGACCGCCGGCGTCGCGCTCGAGCAGGGCGCGACGTGAGCTCCCACGAGCGGCCGCGGGCGAACCGGCGGCCGGCACGCCGGCGGTAGGGGCCGCGATGGGCTAACGGAAGAGCTTCACGACGTAGTCAGCGCCGATGCCCACCTTCTCGTAGTGCTCCTTGCAGATCCTGATGTAGTCGTAGGCGTCGAAGGTCCCCGAGGCCTCGCCGTCCTCGTCGAGCCAGATCAGCGGCCCGGTCACGTTGAAGTGGACCCGCATCGGCTCGTCGGACTCGTAGGCGATCAGCGTGTGGGCCTCGCCCGGCGCCTCGAAGACGAAGTCGCCCTTGGTCGCGACCCAGTCGTGCTCGAGGTAGCCCCACTTCCCCGAGATCGTGTAGGCGAAGACCTGCTGGGGGTGGTAGTGGCGGTTGACCAGTCCGGCGCCGCGCGCCATCAAGACGTCGCACCAGCGGTTCTGGCTGGGCGAGATCCACAGCGGGCGGCTCCCGACGGTCTCGCTCAGGGGCACGTAGTAGCGGTCGTCGTCGGTCGGAGCGTCATGGATGTAGGCCTCGGGCAGGGCCTCCGGCCGAAACACCTGGGTGATCGGCTTGAGATCACGCCAGAACTCCGCTCCCTCCGCTTGGGACATCGTCTCCTCCTGAGCCGGCATCGACACAGCAGCCGGTGCCGGAACACGGCTGCCGAATTGCGTACCCGATATGCGTACACCATCGTCGGCCGGACGGCACAACGTGCCGGTGGCCGACGGAGGGTCTGCCCGCGCCGCGCCCGCGGCGGATCCTCGCCGCCCGCGCGGCGCCCGGTGCCGTTCGTGGCGGAGGCGTGCCTGCACGGACAGGCCGGCGCTCGACGCGCCAGGATGTGCCCGTCGGTGACGACCGACCCACGAGACGACCGACCTGCACGTCGCCGGGAGGTGGCCATGACCGCGTCGCAGCCGCTGCTCAACCAGCTCAATCTGGTCGTCCGGGACATGGCCGCGACCGTGGGCTTCTACCAGTCCCTCGGACTCGTCATCGACGCCGAGCCCGCTGCCCACCATGTCGCCGTCCAGCTGCCGAACGGCGTGCTCGTCGAGTTCGACACGACGGAGTTCGTCGGTGCGTGGGACTCAGGCTGGTCCGGCGGGACGGGAGGCTCGGTCGTCCTCGGCTTCGCGCTCTCGACGAGGCAGGCGGTCGACGACACCTACGCCTCGCTCACGTCCGCCGGCCATCGGGGCCACCAGCGACCGTACGACGCGTTCTGGGGCGCCCGCTACGCCATCGTCGAGGACCCGGACGGCAACAGCGTCGGCCTCATGAGCCCGGTCGACGACGCCTGGCGGTACTGGCCG
>Ga0307372_10005737_pt1 | contig 18471 bp, 12 predicted proteins | sample OX1MG_FD_202533 | JGI IMG/M metagenome (GOLD analysis project Ga0307372, IMG submission 202533) | Soil microbial communities from Risofladan, Vaasa, Finland - OX-1 | ecosystem: Environmental > Terrestrial > Soil > Coastal area > Acid sulfate soil | place: Finland: Risofladan, Vaasa | collected...
CCAGCGGCGGGACGGGCGTCCCCACACCCTCGCGGTAGCTCATCCGGGCGATGCCATCGGTCAGCGGGATCGCCGTGCCATCGGGGCGCACGTCCACCAGGCGGGCCACGAAGTCGGTGTCGGGCGCGTCGCTGGCGATGTAGAGCGTTACGCTGACGGGACCCGTCACCTCCAATGGCTGCTCTAGCGGGGCCGACGTGTAGACCAGCATGTCGGAGCGCGCCTCGATGGGCCGCTGGTCGCGCGGACCCGCCCGGAAGAATGGGTGCATCAGCGTCGCGCCGCCCAGCGTGGGGACGGGCCACGCTGGATCATACGTGTACTGGTCGGCTGGCTCGTCAGCGGTCGGCGCGTCGGGGCTGAGCGCGCCGTCGCCATTGCTGGTGTTCGCCGCGCCCTGGCTGTGCAGGTACCAGCGGCGCTCGGTAGCGTTGGCGGGTGGCCACACATCGCTGGACTTCCAGACGTTGGCGCCCATCACGAAGTATTTGACGGCGGGCTGCTGCTGCTCGAAGCCGTTGGGGGCTTGCTTAAGCCAGTGGTCGAAGAACTGCAACTGCATGGTCATCAGGTCAATGCGCAGGTCCAGCAGGAAGCCTGACGACGCGAAGCCAAAGTTGACATCGCCGATCACCGGGTCGAAGCGGCCATGCGTCCACGGGCCGATCACCAGATGCTGACCGGAGTGGCCCGCCGCCTGCATGCCCTGGAAGTTGGCGATGGTCCCCTTGAGGAACACGTCGTACCAGCCGCCGACGTGCAGCGCGGGCAGCGGGATACGCGCGTAGTCGGGCGCGGCCTGCGAGACGGGCGGCGTCTCGCCCTGGTCGCGGGCGCGGATGGTCGCGTTCATAGGCTCGTCCAGCCCCAGCGCAGCCAGCGGCGCAAAGTGTTCGAGCGGCAGCGGCATGTAGCCACCCTCCGGCAACCCATCGAACGCCTGCGTCAGCCCGTACATGGCGCGGCCCAGCGCGGGCAGGTCGCCCCGATAGCGGCGCCCCATCTGGTCCAGCCCCTGCTGCATCAGCCAGCTTGCCTGCAACCCCAGTTCCAACACGCCGTTGCGCAACGCGCCCTCGTCGCCATTGGCCCAGGTGATGAACGGGGCCAGCGCCCGCAGCGCCGTCGCGCCGTTGGTGGCCGCCGCCCACTGCGTGTAGCCGAAGTACGACGCGCCATACATGGCGACCTGTCCATTGGAGCCGGGCAGCGACGAGGCCCAGGCGACGGTATCCACGCCGTCGTTCCCCTCGTGCGCCAGCGGAAACCAGTCACCGCCGGAGGTAAACGTCCCGCGCACATCCTGCACGACGACGATATAGCCACGCCGCGCCGCCTGCGCTGGATCGAGCGCGCTGGAGCCAAGCGGCAGGTCTTTGCCATAGGGCAGGCGCGTCAGCAAGACGGGATACGTCGCATCGGTGTCGGCGCCATCCGCTGCGCCATCCGGGCGGTACACATTCGCGCGCAACACCGTCCCGTCGCGCATCGTCGCGGGCACGTCGTACTCGACTCGCACACCGTTGGGCATAGGGTTTCCCTTCTCTTCGTCTCAAACTTCCCACTCACCGCTTGTCCCTCATTTTGTCCCTCATTATCGTAGCGAAGCGGCTGGGGCGCGGGCTACCCCCTGTCCAGGGCGGACGCGGTGGCCACCCGATCTCCAGGCCGCGCAGGCGGCCTTCGTGGCGGCGCCGCCTCTAGCGCGCGCGTTTACGCGCCGCGCGGCCCCCGCCGCGCCGCATTCCCCGCCGCGTTCCCCACCCCTCGCCCACAAGTATGACCCGCCTTGACATCGTATGACCGGCATGCTATAGTAATGACCGCGCAGTCAAATAATTTCACACGAGTCTAACAAGCCCGCGACCGGTTGCGCGATGAGAGAAGGAGCATGGCATGGCGTCGTCGGTTGCCTCGCAATCGCTGAAAGAACGACAGCGCCAGGAGCGCGAACAACTGATCCTCCAGGCGGCGGAGGAGTTGCTGATCGAGAACGGCTATCACGAGACCTCCATCGATCAGATCGCCGCGCGGGTGGGCGTCTCCAAAGGGACCATCTACCTACACTTCGAGAGCAAAGAGGAGTTGATCTTCGCGCTGTTCGAGCGCAACCAGCGCCTGTTCCAACAGGCGATGGAGACACACCTGGCCGCAGGGAACGACCCCCGCGCCACGCTGGAGTCTCTGCTGACCTATCTCTACAGCGGCCTCAACGGCAAACATTTCCAGATGATGCGGGCGATCCTCTTGCAGAGTCCGGAGCTTCGCAGCCGATTTGCCGAGCGCAGAGGCGCGCATCATGAGGGGTGGTCGGAGCTGACCGAGCGTGTGGCACAGGTGCTCGACGCGGGGAAACGCTGCGGTGAATTTGACCCGGCAATGCCAACGCCCATCATGGTGGCAATGTACACCAACCTGCTCCATCCAATGAGCTATACGCGACTGCTCGAAGACGGGCAGATAGAACCTGCTGAGATCGTCAAGCAGATGTGTCATTTCTTCTTCAAGGGTATCGCCGCTGAACCGACGACGCAGCCGACGACAGCGCAGGCTCCCCACGGGAGCGCACAGTGAGACAGGGTACTATCATGCGACGACTGAGCGTGTATCGCTCGACTACGAACGGAGTCCATCCCCGATGATTCGCTTATTCCGGTTCCTCAAACCGTATCGCTTCTCCCTGGCGGTGGTATTCGTCCTGGTCTTCGCGCAATCCATCGCCAACCTGTACCTGCCAACGTTAATGGCCGACATCGTCGATAACGGCATCGTCAAGAACGATGTCGGCTACATCGAGCGCGTCGGCGTCCTCATGCTGGTGATCAGCCTGGGCGGCGTGATCGCGGCGGTGATCGCCGCCTACTTCTCTGCGCATATCGCCGTCGGCTTTGGACGCCGCATCCGCCGCGAACTCTACACCCATGTGCAGCAGTTCGCCCTGCGCGAGTTCGATCGCGTCGGCACGGCCTCGTTGATCACCCGCACCACCAATGACACCAACCAGGTGCAGCAGGTGATGGTGATCATCCTGCTGATGCTGCTCGGCGCGCCGCTGACAGCGATCGGTGGCATCATCCTGGCGATCAGACAGGACGCCACGCTCACCTGGGTGCTGGCCGCCGCCATCCCGATCCTGGTGATCGCGATCCTCCTGCTGATGGGCCAGGCGGTCCCGCTGTTTCGCGTTGTGCAGCAGAAGCTGGATAGGCTCAACCTGATCATCGACGAAGGGCTGACCGGCGTGCGCGTCATCCGCGCCTTCGACCGCGCGGCCTATGAAGAGCAGCGCTTCGACGTGGCCAACTCCGACCTGACCGACGTCTCCATTCGCGTCAACCGCATCATTGCCGTGCTCTTCCCGCTGATGATGCTGGTGCTCAACCTGACCACCGTCGCGATCCTCTGGTTCGGCGCCATCCGCGTAGACACCGCCGGATTGCAGGTGGGCACGCTGATCGCGTTCCTGCAATACGCGATCCTGATTCTCTTCTCCTTCCTGATGATCTCGATGCTGTTCGTCATGCTGCCGCGTGCGGCGGCCTCGGCCACCCGCATCAACGAAATCCTGGCGATGCAGCCCACCGTCACCGATGACACGGTGGCGTCCGCTGAGACACGCGCGCAACGTGTTGTGGATGGGCAGGATGCGCTGAATGCCACGGTCGTGTTCGACGATGTCACGTTTAGCTATCCCGGCGCCGAAGAGCCTGCCCTCGCGCATATCTCCTTCGAGGCGCATCCCGGCCAGGTGACGGCGATCATCGGCGGCACCGGCTCCGGCAAGTCCACCTTGATCAACCTCATCCCGCGCTTCTACGACGTGGACAGCGGACGGGTGCTGGTGGACGGCGCGGACGTGCGTTCGATGACCCAGCACGAGCTGCGCGCCAAGATTGGCTTCGTGCCCCAGACGGCGGTGCTGTTCTCCGGCTCGGTCAGCGAGAACATCCGCTATGGCAAGCGCGACGCCACCGACGACGAGGTGCGCCACGCGGCGGATACCGCGCAGGCGACCGAGTTCGTCAGCGAGATGAGCGAGGGCTTCGACGCGCCCATCGCGCAGGGCGGCACGAACGTGTCGGGTGGCCAGAAGCAGCGCCTCTCGATTGCCCGCGCACTGGCGCGCCAGCCCGAAATCTACATCTTCGACGACAGCTTCTCCGCGCTGGACTACAAGACCGACGCGCAACTGCGGGCGGCGCTCAAAAAAGAGACGACTAGGGCCACGGTGCTGATCGTCGCCCAGCGCGTCAGCACGGTGATGGACGCCGATCAAATCCTGGTGTTGGATGAGGGGCGACTGGTGGGGACGGGTACCCACCGCGAACTGATGGAAACCAGCCCGGTCTACCGCGAGATTGTCTTCTCGCAGCTTTCAGCGGAGGAAGTAGCGTGAGTGTAGATAGAAGCGCCCAACGCCGCCAGGGCGGCATGATGGGCGGCCCGATGGGGCGCGGTGGCCCGATGGGCGGCATGGGCATGCCCGTGCAGAAGGCGAAGAACTTCCGCGGCACGCTCTTCCGCCTGCTTGGCTACTTCGCCCCACAAAAGGTCCTACTGAGCGTAGTGGTCGCTACGGCCATCCTCAGCACGGTCTTCAACATCGTCGGCCCCAAGATTCTCGGTCTGGCGACCACCAAACTCTTCGAGGGCTTCGTCGCCAAGCTGTACCATGTGCCTGGCGCGCACATTGACTTCACGTATATTGGCCATGTGCTGCTGATCCTGATCGGCTTGTATCTGATCAGTTCCGTCTTTGGCTACATCCAGCAGTACGTCATGGCGGGCGTCGCCCAGCGCACCGTCTACATCATGCGCAAGCAGGTGGAGGCGAAGCTCAACCGTCTGCCGCTCAAGTTCTTCGACACCAACTCGCATGGCGACACGCTGAGCCGCGCCGTCAACGACCTCGATAACATCAGCAGCACGTTGCAGCAGAACCTGACGCAACTGATCACCTCACTGGTCACGGTGATCGGCGTCATCGTGATGATGCTGACGATCAGCCCGCTGCTAACGCTGCTCGTCCTCATCACGCTGCCGCTGAGCGTCGTGGTGACGCTGGTGATCGCCAAACGTTCGCAGCGCTACTTCGCTGACCAGCAACGTTCGCTCGGCCTGCTGAACGGGCATGTCGAAGAAACCCTCATCGGTCACAAGATCGTCAAGGCGTTTGGCCGCGAAGAAGAGTCGATCGACACCTTCAATGGCTTCAACGAAAAGTTGTATGAGGCCGGATGGCGCGCGCAGTTCGTCTCCGGCATGATCTTTCCGGTGATGACGTTCATCGGCAACCTGGGCTATGTGATCGTCGCGGTGGTTGGCGGCGTGATGGTGACGCAGGGAACGATCAGCATTGGCGATGTGCAGGCGTTCATCCAGTACGCCCGCCAGTTCACCCAGCCGATCACCCAACTGGCCAGCCTCTCGAACACGATCCAGCTGACAATCGCCTCCGCCGAGCGCGTCTTCGAGCTGCTCGACGAGCCGGAGGAGACGCCCGAAGCCACCGACATGCCTGCGCTGGTCGCGCCGCGCGGCGAGGTGCAGTTCGCCGATGTGGACTTCAGCTACAGCGCCGACACCCCGCTGATCGAGGACATGAACATCGAGGCGAAGCCGGGGCAGACCATCGCCATCGTCGGCCCCACCGGCGCCGGCAAGACGACGCTCGTCAACCTGCTGATGCGTTTCTACGATGTCAACCAGGGACGCATCCTGGTGGACGGACACGACATTCGCGACTTCCGGCGCGGCAACCTGCGGCGCGTGTTTGGTATGGTGCTGCAAGACACCTGGCTGTTCGAGGGGACCATCCACGACAACATCGCCTACGGGCGCACAGACGCCAGCGACGAGGAGATCGTGGCGGCGGCCCAGGCGGCCCAGGCCGACCACTTCATCCGCACGCTACCCGACGGCTACCAGACCGTGCTCAACCAGGAGGCGACCAACCTTTCGCAGGGGCAGAAGCAACTGCTGACGATTGCCCGCGCCTTCCTGGCCGACCCGACGATCCTGATTCTGGACGAGGCCACCAGCAGCGTGGACACCCGCACGGAAATCCTGATTCAGCAGGCGATGACCGGCCTGATGAAGGGGCGCACCAGCTTCGTCATCGCGCACCGCCTCAGCACGATCCGCGACGCCGACCTGATTCTGGTGATGAACCACGGGCGCATCATCGAGCAAGGCACGCACGAGGAACTGCTGGCGAAGGGCGGCTTCTACGCCGACCTCTACAACAGCCAGTTCGCCGCGCGCTCACGCGAGGTGGAGGTGGCGCTCTCGTAGCGTCAATTTGACAATAGCCATAGGGGCGAAGATGGGAATGGGCGAACGTAATGCTGCGTTCGCCCATTCCCATCTTCGCCCCTATGGCTATTTAACCCACCTGCTTCTGGAAGTTGGCGAAGAACTGCTTGAGTTGCCCTTCGACGATCGGCTTGGCGAGGCCATCGGCCATGCCCATCGGGCCACTGAGGGCGGCGTGGGCGTTGTACGTGAGCGCCGTGCCGGAGCCGTTGGGCGCGAGGTCCACCGTCGCGGTGGCGGTGACCGGGCCACGGTTCAGCGTCATCTTCATGTGGCTGGGCGGCGTGTTCTCCACCACCTGCGCGGTGACGGCGCGGGCCGTGCCACCAATCGGGCCAACGCTGGGCAATGCTATCGTCAGGGTCAGGGCGCTCTCACCCTGCCACGAGACATCCTGCGCGCCAGGGATGCTGCTCTGCAAGATGCTGGCATTGTGGAAAGCGTCCCAGACGGCCTGGGGGCTAGAAGTGAATTGCTGCGTGCCGGAAATGTCCATTAGATGCGTCTCATCTCTTTCGTGTACTGGAGTACGACGACAATATGCGTGACGGCGCCCGTACAGCGCATACCAATGGCGACGCCACTGGCTTCGCTATTCGCTAGCGGCGTGAGCCGTGGCGCGAACCGTGGCGTGAGCCAGTGGCGCTACCCATGAGGTCTCGTCGGGGCCATTATAATGGGTGGCGTGGCCAACCGCAACCCCCGCCGCCCAAACGTCGCCTGACGACGTACACCCAGGCCTGCGCTCGGCATGGCAGAAGCAGGCATGGTTTAACAGGGCAAGGGCGCGCCACCAGCGCAGGGACCACTGCTAAATGGCGCCGATGGCGCAGGTGTCGCTCTGATCGCTCCCCGATGAGCCGATGGAACGAAGATGAGCAGATCGAGCAAAGCAAGGCCAAGCAGTACGATCAGCGCCATTCGCGCTACACGCGTGGCGTGTGGTTGGCGCACTGTTGTCTGTGCGGCAGATAGGGTTGTCATAGATGGGCCTTTCTACACAGGGGAACTGGGACACCATTTCAGGGGATCATAAACTCGGCAGCGTATAGCAGCCTGCGCCGCGCCCACACACCCAACGCGGGCCCGTCGCTCATCCGTAACGTGTCGAGCGAGAGACGATAACATGAGAGGGCCGATTCGGTTTCGCCATGAAGCTGGAACTCATCTCCAAGCGCGGTCTGCGCCTGGGCCAACAGGAGGGTGTCGTCGCGGCGACGCGCGACCTGCGCAACCTGTTCGATAGTCGCAATACGTGGGGTTATTTGTCGGGTCATGCGCTCGAAACGTACCTGTGTCAACCTCGCCAGGCTTTCGCCAGGCGTATCGCACACTTCAGGTAAGGTGGTCAGCGCCAGGCGTAGGTAGGGCTCGGCGAGCGCAGTATAGACGTGTTGCGCACGGGTCATTGTTTGCTCCATCATCGTATCGGCGGAGTTATCTGCCAAATCAAGTGCGATGTCCGCGATGACAATGGCAATGCGACCGAGCAATTGTGGCCGTTGCAGCTCCGTGTAGACCTCGGACGCCGACAGCGCATGGCGAAGCGCGCGTTCGGGTTCCCCCGACCAGCGGAAGAGCAGCGCAGCCAGCCACTCGAGGCCAGCCGCATCCTGCCGGATGTTAGCCAGCGCCTGTGGATTGTGTCGTTGTTCCTGACTGGCCAGCCCTACTAATTGCCTTGCTTCGCCAAGCAGGCGCCGTGAGATGTCATAGCGTTCCCGGATAAAGTAACTCCCGGCAAGACGCATGAGCATCTCGAGTTCAAGCACAATATCCGCATGGGGTACGTTGTTCCCACCTTCATTGAGAAACCTGAACGAGAGATCGTAGTCTCGTGCCTCCTCGCTGAACCGTTGCGCGTAGCGCACAAGCGTCCCGTGCAGATACGCCAACAATGCGCACCCATCCAGATCATTGAGCGACTGCGACAACTCCAACGCTATCCCCACGCATCTAGAAGCCTGTGTGTAATCCTCCTGGATACTGTTGAGGCGCCCCAGCGCATAATAGACGCTGATGCGCTGATGCGCCGACATGCGTTTTGCGATGTACTGCGTCAGCAGATTCTGCAGGCGAGAGCGCTCAGCGCTTTTGGCGCCGTTGGCAGTGGCGTCGCGCTCGGTAGGGGCTTTATCGTCGCTGTCGGTGATCACAGTGTAGGCTTGATGAAGCGCATACGCGATCTCAAACGAGTAGTGTGGTTCAGTATACCAGAGCGGATCGTCGGGCAGTTTGAACGAAGCGGATGTCCATTTGGACGATAGCGACAAGGGTTCGCGTACGGCCAGCGCGGGCGGCGGAACGGGCGGCGGCGCAGGAAGCGTCGTCGCCAGAGCCACTTCAGCAGGACGTGGTTGTTCATCAGGCGCAGCGCCTGACGCTGCGCCTGATGAACCGTCACATGCGTCGTCAGCGCTCACCCGTTCCACCTCTGAGATCATCGCCGCATCGTCAACCATCGTCCACTGCTGGGTCGTTCCGCATGCGGCGTCAATAGTCCCGTTTGCCCCGTTTGCGCGTTCATCGGCGTGTTCAGCCGTGGCCGACGCTTCCTCGCGCCATGAGGGCGCCGATGCTACAGGAGACGTCAGGACGAGCGGCCACTGTCTCACCTCACGCGCCAGCGCGTCGAGGGTCGCTTGTAATGGTATCTTAGGTCGCTCGCCGCCAAGCGCCAACCACCGGAACGCCATCGTCGGTGTTTGAAGCGCGCCAACTGTCGTCGCACAATGTGGACACGATGCGACATGCGCCGCGAACTCGGCGCTCACGCCTTCGCCTGGTCGCATAAGTGACAGCGCGGCAGCCCACTGCTTACAGGGATCTACCTGTGGGTTTTCCATGACCCTACCCCCTTCCTCTTTCAAGTGAGACGGTTCTCAAATCTATACCGTCGGATCATCGGACACGCTGGCGAACTGCCACTTCAGCGCATCGAGAACATCAGGCAACATGCCTTCTTTCCAAAAGAGAGCTTGCCCAGACTGGACCGCGTCGTTCACGCGTTCGGGCGCCAGGCCCAGGATAACGGCGATCTGGTCATGTGGGAGCGCAAAAAAACACGACAGGACGCAGCACTCCTTCTCTGGGAACGGTAAACTCGTGAGCGCACTCAGGATGTCACTCCCCAGGATGACAGGGCGCTCGCTCCAATACTTGCGCTGTAAGGCGAGGTAGGCGTCCACTGCGGCGCCAACGGGAAACTTCTGGAGAGCGCCTCTGGCCATGCAGGTGAAGTAGGTCCGCGCAAATTGGAGGAGTTGTTCGTCGGCGACAATGTCGCGCCAGAACAGCAGAACGCTCCCGACAGCTGCGGCTGTCGGCCCTGGCACGATCCAGGGAATCAAATGATCACTGTTTACGTCGAATCCCGCCGACCTCAGCGATTGTTGGGCGAACCCGCACAGGAGAAAGCCAAAACTGCGATCAGCGGGCAGGTGGAGACCACCCATTGCGAGGCCGCTCACCGCCGCCATGCTGGCGCGCAGTCGGCTCCAGGCAAGCGCCAAAGTGTCTTCCTCAATCTTGAGCGCCAAGGGGGTAAGCGTTTCCAGTCTTTGCTGAGATCGGGATAGCGCAAGGATGTGGTAAAAGACATGGTGAAACAGAAAGTCATGATAGTTGAACAAGAGCATCGTAAAGGCATGGCGACCCTTGTCATGATCCGTGGCTTGCGACTGAGCAACGAGTTCGGCTTCAATAGCCTGCGGAAGGCCCCGCACGGCCCCAAGCGCAGCCGTGGCGTCTTGCGCTACCTCATGCGAAGATTCTTCGGCATGTGTGTTTGTCATCCCCTATGCTCCTTTGCTCGAGAGCAAAACATATACAGATCGCTTTGGCTGCATAACTTCTACATAACACCCAACAATGCGAAGGCCACACAGCCAGTGCTGGCTACTCGCTAAGAGATCACGCGGTCTCTGTGTTCTTGTTGCAAACACTATATCACTTGCGACTATGTCTCTGCTCTACTCGTCAATCGCCCCGTTGCTTGACTTTGCGTGCGCCCTCAATAGATAGCTTACGAGTCCGCAGCCCTCTCACAATCCTCTTGACATTGCTGACCCACTCCCGCTACGTATTCTACTATATGGTACATAATTGCCGGACTAAACCTGTTCCTGGACGCTTGGAGGCGATCTCGTGGTTACTCGCATGTTGCACGCCCTGACCGACGCCAGTGTGTCGCGGCGGGGCAAGTTTGTGGTGATGGTTGTCTGGCTGGTAGTGGCTGGCGCGTTGGTGGTGGTCGCGCCGCCGCTGGCCAGCATCTACAATAACAACGTCACCCTCAGCATCCCCTCCGGCGCCGACTCCCAGGTGGCGCAGCGGCTGCTACTGGCAAAGTTCCCCGCCGATCGGGGGACGCCCGCCATCATCGTCTTCTCCGATCCCCACGGCCTCAGCGCCGACGACCGCGCCCGCGCCAAGGCCTATAGCGACTGGCTCACCTCCAGCGCGCGCCCGGCGGGGGTGGGGCCGACGCTCTCGATCTTCACCGTGCCCCAGGCGGCCAGCCAGCTCGTCTCGCGCGATGGCACGACGATGACGATCATCACCACGCTGACCGTCTCCAGCGCCGACGCCGCCTTCACCAATGCTGTGAAATCGCTGCGCAGCCGCCTGACAACCACCATCGCCGGATCGCCGATGCAGGCGCACGTCACTGGCCCGGCGGGCATCACGGTGGACGCGGGGCTGATCTTCGCCGGGGCCGACTTCCCGCTGCTGCTGGGGACCGTGCTGCTGGTGCTGATCCTGTTGATCCTGCTGTACCGCTCGCCGATCCTGGCGCTGCTGCCGCTGGTCGGTGTCGGCTGGGCGCTGCAAATCGTGGATGCGCTGCTGGGCTTCGCGGGCAAGGCCAACCTGTTTGGCGTCAGCCAGCAAGCCACCTCGATCATGATCGTGCTGCTCTTCGGCGCCGGGACGGACTACAGCATCTTCATCGCCTCGCGCTACCGCGAAGAACTGGCGCGCATCCAAGACAAGCACGAGGCGATGCGCGTGACGATGCGGGCGGTCGGCGAGGCGATCACGTCGAGCGCGGGCACGGTAATCCTGGCGCTGCTGACGCTAATCTTCGCGGCGATTGGCCTCTACAATACGCTGGGGCCGACGCTGGCCATCGCCGTCGCCGTGATGCTGGCGGCGGGGCTAACGCTCATCCCAGCGCTGCTGACGTGGCTGGGCCGCGCCGCCTACTGGCCGTTCATCCCCCGCTACGATCCGGCTGTCGCGGCGGCAGCGGTGGAACCGGCGCCCGAACGTGGCTTCTGGGCGCGGCTGGGGCGTTTCGTGGCGCGGCGGCGTGTGGTGGCCGTGACGGGCAGCCTTGCCCTGCTGGGTATCCTGGCGCTGGGTAATATCGGCTCTGTGCCAACCTTCAACTTCCTGACGGCCTTCCGCCAGCCGACCGACTCCTCGCGCGGCTATGCGCTCTTGCGGGGCCACTTCCCCGCCGGATCGCTGGCGCCCACCACCGCGCTAATCACGCTGAGCGGAGCCAACGCCGACGCCTACCAACACCTCATCGCGCTCGACGCGATCACCGTCGCGGCGGCCAAAGCGCCGGGCGTGGTGAAGGCGCAGGGGCCAACGCGCCCCACCGGCGGCGCGCCCATCGTCGCGCCTGCCGTGTTGCAGGCGGGCGTCGCGCAGTTGCCGCCTGCGCTGAAGGCAGCGATCCGCTCCGGCCAGGGCGCGCCGGGCGCCTGCCAGGGTCCCCACTGCCCGCCGGTTGACCCGCAGACCGAGGCGCTGATCGGCGCCTTCGCCGCCAGCTCCACCTATGTTTCGCCGGATGACACGACCATCCAGCTCTCCATCACGCTGAAGGACGACCCCTACTCGCTGACGGCTATCAACCGTATCGCGCCGCTGCGCGACGCCATCAACAAAGCCATCCAGGCGAACGGGCTGGGGGCGGGGTCGGCGACGACCGCGCAGCTTCACCTGGCCGGCCAGACCTCGCTGCTGGCGGATACGCTGGGCTACAACCAGCGCGACACGCTGCTGATCGTGCCGACGGTGCTGCTGCTGGTGGCGATTGTGCTGGCGCTGCTGCTACGCAGTCTGGTCGCGCCGCTCTATCTCCTGGGCGCTGTCACGCTGAACTACTTGGCCTCGATTGGGCTGTGCGCGTTCTTCTTCCAGCGCATCCAGGGGCAGGATGGCTTTAGCTACGCGATCCCGCTCTACACGTTTATCTTCCTGGTGGCATTGGGCGCCGACTACACGATCTTCCTGATGTCGCGCGTGCGCGAGGAGGCGCAGCTGCGTGGGTTGGAGGCGGGCGTTCCCGTCGCCGTGGCGCGCACGGGCGGCGTGATCACCTCGGCGGGGCTGATCCTCGCGGGGACGTTCGCCGTGCTGACGACGCTGCCCCTGCGCGACCTCTACCAGTTCGGCGTCTGCGTCGCGGTCGGCGTGCTGCTGGATACGCTGGTGGTGCGCGGCCTGTTCGTGCCAGGCATCGTGCTGCTGCTGGGCAAGTGGAACTGGTGGCCGGGCGGGCTGAATGCCGTGCATGGGCATGGCGCGCTGGGGGCGACGACAGCCAATCGGGCGCTGAGCGATGGAGGGAAGTAGGCGCATCTGGCGTCCAGCTTTGGTGAGTACGCCTCACGTCGCGGCGAACATCTGCCGTAGGTGATCCATGATGAGTTTCTCTCGCTCCTTGACAAAGGCAGGGAAACTCTGAATGGTATAGAGCGTAGCATCTACTGGAATGAAGTGTCTCTGCCTGAAGTCATCGTGGCGATCCCGGATCCATTCATCAAACGGCAGGTTGGACTTGGCCTTGTTGTCGGCGCTCACCAAAAGCTCCAGATTGCCTATCGAGTTGGCGAGGGCCATGTAGCGGTTATGTTCACCAAGGGGGATGCCAGCTGCGGTGAGCTTGGCCGTAGTGAACATGGAGATGGGGAAGATATGATCCTGCGAGAAGTTGGTCCAGTCCGTCTCCTTGTAGAGCAGCGTGAGCGCAAGAAACATCAGCGGCTTGGGGTATCTGAGCTTTTGCGCCTGGTTCACAATCACAGTCGCCAGCCGATCGGGAGGTAGACCCACTTTGGTGGCGATGGCGCTCAACGGGAAGTCGTGTGAGTGGGCCGCCTCCTCCTTGATGATCGTTCGGGCTTTCACCAGAACGTTATCGCCTTGATTGCCGAACAACCCTGTCAGCAGCGCGACCGCGAGCCAGGTATGGATCGCTTTGGTATTGGCGACATCGAAGACGCTGGAACCACCGACTGTTAGTCCAGGCCGTTGCATGAGATAATACATGATGGGTATGACTGCGTTGTTACTCGTCAGGTAGGCGCCTTCAATGCCGAAAGATTTGACGAGAACGAAGCTCAATTCAATCGCCTGCTTGATGCGGTCCCATTGGTTACCAATAAGACGCATGTTGGCCGCAGTGAAATTTTGGGCGCTAACGCTCACCGGCAGATCACAAAGCACGAGCGCGCATTTGAGAACGAAGTCCTTGTCAATGGGATTCCTCGCCCTCAGCGCCAGTCCTCTTTTAATATAGTCAACCAGTCGATAGATCTCCTCGCGGGCATTGCGCTGATCCCAATTGGCTGTCACCATTGACAGCAACAAATCTGATTTGGTGAGTTTGGTACCGCCATCGTTGGCGCGAGCAAAAATCTCCAGCACGCGGTCGTAGTCTTGCAATCGCTCCAGGTGGAACGCCAGCGTTTCATCACGCCAAACACGCCGATGCAGAAGGTCGAGATTACGCTCGATGAGCTCCTGTTGTCGTGCTGAGAGTTTGCCAGCAAGACGCCCGGCAGACGCTTTCTCGTCGCTCTTCTGTTGAAAGAGATCGTTATCCGAAACGCAGTCCAGGATACGTCCGACGCGAAACCAGTAGCGCCCTGACGCATAACGCGCCAAGCCTGCCGTCTTCTTGAATTCGAAGCGAAACCGATGCCCCGTCTTAGGGTCAGGATTGCCAGCGGGATCTGACAACAGGTCGAGATAGAGATGATGATCGACCCATGCAAACGGATCATCATCTGGCCGGTCAGTGTTCAACTTGTGAGTGCGCTTACCTCGTAAACCGATGAGAAGGGTCGTGAGACGTTGCTGGCCATCCAGCGCCAACACAGGATTGCGCACGCCGATGAGATCAGCTTGCCGATTATGTGTACCGCCTTCCTTGAACTCGGTGAGGAAGCAGTACGCCTCCCATTTGTCTCGGTTGGCCTGGTCGAGTTCCCAGAAGAGGAAGGAACCGATGGGATAGTCCTGCATGACGGAATCGAAAAGCCTAATCATATGCTCTGGCTTCCAAACGAATTCACGCTGAATTGCGGGCAGGAAATAGGTGTCATTCAGGCGTCTGAGAACGGTGACAATCGTGTCGGATTTGTACATAGTCCACCCTCCATGCGCGCGCCTGCGCGCGCACTACGTTCTACTGCTTGCGCCGTTGGTAACACTGCTGATCACAGGAGTGGTACAGCCTCTTCCTACGTTGTGGCGAAGTAGGGGCTGACATATAGCACAGTATACCTGCATACCAACTCTATCGCAAATGGCAGTGCGGGCTATTGTGCGCACTCGCTGTCCTTTGCGGTGCGAAAAGTATCAGGCGTCGCTGAGCGCGATGATCTCGGCGCGTGGCTGGCCAGCTTCGATGGTGAGCCGCGCGACCGTGCAGTGGGGCTGCGTGCGGCGGGTGGTGGCGCTGCCGGGGTTGAGCAGCAGCACGCCGCCCACGTCTTCGTTGTGGGGGATGTGGCTGTGGCCAAAGACGACGACCCGCGCAGTGGGGAACTCGCGGCGGGCGTTGCGCAGGTAGTGGGCGCGCTCGCCCAGGATATGTACGACGCCGATCTCGCAGCCGCCCACTAGCAGCGTGCGCTTGATCGGCAGCGCGGCGATCACCTCCGGCTGCTCCACGTTGCCCTGTACGGCCTCCACCGGCGCATAGGCGGCGAGCTGGCCGAGCGCGGCGAGAACCGAGAGGTCGCCCGCGTGGATGATCAGCTCCACATCCTCAAACAGCCGCAGCGCCGCGTCGGGGATGCGTTTGCTGCTGCTGGCGAGATGCGTGTCGGAGATGACGCCGATGCGATGGATGTCTGGCATGGGCTATTTCTCATGAATACATATGGGGTTCACTTGTATCCGTGGATACAAGTGAACCCCATATGATGACCTATTTACTTCGTCGCCGCAGCAATCGCCGACTTCTTGGCGATATCACCAGCAAAGCGGTTGACAATGACCACCACGATGACAGCAATGATAGTCACGATCACAGCGTAAATCGCCGAGACGGTCCCTGGCGACAGGCGGAGGCTGGCGAACCGGCCAGTGCCGATGTTCTCGTTCAGCAGTTCCTGGATGGCGGTGTTCCAGGCGAGGGCCGCAACGAAGGTGAACGCGGATGTCACCAAGCTGACGATGGTGGCGATGAGGACGGTGGAGGCCGCCTGCGCCTCGGCGCGGGCGACCGCCTGCGCATGCAGGATGCGGTCGCGCATGGCGGGATCGGTGATTTTGCGCGGATCATAATTGCGGAGATCGATGCCGGACCGCCGACGCTGCTCGGCTTCTTGCGGCGTTTCTGGTTGCGCTGCTACTTGATCGTCGCTCATAGTTTCTGCCTCTCATTTCTTACTACATGGCGCTCACCAAACTTGTTGACGCAACCCCTGCGGTGGTCACGGCTGTGAGGAGCCACGGACGGCTATTTCCCTGGATCGCCCAGATCATACTGACGTGAGGCGTAATGCCCCAACTGGTAGCTAGTGTATCTTATCCGCCGCGCCTGTCAAGCGGCGCAGGAGCAATCAGCAAATGGCCAGCGAAGCATCGGTAGGCAGCGGACGATGGCTTCGCGCACGGTGCGCAGGGCGCTCAGACGCCCTGCAAGTGGCGGCAGATACATGGCGAGAAACCGTAATTATTCGAGGTTTATCATCTATCTGGACCACGCATGTGTAGATCGTCTGTGAGAGACATGAGGCGCCTCACCAACGCGGCTGCGGTTCACAGGATGTGGAACGGGCTGCGTGTCCTACTCTTGTCGTCTCCCTGTCAGCGGTGGTTGTTGGAAGGCTTTGCGTGCGCGCTGCGTGTGCGCCGACCCAACCCGCGAGTGGCGTGCCATGTGTGCGCGTTGGCAGGGAGCGACCGGTACAATCGTTGCGACTCAGGTGAGCCGCCGACCAACAGAAAGTATCGCGGCGAACGGCGCCTTCGACAAGCCGATGACCCAGGCCGAGGTGGTGGCCGCCGCCGGTCCGTTCATCGTCAGTCTCAATGGCGGCTCGGACCCCTCGGCGACGCTGGCCAACGACGCCGACATCCTGAACTTCGCCCTGCTTCTGGAGTACCTCGAAGCGGATTACTACGACACCAACGTCCCCAAGTTTTTCAGCTAGCTCGCGCGTTCTCTTGACACGCCGTCCGGCATGTCAGCACACTGAGGCTACGCCACGCATGAAGTGAGCGTAGCCTCAGTGTGCTTGTATGGGGGAGACGCGACGCCGATGGCGACGAACGATCAAACAGGTGATGCGACAAACGACGAGGTGATCGCGGCGTGGTCAGCCGCCGCCGCAGCCCATGCCGACGACTTCGACGACGAAGGCGACTTCACCCGGCGCCATATGCTCAACCCGGCGATCTTCGAACTGCTGGGCGACGTGGCAGGCAGGCGCATCCTGGACGCGGGCTGCGGGCAGGGCTACCTGTGCCGCCTGCTGGCGCGACGGGGCGCGCACGTCACGGGCGCGGAACCGGCGGCGGGCTGGATTGCGCAGGCGGTGGCGCGCGAGGCGACCGCGCCGCTGGGGATCACCTACATCCAGGCCGACCTCTCAACCTTCGCCGACGACTCTGGCGGCTTTGACGCCGTCGTCGCCAACATGGTGTTCATGGACATCCCCGACTACGTGGCGGCGATGCGCGCCTGCATCGCTGCGCTGCGGCCCGGCGGGCGTTTCGTCTTCTCGCTGCTGCATCCCTGCTTCGAGGAGTCCGGCTCCGCCTGGGCAAGCCAGGGCTACGTCGCCGTCCGCGAATACCTGAGCGAGTACACCACACCGCAGACGAGCTTCGGCGTGTTCTTTCACCGCCCGCTCAGCGCGTACATCACCCTGCTGCTGGCCGAGGGCTGCGCGCTGCGGGCGCTGCGTGAGCCGCAACTCGACCCGCAGCTAGCGCGCGAGTATGGCGCCGAGCGGTATACACATGTGCCGGGATATGTGGTGATTGGCGCGGAACGCATCACTGTCGATCTGCCTGGCAATCCGCTTGGCATGGGTGAGCGGGACGACACCGAATAGCCAATGGCGACTAGAGCTTGTTGCTTACTCGCTCGCTTGTCGCGAGGTCAGAAATGAAGCCTTCTCGTACACACTCACGATTCTGTACGAGAAGGCTCTCTACCGCGCTCTATAACCAGCGGTGGAGCAGCAAGCGCATGCTGGCGACAGAGATGGGAGTCTTCCTGGTGGGGGGTGTTGTTCGTCGTCTCGACTCAGCCATCGTGAGCGCTGCTGCTCCTGGCTACGTGGCCGCTGGTGAGCTGGCTGCCTACAGTTGGCTCATCACCGCCAGGCACGCCTCCTGCAGTTCGGGCTCCAGGCCCGCCGGTAGCGACCCAGACCCAGTTTGCGCGCACCCGATGATAATAGCGCCGTAGGCCACGACCAGATCGCCAGCGTAATTCGCGCCGGCTGGCGTGGGAATCGTCCCGCTCAGGTACAGCGCGTCGTCTCCCACCCCGCTCACCGACGCGCTCTCAACACTACCGCCCGCTGAACCTTGCGTCTTTGCCAATTGCCGCTGAGCCTCGGCGTTGAGCGATACGCCGGGGGTGGACTGTATAAACCACGTGGAAAGCACGGCGACACCTGATCCAGGAACCCAACTGCAAATGCTGAGGTGATTAGACGTGTCGTTCACGAACAGGATGCTCGTCGCGGGAGCCGTTGGCTTCATGACGTTGTTCACGTCAGCCAGGCTCAACAGGCCCTGGCAGTAGGCGACGCTGGTGGTTGGGATTGTGGTCGGTTTGGGTTTCGCGGTGGCGCTGGGCGCGATGGTAGAGGTGGCGGACGGCCCGCTGATTTTGCTCGTGTTGGTGGTCGTACTTCCGCCAGTGGCGCAGCCTGACAGGACGGC
>Ga0307372_10005738_pt1 | contig 18465 bp, 17 predicted proteins | sample OX1MG_FD_202533 | JGI IMG/M metagenome (GOLD analysis project Ga0307372, IMG submission 202533) | Soil microbial communities from Risofladan, Vaasa, Finland - OX-1 | ecosystem: Environmental > Terrestrial > Soil > Coastal area > Acid sulfate soil | place: Finland: Risofladan, Vaasa | collected...
AGGTTCGGGTCCTTCGTCGGTCTGATAGCGGCTCTGGTGGCCGTTGCGCAGCTGGCCCTGCCGGCCATTCAGGCGAGACGTGCCAAGGGGTAGGGAGCGGATGTCTCCCGAGAGGTCGCCGGGTTGACCGCCGTCGCGCTCCCCTACTTCGTCGCCCTGCCGTCGAGGCCCGGACCGTGGCCGGGGGTCGTCGTCATTCACGAGGCCAACGGCATCAGCCCGCAGCTGCTGCGGTTCTGCGAGCGATTGGCCGGACAGGGTTTCGCCGCCGTGGCGCCGGATCTCTTCTTCCGTTCGGGCGGCTCGGAGGCCAAGGGGTTCGCGGAGCTGATGGGGGAGCTCTCGCCCGATCAGGTGATCGCCGACCTACAGGCGGCCGCGGGGATCCTCCGCGGGCTCGGCGCCGGGCGGGTCGGGGTGACGGGGTTCTGCATGGGTGGGTTGCAGGCGTGGCGGGCCGCAGTGGAAGGAGGCGGGTTCTCTGCGGCGGTGGGCTTCTACGGCGCGGGTATCTCCCGGGTACCGGGGGAGCCGCGCTGCCCGACGCTCCTGTTCTTCGGAGGCCGGGACGAGTACATCTCCCCGGCCGAGATCGAGAGCGTGGTGGCCCGCCACCCCGACTCGGTTGTGTACCCCGACGCCGGTCACGGCTTCATGCGGGACGGCTCGGACAGCTATCACGAGGCGTCGGCCGCCGATGCATGGGACCGAACGCTCTCGTTCTTCACCGATCACCTCGCATAACCGGGCTCAGCGCTGCGGGACCCTTCCTCCGTGCTGCGAGCGCGAGATGACGTGGAGGATCTCGTCGCCCACGAGCTCGTCGTGTCGGAGCAACTCGTCGCGCAGCGCTTCCACCACCCGGCGGTTGGCCTCCAATGTCGTCCGCACCCTCGCCTTGGCCTGCCCCAACAGCTCCTCCACCTCGTCGCGCCCGGCATCGGTCGACAGCACCCTGGCCGGGAGGTTGCCGGCGCCCGGGATCTCGAGCGAGTCCGCCGAGATCAGGGTCGACCCCATCCCGAGCGAGCCGACCATCTGGCACGCCGAGTCGGTCGCGGCCTTCAGGTCCCCGGCGACACCGGAGGAGGTCTCGCCGAAGAAGAGCTCCTCGGCGACCATCCCGCCCAGGGCGATCTCGATCAGGGCCTCGATCTCGCTCTTCGTCTTGGTGAACCGCTCTTCCGTCTCGGAATGGGCGAGGAGACCGAGAGCCCCCTTGCGCTTGATGATCGACAGCACGTCGAGCTTGCGCCCCTTTCCGACCGACCACGCCATGGTGGCGTGACCCGCTTCGTGGGTGGCGATCATCCTGCGTTCGGCGTCGGTGTAGACGGACTCCTGGGCCAGGCCGATCTCCTCGGTCATCTTCGCGTTGGTCAGATCGGCCCATGACAGGCGGTCTGCGCCGCGCCGCAGCGCCCAGACCAGGGATTCGTCGAGCAGGTGCTCGATCATGACCGGGGAGTAGCCCGCCGTGACGGCGGCGAGGGCGTCACGGCTCGCCGGGTCGTCGAGATCGGGGTCGTGGGATTTCTTGGCCAGGTAGTAGTCGATGATGTCCCGCCGGCCGGCGCGGGTCGGCAGGTCGAAGTAGATGGACCGGTCGAAACGCCCGGGCCGCAGGAGCGCCGGATCGAGGTCTGCTGCCCGATTGGTCGCCCCGATGACGAGGATGTTGGCAGGGGGAGCCGTCGGCTTGCGCAGCCTCCGGGTGGCCGGCAACCACAGGTTCACCAGGTTGACGGCCGCCCCGACCAGGCGGGTGCGGGGCGGAGGGGCGTCGAACGACTGGAGCTGAATGAGCAACTCGTTCACCACGCCGGCGATGCCCTCGCGATGCCCGCCCCCCATGCCCCCCCGGGCCGCTCCGATGGCGTCGATCTCCTCGATGAAGCCGATGGCGCCGCCTTCGATGCGCGCGTACCTTCGGAGGGCCCGGAAGTAGGACCGGATCTTGCGGTTGGTCTGACCGTAAAACATCGACTGAAAGGCCGACGACGAGACGAAGAGGAACGGGACGCCGGCCTCGGCCGCCATGGCCCTGGCCAGAAAGGTCTTCCCCGTGCCCGGCGGCCCTTCGAAGAGGATGGCCCGCCGCGGGGAGCCGCCCATGGCCTGGCCGAAGGTCCGATGGGCCAGGAAGAGGTTCAGCGTCTTGGTCACCTCCTCCACCACCACCGTGGCCCCCCGGACGTCGGAGAAGCGCACGTCGGTCTCGCCCGGTTGGTAGAGCACGTGGGGCGATCGGCCGGCCCCGATCAGGGGGACCACCATCACGAGGAGCAGCACCACGATCAGGGCGGTGGCCGGAAGGTAGGGGCGGAACGACCCGAACGACGCGGACAGGTGCGGAAGCGTGAGCGGGCCGGCGTGCCAGAGCACGGCGCGGACCACCAACCACGCGGCGATCGGGCTCAACACGACGGCGAGGCGAAGCAGGCGGCCCTGGCGGACCCGCTCGCGGGTGGCGCCGACGTCCGTGGTGGCGGCGCCGATCAGGCCCTCCTGTCCGAGAACCCCGGCAACGGCGGTGGTGATCGGCTTGTCGGAGCTCGGGCCGGCCAGCGTGGTCCCCGACGCTTCCGGCGACTCGTCGCCGGTCACGTCGAGCTGTGCATGTGAGGGCGGTCCATTCCTGTTTCCCGGTCGGCTCGTGGTGGCGCAGTTCAAGTGTGCGCACGGCCACGTACCGCCGCCGTCCCTCGAGCGTCTCCTCGCTTCCGCGGCCTCCCGTCCTCCGGGTCGGCGCCGGTTGCGGACGGGTGCCCTACTCGCGCCCGAACCGGGCGATGATCACGCCCCGGGCCAGGGTGTGGAACCGAAGGTTGAAGCCCACGTATGCCGGCGAGGCATCCCCGTCGACACCGAGGGTGGGGACGTCGACCGCGTGGACCGCGAAGATGTACCGGTGGGGTCCGTCCCCGGGGGGAGGGGCGGCGCCCCCGTAGGAATGCTGCCCGTAGTCGTTGCGAACGTGGAACGCCCCTCCGGGGAGGCCGGTGCCGTCGGGACCGGATCCCGCGCCCGTCGCCAGCTCGGTGACCGAGGCCGGCACGTCCACCAGCACCCAGTGCCAGAAGCCGCTCCCGGTGGGGGCGTCGGGGTCGAAGCAGGTGATCGAGAAACCTTGCGTTCCTGCCGGGTGCCCGCTCCACTGCAGATGGGGAGAGAGGTTCGCCCCCCCGACGCCCATGCCGTCGAAGGCCTGCTGCATCGGCAGCGTGGTGCCGTCGGCGATGTCGTGGCTCTTCAGCGACATGGCGGCCACGGGCGGCAGGATGTCGTAGGGGTTGGGGGCGACGGGACGGCTCACATTCCCTCCTTGCTCTGCTCGGCGTTCTGGTCGATCCGGATCAGGTGCCGCCTATTTCGGCTGGAGCCGGGCGCCGGCATCGGCTCGGACGACCTCGGCATTGAGATAGTCGTTGGTGAGGAGCTCGTGGATGACCGACGCCAGTTCCGGGGACCTCCCGAGCCGCTTGGGGAACAGCACGTCTCGCTTGAGCCGTCCCTTGAACTCCTCCGCCTCCGGACCCTGCCCGTATATCGGCGTGTCGAACAGCCCGGGAGCCACGCAATTGAGGCGGATCCCGACCACGGCCAGGTCCCGGGCCACCGGGAGGGTCATCCCGACGATCCCCCCCTTGGACGCCGAGTAGGCGGCCTGCCCTATCTGGCCGTCGAGCGCGGCGACGGACGCGACGGTCACGATGGCCCCACGCTGCCCGTCCTCGTCGACCGGGTCGTTGGTGGACATGGCCGTCGCCGCGAGCCGGATGCAGTTGAACGTGCCGACGAGGTTGACGTGGAGGATCCGCTCGTAAAGGCTCAGCGCGTGCGCGGTGGCGAACGTGCCGTCGCGCCCGATGGTCCGCATGGGAACGCTGATCCCGGCGGCGGTGACCAGAGCCCGCAACGGACCTTCGGACCGAGCCACCTCCACGGCGGCGATGACGTCGACCTCGCTCGCCACGTCGGCGCGGACGAAGCGCCCACCGACGGCCGACGCCACCTGCTCGCCCATCTCCTCGTTGAGGTCGACGACGACGACCCGGGCGCCCGAGGCCGCCAGCCGGTGAGCCACCGCCTCGCCCAGGCCCGAAGCTCCCCCGGTCACCAGTGCGACACCGCCGTGGAGGTCCATCACCGCACGCTAACGATCCCCGGCGGGTGCTGCCACATCCGGGGGGCCCGCGCAACGCCGATCATCGGGTGGAGCGAGCGGCCGATGCCTCGTCGAGCGCCCTGCCGACGAGCACCCGGGCGAGGTGGGCCCGGTAGTCGGCGGCCGCGCCGAGGTCGCTCGGCGGGGATGTCCCCTCGGGCGCCAGGCGGGCGGCGTCGCCCGAGGACGCGCCGGCGGCCAGCGCGTCCTCCACCGCACGGGCCCGCAGCACGGTGGGGCCCATGTTGACGAGGGCGACGCGGTCGGTGTCCCCGCGGACCACGGCGCAACCGACGATCGCCCAGTCCTGGGCCCGGCGGGTGAACTTCTGAAACGACCACCCGGCCGACCCCTGCGCCGGGACCCGGATCTCCGTGAGCATCTCGTCGGGGTGCAGGTCCGTCTCGAGAAAGCCGAGGAAGAAGTCGTCCGCCGAGATCTCGCGGGTGCCGGCCGATCCCTGCACCACGAAGGTCGCGCCGAGCGCCAACAGGGCGGCGGGCAGGTCCGACGCCGGATCGCCGTGGGAGACCGAGCCGCCGATCGTGCCGCGATGGCGGACCTGCGGATCTCCGACCAGGGAGGCGGCCTGGGACAGGATCGGCGCGTGCTGCCGGACGACGCCCGACCGCTGGAGCTCCCCGTGCCGGGTCAGCGCACCGATGGCCAGTTGCCCACCGCCGGTACGGATGTAGGAGAGCTCGTGGAGGCGCGCGACGTCCACCAGCAGCGAGGGGGTCGCCAGCCTCAGCTTCATCAGGGGGAGGAGGGAGTGCCCTCCGGCGAGGACCTTGGCGTCCTCACCGTGCCCGGCGAGCGCCGTGACCGCCTCCTCCACCGAACCGGCCCGGAGGTAGTCGAACGATGCGGGGATCATCCCCGGTCCCCGGTCCCGGACAGCGACAGGGCCGCCCGCACGATGTTGTGGTAGCCCGTGCAGCGGCAGAGATTGCCCTCGAGCCCCTCGCGGACCGCCCGCTCGTCGAGGTCGGGGTTCTCCGCCAGCAGCGAGACCACGGCCATCACCATCCCGGCGGTGCAGTACCCGCACTGCAGGGCGTGGTGCTCGCGGAACGCCTCCTGAACCGGGTGGAGGTGCCCCTCGCTGCCAAGACCCTCGATGGTGGTGACCCGCCCACCGTCCGCCTGCACGGCCAGGACGGTGCAGGACTTCACCGACTCGCCGTCGAGCAGGACCGTGCAGGCACCGCACGAGGTCGTGTCACAGCCGACGACCGTGCCGGTGAGCCCCAGGACCTCCCGGAGGTACTGCACCAGCAGCAGGCGAGGTTCGACGTCGTGCTCCTGGGCGATGTCGTTGACGGTCACGGACACTCGCATCGGGCTCCCTCCGACCTCTCTCCGGGTCTGCCGGACGACCCGGACCGCTGGTGACGGGCTCGATCTGCCGGCCGGAACCCGTCCGGACCGGGCTCCGTGGCAGGACACTAGTCGCCGCTCCGGGCGTCGGGGCCGCCGCCGGTGCCGCCGCCGGTGCCGCCGCCGGTGCCGCCGGGGCGACCGCCGCGGGCAGGGAGCCGATCAGATCGAACGGGTAGGATCCGGTTTTCGTGAGGCGACTGGAGGGCAACGGGGGTGATCGATCTCGAGACGTTCGGCGAGAAGGCTCGGAGCTGGCTTCAGGAGAACGCCGGCAGGTACAGCGCCGGGGAGGGACCGCTGCCCCCCACCTTGAGCCGAGAGCTCAGGGTGGCCCTCTGGGATGCCGGGTTCCTCGGGATCACCCTCGACCCGGCCTACGGCGGGCAGGGTCTGACCGACGAGCACCAGAAGGTCTTCGGCAGGGAGGCGGCCAAGTACCCGCTGGCACCGATGTCGGAGGTCGTCACCACCGGGATCTGCGCGCCGACGCTGCTCGACTACGGCAACGAGGAGCAGAAGAAGCGCCACGTCGCCCGGATGATCAGGGGTGAGGAGACGTGGACCCAGCTCCTCTCCGAGCCGGGTGCGGGCTCGGACCTCGCCGGCCTGCAGACGAAGGCGGTTCGCGACGGGGACGAATTCGTGCTCGACGGCCAGAAGGTGTGGACCTCGGGCGCCCTGAGCAGTGACTTCGCACTGTGCATGGCCCGGACGGACCCCGACGTCCCCAAGCACGCGGGCCTCTCGATGTTCATCGTCGACCTCCGCTCCACCGGCGTGACGATCCGTCCCCTCCGGCAGATGAACGGCGATTCCCACTTCAACGAGGTCTTTCTCGACTCGGTCCGGGTCCCGGTCACGGCACTCGTGGGAGCGGAGAACGACGGCTGGCGTTCGCTGACCGCGATGCTGACCCACGAGCGCCTGGCCCTCGGCGCCGGGACGGGCGCCGGGGGAGGGGGGCAGAGCTGGGCCCGGGCGTCGTCGAGCCGGTTCATCCGCCTGGCCCGCCGGCGCGGGCTCCACACCGAACCGATCGTCCGCCAGGAGATCGTGAAGGTCTTCGTGGCCGAACGGGTCCTCGCGTACATGGGCCAGAAGATGCGGGACGAGATCGCCGCGGGGATCCCCGTCGGGTCCAAGGGCTCGGTGGCCAAGCTGGCCACCGCGCTGCTCGCCCGGCAGGCCTCCAACCTGGGGATGGTGCTCGGTGGGGTGGGGTCCCAGGCGTGGGCCGTCGACGACCCCGCCGGTGCGGCGCTGGCCACGGACTCGCTCTCGTCGCCCATGACGGCGATCGCCGGAGGAACGAGCGAGATCCAGCGCAACACCATCGGGGAGCGGGTGCTCGGGCTGCCCAAGGAGCCTCAGGCGGATCGGGGCATCCCGTTCCGCGAGATCCTCCAGAACCCCGCCGCGACCGCCGGTAGGGCCTGAACGGTGGCGGACCCCGCTCGCAGCTCCGGCCCGCTTCCGCCGGTCGAACGGGTCCGCCCGGGCTTGTGGAGCATCCCGGTTCCCCTGCCGGCGAGCTCGCTGCGCTACGTCTTCGTGTACGCACTCGAGACCGATGCGGGCCCCTACATCATCGACACCGGTTGGAACACCGACGAGGCGTTCGGGGCGCTCTGCGACGGGCTCTCGCACCTCGGATCCTCGGTGGCCGACGTGCAGGGCGTCCTCGTCACCCATATCCACCCCGACCATTACGGGCTGGCCGGCCGGGTGCGCGAGGCCTCGGGCGCCTGGGTGGCGCTCCACCCGGCGGACGCGGCGCTGATCACGGACCGCTACGAGGAGCCCACCGCCCTGCTCGAGCGGATGGGGGCGATGTTGAGGCGGATGGGGGCCCCGGCCGACGAGATCCCGGGGCTCCAGAACGCGTCCATGCCGGTTCGGGGGCTCGTCGACGAGGTGCGCCCCGACGTGCTGTTGGAGGACGGGGACCGACCCGAGGTCCCCGGTTGGGACCTGTCCGCCATCTGGACCCCGGGCCATTCCCCCGGTCACCTCTGTTTCTGGGAGCCCGCCAATCGCCTGATGCTCTCGGGTGACCACGTGCTGCCTCGCATCACGCCCAACGTGTCGATGCACCCCCAGGCCGGGGACAATCCCCTCGGGGACTACATCGACTCGCTCCACAAGCTCGAGCCCTACGCCCCCGACGAGGTCCTGCCCGCCCACGAGCACCGGTTCGTCGATCTGCACGGGCGGCTCGGCGAGCTGTTCGCCCATCACGACCAGCGGTTCGAGGAGGTGCTCGCAGCCATCCGCAACGGGTCCGGCACCGCCTGGGAGATCGCCGGGCACATGCTCTGGTCGCGGCCATGGGAACGGATCGAAGGGTTCATGCGCCGGGCCGCCGTCGGCGAAGCGCTGGCCCACCTGCGAGCGCTCGAGGTCAGGGGGCAGGTGAAGGAGATCTCCGGTGAGCCGTCCGTGTGGGAGGTCATCGGGAGCTGAGCGCGGCAACGATGCACGTCGACCTCCGCAACGACAGCAACGACCGGTACAAGTGGACCGCGCTGTTCCTCGTCACCCTGGGCGTCCTGATGGCGACCATCGACGGGTCGATCACCCTGATCGCCATGCCGGACATCTTCCGCGGCATCGGTTTGGATCCGCTGCTGCCGGGCAACAGCTTCTACCTGCTGTGGATGATCCTGGGCTTCCTGGTGGTCACCAGCGTGCTCGTCGTGAACTTCGGCCGGCTGGGCGACCTGTACGGGCGCGTCCGCCTCTACAACCTGGGTTTCGTCATCTTCACCCTGTTCTCCCTCCTGTTGACGATCACCTGGATGTCCGGCCGCCCGGCGGCGATGTGGCTGATCGTCATGCGGGTGTTCCAGGGGGTCGGCGCGGCCCTGCTGCTGGCCAATTCCGGTGCGATCCTGACCGACGCGTTCCCCGAGCACCAGCGCGGCATGGCACTCGGGATCAACAACGTCGCCGGCATCGCCGGCACCTTCATCGGCCTCGTCCTCGGCGGGTTGCTGGCACCGATCGACTGGCGCCTCATCTTCCTCGTCTCGGTCCCGATCGGGCTGTACGGCACCGTCTGGGGCTACCTGAAGCTCGAGGAGAGGGGAGTGCGGGTACGGGGGAAGGTGGACTGGCCGGGCAACGTGCTGTTCGCGCTGGGCCTCATCGGCATCATGGTCGGGCTCACCTACGGGATCGAGCCCTACGGCGGGCATGCCACCGGCTGGCAGAGCCCCATCGTCCTCGGCTCCTTCGCCGCCGGGCTGGCCCTGTTGGCGGCCTTCGTCGTCGTGGAGAGCCGCGTGGAGGACCCGATGTTCCGCCTCCGGCTGTTCCGGATCAGAGCCTTCACCGCCGGCAGCCTCTCCACCCTTCTCAGCGGCATCGCCCGCGGCGGTCTGATGTTCATGTTGATCATCTGGTTGCAGGGCATCTGGTTGCCGTTGCACGGCTATACCTTCGAGCGGACCCCCCTATGGGCCGGCGTGTACATGCTCCCGCTCACCGTCGGGTTCCTCGTCGCCGGACCGATATCGGGCTACCTGTCGGATCGCTACGGCTCACGGCCGTTCGCCACCGGGGGGATGCTCGGCGTCGCGCTGGCGTTCATGCTGTTCGCGGCGCTGCCCATCGACTTCTCCTACGCGGCGTTCGCCGGGGTGCTCTTCTTCACCGGTATCTGCTTCGGTCTCTTCGCCTCGCCGAACCGGGCCGGGGTCATGAACAGCCTCCCGGCCGAGCACCGGGGCGCGGGCGGCGGCATGAACTCGACGTTCCAGAACTCGTCGCAGGTGCTCTCGATCGGGATCTTCTTCTCGTTGATGATCCTCGGGCTCGCCAGCACCCTGCCGCACGCGCTGACCCAGGGGCTGACCGCCCAGGGTGTGCCGGCGGCGGCCGCACAGCGCGTCGCCGACCTCCCGCCTGTCTCCGTCCTCTTTTCGGCCTTCCTCGGCTACAACCCGATGCAGCACCTGCTGGGGGCACACGTGCTGTCCCAGCTGCCGGCCGCCCGGCAGGGCCTGTTGACCGGTCGGAGCTTCTTTCCCGATCTCATCTCGAGCCCGTTCCGGAACGGCCTCGACAAGGCCCTGCTGTTCTCGGCCGTCGTCTCGCTGGTCACCGCGGGGATCTCGTGGCTCCGGGGAGGCAGGTACGTGTACGTGGAGCCGGTCCACCGACCGGGGCACCTGCTCCACGCGGGCCAACGGCAGGCCGCGGGCGCCACCGCGGACGGGACGTGACCCGGGTCCACGCGATCGACGGCACCTACGAGCTGTTCCGGCAATTCTTCGGGCAGCCCGCCCGAGAGGCAGCGGACGGCACCGAGATCGCCGCGGTCCGCGGCGTCGTCACCTCGGTGGCCTCACTCCTGTCCGAAGGGGTCACCCATCTGGGTGTCGCGACCGACCACGTGGTGGAGTCGTTCCGCAACGAGCTGTGGCCCGGCTACAAGACGGGAGAGGGCGTCCCGGCCGAGCTCCGGGACCAGTTCGAGCTCCTCGAGCACGCGCTCGTGGCCATGGGGGTGGTGGTGTGGCCGATGGTGGAGCTCGAGGCGGACGACGCGTTGGCCACGGTGGCGGCGGTGGCGGCCGACGACCCTTCCGTCGACCAGGTGGTGTTGTGCACGCCCGACAAGGACCTCGCCCAGTGCGTGGTCGGCCGCCGGGTGGTGCAGCTCGACCGTCGCACCGGCCGGATCACGGACGAGGACGGCGTAAAGGAGAAGTTCGGTGTGGCGCCGCGCTCGATCCCGGACTGGCTCGCCCTGGTCGGCGATTCCGCCGACGGGTTCCCCGGATTGAGCGGCTGGGGCCGGCGCTCGGCCGCGGTGGTCCTCGCGCACTACGTGACGCTCGACGCGATCCCCGACTCCGCCGGCCGATGGGATCCCTCCGTGCGTCAGGCGGTCCGAGGAGCGCAACGGCTGGCAGACCGGCTCTCGACCGAGCGTCCGCTGGCCGAGCTGTTCCGGGACCTCGCCACGCTCAGGGTGGACCGGACGCTGGTCACCGGGGTCGGTGCCCTCCGATGGGAGGGCCCCACCGCCGGGTTCGAGTCCGTCTGCCGGCACCTGCGCGATCCCGGGCTGGCCGATCGGGTGGCGGTCCTCGGGGGTCGCTGAGACCTCCCGGGGGATCCTGGCGGCAGGGTTCAGCGCCCGGCGCCGAAGACCTCGGCGAGCTCGGACGGGACCGGGGTGTCGAGCTGGTCGTAGGTGCACGACGCCGGGTCGCGGTCGGGCCGCCACCGGCGGAAGGTCGTGGCATGCCGGAACCGGTCGCCCTGCAGATGGTCGTAGGCGACCTCGCATACCAGCTCCGGCCGGAGAGGCTCCCAGCTGAGGTCCTTGCCACCACTCCACCGGCTCGGAGCCCCGGGGACCCTGGCCGTCGACCCGACGTTCGGCCCCGGCATCCACGGATGGGCGGCCCCCGCTCCGGCCCGGTAAGGCTCGAGCTCTGCCACCAGCTCCCTCCGACGGGCGGCGCCGAACGAGGAGGCCACCCCGACGTGGTGCAGGACGGCATCGGCGTCGTACAGGCCGAGGAGCAGCGAGCCGACCACGGGACCCTCCTTGTGCCATCGGAACCCGGCGACCACGCAGTCGGCCGTGCGCTCGTGCTTCACCTTCGTCATGACCCGCTTCCCGGGCTGGTACCGGAGCCCGGCCGGCTTCACCACGACCCCGTCGAGCCCGGCGCCCTCAAAACGAGCGAACCAGTCGCGGGCCACCTCGGGATCGCCCGTCATCGGCGTCAGGTGCACGGGTGGGCGGGTGCGGGCGAGCGCAGTGCGGAGGCGGTGCCGACGGACCGAGTACGGGTCGTCGCGGAGGTCGTCGTCGTCGATGGCCAGGAGGTCGAAGGCCACGAACGACGCCGGTGTCTCCTCGGCCAGCTGAGCGATGCGCGTCGCCGCCGGGTGGATCCGCTGCGAGAGCGCGTCGAAGTCGAGCCCGGCGGGCCCGGCGATGACGATCTCGCCGTCGACCACGCAACGTTCGGGGAGATTGTCCCGGAGCGCGGCGACCAGCTCGGGAAAGTAACGGGTCAGCGGTCGTTCGTTGCGGCTGCCGAGCTCGACCTCGTCGCCCGAACGGAAGACGATGCAGCGGAAGCCGTCCCATTTCGGCTCGTAAGAGAGACCGTCCCCTTCGGGGAGCTCCCGGGCCGCCTTGGCGAGCATGGGCGAGACCGGGGGGACCACGGGCAACCTCACCGGGCGATCGTACCCACCCGGCCACCCGGCCACCCGGCCACCCGGCCACCCGGCCACCCGGCCACCCGGCCACCCGGCCACCGTCGCCGTTCCTTGCGGGGACCTACCGGTGGGAGTTGAATGAGCTGGGCGCTTCGCCTGGGGAGCGGGCTCGTCCACTCTGCCGATGAGCCGGGAGTCGGCCGTTCGACCGCCCCGGAGGTTGCCGCCTGCCGGGTGACGAGGCTTGGGAAGAGACGGAGGAGACCACGCATGACCGATGGGACGGTGAGGACCTCGGCCGCGGCAGAGGAGCTCGGGGAGTTCCTCCGCGACGCGGTTCCGGCGTTCCGGAAGGAGTGGCCCGACGAGCACAGCTTCGAGGCGCAGCTGGCATGGCAGGCCATCTTGAACGAGGGGCGTTGGGTCGCGCCTGCCTGGCCGGTCGAGCACGGGGGCCGGGGTCTGACCCCGGCGGAGAACGTCTTGTGCGAGCAGGAGGTGGCAGCCATCGGCGCGCCCACGATCGCGGGCACGCTCGGCACGAAGAACGTCGGCCCGACGATCATCGGGTGGGGCACCGAGTCCCAACGTCGGCATCTCCCGCGGATCCTCTCGGGGGAGGAGATCTGGTGCCAGGGTTTCAGCGAGCCCGACGCCGGCTCCGATCTCGCCGGCCTCCGTACCCGGGCGGTCATCGACGGCGACGAGCTCGTGGTCAACGGGGAGAAGGTGTGGACCACCAACGGGATGCGGGCGACGCATTGCGAGCTCCTCGTCCGTACCGACCCCGAGGCACCCAAGCACAAGGGGATCTCTGCGCTCCTGACCCGTCTCGACCGGCCCGGGATCGAGCGGCGGCCCATCCGTCAGATGACGGGCGGCTCGCAGTTCGCGGCGATGTCGTTTCACGACGTTCGGATCCCGATCGCCGATCTCCTGGGACCGCTGAACGAAGGTTGGCGGGTGACCACGACGACCCTGGCCCACGAGCGGTCCGGAGTGGCGATGTTCGCCACGCGCCTCGAGCAGGAGATCGTCGGGTACGTGCACCACCTCGCCCGCAGCGGCCTGGCGGCCGGGCTCTCGGGGGTTGCCCGCGACGAGGTGGCCCGCCGGTACGTCGAGGGGCGGGTGGTGGGGATCATGGGGCGGAAGACCCTGGCATCGGTGGTCGCCGGCCGCCAGCCGGGGCCGGAACAGCAGGTGATCAAATTGGCCTGGAGCCTCCTCCGGCAGCGATTCAGCGAGACGCGGTTTGACGTGGTGGGGCTGCCGGCAGCGGTCGGTCTCGATACGACGACGAGCGAGGCGTACCTGGGAGCCCGTTCGGCCACGATCGCGGCCGGCACCACCGAAGTGCTCAAGAACATCCTCGCCGAGAGGGTCCTCGGCCTGCCCCGTGAGGCGGCTCCCTGAGGCACGTCGGGCGAAGCACGTGGGTCTGACCATGACATCGTCTACCCCGGTACCCTTCGTGCACTCGTCGGACCCATCGATCGAGCCGACGAGTGCACGGAGCGAGACGTTGTGCGAAGGTGACGATGACGACAACGAACGGCTTGGTTGTCCCGGTGGGGCGCTGAAGGCACCGAGGGGCAGTGGCCCGAGGCAGTGACACCGAGGGGCAGTGGCCCGAGGCAGTGGCACCGAGGGGCAGTGGCCCGAGGCAGTGACACAGGAGGTCGGCAGTGGTGATCGAGTCCGGTGTTCCCGGTGCGGGAGCGCTCTCCCCCCCGATCCCGGGGATGCATCCGATGCACCAGTTCTACTGGGATGCGGTAAAGGAGCACCAGCTACGCCTTCTGCGCTGCCAGGGATGTGGGCACTTCGTCCACTACCCGCGACCGATCTGCCCCCGGTGCCGCTCGCTGGACCTCGCACCCGAAGCCATCTCGGGGCGGGGGACGCTCTACTCCTACACGGTGGTGATGCAGGCGGGCCACCCGTACTTCGTCGACAAGATCCCCTACGTGATCGGGGTCGTCGAGATAGACGAGGAGGCGGGTGTCCGTCTACCCGCGGGGATCGAGGGCGCCGAGGAGGACCTGCACTGTGGCGCTCCTGTCGAGGTGGTGTTCAGGGACGTGACCGATTCCCTGGTCCTTCCCTTCTTCCGCCCGCTCGCAGGGAGCGCACGGTGAAGGCGAACGAGCGCGTTGCCGCGGTGGGGGTGGGGTACTCGAAGACGGGGCGCCGGACGGGTCTCGGGTCCTGGCAGCTCGCCATTCAGGCTTGTACGGCGGCCATGGAGGACGCAGGCATGACGCCGGCCGACATCGACGGCGTCGCGTTGCTGTGGGGGGTGGCCGGGCCGGCCCCGGGCGGATTGGACGTCATCGATCCCATGGACCTCGGGTACACGCTGGGGATCACACCATTGAACTGGTACGTGGCGGCGAGCCCGTCCCCCGCCTACGTGGGGACGGCGGTGCAGGCGATCGCCGCCATCCGGTCGGGTTTCGCTCATACGGTGCTGACCGTCCGCATCATCAACCAGCGGACCAGCTCCACCGAGGTCATCCGTGAAGCAGGCGAGCGGGGTCCCGAGGTGGTCACGGGGGACCATGGCTACACCGCGCCGTACGGGTTTGACGTCGGAGGTCTGATCCCGTCGATCGCGGCACTCCCGGCACAGCGCCATATGGACGTCTTCGGGACGACCGAGGAGCAGTTCGGTGCCCACGTGGTCACCCAGCGCTATCACGCGTCACTGAACGAGGACGCCTTGTTCCGGGAGCCGATCACCGTCGACGACTACCTGGCGGCTCGCTACATCTCGAAGCCGGTGCGGCTCCTCGACTGCGACTACCCCGTCGACTCGGCTTCGGCCGTCATCTACACCGCAGGGGACCGCGCCCACGATTGGCGGAAGGAACCGGTGTGGGTGGAGGCGGCGGCGTACTCGTCGACGAAGTACTTCGATTTCGACAATATCGACCTGAACCAGAACTCGCCGTTCCATGCGGCCAAGGAGCTGTGGAGCCGGACGGATCTGAAGGTGGACGACGTCGACTGCGCCCAGCTGTACGACGGGTTCACCATCATCGTGTTTCAGTGGCTCGAAGCGCTCGGTTTCTGCAAGCTGGGTGAGGCCGGACCGTTCATCGAGGCGGGCAATACCCGTCTCGGGGGGAAGATCCCGACCAACACCGACGGTGGGGCCTGCAACGTGGGCCGCCGCCACGGGGCCAACTTCTGCATCGAGACGGTACGCCAACTGCGCGGCGAGTGTGGCGACCGCCAGGTCCCGAACGCCGAGGTCGGAGTATGGGCCAACGCCGTCGGGCCCTTCTCCGGTGTCGTGCTCATGACCGCCGATTAGCACTCGGCTCTCCGGTGTCGTGCCCATGACCGCCGAATCGGCGGGTCAAGGGGTGGAGCGACCGGCCCAGGCCAGCAGGTCCTCGACGGGCCAGGTGTTGACGACCCGTTCGGGGGTCGCACCGGCCTCGGCCGCCTTCGTGCAGCCCCGGGGAAGCCACTCGAGCTGCCCGGGCGCGTGGGCGTCGGTGTCCACCGCCAGGAGGCATCCGTGGTCGATCGCCAGCCGGAGCAGCTCCTGTGGAGGGTCCTGGCGCTCCGGACGGGAATTGATCTCCACCGCCGTGCCGGTCCTGGCGCACGCCGCGAAGACCGCCTCGGCGTCGAAGGTCGACGGTGGCCGGCCCCGGCCCACCAGGATCCGCCCGGTGCAGTGTCCGAGGATGTCGGTGTGCGGGCTCTCCACCGCGGCCAGCATCCGGGCCGTCATCGCCGCCGGTTCCATTCGGAGCTTGGAGTGCACACTGGCGACGACCAGGTCGAGCTCGGCGAGCAGGTCCTCGCGCTGGTCGAGCGAGCCGTTCTCGAGGATGTCCACTTCGATCCCGGTGAGGATCCGGAAGGGCGCCAGCTCCTGGTTCAGCAGGTGCACCTCGTGAAGCTGCCGGCGGAGCCGTTCGGGGTCGAGGCCGTGGGCCACGGTGAGCCTCGGGCTGTGATCGGTCAGGACGAGGTACCGGTGACCGATCCCGATCGCCGCCTCGGCCATCTCGCGGACCGTGCTCCCGCCGTCGGACCAGTCCGAGTGCGAGTGGCAGTCGCCGATGACCAGGTCCCGCAGCTCCCGGGCCTTGCCGGTCAGTGGCGGCGGCGCCTCTCCCTCGAGCCGTCGGAGGTACTCGGGGGTTCCGCCCTCCACTGCCTCGCGGACCACCTTGGCCGTCGAGTCGCCGATGCCGTCCACCCGCTGGAGGCGCCCGCTCTTCGCGAGCCGGGCCACCTCGTCGGGGGGCAGCCCGGCCACGGCTGCCGCCGCCCGCCGGAAGGCCCGGACCTTGTAGGTGTCGGCGCCGTCGCGCTCGAGGAGGTAGGCGATGCGGCGCAGCGCGGCCACCGGGTCCACGACGCTATGCCCGCCGGGCCCTGCTCGGGGCCACCCGCGGGGGCTCGTCGGGTTGTCTGGGGTACTCGGGCGGCCACGGCGCGTCGTGCAACCCGGCCTCGCGGTCACGCGCCGCCAGCTCGAGGAGCGGGTTCAGCGATTGGGGGTCGCCCGCCATCGACGCCCACGGATCGCCGCCGCGCTGCAGCCGTTCGGGCACGGTCCGGATGGTCAGCGCGTCGGGATCGACCGTGCCGACCTCCTCCCACGAGATCGGGGTGGAGACCTGACCGCCCGGGCGCGGCCGGGCGAACCAGGCGCCGAAAACCGTCCGGTGCGGGGCGTTCTGGTTGAAGTCGACGAACACCCTTTGGCCCCGTTCCTCCTTCCACCAGTTGGCGGTGATCAGGTCGGGATGCCGGCGCTCGAGCTCGCGGGCCAGCGCGACGGCGGCCGCCCGCACGTCGAAGCTGTCCCAGAGCGGACGGAGGCGCACGTACACGTGAAGACCCCGGTTCCCCGTGGTCTTCGGGTAGGACGCGATCCCGAGCTCGTCCAACAGGGCGCGGGCGTGCACGGCCGCCTTGCGGATCGCGTCGAACCCGATGCCGGGCTGGGGATCGAGATCGATCCGGAGCTCGTCGGCATGGGCCGGGTCGGACGCAGGGTAGGGCCACAGGTGCAGGCCGAGGCAGCCGAGGTTGACCGCCCAGGCGATGTGGGCGAGATCGACGACCACGAGCGCGTTGGAGGTCGTCCCGTTGGGCGTGGCCACCGTGGTGGTCTGCAGCCATTCCGGTGCGCCCTTGGGCACGCGCTTCTGGAAGAACGACTTGCCGGTGGCGCCGTCGGGGTACCGCTCGAGCATCGCCGGCCGCCCCTGGTCCGTGCGCAGCAGGGCATCACCGACCCGCTCGTAGTAGTCGATCAGGTCGGACTTGGTCGCCCCCAGGGCGGGGAAGTAGATCTTGTCGGGATGGGAGATCGTCACCTCCCGTCCCGACAGCTCCACGACCCGCACGTCCGAGGCCACCCTGGGACCCTATCCCCGACCGGCTCCGGACCGTCCCCCGACGGGCTCCGGACGCCGTCACCTGCACCCCCGAGGCCCCGGGCCACCCGCCGCGAGGCCCCGGGCCCTGCGGTTTCTCCCCCGCAATTCGTTTCAGGGCTTGTGGTAGACCAGGCAACATGGACAATCGGAAGATCGGATCGCTCGAGGTCTCCGTGGTGGGCCTCGGCACCAACAATTTCGGTCTCGGGATGGACGAGGACGCGGTCGGGCCGGTGGTGGACGCCGCCATGGAGGCGGGCGTGAACTTCTTCGACACGGCCGATTCGTACGGCAAGAGCGAGGAGCGCCTGGGCCGGGCCCTCGGCCGGCGCCGCGAGGACGTGGTGGTGGCGACCAAGTTCGGGAGCCCGGTGGGCAAGGACCGTCCTGCGGGCGCGGCGCCCGACTACGTGCGCGAGGCGGCAGAGCGCAGCCTGCGCGAGCTCGGAACGGACCGGATCGACCTCTACCAGTTGCACAAGCCCGACCCGTCGACGCCGATCGCCGACACGCTCGCCGCGCTCGACGAGCTGGTGCGCGCCGGCAAGGTGCTCGAGATCGGCTGCTCGAACTTCTCCGCCGCGCAGTTGCGCGAGGCCGAGGCAGCGGTCGCCGACGGCGCGGTCCGCTTCGTGAGCGTGCAGAACCACTACAACCTGTTGAACCGGGATGACGAGACCGACGCTATCGCCGAGTGCGAGCGGTCGGGGGTCGCCTACCTGCCCTACTTCCCTCTGGCCAGCGGGTTGCTCACCGGGAAGTACACCCGCGGCGAGGCGCCGCCCGAGGGCACGCGGCTCGACCGATGGGGCCCCCGGGCGGGAGGCGTGCTCACCGACGCCAACTTCGACGTGGTCGACGCCCTGAGCGCCTGGGCCGAGGCGCGCGGGCACGGCATCCTCGACCTCGCGGTGGCGTGGCTGGCTGCCAAGCCGTTCGTGGCCTCGGTGATCGCCGGCGCCACCAAGCCGGAGCAGGTCGTGGCGAACGTCGCGGCCGCGGGCTGGCGCCTCAGCCCCGAAGAGGTCTCCGAGGTGGACGCGCTGGCCGCCGTCCCGGCGGCGGGCGCCAACTGACCGTCGGCGGGCGGGGCGACGTCATGTCACCGATGGCCAAGGTCCTCACCGTCTCGGAGTCGGTGCACGCCGGCACGCGCGAGGACCGCTCGGGTGCCGCACTGGCCGATTGCCTGCGGGACGCCGGGTTCGAGGTGGTGGAGCGATCCGTCGTCCCCGACGGCGTGGAGCCGGTGGCCGCTGCACTCCGGCGGCTCTGCGTGGGGTTCGCCGGGGTCGTCGTCTCCACCGG
>Ga0307372_10005744_pt1 | contig 18453 bp, 15 predicted proteins | sample OX1MG_FD_202533 | JGI IMG/M metagenome (GOLD analysis project Ga0307372, IMG submission 202533) | Soil microbial communities from Risofladan, Vaasa, Finland - OX-1 | ecosystem: Environmental > Terrestrial > Soil > Coastal area > Acid sulfate soil | place: Finland: Risofladan, Vaasa | collected...
GCCGCGCGGTCAGCACCGCGCTGACGGAGCTCGAGCGTTACGCGCTGTCGCGTCAGAAGGGCGGCAGCGAATGGGTGCTCACCCGGAACATCGTCGCCGCGCGTTTCGACCACATCGCGGCGCGCCCGGCCAAAGGCGCAGATGACGGCTACGGTCCCGATCCGCATCTCCACACCCACGTCGTCATCGCCAACATGACCCGCCGGCCCGACGGCGCATGGCGCGGGCTCGATCCGGTCGAGATCTATCGCTCACAGAGCTTCGCCAGTGCGGTATATCGCTCCGAGCTGGCGCGCGAGGTACGTTCGCTCGGCTACGGCATCACTGTCACCGGCCCCGACGGACGCTGGGAGCTCGCAGACTACAGCCGCGAACAGGTCATGGCGTTCTCGCGCCGCCGCCGCGACATCGAGCAGGCGCTCGCGCAAAACGGCCTCAGCGGAGCAGCCGCGGCACAGAATATCGCGCATCAGAGCCGACTCTCCAAGCAGCAGCGCGACGAAGGTGAGCTTCGCGAGGAGTGGCGCATGCGCGCTCGAAACTACGGAATCCGCTTCGAGGACCATTCGCACATCCAGGCGGCCGTTCAGCTCCCCACGCAGGCAAGGATCGAGGAGGCGCTTCGCTTCGCCGTGGCTCACAGCACCGAGCGCGAGGCGGTGATCGATCGTCGCGCGCTCGAAGCAACCGCCCTCCAGCACGCGATGGGAGTAATCGATCTGGACAAGCTGCGCCGCGAGAGCACGGCTTGGGAAGAACGCCGAGCGCTGATCGCTCTGGACGCTTCCATCGCTTCACCGGGCGGCACCTTCACCACTCCCGAGATGATCGCCCTTGAGCGCGATAACCTCGACCTGATGCGCGCAGGACGTGGCCGAAGCCCGCGCATCACAACTGCCGAAGAGATTCGCCAATGGGCAACGGCCCGAGGACTGCTCGCCGATCAAATCGAAGTCGCGCAACTTATCCTCACGACGCCCGATTGGCTCACCTCTATCGAGGGCCGCGCCGGCAGCGCGAAGACCACCACGGTTGGTGCGATCCGCGAGTTCGCCGAGGAACACGGCTACGCCGTGCGCGGCTTTGCTCCGACCACGCGCGCGGTCAAAGCGCTATCTGAAGCCGGAATCGAGTCCCGAACAGTGGCAAGTCTGATTGAAAACAAAATCTCCGCTTCCGGCCGTCAGGAATTATGGATCATCGATGAGTCGAGCCTGCTTGCGACGCGCCAGGTCAACCGCCTCCTTCATCAGGCCCGCGAGGCAGGCGTGGAGCGGATCGTCTTCGTCGGCGACCAGCATCAGCACCATGCGATCGAGGCGGGACGACCCATCCACCAGATGCAGCAGGCCGGTATGCCGGTCGCGCGGCTGGACACGATTCGCCGCCAGCGGGACCCTATCCTTCGCGAAGCAGTTGAGCTTGCGGCCAAAGGAGAAATAGATCGCGCGCTTGCGCTCCTCGAGAAGCATGACCGCATCCGCGAGATCGAAAATCCTGATGCGCGATATAAATCCATCGCCCGGGAATACGTCGCCGCATACGAGGCCGGAGAGCGCGTATTGGTCGTCAGTCCTGCTAACGACGAGCGCCGGCAACTCAACTCCGCCATTCGCGAGCTCCTGAAGCAGCGTTCCCATGTCGCCGCCGAAGGGAAAGAGCAGGTCATCTTCGTCAACCGCAACCTCACCGCCGCGCAGCGCCAGCGCGCTCAGAGTTACGAAGTTGGCGAGGTTGTCCGCTACCGGCGTGGCAGCCGTCGTCTCGGGCTCGGCAAGGGCAGTTACGCAAGGGTCGAGAGTACGGACTCGGATCTCAACCGGATCACCGTGCGCACCGAAGACGATCGAATAGTTGAATATAGCCCGGCGCGGCTTATCGGCGTCGATTCGTTCCGCGAGGAGCGGAGACTCATCGCCAACGGCGACCGTATCCAGTTCCGCGCACCCGACCGCGCGCTCGGCGTCGCGAACGGAGATTTTGCGATGGTGGTTGCAATCGACGACCGAAGGGCCGCGCTCAGGATGGACGACGGACGCGAAGTTAAAGCTGCGGCTAGTCGGCTCCGCCACATCGACTACGGTTACGCCTCGACTTCGCACTCCAGCCAGGGCGCGACTGTAGATCGCGTCATCGTCAACATCGATACTGGTCGCTCGGTCGAGCTTGTTAACCGCAAACAGTTTTACGTCTCGATCAGCCGCGCGCGGCATGGGGTTACCGTCTACACCGACGACTGCTCCGCCCTCCGGCACGCGGTCGGCCGCACCCGCGAAAAGTCCATCGCCCTGGAACGGCTCAACCTAAACCTGGCGCGCGACCTCAAGATGGCTCCAGAAACGCCGCGCCAGAACCTCACACCTGCGCACGGCATCAGAAGGTGACTGGCCTTGCCGAACACTGCTGGCGAAGCATTTTTTCATCGGCGCTGCGCTATGAGCGCGGACGCTCGGGCTCCGCAAGCTTCGCCGCTCGGTCACGGCGTGCGTCGCACGCCTCGCGCTCCGCTCCGCGCTGCTGTGAAGGTGGCGCGCGCTCCGCAGGCAACCGCGCCGCCGGCACGCTTGCTGCGCTCCGCCACGCGCATCCCGGAATCCAGCGCCGCCCTCCAGTCTCGGTCGAGAGGGCGGCGCTTTCAAAATGCTGCGCACCAACCCAAAATGCCCTTCCCTGCGGGACGCGGGCGGAGTCACAGAAGCCGCAGTCTTTGCCATGAGCGTAATGCTTGACTCGGCGACGGCAAATAGCTAAGTAGCTAGTATTACCTTCAGGGAGTCTGGCGGACAAAGCCAACCATTTTATTCCATGGCGGCAACCTTCAAATTCGAGCGCGAGACAGGCACGGGGCTCAATCGATTGCCCACTGCGAACGAGATCGCGGCTATGACGCCCGAGCAAGCGGAGGCAACCCTCGTTGCCGCAACTTCAGTGTTGCCGCTACTCGTCGCCAAGGCGAAGGAGACGCGGCCGGCCGACGCTCCTGAGTGGATCACGGTCGGCGACGCTGCGGCGCTCTCGGGGATGAGTCGCTTTTTCTTCTATGACCACTGGAAAGAGCTCCCATTCTGTCGGAAGATCGGACGTTCGGTAAAGCTCAATCGCAGGGGGCTTAGGCAGTGGCTGGAAACGAAAAAGGCAGCGTGAAAGTCGCGGACAACCTTTATCGCCGACCCGACAGTCCCAATCTCTACATCGTTTGGCACCAAGGGGGCCGCAAGCGCTGGCAGTCCACCAAGACCAGCTCAGTCAAGGAGGCGAAGCGTCTGCGAGATGAGTTTCTTGCCCGCATCAGAGCCTCCGGATTGACGCGAGACGAGCGCGTCACATACGAGCAGATTCGGCAGGTCTATATTGATCACTGTTCGATTCACGGTCGAGTCGCGTCGCTTGAAGGTTTTCTTGACACCAGGGCGAAGCACCTCGACGCGTTCTTCAGCAGTATGCGCGCTATCGAAATTTCGCAGAGCGGTGCGATCGGACGATACGTCGCGCTGCGCAAACGCGAGGGCGCTTCTAACGCCAGCGTGAACCGCGAGACACAAGTCCTAGGGCAGATGTTCCGGCTTGCCGCCGATGATGAACATCGCCTAATTGGTCGTGGACTGGTGCCGCAGATTAGAAAACTCGAAGAGCCGCCGCCGCGGCAGGGGATCGTGACCGAGAAGCAGTTTGCCGAGATTCTCGCCAAGCTTCCCACGTGGGCCATCGCGCCAATCGAAGCGATAAACATTACCGGGTGGCGGGTCCGTGCGGTTTTGAGCCGACGTAAGATCGACGCTGACCTTGAAAACGGCTTTCTGGTACTTGATCGCGAGTCGTCCAAGAATCGCACCGCGTATAAGTGGCCGTTGGTTGGAGAATTGGGCGAACTCGTGCTCGGACAACTTGAGAAGATCGCTCGGGATGAACACAAACTGAGGCGGCTGATTCCTTGGCTCTTCCATCGCGACGGCAGACCGATTCCGTACGGCACGCTCTATGACGCCTGGCGCGAAGCTGCGAAGGCTGCGGGTTATCCCGGAAAGCTGATGCATGACTTCAGGCGCACAGCTGCAACGCGCTTGGATTCGGCGCCGGGAATTTCGCGCTCTGTCGCGATGACACTGCTGGGGCACAAGACCGACATCATGTTCCGCAGGTACATACAGCGTCCTGATGAGCGCTTGATCGAGGCTGCAAGGGCGTTGGCTGAGTTCCGAGCCTCCCAACTCGCCAGCGGCAAATCGGAATCAGGTCGGTCACAATTCCGTAGCAGAGTGCCTGAGACTGCGATGCTTAATTCAACGAAAACTTAATTAAATCAAGGAGTTGGAGGAGGAAGGGGCCCGGTGGTCCCACCGGTCTTCAAAACCGGCTTGGCGGCTAATATTGTCGCCGGAGGGTTCGACTCCCTCCCCCCTCCGCCACGGCAGCGGTCATCCAAATCGAGCGGAGAATAATCGGATGCGCGAACTGATACCCATTGCGGAAAAAATCGGGGCGATGCTCAAGAGCCGGGGCGAGAGTGTTGCGGTCGCGGAATCAACCACCGGAGGATTGATCTCGGCCGCGATTCTGGGCGTGGCCGGCGCGTCGGCGTATTTTATCGGCGGCGGCGTGGTCTATACGTTGAAAGGACGCCGCGCGCTTGGAATTCCCGACGAAGACTTCAAAGGCTTTCGCTCGGTGACGGAGCCGTATTCGACCGCCCTGGCGCGGCGCGCGCGCGAGCGCTTTGGCGCGACCTGGGCCGTCGCCGAAATAGGAGCGAGCGGACCAAGCGGAAATCGTTACGGCGACGCGGCGGGGCATAGCTGCGTGGCTGTCGCCGGGCCGGTCGAGCGCTCGCTCACGATCGAAACCGGCAGCGCCGATCGGATCGCGAACATGTACGTATTCGCGGCCCGGGCGCTCGAGCTGCTCGCGCAGAGTATCGCCGCCGCGGCGAGCGCCAAAGCCTGAGCGAATGCGCGGCGCTACGCGGCCGATCCGAACAGCGATTCGAACGCCGAGCTATTGCGCCACACCAGAAATAGTTCGATGGCGACGACCACTACCGCGAGCGGCAATCCCCCGGGCGCCAGCATCAGGTGGAAGAAGAATATATTGACGATGACCGGCGCGAGAATGGCCAATGCGAATGGAACGAAAATTCCGGTGAGCAGAAGGATGCCGCCGATCAGCTGTGTCGCGAACAGCAGGGGAATCATGTAGCCGGTCGCGAAGAGCGCGCCGAAAAACTGCGTCGCGGGCGCGGGCATCGGCGGGTTGGGCAGAAAATGCAGAAAGCCGTTCAGCCCAAAGACAGTGAATACGAGCCCAAGCAGGATTCTGACTATCAATGTTGCTATTCGCACGGTTCCCTCCCACAATCCTTGTTCTTCAGTAAAGCGCCAACCGCCGCGCGGTACTGACTACTTTACGGCCAGAGCGCGGCGCAACCACGAAAGTATATCATTCATTACTTCAATGCGATTGGTCTCGTTGAGCATCTCGTGCCGGCCATCGGTGTAGAACTTCTCGGCAACGCTCCTGATGCCGGCGGCGCGGTAGCGCTCGCCGAGCGGCCGCACCCATTCCAGATGATGATTCACCGGATCCTTGTCGCCTGCGACTATGTAGATCGGCAGATCCTTGCGAATTCGCCCGATCTCGGCGGGAGCGATAGTCCGCGCGCCGCCCGCCGCCATCGAGGCGCGCGCCCGCGCGTTTACGCCGAATCCGCATAAGGGATCGGCAATATATTTATCCACTTCGGCGGCGTCGCGGCTCAGCCAATCGAACGGCGTCCGCGCGGGCTCGAAATCGCGATTGAGCGCCGTCAGGTCCGCGGGCTTTTCGGAATCCTCCGGCGACGCGTTGCTGGCGAGCAGCCGATCGAGTGACGCCGATCCGGAAAGAATCACGCCCGCGATGAGCGCGCTGTGCTCGAGGATGTACTGCTGTGCGGCGAACGAGCCCATGCTGTGGCCGAGCAGAACAACCGGCAGGCCGGGCGCAGCCTTGCAGGCGCGACGCGTGAGTTGCGCCATGTCGCCAACCAGACCGTCCCATCCCGCCGCGCCAAAGTCGCCGAGCAGATGAGGCTTTGGCGCGGTGCGGCCATGGCCGCGATGGTCATTGGCATAAACGTCAAATCCGGCGTTGCCGAGGAAATTCGCGAAACCGGCGTAGCGCAACGAATGTTCGCCCATCCCGTGCGCGATTTGGACCACGCCGATCGCTTTTCCCGGCGCGGGCCACCGGTAGCAGGCGATATCGATTCCGTCAGCCTCGCTGTGGAGGATAAAGTCCTCGCGATTCATGCGCCTATGGATATCGCGAATCCTCCCGCGCGGCCATAGCGCCGCACTTGGATGACGGGCCCGATTCGGGCAACAAGTATTGGATGGCTCGCCTGCGCGATATCCTGATCGAGCGTCCGCGGATTCTGCTCGTCGGAATAAATCCCAGCCCGCGCTCCGCCGAGGCAGGGCATCACTTCGCCGGCCCGGGAAATCCATTCTGGCGCCTGATGCATGCATCGGGGTTGCTGCCGGTTGCGCTGACCCATGACGAGGATTATCGGCTCGCCGAATTCGGACTTGCGATCACCAACGTGTGCTCGCGCGCGACTCGCGCCGCCTCCGAGCTCAAGCGCGACGAGATCGATCGCGGTGAGCGCGCGCTGACGCGCAAGATTCACCGGGTACAGCCGCGCATCGTCGCGTTCGTCGGCGTGAGCATCTATCGCCGCTACTTCGGGCCGTCGGCGAGCGGCGGCGCCGGAGCGAAACCCGAGACGATCGCGGACTCGCGGGTGTTCGCGCTGCCCAATCCAAGCGGGCTCAACGCGAGTTTTCCCGGCTTCAACGACAAGCTCGTATGGTTCGAGGCGCTGCGCGATTTCGCGGCTGAGCTCGATGCGCAAGATCTGCCGCGATAGGTTCTCCTTCATAGCGAAACTCAGCCGCGCGGCTGCAGGACCATCTGGGTCTGCGTGACGATCGCGCACAGCTTTCCGCTCTCGAGCGATATTTTCGTCTGCCAGACCATCGTGCTCTTCCCGCGATGGATGGGGGTGCACTCGCCGATCACTTTACTTCCGGCTGGGACGCCGGCCAGGAAGTTGGTCTTCGATTCGAGCGTGGTGGTGCCCGCCCCCTTGGGCAGATTGATCATCGTTGCGCACGCGCCGAGTGTATCGGCAAAGGCCATGATCGCTCCGCCATGCAGGATCGCGGGCACGGTGCAGATTTCCGCGCGCACGAGCAGCTCCGCCGTCACGCGCGCGGGCTCGGCCGACAGGAAGCGGATTCCGAGCAACTCTGCGAGCGGGATACGATGGTCCTCGAGCATCTTGCGATAGTCCATCTTCGTTCCCTCACTGGCGGTCTAATGATTGCCGCGCATTGGAGCGTGATCCGATATCATGCTCAGACCCCGCACGCATCTAAATGTGAGGTAATGGGAGAAACGCGAAGGAATTAATTTTCGGCGGGACGCGAGCGCTGTGACGCTTGGCCTAAGCGGCGTTCGGGCGTGTGCGGGCTGGCGCATCGGGCGGCGGCGATCTATAAGCGAAGCGGACCGCAACCTCAACCATCTGATGGAGCATCAGCGATGATATCACGCAAGCAACGCCTTCCGTTTCGCGATCTGACCACTCTGACCGGCGTGGATCGCGAAACCGCGGCGAAGAACCAGGTCAACGGCCAGGTCATCAACATCTTCCGCGTCATGATGAACCATCCGAACCTCGCCCGGCGCTGGTCGGTGTTCGGCGCGCACGTGCTGGCAAAATCGACGCTGCCGGCGCGCGACCGCGAACTCGCGATCCTGCGGATCGGATGGCTCAATCAGTCGCCCTACGAATGGGAGCAGCACGTGATTATCGGCAAGCGCTCGGGGATTTCCGAGGCCGAGATCGAGCAGATACAGAAAGGCCCCAAGGCCGGATGGAACAAGCACGAAGCCGCGCTGATCCAGGCGGCGGATGACCTGTTCGAGAATTCGGTCGTGTCGGACGAGACCTGGAAGACGCTCTACGAGAAGTACAACATCGAGCAGATGATGGATGTGGTGTTTACTATCGGCCAGTACAACCTGGTGTCGTGGGCGCTCAACAGCTTCGGCGTCCCGCTCGACGATTTTCTGCCCGGCGCGCAAAAGTAGGGGCGGCCCTGCGTGGCCGCCCGCTGGAAAATTGGGTGCGACTGATTCGATACCAAAAAGAAGGGCGGCGCTGAGGCGCCGCCCTTCGGGTTTTGTGGCGATTAGAAAACGATTGCGCTGACTACGCGGCCTCCGCCTTTACGCCGTTGAGCTTCTTGAGCTCGGGCATCACTTCGGCCGCGAACAGGCGCAGGCTCTTCTCGGCGTCTTCGATTGGCATGCCCGCGTAGCTGAACACGCCGCTATAGTGGTCGGCGTTCACGCGCTTGCGAATCGTGTCGATCTTGTTGAAGCAATCCTCGGGCGTGCCCCACACTTGCAGGTTGAGGAAGTACTCGACCGACGCGTCCGCGCCCCCGCCTTGCAGGGTTTTCGACATCTGCGCGTAATACTCGTAGCCCTTTGCCTTGCCGAAATGATCGCTCGCCATTTCGTAGTGGCGCAGCGCGGTCTGCCAGTAACCGCCGATGTACTTCACCGCCATCTCGCGCGCGCGGTCGCGGCTCTTGTCGCAGAAGGTCCATCCGGCCGCGATCGTCGGGAGCGGTTCTCCGCCGTTGACCTGTTTGTAGATGGTCCGATACTCGGCCAGCTCCTGCGCCACGGCTTCCCATGGTTTCTGCGGGATGATCAGGATCCCGATGCCGAGCTTGGCCATGATTCGCGAAGACTCGGGCGAGACCGCCGCCGCGTAGGTGCGGCCCTTGAATGATTTGAAGGGTTTGGGACGGATATCGCGCCGCGGCTGCTTCAGGAACTTGCCGTCGTACTCCATGTAGCCGCGCTCGAGCGCCTCGATGATCGCCTCGGAGTATTCGATGAAGCGCTCGCGTGATTCGCCGAGTTCGAGCCGGAAGCCGTCGTACTCGATTCGCGCAAGCCCGCGTCCGAGTCCCAGGATCATGCGGCCGTTGGATTGATGATCGACGACCGAAACCTGCTCCGCCACGCGGATTGGATCGTGCCACGGCACCACGACAACCATCGAACCGAGCTGGATGTGTTTGGTGCGGCCGGCGTAGTAGCTCAGGAACTGGAGCACGTCGGGGCACATCGTGTAGTCGTCGAAGTGATGCTCGACGCTCCAGATGGAATCGAATCCGAGCGGCTCATAAAGGTCGCCGATTCGGAGATCGTCGCGATAGACGTCGCGGTCCGAGCGGGTGTTATGGGGGTTTTGGAAAATTACAGCGCCACCGACTTTCATCCTTTATCCTCCACACCGGACGCGCACGCGTTCCGGAAGGTCAATCTTGAAAGCTGCTACCACGTCCTGACGGGCATTGCAAAGCCACAGACTAAACGGTCGGTATGGAAACCCGCGGCGCGCGCGGCGCTTGCCTTCGCGATGCCGGCGCGGGATTAGTACCGGACAGGGTGTTGAAAAGATCGTTTGCAACATCCCGCCAAGCCTTCTTCAGGAGCCGGTCATGCGAAGAGAAATTTTCACCGAAGAACACGAACTGTTTCGCGCGCAGGTGCGCCGCTTCGTCGAGCACGAAATCGAGCCCAAAGTTGCCCAATGGAATCGCGCGGGAATCAGCGACCGCGAATCATGGCGCAAGCTCGGTGCCGCGGGATACCTGGGCGCGAACGCCCCGGCCGAGTTCGGCGGCGCGGGCGCGGACTTCATCTACGACGCGATCGTGATCGAGGAGCTCGCCCGGGTGCGCGCGCATGGCCTGATGATGGGCCTGCATTCCGATATCTGCATGCCCTATCTTGCGTCCTTCGGCAGCGCCGAACAGAAGCGCCGCTATTTGCCCCGCGCGATCAGCGGCGAGCTGATTTTGGCGATTGCGATGACCGAGCCGGGAACCGGCTCGGACCTTGCCGCGGTGCGAACGACCGCGCGGCGCGACGGCGACAATTACGTTATCAACGGATCGAAGATTTTCATCTCGAACGGGCAGCTCGCCGATCTGGTGATCGTCGTCGCCAAGACCGACCCGAACGCGAATCCTCCGCATCGCGGCATCAGCCTGATCCTGGTCGAGGGCAACGCGCCCGGCTTCGTGCGCGGACGCAAGCTCGACAAGCTCGGGCTCAAGGGCCAGGACACCAGCGAGCTGTTTTTCGAGGACTGCCGCGTCCCGGCCCAGAACCTGCTCGGCAAGGAAGGGCAGGGGTTCAAGATGCTGATGGAAAAACTCCAGCAGGAGCGCCTGGTCGCCGCGATCGGCGCGGTCGAGAGCACGCGGCGATGCCTTGACGACACTATCGCCTACACCAAGGAGCGGCGCGCGTTCGGACAGGCGATCGCGTCGTTTCAGAATACGCAGTTCCGGCTGGCCGAGATGGCGACCGAGGTCGAAGTCGGGCGCGCATTCGTCGATCGCCTGATGGCGGCGCACGTGCGCGGCGAGGATCTGGTCACCGAGGTCAGCATGGCGAAGTGGTGGACCACAGAGTTGATGAAGCGTGTGACGAGCAGTTGCCTCCAGCTCTTCGGCGGCTACGGCTTCATGATGGAATACCCAGTCGCAACCGATTACGCCGACGCGGCAGTGCAAACGATCTACGCAGGCACCAACGAAATCATGAAGGTAATAATCGCCCGCCGCATGGGCCTGGATAATCGCGGATAGCCCGCGGCGGCTCGCGGCAGATCAGGCCGATGCCAGTTCGGTGGAGACGCACCGGGATTCCTCGCGCGCCACCGGGGAAATTTATCTGAAAAAAGGCGGCCCGGATGGACCGCCCTTTTTGCATACGCGATTACTCAATCAGCCGACTTCGCGGCCGACTACTGATACGAAACTGACGCAGCGGCCCGGCGCGCCGCCCAGGTTGTGGGTCAGGCCGAGCTTGGGATCTTTGATCTGGCGCGGGCCGGCTTCGCCGCGGAACTGGAGCCACATCTCGTACATCATGCGCAGGCCCGACGCGCCGATCGGATGCCCGAATGACTTGAGCCCGCCGTCCGGATTTACGGGCAGCTTGCCGTCCAAGTCGAAATATCCGTCCATCACGTCCTGCCACGCTGTCCCGCGCTTGCTGAATCCGAGATCCTCGTAGAGCACGAGTTCGGTCGGCGTGAAGCAATCGTGGACTTCGGCCATGCTGATCTGCGCGCGCGCGTCGGAGATTCCCGCCTGCGCGTACGCATCTTTCGCCGACGCCACGACCTCGCGAAAAGTCGTGAAGTCGTATTCCGGCGACAGCGGACCCTCGGCGGGTCCGGCGACGAACGACAGCGCCTTGATGTAGATCGGATTCTTGCAGTACTTGTGCGCGTCTTCGGCGCGAACGATGATCGCCGCCGCCGAGCCATCGGAGACGCCCGAGCAATCCATGATTCCGAGCGGGTCCGCGATCTTGGGCGAATTCTTGATCACGTCGATCGGAACTTCCTTTTGGAATTGCGCCTTCGGATTCTTTGCGCCGTTCTTGTGATTCTTCCACGCGATGCGCGACAGGACATCCTTGCCCTTGTCGGGGTCGAGTCCGTACTTTTTGAAGTACGCGGGCGCGAGCAGCGAAAACGAAGCCGGCGCCGTCATGTTGCCTTCGGTGCCGTCGTTGGGCGGCGCCGAACCGACGAGTCCCGAGTAACCCGAATCCTTGAGCTTCTCGACTCCGATCGCCATCACGATATCGAACGCGCCCGAGGCGACGGCATAGCACGCCTGGCGCATCGCTTCCGAACCCGTGGCGCACATGTTCTCGACGCGGGTGACAGGCTTGTACTGAATCTTGAGCGGCTCAGAGAGCGTCAGGCCCGAGATTCCCGAGCCCATCGTGCCGAGCCAGTAGGCGTCAATGTCGTCGGGGTTCACGCCCGCCGACGCGTAGGCCTCGTAGGCGGCTTCGCAGAGCAAATCGTCGGGACCCTTGTCCCAATGCTCTCCGAACTTGGTGCATCCCATTCCGATGATCGCGACGCGATCCTTGATTCCTCTGCTTGCCATGAACCGTTCTCCTCGCGCCTAGCGCTTGGGCCGTGCCTTCCAGAAATAGTTGTGAACGCCGTCGGCAGTAAAGAGGCGGCGAAATGTCATTTCCACTTCGTCACCGATCGCGACTTTGTCGGGCTCGCAATCGGTCATCTCGCACAGGAAGCGTCCACCACCCTCGAAGTCTATCACAACATTGACCGTCGGGGGATTGAGCGAGTATGCCAGCCGGTCGATCGCGTAGGTCGCGATCCGCGCGGTCCGGTCGGCGAACGCGTACGGTTCCATCTTGTCGAAGGCGCGGCACTTGAAGCATACCCGCTGCGGCGGAAGCTGCGGAGTTCCGCACGCGGTGCATTTGGAGCCGACGAAACCGAACTTCCACTGCTGTGAGCGGAGCATCGGCGGCCCCGCGGGACGCTCGGGGTCGGGACGGCGCGGAGGCTCGGTGGGCAGAATCTCGCGCCATTTGAGATAGCTGCCGTAGGTCACGTCGCCTTTGGATTCGATTTGCATGCCGACCGAACGCACCGGCTTAAAGCTCGCGATCGCCGGGGTTGCGCGCAGAAGGATCGCGTCCGCGCCGTCGGCCACTGAGGCGAGCAGCACCCGATCGCCGGGCTTAAGCGACGGCAGCACTCCCGCCAGCATCAACCCCGGATGTGCGGCGCCGGTCTGGCCGACGGTGAGCGCGTAGTTGTCGCCCAGCGTCTTCGGGTCGAGTTTCATGCCGCGGATAATCTCGTCGGCGGCGCGTGGATTAGGCGCATCGAGGATGACGCGGGCGAGATCGCCGGGCGCAACTTTCGCTTTCCCCAGAACGTCCTGGATTGCCTTGCCGAGCAGCGGCGAGTACGCCTGCGTCAGCGTGAAGCGTTCTTCCCACGAATGACCAAAGCGCTCGCCCGGCGCCCGCCAGGTGTCCATGAACTCGCGCGTGAGCGAGGCGGTCGCTTCGATTTCCACGATAACGTGCTCAGTACCGAGGACGAAGGCGACTGCGCCGTCGCCGTTTTGCTGCTCGGCCTTGCCTTCGGGCGCGCCCAGGCGGGCATCGCCGATCGCAACGATCGCGTTCGACTTCGAGCCGGCCGCGGCGTCGGCGCCCTGCAGTATCGCGGAGATTCCGGCGCGCACCGAGCCGGTCAGATCGACGGCGCGGATATTGGGCGGCATCCGGGTTGCAGCGGCGACGATCGCGGCGTTGAGTTTTTCCCCATAGGGCGGCGTGGTGGTCGCGAACAGCAGCGCGCCGATTGGGGCTGCGGGCGCAGCCTTGAGCGCGTCGCGGACCGCCTCGACCGCCATCGAGGCCGAGTCTTCGTCGAAGCTCGCGACCGAGCGCTCGCCCTTCGAGGCGGCAACTCCAAGCATCGCGGAGATAGCGGCGCGTTTGAGCCGCCGATAGGGGATATAGGAGCCGTATGAGACAATTCCAGCCATGATGCGCATTAAAGGCCGCGCCGATTCATTCGTCAACCCAATTCGAGAAGGCGGATACCTGTCAGCAGCGGGCGACTGACCGCCAACCCGGCAGTTTACGTGTTTCACGTGTAACATTTCCGTGCGCGGCAGCCGCCCGCGCGAGAGTGCCAGAAGCGGGGTCGGGTTCAGGATGGCGCCACGATCGCGCGATGATTGGCGTGTCGAGAAGCCTCTATCCTCAGGGCGCGAAAGGCCCTATAATGCGCATATAACGCTCGGATGCCTTCCTGTACTCAGACCCGGGATGGTCCCGGGGTCTCTGTTCGATAGCTTCCCGGCAATTACTGATGGAGGGGCACTTAATGCCCAGCAAATTGTACGTAGGCAATCTTGCCTACTCGGTTACCAGCCACGACCTGGAAGAGCTGTTCGCGCAGGCCGGTGCGGTCCAGAGTGCCGCGGTCATAACGGATAAGTTCTCAGGCCAGTCAAAGGGATTCGGTTTCGTCGAGATGTCGACGCCGGAGGAAGCAGCAAAGGCGATCCAGCTTTTGAACGAGACCGAGCTCAAGGGCCGCAACATCCGCGTCAACGAAGCCAAGCCGCGTGAATCGAGCTTTGGCGGCGGTGGTGGCGGCGGCGGTGGAAACCGTCGCGGTGGCGGTGGTGGCGGCGGCGGTGGCGGAGAGCGCCGCGGAGGCGGCGGCGGAAACCGCTGGTAAGATCCATAAAACAACTGGGCGGGCCCGCGATGCCCGCCCAGTCATTTCCGGGAAAGCGGATGCGGATTGCGGATATTCCTTATGCCGCGTCATGGGTCCGCGCGCTTCAGGTTAATCGACGGAGGTTACAAAGTGCCCAGAGTTTATGTCGGTAATCTGGCCGAATCGGTTACGCGCGACGATTTGACTACATTGTTCTCGCGGGTTGGAAAGGTTGGCGGAGCGCTGGTCATCACCGACAAGCTCTCAGGCGTGTCGCGCGGCTTTGGCTTCGTTGAGATGATCGAAGTGGACGACGCGATCAACGCGGCGCATTTTTTCCACGACACCGAGCTTTCGGGCCGCAAACTGCAAGTCGACCAGTACCGCCCCAAGGACGAACCCGCCGCCAAGAGCGCCCGCAAGCGCCGCTGAATGCCGCCGCGCCGCACGCCCGACGATAGCCCGAACCAGCGCATGGCGGCGTTATCGAGCGCGGACGCGCCAGCGCGGGCTCAAGAAACTTTGCAACCGTTGCCGTGGAGGCATTATGCAGTCGGAACCGATCTCAGCGTGGCGGACCCACGAATGGAAAGTGCGGACCCTCGAATCGATCATTGCCGGCGGCGGCTCGCGGCTCGGGTTTACCTGCCGCGGATGCGGTAAGACCTTCAATCACAATACGATCAATCGCCGCACCTGGGCGGTGGACGCGCACGGCGTCGCGCTCAGTGACGACGTGACTCATCGATGGCTCGCGGGCGAATGTCTGCGTCATCCGATCGTCGCCGATGACGACGACCGCAAGCTGATAAAATACCCGGCGGGCACCGCGCCGCACGCCTAGCAGGATGCGGGAAAAAGGAGCTTCGCTACCACGAGTCTGAATCGAGGACGTTGGCCGAAGCGCGCAGGAACTCGGCTCATCGCGGACCGAGCCGGCTACGCATTCAACTCGTCGAGCAGCGCCTTGGCGTCTTTCAGGTCGGCGGTGTCGAAGCCCTCGGTGAACCAGTTGTAGATTTCCGCGAGCATCGCGCGCGCCTCATCGCACTTGACTTGCTGCAAGAGCAGCCTCGCCAGACTCGTCGTCGCGCGGAGTTCCCACGACTTCGCGTGCTGCTTGCGCGAAATATCAATCGCCGTGCGCAACGAATGCTCCGCTTGCGCGGCATTCGATCCGTCCTGCGCCAGCAACAGTTCGCCCTTGAGCCGATGCACCTCCGCTTCATACGACCGTTGGCCACTTCTCTCGATGAACGGGAATGACTCGCCGATCGTGCGGAGACCCTCATCGAACCGCCCGATCCTGCCCAGTGCGGTGGCAATTCGCGCGAGATTGTAATCCGCCCGAATCTCGGAGCCGGCAGCCTTCAACACCAGCATGTATTGTCGCATCCGGGCAATTCCGCCATCGAGATCGCCCGCCATCGCATCCGCCCACCCGAGAAGAATCTCGCTCATGACGCGGCGAATGACGTTGCCCAGCTCGGCCGATAGCGCCAGCGTTGCTTCCGCCCTCTCTCTGGTGTGATCGAGCTCGCGGCGGAGTTCATAGACGTTGGTCGCGTAATCGTGTACCACCACTTGGACAACTTTCGACCCGGAGTCGTGGGCGATGGCGGTCGCAATACTTATTTGGTCGAGCGCGCGATCAGGGTAGCCCAAGAACCACAGATTCCATGCCGAGTAGATGCGGTTGAACGCCTGACTCTCCACTCGGCTTGTTAGCTCGATTGTCGGGGTTTTGGGCATTCCCCCGGCGCGCAGCTGCGGGAGACTTATTGCCGGCTTCGCCATGGATTCCAGAAGCGCCCATGCCCGGTCTAAGTCTTGGGCGGCAAGCTCGAACTCGCCTGACAACAACCTCGCGAGTCCCAACCAATTCAGCGTAGCCGCAATACGGTCCGCGCTCCCGTGCTCTTCGGCCAGTGCGAGAAGTTCGACGGCTGTTTCGCCCGCCTTGCGTACGTCGGGACGGGACAAGTGGGCGAAGTAGGCTCCACGGAATGCCAACGAGATCTGTTCAAAGTTGATCCCGGGTCGCTGGCAAAGCTCCATCGCGCGCGCGGACGATTGCTCGGCTACAAGCGAGGCGGGGCCCTTGATCGTCATGAGTGCGATACCGACTGCGTTCCTGAGGTTCAGCTCGAGCTCTGCACGCCGGTCGTCATCGGGGAGCTTCTGCAGGATTTCGAGCCCCGTTTCGAACTGTGCGACCGCTTCGGCATAAGACCCACGGGCGGTGCACTGCTGGACTGCCCTCAGGCAATATTCCACCGCCTTTACCGGATTGCCGCTGCGCGCGTAGTGATGCGCCAGCTCGGAGATGTGGTCGTCGAGGCTGTCGGCATAGATCGACTCCAACGCGGCGCCGATTCGTCCGTGCAGCATTCGCCGGCGTTCGTTCAGCACCGAGTTGTAGGCGACATCATGAGTCAGCGCGTGCTTGAAAATGTATTCGACATCGCCGACCGCAGGCTGCTCGTAAATGAACTCGCCAAGCTGCAAATCACTGAGTATCCGGTTCAGTTCGTCCGCCCCATAACCACCCTTGGATGCCACGTTCCCCTTCCCGTGCGGGAAGGGGTCAGGGGTTAGGTCGGTTCCTACCACCTTGCGCACGAGGCCAAGTTTGAACTCGGTGCCGATCACAGCAAGCGTCTGCAGCAGGTCTTTGTGCTCGGCCGGCAGCCGGTCGATGCGCGCCGCCAAAATCGCCTGCACGGTAGGCGGGATCTTGAGCTCACCCAGCGCCTTGGTGAGTCTGACTGCCGCGCCGTCGCGCACGAGCGCGCCCTCGTCGAGCAACACCTGCACCGTCTCTTCCATGAAGAACGGGTTGCCCTCGGTCTTTTCGATGATGAGCCGCTTCAGCGCGCCGAGTTCGGCTCCGTCGCCGAGCAGCGCGCTCAGCATCTCGTCGGCGCTGTCCTTGCCGAGCGGGTCGAGTCGCAACTGCGTGTAGTAAGTCTTGCTGTTCCATTGATGTGAGTATTCGGGCCGGTAGTTCACCAGCATCAGGATGCGCGCGGTGCCGATTGAGTCGGCGAGCAGGTTCAAAAAGCCCTGCGACTCGTCATCGACCCAGTGCAAGTCTTCGAAGATCACGATCAGCGGCTGATTGAGGCTCTCGCGCAGCAGGATGCGCTTGATCGCGTCGAGCGCGCGCCGCTTGCGGGTCTGCGCCTCGACCTCCGCGACCTGATTGTTCTCATCGGCCAAGCCGAGCAGCGAATGCAGGTACGGCAGCGCATCCTCCAGAGAGCGATCGAGCGTCAGCACCTTGCCGTTGATCTTTTCGCGCCGGGTGCGCTCATCGTCATCTGAGCTGATCTTGAAATAGCTCCACAGCAGATCGATCACCGGCAGAAACGCCGACGCTTTGCCGTGCGAGACCGAGAACGCCTCGAGCACCATCCATCCCGATTGTGAGATCGCCTTGAACTCGAATATCAGACGCGATTTGCCGACTCCGGCCTCAGCCATCGCGGCGACAATCTGCCCGCGTCCCGCCTTGGCCTGTTCGGCCGCGCGCTTGAGCGCGTCCATCTCGGCCTGCCGCCCCACGAACTTCGACAATCCGCGCCCCGCCGAGCGCTGCAGCCGAGTGCGCAGCGGACCGAGCCCCGTCACCTCGTAAACGTTGACCGGCTCGCTGACGCCTTTGACTTTCGTCGGTCCCAGCGCTTTGAGCGCGAAATATCCTTCCACCAATTTGCGGGTCTGCTCGCTGATCGCGATCGAGCCTGTAGGCGCGAGCGCCTGCATCCGCGAGGCGAGATTGGTGGTGTGGCCAATCGGGGTGTACTCGGTCTGTCCATCGCCGGTCGCAATCGAACGCACGACGACTTCGCCCGTGTTCACGCCGACGCGCGCTTCAATCGGCAGGTTGCCGGCCTCGCGCAATCTGGCCGAGTACTGTTTTAGCTCTTCTTGCATCCGCAGCGCCGCATACAGCGCGCGCTGCGGATGGTCCTCATGTGCGACCGGTGCGCCGAACAGCGCGAAGATGCCGTCGCCGGTGCTCTGCACGATATAGCCGTCGTAGCGCCGCACTGCCTCGATCATCAGCTTCAGCGCTGGATCGACAATCGCTCGCGCCTCCTCGGGGTCGAGGTCCTGCTCGAGCTCCGTCGAGCCCTTGATGTCGGCGAACAGCGCGGTGACCGTCTTGCGCTCGCCTTCGAGGCTTTCAGCGGCGGGTTTATCGACCACCCGAATCTGACGATCGGCGGATTTCTGTGCCGAGGCAGCCGTCGCGGACGCTCCGAGCGCAGTGCCGCACTCTCCACAAA
>Ga0307372_10005746_pt1 | contig 18452 bp, 16 predicted proteins | sample OX1MG_FD_202533 | JGI IMG/M metagenome (GOLD analysis project Ga0307372, IMG submission 202533) | Soil microbial communities from Risofladan, Vaasa, Finland - OX-1 | ecosystem: Environmental > Terrestrial > Soil > Coastal area > Acid sulfate soil | place: Finland: Risofladan, Vaasa | collected...
TCGTTCTTCCGCCGTCACGCGCTTGTAAGCCATCTCGTTCTCCTCGTGTCATCCAACACGAAGAATACAGCTTACCGCGTGAGAGTCTCACGCTACGAGTGTTGCACTAGCCGGTGGAACGCGGGAGCGCATTGAGGAGGAGGCAGTTTCCATGAAAAATAAACTCATATCAATAGCAGCCGTCGTCTCAGCCGCGCTGGCCTCGGTCTGCTGCATAGGCCCCCTCGTGCTCGCGGCTCTGGGCCTGGGCAGCCTGGGGGCGGCCGCCGGACTGACCCGCTATCGCCCCTTGTTTCTGGTCCTGACGACGATCGTCCTGGCGATCGGCTTCTACCTAGCCTACCGAAAACGCCCCGTCGCCTGCGCGGATGGGACCTGCGAGCACCGCTCCGGCAGCAGGACGATGAAAGCAGGTCTGTGGGCCGTCACGGTGGCGGCGGCGGCGCTGGCCACTTTCCCGAACTGGGCGGCGGTTGCGCTGCGGCGCTCCCAGCCCGTCGCCGCGGCTAACGCCCAGACGATCGAGCTATCCGTCTCCGGCATGGACTGCGCCGCCTGTGCCGTCGGCATCAAGAACTCGCTCGAAAAGGTTCCGGGCGTCAAGGACGCCTCCATTGATTTCGCCAAAGGCGAGGCCACCGTGGTCGCCGGGAACGGGAGGGTCGATCCGTCGGCGCTGGTTCGCGCCGTCGAGGCCTCCGGCCCTTACAAGGCGCAAATCAAGAAGATCAACTGACATGTCCGACTCGCCTGAGACGCACGAAGCCTGTTGCCATGCATCCGCCACGCCCTACCCATGCCCGATCTGCGGCAACGCCGGACGCAAAGTGAGCGCGCTGACGCTCGACCATCACCTGCCGCAGCCCCTGCGAGCCGAATTCAGAGACGAAGGGACTTTTTGCCTGAGCCCGGAGTGCGAGATCGTTTACTGCAACCCGGCCGGGAGGCAGGTTCGCAGGGGCGAGACCGTTCTTCCGGTCACGATCAAGGACGCCGGCGACGACGTCCATGTCTGCTACTGCTTCGACTTCAAGCGCTCCGACTTGCGCCGGGAGCTGGAGCAGAAGGGAAGGACCGAGATACCGAACCAGATCAGGAAAGGGGTCAAGGACGGACGTTGCGACTGCGAACGGAAAAATCCCCAAGGGGCTTGCTGCCTTGGCAACGTCGCCGCCGCCATCAAGGACATTCAGAAAGGCGTCAAGCGGTAAAGAGGGACGACGATCTGGCTTGGATGGCCGGGATTGCTCGCGCTTGCGCTGGCGGCCGCTCTTTGCGGTTCCGCCATCGCGGCCAAATACGCGACAAGCGAGGAAATATCTGCTGCCTGGCCAAGGGAGAGACCTATTCCGCGCCCATCACGGGCATGGTCTGTCAGGACTGCGGCAAGGCCATCGCCGACGCATTGCTCAGGATCAAGGGAGCCGCAGAGGCTTCGGCCTTTCGATGCCCAAGGCCCGGGGTTATATCATCCAGCTCATTATCGAAGGCGTTGTCCTCAAGCTGGGCCACGACCACTTCCAGTGGAAGGGCTGGCCTATACCCCACCCATATATACCCCCATATGGGTGTATAGGTATACGGGGTATGGATAGCGAGTTTCCAGCCATTTGACGGCCTTTTTTGCGGCGATTTGAAAACGCGATATAACGCAGGAAAAAATCCTTTCCTTAATATGCGACCCAACCGCGCCGCTCCATGCTATTTGTCGGAATGAAATTATTATAAAGGAAGGCGGAGGGAGGCGGGTTGCACGGCGTAAGGATCGGGGCGCAGTCTAGTAAAATAGACGACATGAAGGCACTGGATGCTTTCGGCCTTTTTTCCGTTTCGCTCATGCTGGTGTTCTACGCATTTGAGCGCAAGAGCCGTTGGTGCATCCTCGGTTTCGCGGCGGCTTGCGCGCTGGGCTCCGCCTACGGGTTTCTCCAAGGCGCCTGGCCATTCGGTTTAGTGGAGGCGATTTGGTCGCTCGTCGCGCTCAAGCGCTGGCGGAACGCCTCCGGCCGGAAAATCCTGGGCGGCTAAGAACGGGGCGCGGATTGACGGACGCGCGATCCGTCGGGACAGCGGTGCACCTCAATCGTCGTATGCGCCAGCCCCAGGCGCGCGGGCAGGAGGCCGCGGTAGTAATCAACCGGCTTCGGATCCGAAGCGACGACGGCGATGGAGGCGGCGTAGAGCGCCGGCCCGACCGACCAGACGTGGAGATCGGCCACGCGGCTGTCCGAGTCGCTCTCGATGAGCGAGCGGATGCGGGAGCGCACGGCCTCCGGGGCCTGCACGTCGAGCAGGACCGCGCCGCTCATCCTGATGAGCCCTACGGCCCAATGGGCCACCAAGCCCGCGCCGACTAGGCCCATGATCGGATCGAGCCGGTAAAAGCCGTAGAGCTTGCCCAAAAGCAGGGCGCTGATCGCCAGCACCGAGGTGACGGCGTCGGCCAGCACGTGAAGATACGCAGCCAGAAGGTTGTGATCATGCTCATGGCCGTGCTCATGCTCGTGCTCATGCTCGTGCTCATGCCCGAGGCCCAGGATCAGGGCGGAGACGACGTTGACCGCCAAGCCCGCGCCCGCGATGGGAAGCGCCTTGTTGAAATCGATGGGCGCCGGCGAGAAGAGGCGGCCGAGGCTGGCCCAGGCCATGATGGCGGCCACCATCGCCAAAATCACGGCGCTGGCGAACGCCGCCAGCGAATTCATCTTGCCCGTGCCGAAGCTGAAGCGCTCGTCGTGGGCGTGGCGCCGCGCAAAGTAGTAGCCGGACGCGGAAATGCCCAGCGCCGCCGCGTGGGAGGCCATGTGCAGGCCGTCGGCCAGCAGAGCCATGGAGCCGAAGGCCAAGCCCGCCGCGATTTCGACGGCCATCATCGTCCCCGTGATGGCGGCCACCGCCACGGTCCGGGCCTCGCCCTTTTTGCGCCGGTGCTGGCCGAAGGAATGATCGTGCTTCCAGTTCTCTAGGGATTGGGTGTGCATCGCCGGGTATTATACGAATTGCGCGTGGAGCCGTTGGGGAAGCGAAATCCTACATCCCGCTGAAAACCTGATTTCCGCCCAAAGTCCCCTGGTAAATCAAGGCCGCCAAAATAAGCGCGCCGACCGCAAGATAGAGGGCGCCGGGCCTGCGCCCGCGCGCGTAAAACCGCCGGCGCCAGAGCGCCAAAAGCGGGATAAGCGCCGCAAGAGCCGTTCCTAGCCATTTATGAATCGCCATGCCCGGAACGCCGACGTCGTCCTTCATCCAGAAGAGCCAGCCCGCCGCGGCGGTCAGCGGCGTGACGCATGCGGCGTAGAGCATCGTCCACCAGCCTACCTCTTCAAATGATTTCCTCCCGGACATCCTCGCGGTCAAGTCGCTAAAAAGCGAGACCGGAACCAAGGCCGCCGTGAAGTTCACCAGAATCGGATGGATTTTATACTGCATGACCAGATGTTTGAGCGCGATTTCAAATGACATTGATCCTCCTTCTTGATTTAGAGCTTCACCCGGTTGAGGCGCAGGGCGTTGCCGACGACCGAGACCGAGCTCAGGCTCATCGCCGCCGCGGCGATCATCGGGCTCAAGAGAACGCCGAACCACGGATAGAGGACGCCGGCCGCGACGGGCACCGCGGCGGCGTTGTAGACGAAGGCGAGGAATAGGTTGCTCCGGATGTTGCGCATCGTCGCCCGGCTGAGCCTTATCGCGCGCGCGACGCCGCGCAAATCTCCTTTGACGAGAGTCACCCCCGCGGACTCCATCGCGACGTCGGTTCCGGTTCCCATCGCCAGCCCGACGTCGGCCCGCGCCAAGGCGGGGGCGTCGTTGATGCCGTCGCCGGCCATGGCGACCCGGCGGCCCTCGGCCTGCAGCTTGCGCACGAGCTCTTCCTTGCGCGCGGGCAGAACCTCCGCCTCGAAGTCGTCGATGCCCAGTCGCCGGGCCACCGCCGAAGCGGTCGTGCGGCTGTCCCCGGTGAGCATCACGAGGCGAACGCCCTCCCGGTGGAGCATCGCAATCGCCTCGGCGGCCGTCGCCTTGACGGGGTCCGCGACGGACACGAGACCCGCCGCCCGGCCGTCGAACGCGACGAACATCGCGGTCTGGCCCTCGCGGCGCAGACTTTCGGCCCGTTCTCCTAGAGATCCAATTTCGATTCCCAAGGACTCCATCAGCGCCGCCGTTCCCACGGCGACCTCGCGGCCCTCGACTTTGCCGCGCACGCCCTTGCCGGTCTCGGACTCGAACGAGGCCGGCTCGGCCAGGGCCAGTCCCCGCTCCTTGGCCGCGGCCACGAGGGCCGAGGCCAAAGGATGCTCGCTGGCGCGTTCAAGGCCGGCCACCAGCCGCAGAAGCTGGTCTTCGCCGCCCGCGCCTTCGGCCGCGACAACCGCCGCGAGCCTGGGACGGCCTTCGGTCAGCGTTCCCGTCTTATCGATGATCAAGGTGTCGATTTTTTCCAATGTTTCGAGGGCCTCGGCGTTCTTGAACAGAATGCCCGCCCGGGCCCCGCGCCCGGCGCCGACCATAATCGACATGGGCGTGGCCAGGCCGAGAGCGCAGGGGCAAGCGATCAAAAGCACCGCCACCGCGGCCAAGAGCGCGTAAGCCAAGCGCGGCGGCGGGCCCCAAAGCGCCCAGGCGGCGAAAGCGAGAGCAGCCGAAGCGACGACGGCGGGAACGAACCAAGCCGCGGCCTTGTCGGCCAGGCGCTGGATGGGCGCCCGGCTGCGCTGGGCCTGGGAGACCATGCGCACGATCTGGGCAAGCAGGGTGGCCGAACCCACGCGCTCGGCCTTCATGACGAAGCCGCCAGCCTGGTTGACGGTCGCGCCGGTCACGCGATCACCGTTCGATTTTGAAACAGGAAGAGGCTCGCCCGTGATCATCGATTCGTCGACCACGCTCTTTCCCTCAACAACCGTCCCGTCGACCGGAACCTTCTCGCCCGGCCGCACGCGCAAAAGGTCGCCGACTTGAACGCGGTCAAGCGCGATGTCCTCTTCCTGGCCGTCTCGAAGCACTCGGGCCGTTTTCGGGGCAAGCCCCAGGAGGGCGCGTATGGCGCGCCCCGTGCGGCTTCTGGCGCGTAGTTCCAGGACTTGCCCCATGAGCACCAGCGTCACGATCACCGCCGCGGCCTCGAAATAGACCGCGACCTCACCCGAGGGGCCGCGGAAGCCCGCCGGGAAAATTCCGGGAGCCGCGACCGCCAGAACGCTGTAGCCGTAGGCGACTCCGGCGCCGAGCGCGACCAGGGTGAACATGTTGAGGCTTCGGTTCAACAGCGAGTCCCAAGCTCGCTTGAAAAACGGCAGGCCTCCCCAAAGCGCCACGGGCGTCGCCAGCGCGAACTCAATCCACTGAGCCGCCGGCCCGGAAACCTCCGCGGCCCACGCCCGCCAAGGCATGAGGTCCGACATGGCGAAAAGAAGCAACGGCAGCGTGAGCGCCGCGCTGGCCCAGAAACGCCGTTCCATATCGATGAGTTCCCCGCTTTTTTTCTCCTCGGCCTCTACGAGCTCCGGCTCCAGCGCCATGCCGCATTTGGGGCATGGCCCGGGGCCTCGCTGCCTGATTTCCGGATGCATGGGGCAGGTGTGCCAAGCTTCGTCCGAACCGGCCGCCGCGGCTGGGACGGCTGATTTTTTTTCTGGATCTGAAAACTTTTCCGGATCCGCCCGGAATTTCTCCAGGCAGCGCGGGTTGCAGAAATATCGGCGGCGGCCCCCGTAGTCGAGCCAATGGCTCGCCGTTTGAGGGTCCACGCTCATTCCGCAGACCGGATCTTTTTCCTTAAGTTCAATCCCGCTTTCCATTCGTGTCCCCTTAAGCAAATAACGGCTTCTTCATGGTTTTACCAATTCGCGTTTCATTATGAGCCTCCACGACCGATTCGCAATATACCAGCGCGCCGCGGCCGATGTCCTTAGCGGCGCTTGTTCCTTCGCCATTCCCGGGCATTTTACAAAAAATGCCCGCGCGCCTCTTGACTCTATACTATAGTATATGGTTTATACTGGTGGGTGGAGGCGGGCATGAAAACAACGCGAAGAACGGCCTTGACGATATCGGCGCTTCTTGCGGCGGCTCTTTCCCCGGCGAGAGCCCGCGCGCTCAGCCACGGCCCGGCCTTCGGGCTCGCCACGCCGACTTTGGGAGAGGGCTCCTGGGTCGACGATGCCGCCGCCATGACGATCACGGACTCCCAAGGAAGTTCCGCGATGTTTCGGGACATGATAGGCTACGGCGTCACGCAGGATCTGCAGGCCAACATAAGCGTTCCCCTCTCTCCGGCGCTCGACAGGCTAGCCGCTCCGCCGCGCACGCGCGGGAGCGCCATGATGGGAAGCTTTGGAGACATCGAGCCGTCCTTGATGTGGAGGTTTCAGCGCCGCGCGCCGGCCGTGGGCGAGCGCTATGAAAGCACGGCCTTTTTGAGCGGCTCCATTCCGACCGAAGAGGCGCGGGAAGGCGTGCGGGTCGGTCCGGGAATGAATGCCGCCCTGGTGACCGGCTACGCCTCGCGGACGATCTACTGGTGGCTGGGGGGCGGCTACCAGCGGTATTTCAGCTCGGGCGGCGACCGCCTGGGTGACCTTCCTTATATCAGCGCCGTTTTCGGCTGGCGGCCGCCGATGTTTCGCGGGGATTATCCCAAGCCGGATTGGAGGCTTTTTGTCGAAAGCCTGGGAGAATTCCCCGGAAAGGACAGGATTGGCGGCGTCTTGAACCCCGATAGCGGCGGGACGAAATTCCTGCTGGGCCCCTCGGCCTTGGGCCTCTATGGAGGCTGGGGCGTCGAGGCCGGCGTTCTTTTTCCCGTCTATCAGGAGTTGGACGGCCGGCAAAGCCGGGAATTGTATCGAACCGTGTTTGATTTCACCTATTGGTTTAATTGAGGGAGGGATGACATGACGAAGAAAAGAGGAAAGCCGGCGCTCCTGGTGGGGCTTGTCCTGGCTCTGGCCGCAGGGTGGGCTTGGCCGGTCCATGCCGAAATGCGCCGGGTCGTGATGAAAATATACGGAATGGACTGCGCGCCCTGCGCCCACAGCATGGAGGAAGGGCTTAAAAAAATCAAGGGCGTCACCAAGGTGGCCGTAAGCCTTAATAAAGGCACGGCGACGCTTGATCTGGCGGCGGGAAACAAGGTGAGCCTGGAAGAAATCCGCCAAGTCGTCCTCAAAGGGGGATTCACCCCGGAAGGGGCGCGGATCGCGCCGGCGCCGGCCGCGAATCAGGAGGCGCAGGCGCATATGAAAACGGTGTTCATTCCGATCCGGGGAATGGTCTGCGTTAAATGCGCGGCCAGAATCGAGAAAGCTCTTTCTTCCATGGACGGGGTCGGAAAGTCCCGGGTCAGCTTGGCCGAGCGCGCCGCGCGCGTCGAGTTCGACCCGAGCCGCGTGTCCGCCGCGCGGATCGTCGAGGTTATCAACGGCCTAGGCTATCATGCCGGCAAACCCGCGGCCGAGTGATGGCTATGTCCGACAGCTCCAAAGCCGTCTTGTATCTAAGGTTGTCCTTGGGGGTCGTCTATTTGTGGTTCGGCGCGCTTAAGCTGGTGGGATCATCGCCGGCTTTGGGGCTGATAAGAGATTTGTCTCCGCGATTGGCCGTTGCGCCGCTCTATTGCGCCTTGATTGCTTGGGAAATGGGTCTGGGCGCGCTGTTCCTTTCCGGTCGGTGGATTAAGCCGGCCGCTTTGGGAGCGATTCTCCATCTGATTGGAACTTTCGGGGTTGCTCTCCTTGATCCTTCCATCGCCTTTCACCCATATTTTCCATTTCTAACTCTGCAAGGCGAATTTTTGGCGAAGAACTTCGTGTTGCTTGCCGCGGCATATGCGCTGTGGTCCGGATGCCATTTCCCTATTGCAGCGGCGCCACCGGGAAGCGATAGAACAAATGGAAAAACTTATGAATAAAAAAGAAACTCTCCACGATAAATTTGTGGCCGTCCTCTCGCTTTTCACTTCCATGGGGACGCTTCTGTGCTGCGCCCTGCCCGTGACCATTTCCGTGATCGCGGGCGGCGCCGCCGTGGGAGGACTGATTTCCGATTTTCCCTGGCTGGTCTCCGTCTCCAGGCACAAGCTCTGGATTTTTTGGATCGCGGGGCTTCTCATCCTTCTAAACGGCGTTCTAATTTTGCGTCCCCAAGGAACGCTCGCTTGCGCCATCACCGGAGGGAAGGGATGCGCGGTCGCGGGAAAATTCAATAAGGCGATGTTCTGGGGCTCCCTGGCCGTCTATGCCGTGGGTTTCTTTTTCGCCTTTCTTCTGGGTCCGATTTTAGGCGCTGGCTAAGGCGGAGGCAATACGATGGAACATGGGCTGACGATAGGACGGGTGGCAAGATGTTCAGGCGCGAATATCCAGACCGTCCGCTACTACGAGCGGCGCGGCCTGCTTTCCCCGGCCGGGCGCACCGAGTCCGGCTACCGGCTTTACGGGCCGGAGGCCGCGCGGATCATCCGATTCATCCGGAACGCCCAAGAGCTGGGATTTGCCCTGCGGGAGATCGCGGAGCTTCTGCGGCTCCGGGTCGACCGCAAAGGCCAGTGCGCCAAAATCAGGAAGCAGGCCTCGGCCAAGCTCGAAACGGTCCGGGAAAAGATCGCTTCTCTGCGGGGGATGGAGAAGGCGCTTGGGCGCTTGATTCGGACCTGCTCGGCGCAGGGCACGACGGAGTCCTGTCCGATCCTGAATAGCCTGGAGGAGAAAACCGATGAAGCCAAGAATTCAACTGCTTTATTTTGAGGGCTGCCCGAACGTCGAGAAAGCCCGCCAAAATCTCAAGATCGCGCTCAGTCGGGCGGGACTAGCCGCGACCTGGGAGGAGATCGACATCCGCGCGGAGAACGCGCCCAACAAATGGCGCGGCTTCTCGTCCCCGACCGTCCTGATCAACGGCAGGGACATCGCCACGGGCGCCGCCGAGGCCGAGGGCTCCGGGGCCTGCCGGTTCGGCGGCGCTCCGGGAATCGATTTGATCGCGGAAAGGCTGGGAAGGCCAAGCGGGAGTTGGCCGGCCGCGGCCGGGGCGCTGCCGGCGCTGGCCGCCGGCTTTTTACCCGTGGGGTTCTGCCCCGCCTGCTATCCGGCTTGGGCCGGTTTGCTCGGCGCCTTGGGCTTGGGCGCGTACGGGGATAAGCTTTTGGCTCCGCTCACCGCCCTTTTGCTTCTTGCCGCCCTTGGCGGCTTGGCCTTTCAAGGCCGCCGCTCCGGGAATTATCGCCCGCTTCTCTTCGGAACCGCGGGCGCGGCGCTCATGTATGCGGGCCAATTCATGGTTGGATCGGCCGCGCTGAGATGGTTCGGAATCGTTCTTTTGGTAGGAGCGTCGTTTTGGAACGTCATCCCAAGGCTCAAAGGCGGGAAAAGCTGTCCCGCTTGTTCGGAGAATGGAGGCGATTGAAATACGTTAAAAGCGCATGCGGACACCGGCGCCGATCCCATAATCCGAGTTCCATTGCCCGATAAGCGAAAAATCCTCGCTCAACACGAACTCAAGACCGGCCCGGTTTTCCCACCGGTCATGGGTGTCGTATTCCATCTCGCCGAAGGCGGAAAGGCGGGGCGTGAGTTGGATTGATTTCGAGAGATTAAACCGCGCGCCTCCGTCCGAGTCCAGCCACAGGCGGGACTCGATTAAAAACGGAAGCGTGTAGCGGATGCCCGCGACCCCCCGCGCCGTGGTCGTCTCGTTTCTGCTCTTCTCCAAGTCCGCGCCGATAAAGGCCGTGAAAAACCGGTTGAAGTAGCGCCCGTAGGTCGGAGTCGCTTCCCAGCGGCGGGACGCGGAAGGGAGCCACCCGGCTTCCCAATCGGCCCTGAAGATATTCCGGGTGTCGGCCAGTTCGGCCGAGCCTTGGGTCATATTGCTCAGCGCGTCGGCATGGCCGTAAAAATAGAACGGATCGCGGTAGAGCTTCGGGCGGACTGCGGCCAGAGCCGGAGAAAGGCGGTAGCCCTCGTAATGGACGACCCGGGCCATGCCGCTCATCAGGTGGTAAAGAATGTGGCAGTGGAAGAACCAGTCGCCCTTGGCGTCGGGCAGGAATTCGATGACCACCGTCGACATGGGAGGGACATCCACCGTGTGCTTGAGCGGCGAGTATTTTCCTTGGCCGTTCATGATCCGAAAAAAATGGCCGTGCAGGTGCATGGGGTGGTGCATCATGGTCCGGTTGATCAGGATAAACCTCGTCACCTCGCCTTGGCGCACGCGGATGGAGCGGCTCTCCGCCAGGACTTTGTCGTTGATCATCCAAATATAGCGATGCATGTCGCCGTCCAAAGTCAGGCGATACGTGCGGACCGGCCCCTTGGGGAATGCCGTCGGCTCGACGGACTTCAGCCGCGCATAGGGCGGGCCGGGACGCGCCCGTGTTCCGTCGACCGCGTAACCGCCGTTCGACGCAATCCTCTTGAGGAGGGGCGCGGAACTTTCCATATTCATGCCTTCCATGTCCATGTTTCCCATATCCATTCCCGCCATCGCCCCCATGGAGTTTCCGGCGGCCGGCGGCGCGCCCTCCATGCTCATGCCGCCCATCATTCCCGGATGGTCGAACTTACCTGCGGCGACGGCCCGGCCGCTCATGCCCATCGTTCCCGCGGGGGTCGGAGCGAAAATCCGCGCCAGGGAGAGCTTGCCCATCATCATGCGGTAGAGATCCGGCTTCGGGACGTCCGGGGCCGGGTGCTTGGGGCCTTGGCCCAGCCAAATGGAGGCCTGCCCGGAGCCGTCCTGGGCGGTGGCGCGAAATTCATAGCTCCCGTCGGACGGGACCGTCAAGAGCACATCGTAGGTTTCGGCCACCGCGATTAAGAAGCGGTTTTCCTCGTCCGGCTGGACGTCCTGTCCGTCCGCCGAGATGATTTTCACGGGGCCGCCCGCGAACTGGAGGAAAAAGTACGTGGAGGCGGAGCCGTCCACCAGCCGCAGACGGACCAGGTCGCCCGGCTTGGCGGCGATATGAATCCGCGGAGCGCCGTTGGCGAGAAACCGATTGTAATAAACGTCGGAGATATCCATGGGCGGCATGCGCAGCAGTTCTCGCTTGAAATACTCGGCGAGCGCTCCTCGCCGCAGGGCGCCCCAAACGCTCTGGGCGCTCCCCTTCTCGATGGAAAACCACTCGCTGCCGCGCTTAAGGGCGCGCAGCACGGCGCGAGGATTCTCGTCCGTCCAATCGGAAAGCACGACGGCTTTATCAACGTCCGGATGATAGCGCCGCTTGGCGCCGGGCCCGGGTTCGATGACGATGGCGCCGTAGAGCCCGCGCTGCTCCTGGAGCCCGCTGTGTGAGTGATACCAGTACGTCCCGGACTGCTTGATGTCGAACGTGTACGTGAACGTCTCGCCCGGTTTTATGGGGGCGTAGGTCACATACGGGACGCCGTCCATGGCGTTGGGAACAAGCATCCCGTGCCAATGCAGGGATGCGTTCATCGGCGCGCGAAAAAAGGCGGCCCCGGGAAGATCGTTGTGAACGCGGATAACGGCGGTGTCGCCCTCTTGAAAATAAAGAGTCGGCGCGGGAATGTCGCCGTTGATCGCCAAGGCGGTTGCGGTTTTGCCGGTGAAATCGACCTTCTTTTCGCCGATGTCGAGATCATAGGTCGCCGTTTTCGCGCAAAGCAGGCCGGTTCGGGCGAAAATGCAAAGGAGAGCGCCTAGAAATAGTTTGCGTTTCGTTTTCATGGGATATCCTCGGTCCGAGACAGCTACATGCCATTGAAGACCTGGGCGCCGCCGAGGCTTCCTTGATAAGCCAGGAGCGCGACCAGGAGCAATCCGATCAAAAGATAAGCCGCGGCGGGCCGCCGGTTTCGCCTGTAAAAATAGGCGCGCCACACGGCCAGGGCCGGAATCAGGAGCGCCAGCGAAGTTCCGAGCCATTTATGAATTTCCATCCCCCTAACGCCGACGTCGTCCTTCATCCAGAAGAGCCAGCCCGCCGCGGCGGTCAGCGGCGTGACGCATGCGGCGTAGAGCATCGTCCACCAGCCTACCTCTTCAAATGATTTCCTCCCGGACATCCTCGCGGTCAGGTCGCTAAAAAGCGAGACCGGAACCAAGGCCGCCGTGAAGTTCACCAGAATCGGATGGATTTTATACTGCATGACCAGATGTTTGAGCATGATTTCCAATGACATTAATCCCCCCTCCCTATTGTTCCCTGCTTCATCTCCCAGCGCCACTTCCAAATCGTGTAGACGGCCGGATAAATCAGCAACTCCATGATGAACGAGGTGAAGATACCGCCCACCATGGGCGCGGCGATGCGTTTCATCACGTCCGCCCCGGCCTCGTAGGCGGGCGCCCACAAGATGGGCAAAAGCCCCATGAAGAGGCAGAGCACCGTCATCATCTTGGGCCGCACGCGCTTGACCGCGCCGTGCATGACGGCTTCTTCCAGGTCCGCAAGCGTTTTCATGCGGCCCCGCGCGACCCATTCGCGGTAGGCGATGTCGAGGTAGAGCAGCATGACGACGCCGGTCTCGGCGTCCACGCCCGCCAAGGCGATCATGCCGACCCAGACCGCGACGGAGAGATTGTAGCCCAGAAGATACAAAAACCAGACCGCCCCCACCAGAGAAAAAGGCACGGCCAGAAAGACGATGCCGGTCTCGACCAAAGAACCGGTATTGATGAACAGCAGGGTGAAAATGATCAGAAGCGTGAGCGGCAGGACTACCATCAGCCGCGCCTCGGCGCGGCGCATGTATTCGAAATCCCCGCTCCAGGATAGGTAGTAGCCGGGGGGAATCTTGACGTTTTTCGCGATGAGAGCCTTGGCTTCCTTAACGTAGCCGCCGAGGTCCTGGCCGGGTTTTAAATCAACGAAGACCCAACCGGTCAGCATGGCGTCTTCGTCCGTGATGGACGGCGGTCCCATCACCAGCCGGATGTCCGCCAACTGCCCGATGGGCACCTGGGCGCCGGTGGGCGCGGAGACCAGGACGCGCCTTAGTTCCTGCACGTTGCCGCGCAGATCTCGGGGGTAGCGGACGTTGACGGGAAAGCGCTCGCGCCCTTCGACCGTCGTGGTGACGTCCATGCCGCCCATGGCGGTCTCGACGACGTCCTCCACGTCCTCCACCGTCAGCCCGTAGCGGGCCGCCTCCTCGCGGCGCACCTTGAAGTCGATGAAGTAGCCTCCCGTGACGCGCTGAGCGTAGACGCTGCGCGTGCCGGGCGCATGCCTCAAGACGCCCTCGATGTTCTCGCCGATTTTCTGGATTTGGGAGAGATCGGCGCCGAATATTTTGATGCCGATGGGGGTCTTGATGCCGGTCGTGACCATGTCGACGCGATTTTTGATCGGCATCGTCCAGACGTTGGTGGTGCCGGGAAACCGCAAAGCCTTGTCCATCATGGAGATGAGCTCGTCCCAGGTCGGGCGCTTTTGATCGGGCCAGAAAATCCTCAAAAGAGGCTTGAGCCATTGGGGCGCGCGGGAGCTGTACCAGCGCGGGTGAAAAACCTTGGGCCAATCTTCCATGGGCTTTAATTCCACCGTGGTGTCGACCATGCTCAAGGGCGCGTTGTCGGTGGCGGTCTGCGCCCGGCCGACGGTGCCGAAGACGCTCTTGACCTCGGGGAAGCTCTTCAAGACCTCGTCTTGGCGCTGGAGCCAAACTTTCGCCGCTTCGATGGAGATCCCGGGCAAGGTGGTGGGCATGTAGAGGATATCGCCTTCGTTCAAGTTGGGCATGAACTCCGAGCCCAGGCGCATAAAAACCGGAATGGCGCTTGCGATGACGAGGGCCGCGCAAACGATGGCCGCGCGGCGCCGGTTCAAGACAAAGCGCAGGGCCGGCTCGTAGACGCTGAAAAGAACCCGGCTGACGGGATGTTCCTCCTCCGAATAGATTTTGCCCGCCCAGAAAAAGTTGACGAACCGGCTCAAGGGCCTGGATTTGATTTTGAGTTCGCGCGCGGGCTTCAAGAACATCTGCATCAATACCGGCACCAAGGTCACGGCCAAGAGCGCGGCGAAGAACATGGAGAAGTTTTCGGTGAAGGCCAGCGGCTTGAAGAGCCGCCCCTCCTGGGCCTGAAGCGTGAACACAGGCATGAAGCTCACCGCGATAACCAGGAGAGAGAAGAAAATCGGGCGTCCTACTTCCTGGGTGGCGTGGATGACCACTTCGGAAAACGGCTCTTTTTTGCCGCTTTTCTCCCAAAGCTCAAGGTGCTTCTGGGCGTTCTCCACCATGACGATGGCGGCGTCGACCATGGCGCCGATGGCGATGGCGATGCCGCCCAAGGACATGATATTGGCGCTCATTTTCATGTAGAACATGGGAATAAAAGCCATGAGCGCGGCTATCGGCAGGGTCAAGACCGGAACCAGGGCGCTCCTGAAATGCCAGAGAAAGAGGATGATAACCAGGCTGACGATAATCATCTCCTCCAGAAGCTTGTGCCGCAGGGTCGCAATGGAGCGGTTGATGAGGCCCGAGCGATCGTAGACGGGCACGAGCTTGACGCCCGGTGGAAAGCCGCTTTTGACCTGGGCGATCTTCGCCTTGACCGCGTTGATGACCTTGAGCGCGTTCTCGCCGTAGCGCATCACCACGATGCCGCCCACGGCTTCCCCCTGGCCGTTTAATTCCGCCAAACCCCGGCGCGGCGCCGGACCGTAGCGCACGTAGCCGACGTCCTTGACGAGAATGGGCGCGCCGTTTTTGTCTATTCCGACCGGGATGTTTTCGAGATCCGACAGGCTTTTGACGTAGCCTCGTCCGCGCACGACGTACTCATGCTCGCTCATCTCGACCACGCCGCCGCCCACGTCGTTATTGGAGCGGCGCACGGCCTCGATGACCTTTTTCAAGGGGACATGATAGGCCAACAGGGCGTCCGGATCGATTACAATCTGATACTGCTTGACGTAGCCGCCGATGGAGGCGACCTCGGAGACCCCGGGCACGGTTTCAAGCCAATAGCGCAGATACCAGTCCTGGAAGGTGCGCAAATCCGCCAGGCTGTGCCTCCCGGACTTGTCGACCAGGGCGTACTCGTAGACCCAGCCCACTCCAGTGGCGTCCGGTCCTAGATAAGGGTGCGCGCCTTGAGGCAGTTGACCCTGGATTTTCGAGAGATACTCCAAGGTCCGCGAGCGCGCCCAATAGAGGTCCGTGCCGTCCTGGAAGATGATGTAGACGAAGGACAAACCGAAGAAGGAGTAGCCGCGCACCACCTTGACCTTGGGCGCGCCCAGCATGGCGGTGACGATGGGGTAGGTCACCTGATCCTCGACCAAGTCCGGCGAGCGGCCCGGCCACTTGGTGAAGATGATGGTCTGGACGTCCGAAAGATCGGGGATGGCGTCCAATGGGATGTTCTTCAGGGCATAAACGCCCCATCCGATTCCGAAGACCAGGCCCAAAAAGACGAAGAAGCGGTTTTTGGCGCACCAGCCGATAATCCCGTTAATCATGGCTTTGCCCCCGTCTTGCCTTTTGGCCCTCCGAAGGCGGCCGCCGCGGCCTGGAAGTCGGATTCCGAATCGATGAGGAAGTTGCCGCTGGTGACCACCTGGTCGCCGGCTTTAAGCCCTTTCAAGATTTCCACCCAATCTCCGGCATGCTCGCCCGCGACGACTTGGCGCGGCGCCAGGTATCCGTTTCCCAAATCCACGAACACGGTTTGGCGGAGTCCCGTGTCCACCACGGCGTCCCTGGGAACCGCGAGCCGCGTTCCCAAATCGACTTGAACGGCGGCGTCGAGATAGAGGTCCGGCCGGAGCACGCCCTCCGGGTCCCGGATCTCGGCGCGCACTCGGGCCGCGCGGGTCTTGGGGTTCAAGACCGGATCGATGGAGAGGATTTTTCCCCTAAAGACGCGGCCGGGCAAGGACGGACTGGTCGCCTCCACCGTCTGCCCGATGCGGACCAAGGGCAAATCCGACTCGAAAACGTCCGCGTAAAGCCAAAGCGCCGAATTCTTGCCCGAGGACAGCAAGAGCCCTTCGTCCGGCTTGCCCGAGCGCCCTAGCGCCCCGATCTGGGCGGCCGACAGTCCCAAGAGCCGCAGGCGCAGATCGCTTGATTTCAGGAGAGATTGGGCCTCCCGCTTCGATTGCGCGAATTGGCTTTTTTGCGCGCTTAGAAACGTGGCTCGCGCGGCCAGGTAGTCTTCTTCCGTTTGGTAGAGTTCCGGATCGTAGGCGATCCAGCCCACGGTCCGGATGGTCTTGACGAGCGGCCGCATCTCCGCTTTCCCGAGCTTCAAGCCGATCTCCTGCCGGCGATAGGGACTCACCTGGAAGGCGCCCTTTTCCGGCGCCGGATTTTGATCGGCGTAAACCGGCACGTAGTCCATGCCCATGGAGTCCTTCATCGGCGTCGGAGAAGTCATGCTCGGGTCCATGGGGGCGCGGTAGTAAAGAATCTTTTTGGCGGGCGCCCGGGATGCGGTATCTCCGCTGGGCTTGGGGCCGCCGCAGCCGGTCAAGGTCAGGGCCGTAGCCGCGGCCAGAATCAAAAGTTTAGTTCTCATGGTTTTTCTCCCTGCGTTTCGGAAAGCGCGCCGCCGGCCGCGCGCTCCAAATCCGCCACGGCGATTTCAAAATCCACGCGGTGCCGCTCCTGGTCCAGCTCGAAGCCCAGAAGGGAGCGCTCGGAATCGAGCAAATCAAGGAAGCTCGATTTCCCTCCTTCATAGGCGCTTTGGGTCGAGTCCAGGGCGGCTTGGGCCTGGGGCAGCACCGTGTCTTCATAGAGCCTGAAGAGCCTCGCCGCCGTGTCCGCCTTGACCGACAAGTCCACGACCTGGTAGCGGGTCTCGTTGATCGTGTCGTCCAGGCTGGACTCGGAGGCCGAGAGGTTCGCCCGCGACTGCCGCAAGGCGGCGTTTTCCTTGCCGAGCCATATGGGCAGATTGATGCCAAAGGTCAGGGCCTGGGCGTCTTGCCCGTCGTAGGGCATGTTGGTGGTCCCTCCGCCGATTTGGCTGTACTGGTAGCCCACCGTCAAATCCGGGAAATAATTCCTGATGGCCAAGCGGCGCTCCGCCTCGCTTCTGCCCTTCAAGGCCGAGAGCGCCAGGATTTCCGGCCGCCGGTCCAGGGCTTGGCGCTCCAAGGCCGCGTCGTCCCATCGGAAAACCGGCGGATCCGGCCGTTCGGGCCGGCCCAAGGGCGCCAAGGGCGGGCGGTTCAAGAGAGCGTTCAGGCGCGCGCGCGCGCTTTTTTGCTCTTCCTCGGCCGTCACCAAATCGTTCTCCAGTTTCGCGAGCTCGACCTGGGCCCGGAACGCCGAAGCTTCCGGCGCGGCGCCCACCGTGTATTTTTTGACGGCGGAGCGGGCGAAGCGGTCCAAGACGCTTTGCTGCTCGTTCAAGATGTCGACGGTCTTGTCGAGGAAATAAAGCCCGTAGTAGGCGCGCACGGTCTCGTCCATGATTTCCAGCGACTTGGCGAGGAAGGCTTGATGCGAGACTTCCGCGGCCATGGACGCGGCTTGGCCGCGCAGGGCGCGCTTGCCCCAAAATGGGATTTTTTGAGCGATGGAAAACTGGTTTTGCAGGGGCCCCGCCTTGGTCTGCAAATCCACCAGCATATGGGACACGTTGATCATGGGGTCGTCGAACGCGGCAGCCTGGGCAGGAACTTGCGCGGCGGCCAGCCAGGCCTGCCTGGCGGCTTTAAGCCCCGGGTTGTCTTTTTGCGCCAACTCCACGACCGCGCCCAGGCTTAAGGAACCGGTGGAGATTTCAAGAACGGGAGCGGCTTGCGGCGCCCGCGGAGCGGGCTCCGCCGCGCTTGCAAGCGCGGCCAACGGCAAGAGCAGTGAAACGATCATTACGCCTCCAGCGATGCGTCAACGCGTCAACGGCGACAGGTCCGGATCAGGGATGCGTCAGGCAGGCTTTTTAGGCGAGCGGAGGCGACAGGCAGGACGGCGCGGGCGGAGGCGACGATTGGACGGCCAATAATGGAGCGGCGCGCACGGCGGCCGCGCGGGAAGGAAGAACCGGCAGGCGGAAATCGCAAGACGCGGCCGGGGCGGTCTGGATTGAGGGCCCGATGGAATTCCGGTTTTGCGCGGCGCTTAAGCGGCAATTCGCGCCGCATCGCGGCGAAGAGGCGCACGCGGATTTAGCCGGATGGGCGCAACAAGAGCAGGCGCATGACGATTGCGGCCCGCACCTCGCGCCCGACGCGTAAGGCAACGCGCCCGCAAAGAGAGCCGCTGCAAGGAAAACCCCCATCACGCGCCTCAACCGGTTCATAATCGTCATTTCGCTTTAACGCAACATATCTGCTATGTATGTAGCAGATTCACGTTAAAAAATCAAGAACGCGGCATCGCAAGCAGAAAAATCGAAAGTAGAATTTGGGCGCGTCCTGGGCCGAGGTTGAAATCCTCGTCGTGGCGGCGCCTCTGTTGAGGCGCGCCGGCCGCGCGCTACTTTCGACGACCCGTCAGCCCGGGGTCATG